>Ga0213839_1000135_pt1 | contig 158588 bp, 118 predicted proteins | sample SWPATP21_FD_160075 | JGI IMG/M metagenome (GOLD analysis project Ga0213839, IMG submission 160075) | Coastal seawater microbial communities from Marineland, Florida, United States - SWPA TP2 #1 | ecosystem: Environmental > Aquatic > Marine > Coastal | place: USA: Florida | collected 2016-08-14
GCTGCGGGCGGGGCTGACCTCGCTCGCGCCGAACCTGGACTTCGTGCCGCTGCGGGAGGCGCTGGGGAGCTGCGCGCTCCTCGATCCGGCGGTCTCCGGCGAGCTCGCGCTGCCGGCGGAGCTGGCGGAGTGCGGGCTGCCGTCGACGGCGTGGTTGCTGCGCGGCGCGGGCGCGCTCACGGCGGCGGTGCCGGTGTCGGCGGCGGAGCTGGCTCGGGCGCGGCGGCTGGACGCGGAGGTCGCGGCGCGGATGGAGGCACGGGCCCGGCTCGCAGAGCTCAAGGCATCGGGGGACCGCCTGCCGTCGTCGAGGCTGCGGGGGGCGGTGCGGCGGCGCGGGGCGACGACGGACTTCCTGCTCACGTTCGACCGGCTGGTGCCCGACGGGCGCTGGCTGCGGCTGCGGGTGGACCTGACGGGGCCGGCCGGGTGGGAGACGTCGGGGCCGATCCGGCTGAACACCGACGGCTCCGTGCGGCTGCACGAAGGGCTGCAGCACCTCGTGGGTCGGCACCTGTTGACCCCGCTCGGGGCGGTGGCGTCGCAGCTCCAGGACGGGACGGGCGCGATGGTGACCCGGCTGTCGCGGGGGATGGTGGGTCCGTTCTGGTTCCCGGGGCAGCCGCTGCCGGACGGCGTGCCGGCTGCGCTGGCGGCGGGCCTCGTGCTGCACGCGTCGCTCGAAGTGCTGGCGCGCGATCTGCGGGACAGCGCGGATCAGGACCCCCTGGGCGCCCCGCTCCCGCCGCTGCTCCCCGACGGCATGGGCCTGGCGCGCAGCCGACGCTTCGCCGCGAGCCCGGGGATGGAGGGCCCGCTGCGGGCGTGGGCGGAGGAGAAGGGCTGCGCGGTGACAGTGGCGAGGTTGGTGCCGGGGTAGCGGCGTAGCGCTGGTTGATGAAGACCAGCTACCCCAACCCCAGCGTCGCTGCGTACACGAGCCCGCGCTGGAACCGGTCGTGGTCTTCGCCGCAGACCACCCGCATCGCCTCGATGAGCAGGAGCGCGCGCGCGTCGGCGTCGCCGTCGTCCGCCGCGGCCACCAGGGGGTGCACTCGGCCCATGCGCAGGGTGTGGCGCCAGGGGGTGTCGGCGAACGGGTCGTTCGTCTCCGTCTTGATGACGCGCTCCACCCGGCGGCCGATGCCCACGCCCTTCTTGAGGTGCTCGGCCACGTACTTCGACAGCTTGCGGGGCTCTCGCTCCGCCGTCTCGCGCCGCGCCTCTCGATACTGCCGCGCCGCTGCCTCGCTCTCCCCGGTCCAACGCCCGCCGTCGAGCCCGACCTCGAGCTCCCGGTACAGACGCTCCCGCGCCAGCAGCAGCGCCCGCCGCTGCTCGTCCGTCGGCCGCATCGCGCCGCCCGACAACACCGCGATCCCGTGACACGGCTGCCGCGCGTCGAGCTCCGGCAGCGCCACGTACCCCCCGGCGCCGGACACGACCACCCCCGTCGTCCCGTCGAAGGGCACCCGCAGCCCCACCACCGCCCGCAGCCCCGGCGCGTGGGCCTCTGCCTTGAGCAGCCAACCCTCCGCCTCCTCCTGCAGGCTCCGCCACAGGGCCGGCGCGTCGTCCAGACGCAGCCGCAGCTGGCGCCTCTGCCGCTGCTCCAGCGCCCACACCTCGTCGCACGTCAGCGCGATCACGTCCCGGTCCAGGCTCGGCACCCCGAACCGCGCCACCACCGACGTCCGCCGACCCCACAACTCCACCTTTGGGTGCAGCCCGAGGGCCCGCAGTGCGTCTCGTTCCCCGTCCGCCAGCCCGATCAGCGCCTGGCGGCACCGCTCCTCCGCCCGCGTCTCCGTGATCGCCCGCAGCGCCAGCGTGGGGCCGGGCCGCCGCAGCGTCATCCGCTCGTGGCTCTTGCCCAGGGCCTTGCGCAAGCGCAGCACACCACCGGGCCACGAGGTCGTCGGAGATGGCGCCGTGGCGCGCTCGACCTGGACCACCCCCGGTGCGAGCACGTCCACCACGAGCCAGCCGGCCGGCAGCGGCGGATCCGGGCGCCTCGACGGCAGGACCAGGATCGCGGCCACCATCCCCATGTCCAGGCGCGGGTCCTCCTTCGGGAACCAGTCGGGCAGGACCCGCCAGCGGCTCCGCGACCACCCCACCGCGAGGACCGCCTGCCGATCGAGCTGAGGGCTCGTGACGTGCCCCATCCCCAGCCGCAGCTCCAGGCTCTCGAGCCCTCCCGGCCACGCGACCGAGCGCACCTCGTCCGACCCCTGCATCGCCGCCAGCTCCCGGGCCGTGACGCCCGGTCCCCCACCGAGGCGCACGTCGAGCAGGCCGTCGGCCTCCGCCGGCCACGCCGCGGGCAGCAGCAACTCCACCCCGGTCCGCCTCCCCTGCCGCACGAGCGTCGGCGTGGCCGCCGCCCCCAGCAGTCGCCCCACGAAGTCCTGGTGGTGGTCCGGATGGTCGCCACGCAGCGCCTCGGCGAGGCGCCAGCCGTGCTCCAGCGTCGCCCCCAGGAGGGCCTCGGCGAGGTCGTCCTCCCGCGCCGTCGCGCCGTCGGCGAGGTCGAACCGGACGCTGACGTTGCGGATGTCGAGCGGGAGCCGTCGCTGGATCGTCGCGTCCCCGTCCACCGCCACGAGCATCGGCAGCTGCCCCTCGTGGGCGTCGCCCCAGCCCGGGATCGGGCCGCCCAGGTGGTGGACGAGCGAGAGCCGCCCGGACACCCACACCCCGTGCGGCAGCTCGAGGGTCACCTCCCGCACCACCTTGACGGGCCGCCGCTCCATAGCCGCCCGGACGAACTCCGCCTCCCCGGGCGAGGTCAGGCGCGTGATGCCTTCGCGGTTCAGGGCCTCCGCCAGCGAGATGGCCTGCCCTTCGCGCAGGATCAGCACCCGGTACGGGAAGCGCGCCGGGTCCAGCGCGTCCCACAGGGCCTCGTCGGGCTTCGGGGTCGTGAAGAACAGGGGCTCGTCGGCGCCCAGCTGGAGGAGCGTCACGAGGCCGTAGCTGTCGTCGAACCCGGCCCGGTGCATCTCGTCGGGGATGGGCTCGGGCTGGACCACGCGGACCTTTCGCTTCTTCTTCGTCCGCCGGGGCGTCGACTCCTCTTCGCTCGGGAGCGGCGGCAGCCGCGGCGGCTCGTACTTCCTCCGGCGGGCTCGGACGGCGCGCACCATCGGGTCCTGCACCGCGTGGCGCATGGCCAGCCACGCGCGATCCCGGACGATGTCGCTCTGGTCCGCGGTCTTGCGGAGCCCGTCGTCGCAGATGATGCCCGCCAGCCCGGCGCCGCCGGTCAGCTCCTTCGCCTCCACCGACGTCACCCACACGCCGCCCACGACGATGTGGATCTCCCGCTCGGTCGCCGCGTGGGACGGAGAGACGAGCACCCCCCGGCGGACCCCATCGTCGAAGGGGACCTGGGCGTTCCCGACGGGGAGGCTCAGCTCCCGGCTGGTCCGGTAGCCAAAGGGGGCGCTCCCGTTGAGCAGGATCGGCACGGGCGTGTACCGGCAACGCTCCTCGATGAGGCGGGCCTCGCGGGTCAGGGCGCTCCGGTCGAACCGGGGGAGCCACCCCCCGCCGAACTCGACGAGCAGGTACGTCCCGGCGAGGTACTCCTCCGGCGTGCCGAGGACCGCGTTCCCCTTGCGGTCCATGTCCATGCGGACCGTGCCGTCCACGGTCCCGTCGCCGCTCTCGATGCGCAGGAGCTTCGGCTTGCGCTGCAGGATGGCGTTCAGGGCGATGGCGAGCTGCACCATCGGCCGGGTCTCGGCGTCCGTGTGGCTCGCGAACAGGTAGTCGAACACGTCGACGAGGCCGTCCTCTGGCAGCGGCCGCCCCCCGACCCACGCGAACAGCAGGCGGGTCGGGGTCACGTCCACCGCGATCCACCGCGCCTGGGAGAAGACCGCCGCCTGCACCAGCTCGAGCACGTACTGGTGGGGGTCGCGCAGGGCGAACTCCCGCAGCTTCTCGATCGCGCGGTCGCGGCTCAGGGTGAACCGGCGCCGCTCCACGAAGGTCCCCGGCGCCCGTGACCGGGACAGCAGCGCGTCGATCTCGCTCATGCGCGGCTCCGGGTGAAGGCGGCGTCCCGCAGGTCTCCCAGGAGGTAGGCGAGGTCCTCGTCGGGTCCGAGGATGGCCGCGAGGAGCCCGTAGGCTGCGACGGATGGCGACCGCGCCGCCACCGCCGCCTGGGCCCGCACCACCTCGTGGTGGCGGTTCACGAGCAGGCACTCGGGGTCCTTGTCGAAGGAGAACCAACCCGACGGTCGTCGCCGGTGGAACACCCCACCTTCGGGCGGGCCGTCCAGGGCGAGCTCCTGCTCGACGCCGAGCCCTCCGAAGTCGCCGAACCGGAGCCCCACCTCGAGGTGCACGTCGCCGAGCAGGTCTCGCGCCGCGCCCACCAGGGCGGCCTCGTCCGGTGGGAGCGCCCGGTCCTCGAGCAGCTGCGGCAGGGCGAAGACCGTGTCGGCCGAGACGATGGGCTGGTGACGCCGCAGCAGGGACAGCCCGAAGGACTCCAGGCCGCTGGCCACCATCTCCCGGAACCAGTGGGGGTCCCAGGTGGCCGCGACGGCCTCGCGCACCGCGGGCCGGTCGGCGAGGAGCACCACCCCGTCCGCCGCCAGGGCCTCGTTCAGGGCGTCGTTGCCGCTCGCGACGAGGACGTAGCCGAGCTCCCGGTCCTGGGCGAGCACATCCGACAGGGACACGGGCGTCCCGTCAGGGCGAGGGAGCACCAGCGCGTCCCGGAAGCGGTCGAGGTGCCGGTGGACGCGCGCTGAACGACACTCCCGGGCGAGGTGCCGGAGCCAGGGGTCGGGGTCCCCCCCCGGCCGGGTCTCCTCCTGGATCCGGGCGAGCAGCTTCGGCCGGAGCAGCCATGCGTGCTTCACGAGCGTCTTCATCGCCTCGTGCCACGCGTCGTCCTGCAGCACGTTGTCCCGGGTGAGGGTGTGCTCGAGGTGGCGCCCCTTCACCTTGAATCCCAGGTGCCCGAGCTCGTAGGCGTACCCCGCCAGGGCCTCGCCGGCGGAGCTGCGCACCAGCGTGAGCCCCCCGTTGTAGAAGGCGTGGATCGGGGCCTCCGTGTAGCCCACGAAGCCCTGCACGTTCTCCTCGTCCACGGGGATCTGCAGCGGCGCGTCCAGGGCGAGAGGGCCGTTGATCTCGGAGAAGGCGCCGCGTCCCGGGACCCGCGCGATGCTGGGCCGCGCTCCCATCGGGTTCGCGAAGGCGGCGAAGGGGTCCTCGTCGTCCGCGGTCGCCGCGACGGTCCGCTCCGCCCCGTCCCAGGACAGGTCCGCGGGGGCGAACAGCACAGGCACGTCCGAGTGCTCGAGCCAGTAGGAGAGCGACCAGCGGCACCGCCGCACGAACTCCTCGACCTTGTGCCGCTCCATCTCCTTGAACAGCGTGATCTTCGTGCCGTAGACGGGCTCGTCGATGCGGAACTTGTCGAAGCTCCGGTCCGGGTGGAACACGAGCTCCCAGTGCTCGTTGTGGCGGCCGGTGCGCAGGCGGATGGCCTGGGGACGGATGGCGAAGATCGACGTGAACCCGATGCCGAACTTGCCGATCTTGGTCAGGTCCCCCTCCTTGCTCGACGCGAACATGCGCGTGAGCTCCCCGTCGATGATCCCCTCGTCCATCCCCTCGCCGAAGTCGTCGACGTGGATCTCCAGGACGCCCGCCGGGCGGTAGCGGAACCACACCTCCACCCGGGGCGTCCCCGCGTCGATGGCGTTCTGGATGAGCTCGCGGAGGAAGTCGAGGGGTCGCGCGAACTGATTGACGAGGTTGTCGAGCGCCTGCTGGGCGAGGTTCGCCGAGACCTCCGTCACCTCCGAAGCCATGGCCGGGTCTACGTCAGGGGAGGCGGCAGAACGATGGCAGGGAGTCGGGCAGCTCGTCGGTCCAGGGCGACGGGTCGACGCCCATGGGGTGGTCCTCGAAGAAGCGCCAGGCGTCGTCCTTCGCGGTGTCCGTGGGGACGTGCCCCGCGTTGTGCTCGCACTCGACGACGAAGGAGCCGTCCGCCTGGAGCTCCTCGCTGAGGTAGCGGCTCCCCTGGTCGAAGTTGAAGCCGACGGCGAAGTCCGTGGGGCCGCCCCAGGTGACCATCACGGGGATGCGCCGGGCGGGGATGAGGTACGTGTCCGAGGTGGCGCCGCCGGAGAACGGTGCGGTCGCGGCGAGCCACTCGCTCTCGTGCAGGGTCAGGAAGCTCGTCCAGAGCCCGCCCGCGCTCATCCCCGTCGAGTAGACCCGGTCCATGTCGACCCAGTACTGCTCGTGCACGCACGACAGCAGGTCCTCGAAGAACTGCATGTCCGGGTTGTCGGACGCTCCCGCGAGGAAGTCCCACTCGAACGCCGGCTCGTCCCGCGCCTCGGGGGCGATGACGATGGCGCCTTCGTCCGCCGGCAGATCCTCGAACTCCATGTACTCGAGGATCTCGTCGGCCTCACCGTTGAGCCAGTGCCACACGAACACCACGGGGGCCATGTGGGGCTCGTCCGGGAGGAGCAGCTCGAACTCCCGCTCGATCCCCGCGCTCTCGAAGCCCGTGTTGCGGCCGTCCTCGAGCGTCGGGCACGTACCCCCCGAGTACACGGGGCCGGGCGGCGGCGTGGGGTCCTCGACAGAGTCGTCGTCGTCGCCCGCGCTCGGGCAGCCGGCGATCACGAGGGGCAGGGCGAAGGCGAGGACGCAGCTGCGGAACGACATGGCGGCGATGATGGCATCCTCGTCGGCCATGCGCTCGTGCCTCTCCGTCGCCCTCGGGCTCGCGTGCCTGCTCGGCTGCAACGCGACCGAGGGGATGGACCTGACGTTCCGCAACGGCACCACGCGGGTCCTGTACCTGGGCGCCCACGGAGGCGAGGGAGTCCGGGTCACCATCGAGGCGGAGATCGACGGCGTCTGGAATCCCATCGCGGCCACGCTCGAGGAGCTCTGTGTCCCCGCCTGCGGCTCCTCGGTGGAGCCTGACTGCGCGCCCCCGCCCGAGCCCGACGTCGTCTACGCCCTGTGGCCGGCGGAGGGAGTGACGCGCCACCTGGAGGGGGAGTGGTGGCGCCTCGCGCCGGGCGGCGACTGCGCGCGGGAGGCGCCGATCCGCGCGGACCTGCGGGCGACCGTCTGCTGGGACGACCGGGCGGTGGAGACGTCCACGGGGCAGACCCTCGAGGAGCCAGCCAGCAGCGGCATCGTGGGGGAGGAGACCGGGGCTTCGCTGGCGCTGCCTCAGTGCGACAGCTTCCCCTTCGACAATCGCCAGGCGTTCGCGTCGGGCTTCCTCGTGGGAAGGTGAAGCATGCGCGTCCTCCTCGTCATCGCCTGCGCCCTGCTCGCTGCGCCCCTCGACGGGTGCTGCGTCCCCGCTCCCTCCCCCACGACGGAGAGGCCGACGCCGCCGCCGGACCCCCAGGCGGCGCCGACTCCCGGTGGATCCGCGCCGTCGGGGGCGGTGTCCGCGCCGTCCGGGACCGCGCCGGCGCTCTCGGGGAGCGCATCTGCTCCACCGTCGTCCCGGCCAGCGTCCCTGACGCGCGCCGACTCCCAGCTCGAGGATCGGGCGAAGCGGAACGACATTCCCCAGGTGGGCGACCGCCGCGCCGAGTTCGCAGCCCTCGTCGACGCGCCCGCGGGGGACATCACCGGCGGGCGCCTGTTCTGCGACCTGCAGATGCCGAACACCCCGTGGTTCCGCAGCCGCCCGGACATGCGCGCCCGCTTCACCCTCGGTCGAGGCGCGACGATGATCGCCGACGGGCACGACAACCGGGACAACGTCACCCTCGCGGTGCCCGTCGCGACCCTCGCCGCCGGTGACTCCATCCGGGTCGAGGTGCACGACCGGGACCTCTTCAACAAGGACGACTTCCTCGACGCCGTGGACGCCACGTTCCCCGGCCACCTGCCCCTCATCGCCCAGGGCGGGGCGAAGAAGCTCCAGATCACCTGCCGGCACCAGGGCGCCGACGTGGTGGCGAACCGGTTCGCGGCGGCGTCTGCTGCCGGGGCGCGGGCGATGGAGACCTGGCGGACGTCCCTGGGCGACGCCCTGCACCCCGCCCGGCTCGATCTCGGCTACCCGTGGGTCACCCATCGGGCCATGGAGGACGGCATCGACGGGATGGCGGCCCTGGTCGGCTGGGAGGAGGCGACGGTGGCCACGGCGCGCCAGGACCGGATCGCGTCCCTCGCCGCCTGGGAGCGGCAGGCGACGGCGCTCGTGAAGACGCTGCGCGCTGACGCCCTGCCGGGCAAGGACGCGGTGGCGGTGGATGGCCTCGGGACCGTCGGGCCGATCTCCGTGACCTGTGGCGAGGAAGCCGTCCGCGCCTTGCTCGCGGGGACCCCGGTCGCCGGAGAGGCTTCGCCCCCCTGTGTGGTGCAGACAGTCACGGACGCGGACTTCGCCGCCAGCGCGCGTTGGGAGATGGCTCTGGTGATGCCGGAGGGCCGGACGGAGAGCCTGTCGCTGTTGACCCCGAAGGCGGGGAGCGCCATCTGGCAGACGAGCGCGCTGGGCGCGCCCCTCGGAGGCTCGCCGATCAAGGAGGCGGCGTTGCTGCGCCTGAGCGACGGGGAGAACGCGACCTTCTGGCGGCTGTAGGGCGCCCGGTCCCTACTCCTCGAGCAGGATCGCGTACTCCCAGGGCCCCAGCGAGATCTCGAAGCTGCTCGCCCCCACCGACACCGTCCGGTCCGGGTTCGTCGCGTCCACCAGGGTCGCTCCGTCGAGGGCGTTGCCGAGGGCGCCTGTCGGGATGGTCGCCACGCGCGGCGTCCATGCCTTGTTCATCGCGACGACGGCCGTCTCGCCGCCCCCGCTGCGGGCGTAGACCAGCAGGTCCGCGTCCACCCAGAGCTGGGTCCGGTCGCCCCGCCGCAGGGCCAACGAGCCAGCCCGCGCCTGCCCGATCGCCCGTGTGCGCTCCAGCAGCTCGCGCTGGTTCGCCGACAGGTGCGGGTCGAAGCTCATGAAGCGCCGGTTGTCCGGGTCGCCCGCGCCCGCGAGGCCGATCTCGTCGCCGTAGTACAGCAGCGGCACCCCGGGCTGGGTCAGGGCGAAGGCGAGCGCCATCGACTGCCGGTCGATGAGCTCCTGCTGGGTGATGTCCTCGCCGCCGCCGGCGATCCAGTCCTCGGTGCCGCCCCAGGGGCTGCCTTCGTTGCCCGCCGCCACCGTGGCGAAGCGCGGGATGTCGTGGTTGCCGATGAAGGGAGACATGAGCGGGTACGCGTCGCCGTAGACGGACGCGCTCGTCGCCACGGACCCCTCGAGCCCCTCGAACGTCCCGCCCCCCGCGAACGTGTCCCGGATCGACCAGAACAGGGGGAAGTCGAACTGGGCGTCGAGCTCGTCCTCGGAGACGTACTCCATGATCTGGCCGTGCCCGCCGCCGCCGGTGAACGTCTCGCCGATCATGTACACGCTCGCCCCGCCGACGGCCGCGATGTCGTCCGTCAGGCGCTTCTTGAGCGTCCGCATGATGACGTGCTGCATGTGCTTCGCCGCGTCCACGCGCACCGCGTCCACGTCGAAGCGCCTCACGAGCTCGAGCGTGTCCTCGACGACGCGCTCCAGCACCCAGTGGTTCGTGTAGTCCAGGTCCGGCAGGTACGGCGTGAACCAACAGCCGACCGGGTTCTCCTCCCAGCCGCAGCCCGCGGTGCCGCAGACGCAGCCGCCGCCGAACCACTCCGGGTGCTGCTGCCGGTAGACGTGGTCCTCGTGGACGTGGTTGAGGACGAGGTCGAACAGCACGCGGATCCCGCGCGCGTGGGCCTCGGTGATGAGCTCGTTGAGGCGGTCCTCGCTGTCGACCCAGACGTCGCCGAGCTTCTCCTCCACCGCGAAGGGGTCCGTGGGCCAGTACCCGTGGAAGCCCGAGAAGTTCGAGACGCCGTCCGTGGCGAGGTAGGGCCCGTCGGGGTTCTCGTAGACCGGGGTCAGCCAGAGGATGTTCGCGCCGAGCTGCTCGAAGTAGTCCTCGTCCATCGCGTCGAGGATCCCGAGGAAGTCGCCGCCCATGTAGTTGGCGATCTCGGCCGTGTCGGCCACCGGGGACGCGCTGCCCTCCTCGCCGAAGTCGCCGTTGCGGAAGCGGTCCACGAAGGCGAAGTAGATGAGGCCGTCCTCCCAGGCGAACGGCGTTTCTTCGACCCACAGGGGCACGAAGACCGGCTCCTCCGACGGGCGGCCGGCCTCGTCGGACGCCCAGGCGCGCAGCGTGTGCTTGCCCGGGGCGAGCCCGTTCACCGTGACGTCGATCCGGCCTTCGTCGGGGGTGACCGTCACATCGACGGCGCCGTCGTCCTCGTTCGTCGCCTCGAGGCCCACCTCCACCACGATGGAGGAGAGGTCCAGCGGCGAGCCGTCGGCGGCCTTGGCGAAGTGCAGCCGCGCCTCGACCCGTCCGTCCGGGGACGCAGACGCCGAGACGGCGCGGAGCAGCGGCTGGGAGCAGTCCCCCACGTACAGCGCCCGGTTCTCGGTCCCGTCGACCCACTTCGCGTAGGCCGAAGCCGGGGGAGCCCCCTCCCAGCTTCCGTCGTAGAGGAACTTGTAGCCGTAGGACCCTGGTGCGAGCTCGCCGAGGTCGGCCGTCCAGGTCTCCCCGTCCAGCGTCATGGCCTGGGGTGTCCAGTCGTTGAACTCCCCGGCGATCTCCACGCTGCCCGGCGTCCAGTCGAGCCTCTCCTCGACCACCACTCCGCACGACCGGGTCCCGTCCAGGCCGACCGAGTCGTCGTCGTCGCCCGTGGCGTCGTCGTCGTCCGGGGCGGGCGGCAGCGACAGGTCGTCGTCGTCGCCGCAGGTCAGGCCCACGCAGACGCACCCGGGGGCCGTCGCCAGGAGGAGCGCGGCGAGACCGGCGCCAGCGAGCTGACCGGGAGCGAGGTGCCTCACGCGCCGCTCGCCGGCAGGAGGTGCGGCCGCATCATCGGAGCCACGTCCTCGCCTGGATCCCGCCCGGAGGCGCGGGCGAGCAGCGTGATGTCGAGGATGATGTGGTTCGTCGCCACGTCCACGAGCGACGGGTTCGAGGTGACGACCGCGTGGTTGTCTGCGTCGGGGTCGGCGCCGCCCATCAGCGCGGTGGTGCGATCTACGACCGCGAGGATCTTGTGCGACCAGGTCGCCTTCTCCGCGTCGCCGGTCACGCTGTCCGTCCAGCAGGAGAAGCCCGGCGGGGGCTCCTCGACCGTGTCCACCGAGTGGAGGACCCGGTGCAGCTGGCGGTCCGCGACCGACTCGAGCGCCGGCCGCAGCGCGTCGAGCTCCCGGCTCCACAGGGACAGGTAGATGGAGCGCTCCGCGCTGCGGAGCATCTGGTCGAGGCGCGCGATGACCTGGTCGTAGCGACTCAGCGTCCAGATCGGCTCGGGCAATGCACGGATCGGGATCCGGTCCAGCGCTTCGTCCAGGCGGTCGTACGTGCTGGACGCCTCGGCTCGCAGTCCGTCCACGAACCGGCTCGGCGGCGTGGGGACGTAGCGCGCGGGCTTGTCCCCGTGGGAGAAGGCGGCGCCTGCGTTCTCGAGCTTGCGCAGCACGTTGTAGACCGCGCTGCGGGGGATCCCCGACCGCGCGGCGACCTCGTACCCGGTCATGCCCCCGTTCTCCCCCGACTCGAGGAGGCTCACGTACGCGAGCGATTCGTTTCGGGTGAGGCCGGCTGCCTCGAGGTGACCTACGATCTCGTCGTGCACCGGCGCGCTCCGTGCCGGGCCGTGCCGGCGTGACTCAACGTTGAGTCACGGAACCTAACCGCGTCCTCTGCTCGAATCAAGAATGAAGTTCCCCGCCGCCCTCGCCGCCGGTCTCCTCTGCGCGCTGCCCCTGGCGGCGTCGGCGGAGGTGGACCGGATCGAGGGCGACGAGCTCTTCGAGGCCGAGGACTTCGCCCGGGCCACCGTGATCGCGGTGGACGAGGCGCGCACGCTGCACCGGCTGGAGGTCTTCCTCGACTGTCCGGGCGAGGTGGTCGACGTCGGCGTTTGGCACCTCGTCGTCGCTGGAGGCAACGCGTTCTCGCTCCGTTGGTCGTCCTCGTCCGTCGTCCCCGCGGACGGCTGGGTCGGCGCGGACGCGGACTTCGCCCTCGAGGCAGGCGAGACCTACGCGGTCGGGGTGCAGGCGGATGGGCCGTGCTCGTACGAGTGGGGTACGGGACTCCAGCCCAACGCCGTCTCCTGGGGCGACCACCTCGGCGGCCTCGCCCGCAACCAGGTCACCACGATCCCCTCGACGCTCGACGGCCCGCCGGCGCCCACCGTCTACACCGTCGTGCTGGACACCGACCCCGCCACGGCCGACGACGATGACGCAGCCGACGACGACGACAGCGCGGTGCTCGGTGACGACGACGACGACGACGACGCCTCGCCCGGCTGCGGCTCCGGCTGCAGCCAGTCGCCCGCATCCCCGCACTGCGCGCTCCTCGCGCTCCTCCTGCTCCCGTTGCTCCGCCGCCGCTGACCCGAGCCCTCTGCCGCCCGGTCCCACGTGGCAGGAGCGGCCGTAGGGGTCCGCCTCCGGTGTAGTGTCGCGGCCGGCGCGGGGGTGGACCCTCCAGCGTCGTCGGAGGAGTCATGCGCGCCCTGTCCTGCGTCGTCCTCGCCGCGCTCGCGGCCCCGTCCCTCGCGCTGTCCGCGGACCACCTCCTGATCACCGAGGTGGGCTACGACGTGGCGAGCAACCCCGAAGACAGCGAGTGGTTCGAGATCCACAACCCCACGGACGTGGACATCCCCCTCAACGACGCGACCACCAAGTACTTCATCAGCGACGACGAAGACGCCTACTGGTTCGTCGTCAACGGTCCGGTCACCAACTCCTCGTCCGACTGGCTCATCGGGTTCCCGTCCGGCGCGGTGCTCCCCGCCCACTCGTACGCGGTGATCGTCAAGGACGACGCCTCCTGGTTCGCCGAGTTCTTTCCCACGGGCCTCGCCGCGTTCCTCGACCAGCCCGGGAGCCCCCAGATCTTCGAGTTCGCGAGCGACGGAGACGCCGTCCCGGACATGCTCAACTTCGGGTCTGGCTCGTCCATGAGCCTGACGAACAGCGGCGAGGCGCTCGTGCTGTTCCGGTGGGACGGCGCCGGCGACCTCGTGGACGACGTGGACCATGTCTGCTGGGCCGACACGAACGAGCTCATCGACAAGACGGGGCTCGCCATCGACGGCCCCGACAGCGACGGCAGCGCCACGACGTTCCTGCCGGACGCGGGGACGGCCGTCGCGGCGCCTGACCAGTCCGCGGGGACCACGATCCAGCGCCCCCACGGCCTCGAGATCGGCGAGGTGGCCACCGGCGGGAACGGCATCACCGGCAACGACGAGAGCACCGAGGACTGGTCCCAGTCCTTCGTCATCGCCCTCCCTACCCCGGGCCGGGGCCTCTACCAGACGGACGGAGACCTGGCCGACCTCGCCTCTGCCGCCGCGCCGCTCGCGGTCTCGACGGCGGACGGGGTGCCGATCGGGCCGGTGGCGGACTTCGGCGGGGACGGCACGATCACCGAGCTCTACGCGGTGCCCGAGGACGCGAGCGGGGACGGCATCGCCGACATCCTCCACATTGGGGTGCGCGGCGAGTTCTTCACGACCTCCCCCGGCCTCAACGGGACCTTCGTGGGGATCGACGTGGATCCGGGGAGCGGGGTCGGCGTGACCTCCCTGAGCGCCGCTGGTCTCCAGGGCGACGACAGCAACGGCACCCTCGACCTCGACATCACGAACGCGAACATCGAGCTCGGCGCCGGGCCCATCGCCGACGGCATCGCCCTGGACGCGGTCCTCGGCTGGACCGACGGCGGCTGCGCCACGAGCGACCTGTGCGGGCTGAGGGGCTTCGGCACCGACGGGGTGGCGGGGATGCTCACCGACTACGCGTTCCTCGCGGACTTCGCGACGCTCTCGGATCTCGCGGTCGGGACGTGCTCGCCGACGCTGCCCGGGGCCACGGGGACGGTGTACGCGGGGCCGGACGGGCTCGAGTTCGCGGTCCCCCTGGTGGATCTGGGCTCTCCCACCGAGGTCGCCCTGGTCGTCTGGACGTCGGGAGACGGGGCGGTCCCGGCGAGCCCGAACACGCTGCCCGAGAACAGCGCGAACACGGGCATGCCGGTCCAGGCCTTTGACGAGGTGACGTGCGTGGGGATCGACGCGCCCATGCCGCTCGCCTACGCGGACACGGACAACGACGGTGACGGCGACCCCACGGCGCCGGTGGAGTTCTGCGGGACGGTGCCGGCGGGGACGAGCCTCAACGCGTTCGACTGCGACGACACGAACGCCCAGATCAGCGCCGGAGCGTCCGAGCAGTGCAACGGCGTCGATGACGACTGCAACAACCTGGTGGACGACGGCTACGACGGTGACGGCGACGGGTTCTACGACGCCTTGGACAGCGGCTGCCTCGCCACCTACGGCGCGGCGGCGGACTGCGACGACCTGAGCGCCGCGGTGTTCCCTGGCGCCGCAGAGCAGTGCAACGGAGTGGACGACGACTGCGACGGCGGCCTCGACGAGGACTTCGACGGCGACACGGACGGCTACGTGACCGGCGCCGTGAACGACTGCATCACGGCCTACGGACCCAACAACGTCGACTGCGACGACTCGGTGACGAGCACGAACCCGGGTGCGACCGAGGACTGCCTGAACGGCGTGGACGACGACTGCGACGGAGCGGTGGACGGGGCCGACGCGGACTGCCCCTCGGGCGACGACGACGACTCGGCGGGCGACGACGACGACTCGGCGGGCGACGACGACGACGCGGCGGGCGACGACGACGACTCGGCGGGCGACGACGACGACTCCGTGGGCGACGACGACGACAGCGGCGCGGACGACGACGACGCGGCGGACGACGACGACAGCGGCGCGGATGACGACGACGCGGCTGACGACGACGACAGCGGCGCTGACGACGACGACGCGGCTGACGACGACGACAGCGGCGCTGACGACGACGACGCGGCAGACGACGACGACGCGGCGGACGACGACGACGCGGCGGACGACGACGACTCCGTCTCCGTGGGCGACGACGACGACGACGGCGACGCCGGCTGCTCCTGCGACACCGCGACCGGCTCGCCGTCCTGGGCCCTCGCGCTCCTCCCGATGCTCGCCGCCGTCCGTCGGCGGCGCCCGGGGTACGGTGGATGACGATGGCCCTGCCCCGACGATCCCTGCGCCTGCTGCCTCTCCTCGGGGTCCTGCTCCTCCTCGGCGCGGTCCCCGGCCGCTACTCGGCGCGGAGCATCCCGCCGGGTGAGGTCCCGTCGATCGGCGCGCTCCAGTTCCTCGAGGGCAGCTGGGAGACGGACCCGGGCAAGGTCAAGGACGCCCCGGTGTCCGAGGAGACCTGGATCGGCCCTCGCGGGGGGACGATGCTCGGGGTGAACCGGGTCACCAAGGCCGGCCGCACCGTCTTCTGGGAGCAGCTCCGCATCGAGGAGCGCGACGACGGCGTGTTCTACGTCGCCGACCCCATGGGGAAGGGCGAGGTCTCCTTCCGCCTCAGCAAGCTCGGCGCCAACTTCGCCCAGTTCGAGAATCCGGACCACGACTGGCCCCAGTCCATCGCCTATGGCTTGACCGACATCGAAGGGCAGCTTTCGGCGGTGGTCAGCGGGACCCAGAAGGGGGAGACGCGGACGGAGACCTGGACGTTCCTGCGGCGCGCCCCCTGAGGCGGCTGTATGGTGCCGGCCCGTGAACGCGCACCCGCACGACTGTGACGTCCTCATCCTCGGAGGAGGCCTCTCCGGCCTGACCCTGGCGCTCCAGCTCCTCCGGGAGCGGCCGGAGACTTCCGTCGTCGTCGCGGACAAGGCCGACTGGCCTCCGCCGGTCGCCGCGCACAAGGTGGGCGAATCCACCGTCGAGCTCGGCACCCACTACCTGCGCGACGTCCTGGGCATGGCCGAGTACCTCGACGCCCAGCAGCTGCCGAAGCTCGGCCTGCGCTTCTTCTTCCAGACGCGCCCCGGCGCCCCCCTGCGTGAGCGTCCCGAGTTCGGCGCCACCAGCCAGCTGCCGGTCCCGTCCCACCAGCTGGACCGAGGGCTCGTGGAGGCGGAGCTCGCCCGTCGCGTGATGGAGGCGGGCGGCACCTTCCTCCCGTCGACGCGGGCCACCCAGATCGACATCGCCCGGGGCGGTCACTCCGCCGTGCTCAAGACGCCGGAGGGCGCTCGCTCGGTCACGGCCCGCTGGCTCGTCGACGCGACGGGGCGCGCGGGGACGCTCAAGCGGGTGCTCGACCTGCGGCAGCCCTCCCCGCACGACGCGAACGCCGTGTGGTTCCGGGTCGACGCGGACATCGACATCGACGACTGGGAGGACGACGCGGACTTCGCCGCCCGCGTGCCCGACGGCCTGCGCCGCCTGAGCACGAACCACCTCATGGGCGACGGCTACTGGGTCTGGTTCATCCCGCTCGTGTCCGGCTCCACGTCCGTGGGCATCGTGAGCGATCCGCTGCGCCACGACCTCAAGGGCATGTCCACCGTCGAGGGCGCCCTCGCCTGGCTGCGCCGCCACGAGCCCCTCGCCGCCGACGCCGTCGAGCCCCTCATGGACGCGGTCCAGGACTTCCACGTCCTGCGGCACTACAGCCACGGAGCCCAGCGGATCCTGCACCCGCTCCGGTGGGCGCTGACCGGGGACGCTGGCGCGTTCCTCGACCCCTTCTACAGTCCCGGCACCGACTTCATCGCGCTCTCGAACACCTACATCACGGACCTGGTGGTGAGGGACCTCGCCGGCGAGCGCGTCCGCAGCCGCATCAACGAGTACAACCGCACGTACCTGTCCATGTGGAATGCGTGGCTCCCCATCTACGAGCGCATGTACGAGACGTTCGGGGTGGGCCAGGTAGCGGCGCTCAAGGTGGTGTGGGACTACTCCACCTACTGGTCGTTCCAGGTGCCGACCTTCGTGAACCGCGGCTTCCTCGACGTGCCCTTCATGACGCGCACGCGCGCGCTCTGGACCCGGATCACCGAACTGAACCGCGTGCTCCAGGCGAACCTGCTCTTCTGGGCCCGCAACGAGCCAGCCCCCACCGCGTTGAGCCCCGGGCTCGTCGACTCGATGCAGGTGCCGTTCCTGCGCCGGTTCCAGGAGTCCATGGCGGACGCCCAGGACCTCGAGTCCCTCGAAGCCACGCTCCGCGCGAACCTCGCCACGCTCGAGACCCTCGCTGCGGAGATCACCCGGCGCGCGGCCCGGCGCCTCTACGGCACGGACGCGGAGCTGGCCGTCGACCCCATGGCCGTCTGCCTCGAGGCCGCGTCCACGGTCACGGCTCCCGCGGAGACCCCCCTCGCCTTCGATCCCGCCATCGCCGCGGACCTCGACCGGGCCTGGTTCGCCGACGATGCGATCGGCGTGCTGGGAGCCCGGGCGGCGGCCGTCGGCGGCTGAACGCGCCTCTCGGCGGACCTTCGCCGGACCACGGAGCCCCATGCCCACGCTCGACGCCCTCGCCGCCCTCCCCAACGACGGCCTCACGGTCAGCGCCCTGCGGACGCTGGACGCCGTCCTGCCCGGCGAGTGGGACAACGTCACGGACTTCGGCGTCTTCGTGCGGGACTTCGCAGAGACGGACAACCCCGAGGTCATCGCGACGATCACGGCGCGCGCGGCGGATCTGCAGGGCAACCGACGCTACGACCGCGCTCTGTCTGTGTTCACCATGCTCGACACGGTGGACCAGGTGGCCGCCGGAGCGACCGTCGCGAGCGCCGTGGGCGGCCTGCTCGGTGGGATCAAGGCGCTGAGCTTCCTCGAGAAGGTGACGCCGAAGCCCGAGACCACCCAGTGCATCGACGGCGGCCTCAAGCTCCTCGCCGAGGTCCTCGCCTTCGGGTTGCTGAACGGCATGCCCACCACGGAGAAGGGCGGCCTGACGCGCTTCGCGGGCGCGCTGGAGGACTACGCCCGCTACGACCTCATGCGGATCGGCGCCTGGGTGGTGTTCGACGGCGTCGTCCCCCTGGGGCCGGACTTCCTCCAGCGGCTCCTCACCACCTGGAGCGACCCGCGGGTCACGAGCACCATCACCGACAACGCCATCTTCTCCTCTCTGTCCGACCGGATCCCCGGCTCGACGGCGGACCACAAGCGCGGCTTCGTGACGGAGGCGCTGAACACCACCGCCGACTGGGTCACTCGGTTCATCGCCGACAAGGGGATCACCCAGTCCGGCGCGCTGGACAAGCTCCAGGGCGTGCTCTCCCTGGCGGGCTCCGGGGGGGACTACGTCGCGGCGGCGCTGGACGCGTCCACGGCCTACTACGCGCACACGGGGACGCAGACGGTGGCGCGGACGCTGGCGCGCCAGGCGGTGGAGGCGCAGCGGCGCTCGGTGTGGAGGAGCTGGACGGAGAGCCAGTAGCCGCGGCGCGTCCCCGCGGGGTCGTCAGGGACTCGGGCTCTCGTTCGTGTTGTCGTGGGTGAGCACGACCGTCCCCGGACCCACCGGCAGGGTGAACCCCTCGGAGGTCTTCGTCAGATCGTTGGCCGCCGGGATCTCGGCGTAGTTCCCGGTGTAGTCGTCCGACGAGTCGGCGTCTGGCAAGGAGGGCAACCGCGAGCTGGTCAGGGCTCCGAGGCGGGACAGCAGCCGGGCGTACTGGACGAGGTCGCCCCCGTTGACCACCCGCCGCAGGTTCCGCAGCTTGTGGCCCGCCTCGCGCGCGGTCTGGATGCGCAGGGCCGGGTCCCGCTGGATGAGGTCGCGCACCAGGGGCGCGAGGTCCGGGAACTTCGCCTCCACCTTCGCGATCTCCCAGTCCGCGTCGCGCGTGCGGACGATGTTGGCCATCGTCAGCAGATCGTCCGTCGGGTTCACGAAGCGCCGGCCGGCGGCGAACTCCCAGAGGATGACCCCGAGGGCCCACAGGTCCGAGACCGGCGCGTCCTCCCGGCGCCCGTCCAGGGCCTCGGGCGACATGTAGGCCGGCGTGCCCCGCTGGATGCCCGTGTGGGACGTGTTCAGGTCCGACAGCAGCTTCGCCATCCCGAAGTCGGTGACCTTCACGGTCCCGTCCGTGCTCAGCATCACGTTCGACGGCTTCAGGTCGCGATGGACGATCCGTAGCTGCTGCCCATCGGGCCGGAGGCCCGTCCAGGCGTGGTCGAGCGCGTCGCAGATCCCGATGCCGAGCTCGATCAGCGCCGAGCGGGGCAGGGGCTGATCGAGCCGCGTGAGCCGCCGCGCGAGCTCGGACAGGTTCACCCCGTCCACGTACTCCATCGTGAGGAACGGCACGTCGTTCCGCATCTCCACGGAGTGGATCCCCACCACGTTCACGTGACGGAGCAGCGCGGCGACCCGGGCCTCGCGCACGAGGGCCTTGAAGCCGTGGCGGGACATGGGATCGAGGAGGAACTTGAGGGCGACCGGGCGCTCGAAGCCGAGCCCCGACTTCTCCGACGCGAGCCAGACCTGGCCGAACGCACCCTGGCCGATCCGGCGCCGCAGCTCGAACCGGTCCAGCGTCAAGCCCGCGTAGAGCTGGGTCAGGGTCCGGGTCGGTGGCATCTGGTTCACTGCGCTTCAATGGTGCCACGGTTTTGGGGCACAGGGGACATTGGTTATCCAAGTCCCTTTGAGCGCAGGAGAATCTGGCTCGGTCCGAACAGCCCTGTTCGGCGGGCCTCGGCGCTACTCCCCGGGGAACGCCGCCTGCATGCGCTCCATGACCGTCGCGTGGTCGAGCTCCTCGAGGGTCTGGGAGATGATCCACAGGTGCCCGAAGGGATCGCGGAGGCGGCCCTCGCGTCGCCCGTAGAAGCGGTCCTCGATGGGGATCACCACCGTCGCGCCGCCGGCGAGCATCCGCGCTCCGACGGCGTCGGCGTCGTCGACGTCGAGGTTGAGGATCACCGCGCTTCCGCCGAGGTGCTCCGGGGACAGGTTGCCGAAGTCGAGGCTCTCGTCGGCGAGGCTCACGGTGGAGTCGCCGATGCGGAGAGCGGCGTGGACCACGAGACCCCCCAGGTTCGGATCGGCGAAGTGCTCGAGCAGCTCGGCGCCGAGGGCGTCGCGGTAGAAGGCGATGGCGCGGTCGGCGCCACGGACGAGGAGGCGAGGGGAGACGTTCATGAGGCCACGATGGGACAGGAGGCCGGCCGCGTCTTGAAGATTCCGGTCAGAGCACGATGTGGTTGCGGTCGCCGGAGGCGCGGGGCGCGTAGGCCGTGGGGGTGACGCCGGTGAGGGCGCGGAACTCGCGAACGAGGTGGGCCTGGTCCGAGAAGCCGAGCTCGTGGGCGAGGCCGCTCCAGTCGTTGGCGCCGTCCAGGCGGGCGAGCAGCGCCTGGATCCGCCGCACGCGGGCGAACCGCTTCGGGCCCAGCCCCACCTGACGGCGGAAGCGCCGCTGGAAGGTGCGGGCGCTCATCCCGAGGCGGGCGTGCACGGCCCCCACCCGCACTCCGCCGGCGAGCGCCCGGGCTGCCGCCACCATCGCCCGGTCCTCTCGGGCTGCCTCGAAGACCCGCGCCAGCGCGTCCTCGATCCGATCGAGCCGGGCGGCGTCGGTGGGTGCGTCCACGAGGCTCTCCCGGATCCGGGGGAGACCCAGGGCGTGCAGATCGACCCGTCGCCCCACCACCTCCCCCGCCGGGAGCCAGCCACCGACGCCGGTCAGGGTGAGGTTCACCCCGAGGATGGCCCGTTGCTGAGAGGTGTCGATCACGAAGGGATGGTCGAAGGGCCCCTCGAGCACGGACCCCGCGAAGCGCCGCGGACGGCCCGCGTCCCAGGTGCGGAGCTCGTCCTCGGCGAGGTTCACCAGCAGCTGGGCTCGTCCATCGGGGACGATGCGCTCGAGGTGATGGCCGAACCCGGGCGTGCGGAACACCCAGAGCTGCTCCACGAACGGCGCCAGCTCGGGGCGGCGAGGAGCCCGGGCGAGGAACGAGGCCTCGCCGACCTCGGCGGCTACCGCACCCACACCACGTATCGGTAGAGGCGGGAGATGTCGCCGGAGCCCGAGTCGGCCATCAGGCTCGTGATCTCCAGGCCGGTGACCTCGCTGCCGAGGGCCAGCTGGACCACACCGGGGTTGTAGGTCTCCGTGGACACGAAGGACTGGGAGCAGGTGTAGCTCGGGATGTAGCCGAGCTCCGTGCCGGAGTAGTTGCCGTTCCCGCTGGCGTCGTCGTTGCAGTAGAGCTCCTCGTCGCCAGCGCTGTTGACCGCCGTGAACCAGGTCCCCGAGTCCTCCATCGAGTTGCCCCAGAAGTAGATGTCGTGGAGCACCTCACCCCCGTTGGGCACGTCGACGGGGGCGTAGCCGTACAGCGCGTCGTAGGAGAAGTTCGCGTCCTCCCACCGGATGTTCGACGTCTCGTCGTAGTACGCGCCCATCCCGTTCACCCAGGTGTCGAAGCTGTTCTGGAAGTCCGTGGCGTCGTCGCCCATGGACACGCGGTCCCAGTCGTACACCAGGGTCCACCCCCCGTTGTCGGTCGTCATGTCGCAGGAGTACTGCGCGGCGGCGCCGAGGAAGTCGGGGTCGAGCCAGTACGCGCCGTCGGTGGCGGAGCTGTTGAGGGCGATGACGTCGTCACAGCTCTCCATCGCACAAGCCTGGGACTCGCCTGGGCCCGCGGCGGCCGACAGGTTGAAGAAGAGCCCCCACTCGTTGATGGTGCCGCCGTCCTGGTTCGCGTCGTCGACCACCGTCAGGGTCCAGGTTCCCGCTGCGATCTCCCCGTCGAAGACCGACAGCGGGTCGGTCTCGGGCTGGTAGTCCCCGGTGAGGGTGGTGTTGCTGGTGGGCAGGGTGTTCGACGACTCGTCGTCGAGGACGATGTCGATGTCGTCGCCGCTGCCGCCCACGTCCGAGAACAGGTCCGCGACGGTGCCTGAAGGCGACTCGAGCGAGACATCCAGGTCCGCGTTCCAGGTGTGGCTGATGTCGATGCTGACGTCGAGGTCCTCAATGGCCCCGGGGCGGCTGACCGTGATCGTCTCCGTGTAGGTGGCGTTGGTCAGGGTGGAGTCGATCACCGTTCCCGGGAGGTCGTAGTCCTCGCCCGAGGCGAGGTCGATGATGAGGTTGCAGTCGTTGTCGCTGCCGTCGCAGACCTCGGTGTTCCCCGGGAAGTTGAAGGGATCCATGTCGTCGCAGTCGAGGCAGAGGGGCGACTGGTCGCTGTCCGCGTCCACGTCCTCGTCGGTGGCGAACGTGGTGCCGTCGCAGTCGTTGTCGGCGCCGTCGCAGACCTCGGTGTTTCCGGGGTAGTTGTCGGGGTCGGCGTCGTCGCAGTCGAGGCAGGTGATGACCTGGTCGCTGTCTCCGTCCGTGTCCTCGCCGGCGAAGACGGTGGTCGCGTCGCAGTCGTTGTCGGCGCCGTCGCAGACCTCGGTGTTGCCGGGGTAGTTGTCGGGGTCGCTGTCGTCGCAGTCGAGGCAGGTGATGACCTGGTCGCTGTCTCCGTCCGTGTCCTCGCCCGTGGCGAAGGTGCCGGCATCGCAGTCGTTGTCGGCGTCGTCGCAGATCTCGGTGTTGCCGGGGTAGTTGTCGGGGTCGCCGTCGTCGCAGTCGAGGCAGGTGATGACCTGGTCGCTGTCGGCGTCGGTGTCCTCGCCCGTGAAGACGGTGCTTGCGTCGCAGTCGTTGTCGGCGCCGTCGCAGACCTCGGTGTTGCCGGGGTAGTTGTCGGGGTCGGCGTCGTCGCAGTCGAGGCAGGTGACGACCTGATCGCTGTCCGCGTCGGTGTCCTCCCCCGCGAAGACGGTGGTGGCGTCGCAGTCGTTGTCGGCGTCGTCGCAGACCTCGGTGTTGCCGGGGTAGTTGTCGGAGTCGCTGTCGTCGCAGTCGAGGCAGGTGACGGAGCCGTCGGAGTCGGCGTCGGTGTCCTCGCCGGTGGCGAACGTGGTTGCGTCGCAGTCGTTGTCGGCGTCGTCACAGACCTCGGTGTTGCCGGGGTAGTTGTCGGGGTTGGTGTCGTCGCAGTCGAGGCAGGTGACGGAGCCGTCGGAGTCGGCGTCGGTGTCCTCGCCGGCGGCGAAGGTGGTTGCGTCGCAGTCGTTGTCGGCGTCGTCGCAGACCTCGGTGTTTCCGGGGTAGTTGTCGGGGTTCGCGTCGTCGCAGTCGAGGCAGGTGACGGAGCCGTCGGAGTCGGCGTCGGTGTCCTCTCCGGCGGCGAAGGTGGTGGCGTCGCAGTCGTTGTCGGCGCCGTCGCAGGCCTCGGTGTTGCCGGGGAAGTTGTCGCCGTCGGCGTCGTCGCAGTCGAGGCAGAGCGGGGAGCCGTCGGAGTCGGCGTCGACGTCCTCGCCCACCGCGAAGGTGGTTGCGTCGCAGTCGTTGTCGGCGTTGTCGCAGATCTCGGTGTTGCCGGGGAAGTTGTTGCCGTCGGCGTCGTCGCAGTCGAGGCAGGTGACCGCCCCGTCGCTGTCGCCGTCGGTGGTCTCGTCGGGGGCCCAGGTGCTGCTGTCGCAGTCGTTGTCGGCGTTGTCGCAGATCTCGGTGTTGCCGGGGAAGTTCGCGGAGTCCGCGTCGTCGCAGTCGAGGCAGAGCGGGGAGCCGTCGTTGTCCCCGTCGACGTCCTCGTCGGGGGCCCAGGTGCTGGGGATGCAGTCGTTGTCGGCGTCGTCGCAGACCTCGAGGTTGCCGGGGAAGTTGTTGCCGTCGCTGTCGTCGCAGTCGAGGCATCCGATGGCGCCGTCGCTGTCGAGATCGACGTCCTCGTCCGTCGCCCAGGTGGCCGCGTCGCAGTCGTTGTCGGCGCCGTCGCAGACCTCGGTGTTGCCGGGGTAGTTGTTCGTGTCGGCGTCGTCGCAGTCGAGGCAGGTCACGGTGCCGTCGTTGTCGATGTCCGTGTCCTCGCCGGAGGCGAACGTCGTGGCGTCGCAGTCGTTGTCGGCGCCGTCGCAGACTTCGGGGTTCCCGGGGAAGTTCGCCCCGTCGGTGTCGTCGCAGTCGAGACAGGCGACGGCTCCGTCGCTGTCGGCGTCCGTGTCTTCGTCGGTGGCCCAGGTGCTGCTGTCGCAGTCGTTGTCGGCGCCGTCGCAGACCTCGGTGTTCCCGGGGAAGTTCGCGGGGTCCGCGTCATCGCAGTCCTCGCTCGCGGGAGAGCCGTCCCCGTCGCCGTCAGGATCCGCCGAGTCGTCGTCGTCGCCTGCGGAGTCGTCGTCGTCGCCCGCGGAGTCGTCGTCGTCGCCCGCGGAGTCGTCGTCGTCGCCTGCGGAGTCGTCGTCGTCGCCTGAGGAGTCGTCGTCATCGCCCGTGGCGTCGTCGTCGTCGCCTGCGGAGTCGTCGTCATCGCCCGTGGCGTCGTCGTCGTCGCCGGTGGCGTCGTCGTCGTCCGGCACGGTGGCGTCGTCGTCGTCATCGACCTCGCCCGGACAGCCGGCGAGGGGGAGCGCGAGGCTCAGGAGGAGCAAGAGCAGGTAGCTACGGGCGGGCATCGTCGAGTCTCCGAGCCGAACGGATCCGGCGAAGTCTCTATACCCGGTGGGATCTCCCGGCTCCAACGCCCGCCTGATTACGCCCGGCCTGACCACTGCCAGCCCGGGGAGCGAGCCGAGCGCCGGCAGCGAGCTACAGCGGCGTCCAGAGCCCCTTGTCCGCCAGGGCGGTCGCCTCCTCGCCGTGCCACCAGATGGCGGCGTCCGAGAAGCCCGCGAGGTGCTGCATCAGCGGCGCGGTCATCATCGCGCGCATCACGGCCCCGATGGTCTCCTGATCGACCGTCGCGCTCGTGTTCTCGCACAGGGTGAGGCAGGTCGCGTCCGTCGGGTCCTCGAAGTCGCAGTGGTCCGCGTCGGTGAGACGCCCCAGCGACGACGTCGACGCTCCCTGGAGGATGGCGACGCCGTTCGACTGGCTGTTGCAGGCGGACGGCTCCCCGAACATCCCGTAGGCGGGAGCAGTCAGGGCCGCCGCCGCCGCGGCGCCGGGCCCGTTGTCCACCAGGTCGAGCCCCACGAGGACCGAGGTGCGGGTGTCCTGCGATGCGGCGATCAGGGCGGCGAGACCCCCAGCGGAGTAGCCGACGTACGCGACCGCTTCGGTGGGCTGCAGGCTCGCCGCGAGCTCCACCATCTCTTCCCCGTTGGCCTCCGGGTCCGAGTCCGCGAACGTGCTGTGGCACAGGTCGGGCACCACCACGCGCAGACCCCAGGTGGCGAGGTGGTCGGCGAGGCCCACCATCTGCGCGCCGGACCGCTGGAAGCCGTGGGCCAGGACCACGAGGGGAGCCGTCGGGTCCTCGGTGGGGTGGTGGTCCGAGTAGTCGAGGACGCATCCACCAGTCGTGGTGAAGGAGCCCTCGACCGAGGCTGTCGTCCGCGGACCCTCCCCGTCGAGGTCGAAGACAGACAGCGCGCTGTCGTCGTCGTCGTTCGCGCCGTCGTCGTCGTCTGCCGCGTCGTCGTCGTTCGGGCTGTTCGTGGGGCAGCCGGTGAGCAGGAGGGCGAGCAGGAAGAGGAGGGAGGTACGCACGGTGTCATTGTGACCGAGGCGCCCACGTGCGTGCAGGGAACCGCCCAGACGCGCCCGAATGCCATATTGGGTGGATGCCGGAGGCGAACGAAGTCGACGTCGCGGTCATCGGGGGCGGTCCTGCGGGAGCGGCGACGGCCGCGTATCTCGCGAAGGCGGGGATCGATGTCGTGGTGTGCGAGGGGGCCCGGTTCCCGCGGCCGCACGTGGGCGAGTCCCTCGTTCCCTCGGCCCACCGCGTGTTCGCCGAGCTCGGCTTCCTCGACGTGATGGAGGCGGCCGGGTTCCCGCGCAAGTACGGCGCAGCCTGGCGGGTGCACGGGCGCGGGCGGGTCTACTCCCACGACTGGACGGGCCTCGAGGGGACCGCTCCCCGCGGCTCGGACGTGGCCGATGTGCTCTTCGGAGAGCGGGCGCAGGCCGGGGTCGACCGGGACTACACCTGGCACGTCGACCGGGCGCGCTTCGATCAGCTGTTGCTGGAGCACGCGCGGGGTCTCGGCGCAGACGTGCGGATGGAGACGCGGGTCATCGACGTGCGCTTCGCGCCGGACTCGGTGCACCTCCGGGTCGAGGACGAGGCGGGGGAGACGGAGCTCCGCGCGAGGGTCGTGGTCGATGGCAGCGGTCGCGCGACCGTGCTCGGACGCCGCCTCGGACTCCGGGTCACGGATCCGGTGTTCGACCAGTTCGCCTTGCACACCTGGTTCGAGGGGTTCGATCGGGGCGGCGACCGGCCCGACTACATCTGGGTCCACTTCCTCCCCGAGACCCACACCTGGCTGTGGCAGATCCCGATCTCCGAGACGATCACCAGCGTGGGCCTCGTGACGCAGCGCGCGCTCTTCCGGGGGGCGGCCGCGGAGCGCGAGGCCTTCTTCGACGAGATGGTGAGCCGGGTCCCGGCGGTGCAGCAGCGCCTCTCGCGGGCCGAGCGGATCCGGCCCCTCGTGGCCGAGGCGGACTACAGCTACGCGATGCGGCAGGTTGCGGGCGACCGCTTCGTCCTGGTGGGAGACGCGGCCCGCTTCGTCGATCCCATCTTCTCCAGCGGGGTCAGCGTGGCCCTCGCGAGCGCTCGCTTCGCCGCCGCGGACCTCATCGAGGGCCTGAGGGCCGGGCGCTGCGATGCCTCTGCGTTCGCGCGGTACTCCGCCACCATGCAGCGGGGGACTTCCCGCTGGCACCGCTTCATCACGCTGTATTACCGACTCAATGTCCTGTTCACGTGGTTCATCCAGAACCCGGAGACGCGGCTCGGCGTGCTGGAGCTGCTCCAGGGCGACGTCTTCGGTGAGGAGGAGCCCGCGGCCCTTGAAGCGATGGAGGCGCTCGTGGCCGAGGTCGAGGGGAATCCGGATCACGTCTGGCACGGACTCCTCGAAAACCTCACCGCCGATCGGCTCGCTCCTGGGTGGTGACGCCAAGTTTTCGTACCCGCGGTGAGTACAGGGTCCGGTCCCGTCCGGTCGTACCCGCTGTCGTTCGAATTCGACACGGCGTCGACGTCTGGTCGACAGACGCTGACGTGTGAGGACTCGTAAGGTCCCCGCCGTAGCGGTTGTCGGGCCCGGACCTCGTGCCTTACGGTCCACGCCGCGCACTCCAGGAGACACCTCATGAACCGGCTCACTCCCTCCACCATCGCCCGGCTCGCGCCGGTCCCCCTGGCCCTGGCCCTGGTCCTCGTCGCGAACCCCGGCGTGACCAAGGAGGCGGGGGACGTCATCTTCCTCGAGCAGGGAATGAGTGACGCGGACCGGGAGACGTACTCCTGGACGCCGCTCGGCTCGCAGCTCATCCCCTACACGTGGTTCGTCGCGCTGGAGGACCCGAAGACCGGGAAGATGTTCAAGAGCGACGAGGTGATGGGGGAGTGGGGCATCCCGCCCGGGGCGCCGGTGAGCAAGGGCAACCCCGACGGGCTCCCCCGCGGCTTCGTCAAGGACGGCAACCGGGACTGGTTCGGCCTCACCTGCGCGGCGTGCCACTCCAACGAGATCACCTACGAGGGCAAGCGCATCCACATCGACGGCGGCGGCACCATGGCCGACATCGACGGCTGGGGCTTCGCCTTGAACCAGGCCCTCGTCTGGACGCGGGACACCCCCGAGGCCTGGGACCGGTTCGCGGAGCGTGTCCTCGGCGAGGGGGCCAAGGAGAAGAAGGTCGCGGCTCTGCGCCAGGAGTTCGAGGACTGGATCGACTTCCGCCTCGACTACGGCAAGCGCAACCACCCGGGCGTCGTCGCCGGCATGGGCCGGCACGACTCGATGGGGGTGCTGTTCACGACCTCGGGCGCCCAGGCGCTCGGCATCGAGTCCAACCGCTTCGATCGGATGGGTCCCGTCAGCCTCCCCCACACCTGGGAGGTCGGCCCCACCGCCCAGTGGAACGGCTTCGGCTCGATGGTCGGGCTCGGCAAGCTCGGGCGCGACATCGGCGTCTCCATCGGCCTCTTCAGCAACACGACCGTGGAGCGCAAGGCGGGCCGCGTGCAGTACAAGAGCTCGGTGCGGACCACGAACCTGATCCACCTGGGCAAGGTCGGTCGCAGCATGACCCACCCCGAGTGGCCCGAGTTCTTCCCCGCCGTCGACCAGGACAAGGCGACCCAGGGCGAGGCGCTCTTCACCGAGCACTGCTCCGAGTGCCACGCCATGAAGCCCAACGACCCCTCGGTCCTCGTCCCCCTCGACGAGATCGGGACCGACCCGGCCATGGCCCTGCAGTTCACCCGGACGATGCAGAAGACCGGGGCGCTGGAGGGCGTCCGCAAGCACATCATCGCGGGGGAGAAGTTCGGCCCCGAGGCTCCGGCGTGGGAGATCATGCAGCACGTCGTGATCGGGGTGCTGGTCGCCGATCCCACCGCGTTCGCCAGCGAGCCCGGCGGGGCCGAGGCCTGGCTGCGGAAGATCGAGGAGGTCTCCGGCGCGGACGAGTCCCGGCAGGACGACCTCGAGTCGTACCGCGCCCGTCCGCTGCATGGGATCTGGGCCACTGCGCCGTACTTGCACAACGGCTCGGTGCGGAACCTCTGGCAGCTCATGCTCCCGCCGGACCAGCGCGAGACCAGCTTCATGGCCGGGCGGATCGACTTCGATCCCGTGGACGTGGGGCTCGCCGTCGCCGAGGAGGGCCCCGGCCGCTCGGTCATCGACACGACGAAGCCCGGCAACCGCGCCACGGGTCACGACCACGGGACCGACCTCTCCGAGGACGAGAAGCGCGCCATCATCGAGTTCCTGAAGGTGCTCTGAGCCAGGGCCCGCCAGGGAGCGGCCCCACAAACCGCTAGGATCGCCGCGGTGTTCGCCACGAAGACCCAGGTCCTGGTGACGCAGCTGGGCGTGGCGTTCCCGCGCCTCTCCGAGAGCCTCTCCCCCAAGGACATCCAGCGGATCGGCCGCATGGGCGACCGGCGCCTGCTGCTGCCTGGTCAGGACGTGGCGGAGGACCGGGAGCGCCTGCCGGGGCTCTGCCTGATCCTGCGGGGGAGGATGGAGCCACGCGCGGCGGACGGCTTCCCTCCCGAGCACCGCTGGATCCTGGGGCCCGGCGACGCCCTGGGCCTGGAGACGCTGGTGGGGCAGACCCCCCGACATGCCTCTCTCGTCGCCATCGACATGTGCGAGGTGTGCGTGATCGATGCGGCCGTCTGGGGGCAGCTCAAGGACGAGCACACCCACATCGCGGTCGGCTTCCTCAGCGCGCTGGCCCGGGAGCTCGCCGAGGAGCTGGCGGCGCTGGGAGTCAGCCTGGAGCGACGGCGTGCGCCGTGAGCTGGCGGCCCTGGTCGGAGAGATCCCCGCGCTGTCGGGTCTGGCGCCGGCCGACCTCTACGCATTCGTCGAGGCGTGTCGGGAGTGGCACGTCCGCCCCGGCGAGGTGGTGATCCAGGAGGGAAGCCGGGACCGGGACGTGATCCTCGTGCTCCGGGGGGCCCTCGAGGTGCGGCGGGGTGGTGAGCGGCTTGCGGAGCTCGGGCCCGGCGCCATCGTCGGCCTGCTCGCGCCGCTGCTGGGCACCGCGAGGACGGCGACGGTGGTTGCGTCCGCGCGCTCTCAGCTGGCGGTGCTCCAGGCGAGCTCGCTCCAGCTCCTGACCCTGTCGCATGCTCCGCTGGGCGTCGTGCTCCAGTCAGCGATGCTGGCGCAGCTCCTCGACGACTTCGTCGGGGTGCAGCGGGCGTGGGGGGAGGCATGAGTCGGGGGCTGCGGGCGTGCGTCGCGGTCCTCGCCTTCATCGTGGCCACGGGGGTGGTGTCTCCCGCGTCGGCCCAACGGCTGCGCGACGCCTTCGGCCCCGGGGAGCTGAGCGCGGCCCATCGCGAGGACGGGAAGCCGCTGCCCTGCGAGCGCTGCCACGAGGCGGGGGCCTTCGTCGAGGCGCCGAAGTGCCTCGACTGCCACGACGAGATCGCGGCGCTGCGCGCGCGCCCGGGCACCTTCCACGCCCGCCAGACGGACAGCTGCGCCTCCTGCCACCCGGAGCACCGCGGGCTCGATCATCAGCTCGTTCGCTTCGATCCGGACGCCTTCGACCACGCCCAGTCGGGCTTCGCCCTCGACGGCGCCCACCGCGTGGTCCGGTGCCGCGGCTGCCACGAGGGAGAGGGCTGGCTGGGCGCGCCCACGGCCTGCGCGGACTGCCACGACACCCCCCACGGCTCCGGCTTCGTCCGCCCGGCGCGGATGACGGACTGCGCGGGCTGCCACTCGACGAAGGCCTGGGACGACGCCGAGGCGGAGATCGACCACGCCGCGACCCGCTTCCCGCTGGACGGCGCGCATCGGGAGGTCGCGTGCGCGGACTGCCACGAGGACGCCGTGTACGCGCCGGTCGCGAGTGGGTGCGCCGACTGCCACGACGCCCCCCACCGCGGGGACCCCGGCGACTGCGTCGACTGCCACGAGACGTCCGGCTGGGACGACGTGGGGCGGATCCCGCACCAGCGCTTCGGGTTCGCGCTGCGGGGCCTGCACGCGTCCGCGCCATGCGCCAGCTGCCACGGGAGCGACGCCCTGAAGCCGGTGGCCCATGCCGGCTGCGTGGACTGCCACGACGACCCCCACGAGGGGCAGTTCGGGGCGCGGGGCTGCGACGACTGCCACGACGAGGGCGGCTGGGCGCTGACGGCGGCGTTCGAGCACCCGTTCGAGCGGGTGGGGGCACACGCGGCGTTGGAGTGCGGGGCCTGCCACGAGGGGGGCTACTTCGCGGGGCTCCCGTCCGAGCGGTGTGACGACTGCCACGACGACGTGCACGCGGCCCGCTTCGCGCCGGACGACTGCGCCGCCTGCCACGGACAAGACGCGTTCGCGCCGGCGACGGTGGACCTCCGCCCCGACCACGGGCGGACCGGCTACCCGCTGGATGGCGAGCACGCAGAGGTGGCCTGCGCCGACTGCCACGCGGAGAGCACCGTCCCGGGACCCGAGCACGCCTCCTGCGAGGGCTGCCACGAGGACCCCCACGGCCTCGAGCCCGGCGCCTGCCTGGACTGTCACGACGTCGCGCGGCCCTGGAGGTCGGTGTCCTTCGACCACCAGGCCACCGGGTTCGCCCTGACGTCGTCGCACGAGGGCGTGGCCTGCCGCGCCTGCCACGACTCGCGGGACTTCGTGGGCGCCGAGACCTCCTGCCGGTCTTGCCACACCGAGGATGCGCCCCGCCGGCACTTCCCCCAGGAGTGCGATCGCTGCCACACCGTGGAGGGCTGGGCCGGCGCGACCCTGGACGCGAGCGCGCACACCGTCCTCGGCTTCCCCCTGCGCGACGCCCACTTGCGCTCGGACTGCGCCGACTGCCACCCCGGCGGCGCCGACGCGGAGCCGGAGTGCTTCGCGTGCCATGGCTCCGAGGACCCCCACCGCAACATGCTCGGCGACGCATGCGATGCCTGCCACCGTGAGAACACCTGGTTCCGCAGCACGTTCCGCCACAGCCAGGTCGGCTGGCCTCTGCGCGGCGAGCACGCGCTCGCCGAGTGCGACGACTGCCACGCTGCCGGGTTCCTCGGGACCCCCCAGGACTGCGAGGCGTGCCACGCGGGGGGCGCGTCGTGGCCGTGATGCTGCGCCTCTGGGTCGCGGTGGTCCTGCTCGTCGGGGCCCTCCCTGCGGTGGAGGCGTCCGCGCTGGAGCCGGGGCGGTGGGGGGCGGACGTGGGCTTCGTGGCCGCGGGGGTCGAGGGGACGTCGGGGGCGGACCTGGAGCTGGCGTTGGGCGGCTTCGCGGACCAGACGCTGACCCCCGAGGGAGCGCGAGCGCGGGTCCGTCTCATGATCAAGGGGCGGGCGCGCCTGAACTTCCTGCCCTCGCCGACGCTGCGGGCGGCGCGGCTGACGACGCTCGGCGTCCAGATCGACGCCGGTGCGCTCCGGCTCCTCGTCGGACGTCACGTCATCGGCGGGCGGGGCTGGCGGGTCACGGACGGGATCCAGGCGACCGGGCTCATCGCGAGGGGCTTCCGGGTCGGGGGGTGGGTCGGGCTGCTGGCGGACCCGTTCACCACGCTGCCCTCGCCGGATCGGCTGGGTGCGGGGCCTCTGCTGACCTTCGAGCGCCGGCGGTTCCGCGTCTCGGTGGCGGGGGAGGTGGTCGTGGCGCTCGGCGGTGCGGCTCCGCCTGCCGCCGGGCCGGGGGCGGGTCCGGGTGGTCCGGGAGGACCGGCGGGTCCGGGCGGCACCGCCCTCGGTCGGCCTCTGCTCGACCGCACCGGGATCCAGGTGGACGTCTCCGGCGAGCCCCACGCCGATCTGCGCCTCGCGGGTCGGATCGACATCCAGGGGCGCCTGGGGGGTCCGGTGGGGATCGCGGACGGTGGGTTCTTCGCGACCTGGCGGTTCCGCCCCACCTGGGATCTGCGCGGTGGCGTCTCCGTCTACTCGTCCCTCGCCCAGCTCGCGACGGCTGGCCGGGACGAAGCCCTGGTGGCGTTCGTGGAGCGTCGCTCGGCGGCGCTGGGGCAGGATCTCCAGCCCGTGGACGTGCTCGACCGCCAGCACCACCTCGCCGTCGAGCTGCGCCTGCGGCGTCGAGCCGGGGGGGACGTGCTCCGCCAGCTCCGGGGGGAGCTCCGAGCCCGTTACCGCCACGCGCTGGCGGCCGAGGACCGCTGGTTGCGCGTAGGGCTGACCGGCGGCGGCGTCGGGCTCGCCGGGGGGGCGGTCGATCTGCAGGGCGACGCGGCGTTCTATTGGTCCGGCGGGCGCCCCCGGTTCGGTGGAGGACCGCGGGTGTACGCGTCCCCGCTGCCAGGCTGGACCGTCGATGGCGCCGTGTCGGCCCTCGCCGATCTGTCCGGGGCGGTCGATCCCGAGCACATGGCGCTCGTCGAGGTGTGGACCGGGATCCGGGTGGTGAAGGAGCTGTTCCTCTCGGTGGGCTACGAGCTCCTCGCCGGGCGCGAGGGCGCGCCGTCCCACGTCACCGTCCGGCACCAGGGTGTGGTGCGGATGGCGGTGCGCCGATGAGCGCCGCGGCGGCGCCGGCGCGGACCTCCCGGGGGCCGAGGATCGCCCTCGCGGTCCTCCTCGTGGGCCACGCGGCTCTGCTCGGGTGGGGCTGGTCGTACTGGGGGCTTCCCCACGCCGAGCGCCTCGACCACCCCCTGCGTGGCGTGCTGGGCCCGGCGGGAGGAGGCGGCCAGCTGCTGGGGATCACGGGCTACCTGCTCATGCTCGCCACGCTCGCCTACAGCGTCCGCAAGTGGCTCGGCGTCCGCAGGCGGCTCCCGTCCACCGGTCAATCCCTGTGGGTCCACGTGGTCGCGGGCGGGCTTGCTCCCGTGTTCATCCTGGAGCACTGCGGCTGGCGGTTCGACGGTCTGCCCGGGGTGGCCGCCGCCGGGCTCCTCTTCGTGTCGCTGGGCGGGGTCGCGGGGCGGTTCGGCTACGGCCGGCTCTCCGCGGTCGCGGGCGTGGAGCGGGAGAAGGGCGCGCTGTCGAAGTCGCTCCTCTTGCGGGCGTCGGTGGGGGTGGACCCGGAGGCTCCCGACGCTCCGGATCCGGCCGTCGTGGCGGCCCTGGGAGCCATGGGGCGCTTGCCGCTCGAGGCGAGCTTCCTCCAGCGGGTGCGGGTCGCGCTGCTGGGGGCGGGACCAACGCGGGCGCGCGTCCGAGGGGCGCTCTCCGAGGCCCGGGTGCCGGCCCGGGTCCGCCAGGTGATCGAGGAGGAGCTCTCGGCGACGCTGACGGCCAGGGTCGCTTGGAGCCGCGCGGAGGTGCTGCGCAGGCTGGGGCGGTGGTGGCGGATCACCCACGTGGCCGTCGCCCACGCGACGCTCGCGCTCGCCACGATGCACGTGGTCCTCGCCCTGATGTACTCGGGGACGGTGGGCAAGATCCGCGCGCTGGTGGGGGGCTGACGTGGACGCCGCCACGATGATCCTCACGGGGCTGGGGTCCTATGTCGTCGCCCGGTTCGTGGTGGAGGCGGTGCGCGAGCGGCGCGCGAAGGCGCTCCAGGCCCGCCACCGCGAGGAGGGGGCAGGGGACCCGACGACCCTGAACCCGTGGGTCGATCCCGAGCGCTGCGTGTGCTCCGCCCAGTGCATCCGGGTCTGCCCTGAGTCCGACGTCCTGCGGGTCATCGAGGGCCGGGCGCAGCTGGTGAACGCAGCGGCCTGCGTGGGGCATGCGCGCTGCGTCGAGGCCTGCCCGACGGAGGCCATCGAGCTGGTGTTCGGCAACGACGTGCGCGGGGTCGAGGTTCCGCGCCTCGCCCAGGACTTCGAGTCGAACGTGGGGGGGATCTACGTGGCCGGAGAGCTCGGCGGCATGGGGCTCATCGCGAACGCCGTGGCGCAGGGGGTCGCTGCGGGGCGGGCGGCCCTGGCGGCCCAGCGGGAGGGGGGCGCGCGCACCGTGGATGCGGACGTGGTGATCGTCGGCGCTGGCCCGGCGGGGATCGCGGCGGCCCTCGCGGTCGCCGAGGCCGGTGGTACCTACGTCCTCCTCGAGCAGGACACCTGGGGCGGCTCGATCCGCCACTACCCCCGACACCACATCGTCATGACCCGCGACATCACCTTCCCCGGGTACGGCCGGGTGACGGCACGGACGATGAGCAAGGAGCAGCTCATCGAGCTCCTCAGCAACGTCATCACCTCCGAGGGGGTGGAGGTGTGCGAGCGGGAGCGGATGGTGTCGGCGGTCCCCCGGGACCGCGGCTTCCTCGTGACGACGAGCGCGCGGGAGCTGCGCTGCGGGCGGGTCATCCTCGCGGTGGGGCGCCGCGGGACGCCGCGGAAGCTCGGGGTGCCGGGCGAGGCGCAGGCGAAGGTCCGGTACGTGCTGCGAGACCCCGACGAGCTCGACGACCAGGACGTCCTCGTGGTGGGTGGCGGCGACAGCGCGGTGCAAGCAGCGGTGATGCTGGCCGAGCGGGGACGGAGCCGGGTGACGCTGTCGTACCGCCGCGGGGAGCTCACGCGGCCCAAGGCGGCGAACGTGGAGAACCTGAAGACGGCGGTGGCGGCCGGTCGGTTGACCTTCCTCCCCCACAGCCGCGTCACATCCATCGGCGAAGACACGGTGGAGCTCGACGTGGGCGGCGAGGACCAGACCCTGCCCAACGACCTGGTGCTCGCGATGACCGGGGGCGTGCTGCCCACCGCGCTGCTCGCGCAGCTGGGGATCGACGTGGAGACGCACTTCGGGCGGGAGATCAGGTTCTTCTGACGCTGGGGCGCCGTCGCCGGGGTCAGAGGCTCAGCTTGCCCGCCAGGTCCTTCGCCACCGCCACATTGAACAGCGTGCGCATCTCCGGCCACCGCGAGAACAGCGCGTCCAGGTCCTTGCGGGTCCAGAGCATGACCCGCGTCGCGCGAGAGACGAGGACCTTGAAGTCCGTAGGCTGGCCGGTGATCCAGCCCACGGATCCGACGAACTGCCCTGGCTTCACGACGCCGGTCGCTTCGCCGCCGAGCTGCACCGAGGCCTGACCCGAGATCACGAGCATCACCTCCTTGGGCGCCTTGCCGGGGCGGAGCAGGCTCGTGCCGGGGTCCACGTCGCGCCAGTGGCCGGCGTCGAGGAGCCGCGCCACCTGGGCGGCGGTCATGTTGGAGAAGACGAGCTTCTGGAGCCGCAGCTGCTCCGCGTCGAGGCGCACCGGGCGGTGATCCCGCAGCCAGGTCGTCGTCGCGAGGCCGCACGCGATCAGCGCCAGCACCGCGACCGCGACCACCGGCCAGGGCTCCCGCATCCCGACCGCCACGACGGCGGCGACCAGGGCGACGCCGAAGGCGAACACGCGGCGCCGGCGGTCGTCGTCGACCCAGGCGGCGACGCTGACGACGAGGCTAGCGCCAACGAGCGCGGAGGGGAGGTCGAGGCCCACGGCGCCGAAGTGTAGGTCAGATGGCGACGCGGGCCCTCGGCGGTCAGCCGTTCGAGGCGCCGACGCCCTCGCTGCTACCGCACCCACACCACGTAGTTGTAGAGCCGGGAGATGTCGCCCGAGCCGGAGTCGGCCATCAGGCTCGTGATCTCCACGCCCGTCACCTCGCTGCCGAGGGAGAGCTGCACGACGCCGGGGTTGTGGGTCTCCGTGCTGACGAAGGCCTGGGAGCAGGTGTAGCCGGGGATGTAGGCGAGCTCGCTGGAGTCGTAGTTGCCGTTCCCCGAGGCGTCGTCGTTGCAGTAGAGCTCCTCGTCGCCCGCGACCGTCTCCGCGGTGAACCAGGTGCCCGAGTCCTCCATCGAGGTGCCCTCGAAGTAGAGGTCGTGGAGCACCTCGCCGCCGTTGGGGACGTCGACCATGAGGTAGCCGTTCAGGGCGTCGTAGGAGAAGTCGCCGTCCTCCCAACGGATGTTGGATGCCTCGTCGGTGTAGACCCCCATGCCGTTCACCCAGGTGTCGAAGCCGTTCTGGAAGTCGGTGGCGGTGTCCCCAATGGCCCGGTCCCAGTCGAAGACGAGCGTCCAGCCGCCGTTGTCGGTGGTCATGTCGCAGGCGTACTCCGCGGCGAGTCCGACCCAGCCGGGGTCGAGCCAGTAGTCCCCGTCGCCCGCGCTGCCATTCAGGGCGATGATGTCGGCGCACGACTCCACCGCGCAGGTCTCGGACTCGCCCGGCGTCGTCTCCACGTTGAAGATGAGGCCCCACTCGTCGATGGTGCCGCCGTCCCCGCCCGCGTCGTCGACGACGGTGAGCGTCCAGGTGCCCGCGGCGACCTCCCCGTCGAACGTCGACAGCGGATCGTTCTCGGTCTGGTAGTCGCCCACCAGGACCCCGGAGCCCGAGCCGTTGTCGGGCAGCGTGTTCGTGGACTCGTCGTCGAGCAGGATGTCCAGGTCGTCGCTCGAGCCGCCCCGGTCGCTGAACAGGTCCGCGGTGGTGCCCGACGGCGACGTCAGGCTCACGTCCAGGTCGTCGACCCAGGTGTGGGTGATGTCGAGGCTCACGTCCAGGTCTTCGATGGTCCCGCCGAGCGTGACGACGATGGTCTCGGTGTAGGTGACGTTCGAGGGGTTCTCGTCGATCGCCGTCCCCGGGAACTCGAAGGCCTCCCCCGAGGTGATGTCGCTGACCCCGTCGCAGTCGTTGTCCTGGTCGTCGCAGATCTCGATGGCCCCGGGGAAGTTGTTCGGATCGTTGTCGTCGCAGTCGAGGCACGTGATGACGAGGTCGCTGTCCACGTCGGTGTCCTCGCCGGTGGCGAACGTGGTGGCGTCGCAGTCGTTGTCCTGGTCGTCGCAGACCTCGGTGTTGCCCGGGAAGTTGTCCGGGTCGAGGTCGTCGCAGTCGAGGCAGGTGATGGAGAGGTCCGAGTCGCCGTCGGTGTCCTCCCCGGTGAACACGGTGGTGGCGTCGCAGTCGTTGTCGACTCCGTCGCAGATCTCGGTGTTGCCCGGGAAGTTGTCGGGGTCACCATCGTCACAGTCGAGGCAGGTGACGACCTGGTCGGAGTCCGCGTCCGTGTCCTCGTCGGTGGCGAAGGTGGTTGCGTCGCAGTCGTTGTCGGCGTCGTCGCAGACCTCGGTGTTTCCGGGGAAGTTGTTCGGGTCGTTGTCGTCGCAGTCGAGGCAGGTGATGACGAGGTCGCTGTCGACGTCGGTGTCCTCGCCGGTGGCGAAGGTGGTCGCGTCGCAGTCGTTGTCGGCGTCGTCGCAGACCTCGGTGTTTCCGGGGAAGTTGTTCGGGTCGTTGTCGTCGCAGTCGAGGCAGGTGACGACGAGGTCGGAGTCGACGTCGGTGTCCTCGTCCGTGGCGAACGTGGTCGGGTCGCAGTCGTTGTCGACCCCGTCGCAGACCTCGGTGGCGGCGGAGTTGATCGCCGGGTCGCTGTCGTTGCAGTCGGTCCCGCAGCTCGTCTCCCCGTCGCTGTCGTTGTCGTCCTCGTCGATGGTGAAGACCGTCAGGTTGTACTGGCCGGCCGTGCCCTCGTCGTCCGTCCCGAAGGTGCCGCCGACGGTGGGGAAGGAGGCGTTTCCGTTGTCGTGCTCGGCGTAGCCGCTGGTCTGGGACCACGACGGCTCGCCGTTGAGGTTGCTGCGGTAGTAGAAGCCCGTGGCCCCGTCGGTGAACCAGCCGATGAAGTACTGCTCACCCACCACGAGCTCCACGTCGATGGGCCCCGAGGAGATGAACTCGTCCGAGCCGCTGCCCGTCGTGGTCTGCCCGACGGCGAGGACCGTCCAGTTGCCGCTCGTCCCGCTCCGGGTGCCCACCATCGGGGTGACGTTGGAGCTGCCGTTGATGCGCGCCTGGAGCTCGGTGATGGTCACCGCCTCGAGGGCCTCGAACCGCGTCCCGCCGATCATCCCGCCGTTGTTGAAGCTCGCGCTCTGGTTGCCGCCGATGGTCCAGTCGACCCCGGCGTAGGCGGTGGTGGCGTCGCAGTCGTTGTCGGCGTCGTCACAGACCTCGGTGTTTCCGGGGAAGTTGTTCGGGTCGTTGTCGTCACAGTCGAGGCAGGTGATGGACAGGTCGCTATCGACGTCGGTGTCCTCGCCGGTGAAGACGGTGGTCGCGTCGCAGTCGTTGTCCTGTCCGTCGCAGACCTCGGTGTTTCCAGGGAAGTTGTCGGGGTCTGCGTCGTCGCAGTCGAGGCAGGTGATGGACAGATCGCTGTCTCCGTCGGTGTCCTCGTCGGTGAAGACGGTGGTTGCGTCGCAGTCGTTGTCCTGTCCGTCACAGACCTCGGGGTTTCCGGGGAAGTTGTCGGGGTCTGCGTCGTCACAGTCGAGGCAGGCGATCGACAGATCGCTGTCCGCGTCGGTGTCCTCGCCGGCGAAGACGGTGGTGGCGTCGCAGTCGTTGTCGGCGCCGTCGCAGACCTCGGTCCCGCCCGGGGTGTTGTTGGGGTCTGCGTCGTCGCAGTCGAGGCAGGCGATGGACTGGTCGCTGTCGGCGTCGGTGTCCTCTCCGGCGAAGACGGTGGTGGCGTCGCAGTCGTTGTCGGAGCCGTCGCAGACCTCGGTGTTTCCGGGGAAGTTGTCGGGGTCTGCGTCGTCACAGTCGAGGCATGCGATGGACTGGTCGCTGTCCGCGTCCACGTCCTCGTCGGTGAAGACGGTGGTGGCGTCGCAGTCGTTGTCGGAGCCGTCGCAGACTTCGGTGTTTCCGGGGAAGTTGTCGGAATCGCCGTCATCGCAGTCGAGGCAGGTGACGACGCCGTCGGAGTCGGCGTCGGTGTCCTCGTCGGTGGCGAAGGTGGTCGCGTCGCAGTCGTTGTCGGCGTCGTCGCAGACCTCGGTGTTTCCGGGGAAGTTGTCGGAATCGCTGTCGTCGCAGTCGAGGCAGGTGACGACGTTGTCGGAGTCGGCGTCGGTGTCCTCGTCGGTGGCGAAGGTGGTTGCGTCGCAGTCGTTGTCTGCGTCGTCGCAGACCTCGGTGTTCCCGGGGAAGTTGTTGGGGTCCGCGTCGTCGCAGTCGAGGCAGGTGACGGCGCCGTCGGAGTCGGCGTCGGTGTCCTCGTCGGTGGCGAAGGTGGTTGCGTCGCAGTCGTTGTCTGCGTCGTCGCAGACCTCGGTGTTCCCGGGGAAGTTGTTGGGGTCCGCGTCGTCGCAGTCGAGGCAGGTCACCGTGCCGTCGGAGTCGGCGTCGGTGGTCTCGTCGGTGGCCCAGGTGGTGCTGTCGCAGTCGTTGTCTGCGTTGTCGCAGACCTCGAGGTTGCCGGGGTAGTTGTCCGGGTTCGCGTCGTCGCAGTCGAGGCAGAGGGGCGCGCCGTCGTTGTCGCCGTCCACGTCCTCGTCGGTGGCCCAGGTGCTGGGGATGCAGTCGTTGTCCTGGTTGTCGCAGACCTCGAGGTTGCTCGGGTAGTTGTTCGGGTCTGCGTCGTCGCAGTCGAGGCAGCCGATGGCGCCGTCGTTGTCGGCGTCCACATCCTCGTCCGTGGCCCAGGTGGCGCCGTCGCAGTCGTTGTCGGCGCCGTCGCAGACCTCGGTGTTTCCGGGGAAGTTGTTCGTGTCTGCGTCATCGCAGTCGAGGCAGGTGACCGCCCCGTCGTTGTCCACGTCGGTGTCCTCGCCGGTGGCGAAGGTGGCGGAGTCGCAGTCGTTGTCTGCGCCGTCGCAGACCTCGGCGTTGCCGGGGACGTTGTCTCCGTCGGCGTCGTCGCAGTCGAGGCAGGTCACCGCGCCGTCGGAGTCGGCGTCCGTGTCCTCGTCCGGTGCGAAGGTGGCGGAGTCGCAGTCGTTGTCCTGCCCGTCGCAGACCTCGGTGTTGCCGGGGTAGTTGTCGGGGTCGGCGTCGTCGCAGTCCTCGCTGGCGGGGGACCCGTCGCCGTCCGCGTCGCCGTCGGCGGAGTCGTCGTCGTCGCCGGCGGAGTCGTCGTCGTCACCGGCGGAGTCGTCATCGTCGCCCGCGGAGTCGTCGTCGTCACCAGCGGAGTCGTCGTCGTCGCCGGCCGAGTCGTCATCGTCGCCAGCGGAGTCGTCGTCGTCACCCGTGGAGTCGTCATCGTCGCCGGCGGAGTCGTCGTCGTCACCCGTGGCGTCGTCGTCGTCGTCGTCGTCCGGGACGGTGGTGTCGTCGTCGTCGACTTCGCCCGGACAGCCGGCGAGGGGGAGCGCGAGGCTCAGGAGCAGTGTGAGCAGGTAGGCACGGATGGACATGAGGATCTCCGACCCGACGTCACGTCAGGAGTCGGATACCTACCCGGTCCACCCCCCGGTCCCCAATGACAGACCTATTACGCCCGGTCGGGTGGGCGGTTCCCCACTGGCGAGCGGTCTCTCTATTCGGGGGTCTGGGCGAGGTCCGTCACCGCCTCGGCGATGTGGCGGCGCAGCTGGCCCATGAGCGCGTCCCACTCGTCCTGGGAGAGGCTGACGGTGCCGAGCAGCTGCCCGATCTTGAGGAACAGCTGCTGGATGACCGGCAGGGTCCCCGCGAGGACCGCGCTCCGGCCCGACGGCAGGGTGACGTCGTCCGGGTCGAGCTGGCGCATGTCCGCCTGGAGCGCCGACTGGGCCTGCATGAGGACCTCCTTCTGGACCTCGGCCACGTCCTCGGCGGACTGGATGCGGTCCGGAGAGGCGGCGAGCCACTCGAGGACGTTCAGGTCCGCGAGGCCTCGGGCGGTGCCCTGGACGGACTGGCGGATGCCGGCCAGCTCGGCGGTGAGCTCGGAGACGATGACGTCGAGCTTCGCGGCGAGGTCGCCGTCCGCTGCCTTCGCCTGCGCGGTCAGCGCCTTCGCTGCCGCCTTCTGGGCCTTCGCCACGTCCGTCGTCGCCGCCACGAGCTCCTCGGCGCTCGCCGCGTGGCGCTCCACGACGGTGGCACTCAAGTGGCTCGTCTTTGCCGTCGCCTCGTTGGCCGCCGCCTGACGCTCCGTGGCCGCGATGAGGGCCTGCTGGAGCTCCGTGCCCTTCGCCGCCGCCTTCGCCCCATGGCCGACGGCGTTCGCGCCCCGGTGGACCTCGTCGGAGAGGGCAGCCAGCTTCTCGCCGATGGCGACGAGCCCCTGCTCCAGGTCCCCGCTGGTCCCGGCGACGAGCACCTCGCGGATGCCCTCCAGCTGGGCGTCGAGGCCGCCCAGCGCCCCCGTGAGGCGGGTGACCGGGTCGTCGTCGCCGCCTCCGGTCAGCATGGCGCGGCGGAAGTCCTTCTTGATGGCCTCCCAGCGCTCCGCCTGCTCGGGGGTCTGGACGCCGAGCATCTCCCACAGCTTGAGCAGGTTGGCCTCGGCTCCGGTGGTCAGGGTCTGGGCCTCGCCGATGTAGTGGTCCTTGAGCAGCGCATCCAGCTCGGCGTCGTTCATCGCCGCGACGATCTTCTCGCCGAGCTTGTTCATGTTCCGGTAGCTGCCCTGGAGCTTGAACGGGGGCTCGGTGCGGAAGGCGTCCTCCTGGGCGGCGGACACGATGTACTGCTGGTTCACCGCCAGGACGACCTCCTGGACCTTGAGCAGCTTGCGCAGCACGCCGGTGACCTCGCCCAGCTCCACCGCGCTGTACTCGTGGGACAGCTCGGAGGTGGGGATCTCCTCGCCCCGCGCCATGTCCACGAGCTTGTAGACGTCGGACTGCTCGCGGGTGGCGAGCGGCTGGAGCACCGGGTTGCTCGTCAGGGAGTTCTCGACGTAGCTCAGGGCGAAGGCCTCGTCCCGGCCCTCCAGGATGTCGCCGAGGTTGTAGGTGTCCGCGCGGTTGGCGAGCATGTCGGGGATCTGGAAGCGGTCGCCGGACTCCGTGTACGGGTTGCCCGCCATCACGACCGCGAACTTCTTGCCCCGCAGGTCGTAGGTGCGGGTGCGGCCCTTCCAGACGCCCTCGATGCGCCGGGTGCCGTCGCAGAGAGAGATGAACTTCTGGAGCAGCTCCGGGTGCGTGTGCTGGATGTCGTCCAGGTAGAGCATCACGTTGTTCGCCATCTCGAAGGCGAGGTTGATCTTCTCCACCTCCTGGCGCGCCGTGGCGTTGGGTGCCTCGGCGGGGTCCAGCGACGTGACCTCGTGGCCCAGCGCAGGGCCGTTCACCTTCATGAACACGAGGCCGAGGCGCGAGGCGATGTACTCCATCAGCGTCGTCTTGCCGTAGCCCGGCGGGGACACCAGCAGCAGCAGGCCCATCTGGTCCGTGCGGCGCGAGTCGCCGGCGGCCCCCATCTGCTTGGCGAGGTTGTCGCCGACGATGGGCAGATAGACCTCGTTGATGAGCTTGTTGCGCACGAAGGCGGTCATGACCCGGGGCAGGAACTCGTCGACCCGGAGGCGGCGACGCTCACGCTCGAGCACCTCCGTGCGCTTGGCGCGCCAGGCCGTGAACGCGGGGACGGTGTGCTCGCGCCACGCCGACAGGCGGCCCAGGAACTCGTCGAGGGCGAGCGAGAGGGAGCCGTCCTTGATCCGGGGATGCTGGGAGAGGAGGCCAGTCACCGTGATGGACGTCAGCGCCGCGCTGGGCTCGTGCTCGAGGGCCTTCTCGGTGAGCATGAGGGCGGCCGTCTCGACCGGGAGCGGGGGAAACTCTCGTTGCTTGGGGCTTGCGCTAGGAGTGTTTGAACCTGGAATCCGGGAAACCTGGAATCCGGGAGACTTGGGGTCTTGGGGCTGCTGGCCCCCCGAAAGAGATCTTCCCGGTTTCTCGGTTTCTCGAATTCCCGGTTCCCCGCTCGATCCCCTCGAAGACCCATACACGGCCGCCGTCCACGCCCCCACCAGCTCCAACCGCTCGGCAAACAGCCCTTCCAGCGCATCCAGGTCGTCGTCCAGGGCCCGCCGGCCGCCGTGGTCGTCGAGGTGGCGCACCAGGGCGTCCCGCAGCTCCTGGGCCTCCTGGCTCACCACGAAGCGCGGGTGCTCCGCCTGGAGCTCCTCCACCAGGTAGCGCCCGGCCATCGCGGCGTCCGCGGCGCTGATCGCAAGCGACGGCGCCATCGTCTCCATCGCGGCCCCGATGACCCCGCCGAGCTCGTGGGCCAGGTCCGCGAGCCCGCCGGTCGCGCCCAGCGTCTCCCGCAGCCGCCCGAAGCTCCGCGCCCGCCGATGCCAGCGCGCCTTCGCGTCGTCGTCGTCGCTCCAGGCCCAGAACAGCGTCGCCGCCGCCCGCGGCCGCGCCGGGAAGCGCAGTAGCCCCGCCGTCCCCCGCAGGTGGAGCAGCTCCCGGAGCAGCGCCGCCGCGTCCGAGTCGTGCACGCCGCGCTCGTAGCCCTCGTCGTACCGCTCGGCCGCCCAGCCGCGCACCAGCGCCAGCAGCTCCTCTTCGACCGATGCCTCTTCCAGCCTCGCAACGGTCAGCCCCTCGCGCCCCTCCTCGGCCGCGAACAGGATGGACCCCGCCAGGTACTCCGCGCGCGAGACCGCGCCGCCCTCGCTGGGCAGCGCCTGGTCCCAGTAGGGCTTCGCGGCGTTCACCTCGGCATCGTCGATGCCTTCGTAGAAGTCCGTCCCCGTGAGGTGCAGGGCCATGCCGCCGTCGCGCGGCACCATCGTGAGCTCGAGGGGGCGCGTGTTCACGGGGAACCGGTGCTTGCCGAACTTGATGAGGTTCGCGCCGTCCTCGAACAGCTCGAGGCGGTCCCGCAGCCCGCGCAGGGCGTCCTGCCGCGCCGCCTGCAGCCGGGCCAGCAGCTCCTCGCCCTTCACCGCGTCGCCGAGGGCGACGAGCTTGTCCGCCACGTCCCGCAGCTTCAGCACCATCGCGTCCGACGCGAACCACGCGTTCAGCTCGTCCTGGGCCTTGAACGTCTTCGCGCGCCGGCCGACGCCTGCGAGGATCCGCTCCGCCGCTCCCACCAGGCTGCCCGCGCGCTTCTGGCGCTCGTCCACGAGGACCTGCTTGCGGGCCCCGAGGGCCAGCTCGATCTCCTCCCGCTTCGTCGCCAGCTGCGGCAGGAACTCGTCGAACTCGCCGAAGCGCGCCTCGAGCTCCTCGAGCTGGATCATCAGCCGCGACAGCTGGTCGTCGCAGGCCTCCGGCGTGTCCGCCAGGGCCACCGCGCTCGACACGCTCTGCCCGAGCAGGGCCCACTGGGCCGCGAAGTCCGCCCGGGCTTCGTGCCCCGCGATCTCCTTGCGCTTGTTCGTCAGCACCGCGCGCACGCGGTTCACCTGCCCGAACACCTCGCCCAGCCGCTCCAGGATCGCCGCCCGCGCCGTGGCGTCGTCGATCTCCAGGCCCGAGACGACCTCGGTCATCAGATCGAGCCCCTCGGTGAGCTCCTTCTGCTGCCCAATGAGGGGCTTGATGTCCACCAGGCGCTCGGTCTCGCCGATGCGCGCGTGGAGCTCCTCGATGCGGCGGGTCAGGGGCGTCAGGGCCTCGTCGCCCAACAGGAAGTCCACCGTCGCCCGGGAGATGCGGTCGAACTCCTCGGCGACCTCGGCCTCCATCGCGTCGATGGCCGCCCGGTCGATGTACCGGACGTCCCGCATCGTGATGAGGTGGCCGCGCTGGGACCGCAGCCCCGTCAGCGCCCCCATGAACTGCTCGGCGTCGTGCCAGCTGTCCGGGTGCAGGTCGTCCTTGAGGGACTGCTGCTGCTCCCTCGCCTCCTTGAGCGCCTTGAGGGCCTCCCGCTGGAGTACCTGGACCTTCTCGAACTCATCGATGATGAGCTCGGCCACGTCCCGGACGGTGGTCACCAGGTTGGTGAGCCCGACCTCGTCCTCGCCGAACCAGAAGTACGTGTCCAGGGCGCGCTGGCACGCCGTCACCAGGGCCTCGTAGACGCCGCGCGACGGCTCCTGGTCCACGACCATCCGGCCGATCGTCAGGCAGTCGGACAGCCCTCTCACCAGGTCCTTGTTGCCGATGCGGCCCAGCGCGCCGCCTTCGACCGGCGCCGCCGAGGCCACGTCCGCCGTCATGAACGGCGTGTTCCACACCTGCATCGGGTGGACGCGCTCGGGCTCCTCGGTCTCGCTCGCCCGGAACACCACGAGGCGGCCGTCGTCGAACAGGGACCAGCCGTGGCAGCGGATGGGCGACTGCACCTCGCGGCGGATCAGGTTGTAAGGGAACAGGACGTAGAGCCCGTCACGGCGGCGGTTGAAGACGTAGAGCACGTCCTCGCCGTTGGGCGACGCGATCTTGCGCAGGAAGCGCAGGTCCTCGTCCACGTCGGGGAAGACCTTGTGCTCACCCGTCTGGAGCACGTAGCCGCCGGGGAAGATGATCCCGTGGTCCTCGGGCAGGGCCACGCAGGAGTCGCCGACGCTGTCGATGCGCACGACGCCGTTCGTGCGGGCGTTGAACACGAGGTGCCGGTACCGGTCCTCCATGTAGGGCCGGATGCGCAGCAGGACGAGGGAGCCCTGGATCGAGTAGAGGATGTGGGCGTCGTCGAGGCTCTGGTTCGGGTCGTCCACGTCCTCGCGGTACACCCCGAGCCCGTCCTCGGTGTTGTCCTCGACCTTGATCGTCAGGTCCCCGCCCACCGTCTCCACGAACACCACGTCCTCGATTGACACATGGGGGTGCCGGCCGAGGATGTGGTCGTCCCGCGACGTCTCCTGCCACTCGTAGTCGTGGGCCTCTGGCGGCTGGAAGGCGCGCTCGCCTCGGTCGTCGATGTAGTCGATCGACCCGTCGGGCTGGATCGCCCACTGGAACACCTTGAGCGAGCTCTCGGACTCGCCGGTCTGGAACACTGCGAGGAGCTTGCGCCCGTCGGACCGCAGGGCGATGAGCCGCGTGTCCGCGTAGTACTGGTAGAGGGAGGTGAAGGCGCGGACGAACTCCTCGCCGTGGAGCCAGGGCGCCTCTTCGGGAGCGGCGGCGCGGAACTCGAGGAGCCCGTCGTCCCGCACCGCGAAGTGCTGGACGGAGAACACGTCGTCGATGGACGTGGTCTTGCGCAGCCCGACGAACACGTTGTAGCCGAAGAGCATGAGCCCCCCGACCTGCACGATGTCGACGGGGACGCAGTTGTTCTCCGTGCGGACGCGCTCGGTGCCGAGCACCGCCAGCTCCGTGCCCCCGAACAGCTCCTGGCGCTGCTCGTTGAGGGCGCGGGCGGCGGCGCTCAGCTCCCGGCCGTGGCCCGCGAGCCGCTGCCGGATGACCTCGTAGCTACCACCGGGCCCGGGGGCCCCGGCGCCCTCCTCGGAGGGGCCGGAGCCGCCTTCGTTGGCCGAAGCCTCAGACATCGCTGGCGGTCTCGTCCTTCGCAGCCTTGCCGCCGGCGGCCTTGCTGGCCTTGCCCGTCACCTTGTCGATGGCGCCGTTGGCGAGGGCCTTGAGCCCCTCGCCCATGTCCATGTCGCCGTCGAGGTAGCCCCCGAACATGCTCTGGAGCACCTCTGACTCGTCGGCCACGGCGTCGATGCTCTGCCCGAGGCTCACCGCCTTGATGAAGCGCTCGAAGAACTGTCCGTCGCCACCGACGATCTTGATGTCGGCCTCGGTCATGGCCTTGCCGAGCACGCCGGCCTGGGCCTCAGCAATCTCCCGCCGGACCTGCAGCGCCTGGAGCTGGAGCTGCTTGAGCGTGTCGAGCTTGAGGCGGAACTCCTCGTGCTGCCAGCCCTGGCCTTCCAGCGCCTTCATGGCCTCGGCCTTCTCGTGGATGCCGGCGGCCTCGGCGGCCGCCTTCTCCTTGGCGACCCTCGCCTGGGTGAGGCCGATCTTCTCCTCGCCGTCGGCCTGGGCCGTCATCTTCTCGATGGTGACGCGCGCCTCGGCGAGCCCCTCCTTCTCGAGCGCCAGCGCGTTGGCCTCCTTGACCCGCGCGAGCGCCAGCCCGGACGCGGCCTCCTGGGCCTGCGTACCTTCGGCGAGGCGGATCTTCGCCTTCGCCTCGATGTCGGCGGCCTTGAGCTCGGCCTCGGCGAGGACGATGCGCTCCTTCGCGGCGAACTCGGCGGACTTCTCGGCGGCCTCGGCGGCCTTCGTCGCCTTGATGAGGTCCTGCGTCGCCTGGGCCTCGGCCTCGACGACCACGACGTCCGCGAGGCGCTTGGCCTCCGCGGTCACCCGCAGGTCCTTGATGCGCTCCTCCTCCTCGGCCACCGACTTGTCGACGGCGACGCGGGTGCGGACCACCTCGGCGATCTCCTTCTTCTCCTTCTCGACCGCCTTCTCCTTGGCGATGCGGACGAGCTCCACCTCACGCTCGCGGTTGATCTCCTCGAGCTGCCGGTCCTTCTCCACCTGCTCGCTCTTGATGGCGACCACGCGCTCCCGGTCCTTGTCCGCGACCTCCACCTGGCGCTGCTTGTTCAGCTCGGCCACCTGGATGGCCTCGGCGGCCTTGATGCGGGCGGCCTCGGCGCGCTGGTGCTCCTCGGCGGCGACCTTGTCCGTCTCCGCCTGCTCGCGGGCGGCGACGGTCGCGATCTCCCGGTCCTTCTTCGCCTCGGCGTCGGCGCGGCGCCGCTCCTGCTCGAAGACCTTCTCGTCCGCGTCCACGCGCAGGCGCGTCAGCTCCATGCGCTCGGCCTGGCGCCGCTCCTCGGTCTTGATGTTCTGGGCGGTGGTGATCTCGGTGATCTTGCGGATGCCCTGGGCGTCGAGGATGTTCGACGGGTCCAGCGAAGACAGCGGCGTCTGCTCGAGGAAGTCGATGGCCGCGTCGTCGAGGACGTACCCGTTCAGGTCCGTGCCGATGACCTTGATGATGCGGTCCTTGAACTCGTCACGCTGGGTGAACAGCTGCTCGAAGTCCATGGACTTGCCGACGGTCTTCAGGGCCTCGGAGAACTTCGCGACGAAGAGCTCCTCGAGCACCGCCTGCTTGCTCGCCCGCTCGCAGCCGAGGGCCTGGGCGACCTTGAGGACGTCGTCTTCGGTCTTGTTCACGCGCACGAAGAAGGTGACCTTGATGTCCGCCCGGATGTTGTCCTGGCAGATGAGGCCGTCCGCGCCGCGCCGGTCGAGCTCAACCGTCTTGACCGAGATGTCCATGACCTCGGCGCGGTAGATGATCGGCAGCACGATGCCGCCGGTGAAGGAGACGACCGGTTCGCCCTGCACCTTGTTGATGATCAGGGCGCGGCCCTGGTCGACCTTGCGATAGAACCGCGTCACGAGGACGAGGAACCCGGCGATGATCAGGAGCACGACGAGGATCGCGGCTCCGATGGCGAGTGCGGACTGGGACATCTGTTCTGAACCCCTCTTGTGTGTTGTGCGGGGACCTACGCGAGTCCCCCCGGGTCATTGCCCGGATTCCCTCAGTTGTTCGGTGTCTTTGCTCGGTGAGCGAGCTGTGCCTTGCGGGCTTCGACGCGGGCCCGGATGCGCTCGATGGCTTCGTGGCGGGCCTGCTGCACGTCGCCGTCGGCGGCGGCGAGATCCACCTTCTCCACGATGAAGGCGTCCGAGCTCGCGGACCAGCGGACGAGCAGCGCCCGATCCCCCTTGCGGAGCTCCTGCTCGCCCCGGTCGCGGACCTGGACGATGAGGTTGTGGCCGCGCTCCGTGACCTCCGCCTGGCCGAAGCCCTCGTCCACCGTGCCCGTCGTGATGGTGACGATGGAGCCGATGAATGAGCGGTTCCCGCGGCCGCGTTCCGTGTGGAACAGCCCACCGAGCGGGCGCACCGCGACGGAGGCCCCGAGCGTGCCGGTGACGAACGCGGCGGCGGCGATGGCCCCCCCCGCGAGCAGGTCCGGGACCTGGAGCAGCGGGGCGACGTGCACGGTCATGAGGAAGCTGGTCAGCCACGCGAAGAGCGTGATGAACGAGAGGCTCACGGTCATGGGGACCGTGGTGAGCTTGAGGCTCGACAGGAGCAGGGCCACGAGGCTGGGGCTCCCGCTGGACGAGGGCGCGTCGACGTCCCCTTCGAGGCTCGGCTCGACCGCGTCGAGGGCGTCGAGGCCGTCGAGCACCCCATCGAGGGCGTCGAGGCCGAAGGACTGACCGTCCAGGGCGCCGTCCACCCCGTCGAGGGCGTCGAGGGCCCCCTCGGCTCCGTCGAGGGCATCGAGTCCGTCGAAGGCACCGTCGAACGCGCCGTCTGCTGCTCCGTCGAGGGCCCCGTCCACGCCGTCCAGCGCTCCGTCGACGCCCCCGTCGAGGCCGTCGAGCGCGTCGATGTCGATGGCGCCGATGACGACGAACAGCCAGTAGAACAGGGACAGTCCGAGGGGGACGGTGAAGATCACCGTCGGCAGGCTCAGGACTGTCGTGACGAAGTCGCCCATCCCTCTCCTCACGGCGCCCGCCGACGATCGACGTCTCGGCGGTCGCGCCCCCCTCCCCGGGGGCGGGAAGTATCGCGCAATCCGGCGGGCGGCGACAGGCGCGGCGTCCGGTCGTTGTTACGAAGGACCCGCGGGCGACATTGCGTCCTGTCTAGCGGAACCGTCCAGGGGGCGATGGTCGTTTTTGGCGGTTCAATCGGGCGATCTGAGAACAACGGTCGATTTTGGGTGGACGCTTTGGTCGGAAAGGGCTATTCCTCTCTCCGTGACCGACGGGGTTGTCGGCGCCTGGAGGTGCAGGATGCGCGTGTTCGTGACGGGAGCGACCGGGTTCGTGGGACGGGCCCTCGTCCTGCGGCTGCTTCAGGCCGATCACGAGGTCGTCGCCTGGACGCGGGACGCGGTCCGCGCCAGGAACCTGCTCGGGCCCTCGGTGGAGATCGTCGAGTCCGCCCGCGACTCCCTGGACCGGGAGGTCGCCCGCGCCGACGCCATCGTGAACCTCGCCGGCGCGAACCTCTTCGACGGCCGCTGGACCCGCAAGCGCAAGCAGGCCCTCGTGGCCTCGCGCGTCAGCCTCACGAAGAACATCGCCCGGGCCCTGCGCGCGGCCCCCGTCCGCGACCGCGTCCTCGTCAGCGCCAGCGCCGTGGGTTTCTACGGCGCCCGCGGCAACGAGACGCTCACCGAGGGGTCCATCGGCGGGGGAGACTTCCTCGCGGACCTCTGTCGCCAGTGGGAGGCCGCCGCCCGCAGCGCGGCGAGCGACCGCACGCGGGTCGTCATTCCGCGGATCGGCCTCGTGCTCGGCTCCGAGGGAGGCTCGATGGCGCGCCTGCTTCCTCTGTTTCGGGCGGGGCTCGGGGGGCGGCTCGGGTCCGGGCGGCAGTGGATGTCCTGGATCCACCTGCACGATCTCGTCGACCTCATCGTCTGGTCGCTCAGTGACCGGGAGGCGACGGGCGCCCTGAACGCGACGGCGCCCGAGCCCGAGACCAACCGCGACTTCACGCACCAGCTCGCCGGTGCTCTCGGTCGCAGGGTGGGCCCGCCGGCCCCCGCTTTTGCGCTGAAGGCGGTGCTCGGCGAGGCGGCCTCCGTGCTCCTCACGGGCCAGAGGGTGCTGCCGCGCAAGGCGCTCGCGCTCGGCTTCCCCTTCGCGTACCCGACGCTTCCCCTAGCGCTCGGGCAGATCCTGGACGGGGGCCGGACGCCGTCGATCCAGCCGGCGACCGCGCTCAAGCCGATGCCAGACCGGCCGGCCGCGCAGTACGTCCTCGAGCAGGAGACGCGCATCGGCGCGCCCCTGGGCACCGTCTTCCCCTTCTTCGCCGAAGCCGCGAACCTCGCCTTGCTGACCCCGACGTGGACGGACTTCCACATCGTGGACCACCCCGAGGGCGAGACCGTCGCCGGCTCGGAGATCGTCTACCGGCTGCGCCTGTTCGGCGTCCCCATCCGCTGGCGGACCCGGATCGACGCCTGGGAGCCGGGGCGCCGCTTCGTGGACTGCCAGCTGTCGGGCCCCTATCGGCTCTGGTACCACGAGCACACCTTCGAGGCATCAGCCGACGGCGCGGTGCGCATGGTGGACCGGGTCGCGTACACGGTCCCTGGGTGGGCGTTGGGGCGGCTCGTGAACCGGCTGATGGTGGCGCCGCTGCTGCGCCGGATCTTCGCCTGGCGGGCCGAGGCGATTCAGCTCCGCTTCGATCCCCCGCCCCCGCACGTCCTGGACGATCGGAGGGTGGCGTGAGCGCCGACGCCCACAGCCCGCGCGCCGAGTCGCCTCGGTGGGACTCGGGCACGCGCCCCCGCCTCGCGGTGAGCGGCTGCCTCGCCGGGCAGTCGGTTCGATTCGATGGCGGGCACGGGCGCGACGGCCTCCTCCTCGACCACGTGGCCGAGTGGGCCGACCTCGTCACCTTCTGCCCCGAGGTGGACGTCCTCGGCGCGCCGCGGAACACGGTGCGGCTCGTGCGCGGCGACGGGGGCCTCCGGGTGATCGAGAACAAGACCGGGCTCGACCGCACCGAGCTGCTCAGCCGCCGGGCCGCGGAGATCGCGGACGACCTCGCAGCCCAGGATCTCTCCGGGGTGGTGGTGCGCCGCGCGTCCCCCACCTGCGGCATGGAGCGGGTGCGCGTCTACGACCACAATGGCGTGCCTTCGAAGGAAGGGGTGGGCGTGTTCGTCCAGGCCCTGCGGGCGCGGGCGCCGCTCCTCCCCATCGAAGAGGACGGCCGGCTGCGCGACGCACGGCTGCGGGAGGGCTTCTTCGAGCGGGTCTTCGCCGACCGCCGCCTCCGGGATCTGCTCGACGACGGGCGCTGGACGCGGGGCGACGTCGTCGCCTTCCACACCCGGGAGAAGCTCCTGCTCATGTCCCACAGCCCCCGGCACTACCGGGAGCTCGGCCGCCTCGTCGCGGCGGTCAAGACCACCGACCGAGACGCCTTCGCCGCCGAGTACCGGCGGCTCTTCAGCGAAGCCATGGCGGACAAGGCGAGCGTGGGCCGACAGGTCAACGCTCTTCAGCACGCCGCGGGCTTCCTCAGCCGCGAGTCGAGCCCGGCCGAGAAGGCCCGGCTCGCCTCCACCATCGATGACTACGCCGGTGGACTCGTCCCCCTCGCCGTGCCGGTTGCGGTGCTGCGCGCGGGGATGGTCCGCCGTCGTCCTTCCTGGCTCACCGGACAGACCTGGCTCGAGCCACACCCCAAACAGTTGAGACTGAGGACCTGGGTGCCCTGATGAACGCAGAGATGCATACGACAAACGAATTGATGACCACCCGTGCGGTCGCCGACCTGCTTGGAGTGGGCGTGAGCTCGGTGAAGCGGTGGACGGACGAGGGCAAGCTCGTCTGCCAGCGCACCGCCGGGGGGCACCGCCGCTTCCTGACGTCGGAGGTGGAGCGGTTCCGTCGAGAGCAGTTGTCCGACACGACCGAGAGTCGCCCCTATCCGCAGGCGATGCTCGACATCGACGGGTTCAAGCTGCCCGCTCCGCTCCACGAGATGAGCACGGCGGAGATCGACGCCCTGCCCTTCGGAGTCATCCAGCTGGACGACTACGGCAACGTGGTCTTCTACAACCGCGCCGAGAGCAAGCTGAGCGGGCGGTCGGCCGCCTCGGCGATCGGGCAGCCCTTCTTCACCGAGGTGGCGCCGTGCACCAACAACCGGATCCTCCGGGGCCGGTTCGAGGACGGCGTCGCGATGAAGGACCTCGACTGCACGGTCGACTACACGTTCACCTACCGGATGCGCCCGACCCCCGTGCGGATCCGCCTGCGCCGTGACGGACCCAGCAAGACGAACTGGCTGATCATCACGCCCCGGAGGCTCGGAGACCGCGCTCGGTAACGGGGCTCCCCTTGACCCTCGGGCTCGTTCCTTCGATCCTCCACGCCGTGCAGGACCAGCTCATCACCACGCGAGCCGCCGCGTCCCTGCTGGGCGTCGGCACCACTTCGATCAAGCGCTGGGCGGACGAGGGCACGCTGCCCTGCGTCCGCACCGCGGGCGGCCACCGGCGATTCCGGCGGAACGACGTCCTCGCGCTCCTCCACAGCGGGGATCCGGAGGCGGCGCCCCCGCCCGATGTCTCCTCGACCGACCTCCCCGGATTGAGCGCCGGGGAACTCGACGCGCTCCCGTTCGGAGTGGTGCAGCTCGACGACGACGCCCGAATCGTCCAGTACAACGCCTACGAAGAGCGCTTCGCCAACCGCCGCCGCGAGGACGTCGTGGGTCGGAACTTCTTCACCGAGGTCGCTCCCTGCACGAACAACCAGCTGCTCTACGGCCGATTCCGGGACGGCGTCGCCGCCGGGGCGATGGACTTCGAGCTCGACTACACCTTCACCTACAAGATGCGGCCGCGGGTCGTGGGGCTGCACCTGCTGCGCGATCCCGACACGGGCACCAACTGGCTGCTCGTCCGCCCCCACTGAGGTGTCCGTGACCGGCTCCCCCACCGAGTACGAGGACGGCGACCTGCTCGCGCAGCTCACGGCGCTCTACGCCGAGAAGGAGCTGCTTCAGCGGGAGCTCGGCGTCTCGAGCGCGGAGCTCATCATTGCGATGATCCGCAGCATGGAGGAGCAGCTCGTCTCGCTCTACGCGGAGAAGGAGGCGGCGTGGAGGTCCGAACCTTCGCCGAGCGGGTCCTCTTCGGGGACTCCCTGAGCGACAAGCTCGTGGCTCCGGCCGCGGGCACGCCGCTCACCGACTCCGCCCCCGGGCGCCCCATCGGCGTTCCCTCGAGCCCCGGTCGCCCCCGCGCCCTCGCGCTCCGGGCCGACCGTGCGCTGACTCCCTTCCCCAGCAAGGGCCGGCTCGCCGAGCCCGCGTCCGCCGCCGCGGCCCTGCACACCTTCGCCAATCACGAGCTCCTCGCGCTCGAGTTGATGGCGCTGGCGCTCCTGCGGTTCCCCGACGCAGCCCCGCGGTTCCGCCGCGAGCTCGTGGCCACGATGCGGGACGAGCAGCGCCACATGCGGCTCTACCTGGACCGGATGGAGGAGCTCGGCGGAGGCTTCGGCGACCACTCCACGAGCCCGTTCTTCTGGGACTGTCTCGCCGGGGTGGACTCGGTGGACGCGTTCGTCGCCGGGATGAGCCTCACCCTCGAGCAGGCGAACCTGGACTTCGCCGAGGAGTACGCCGCGGCGTTCGACGCGGTCGGAGATGACGTCACCGCCTCGCTCCTGCGCCGGGTGCACCGGGAGGAGATCGTCCACGTCGCCCGGGGCGTCCACCACTTCGCGCGGGTCCGGCCGGGGGAGGACCTGTGGGACGTGTTCACCGAGCTTCTACCGCCGCCGCTCACCCCGCGACGCGCGCGCGGCGCGACCTTCGCCGCCCAGGCCCGCGCCGACGCCGGTCTCCCCGAGGGCTTCGTCCGCAAGGTCCGCTGGTACGCCCACAGCCGGGGGCGGCGTCCGATCCTCTATCGGTGGACGCCGGCCGTGGAGGACACGCTGCGTCTCGGTCCGCACCACACCCGCTCCGCGCTCGTGGCTGATCTGGAGCGCGATCTGGAGACCCTGCCCCTCCTCCTCGCGAGTGAGGACGACGCCGTCGCGGTGTCCGTGGCGCCGTCGATGGAGTGGCTGGAGACGGTCGCCGCGGCGGGCCTGCCCATCCCCCGCTTCGTCACGCCGGGCGAGGAGATCGACGCCGACCGCACCGAGCCCTGGGGGCTCGCGCCCGGCGACGAGCGCTGGTCGGAGGCGCTGCGGCCGCTCTACGACAAGCGGACGAGCGCGGCCTGGCTGGGAGCGCTGCGGGATGCGCTCGACGAAGCATCTGGGGGCCGGGTCATCGGGGCGCACCTCCTGCCCCACGTGGTGGAGGACGAGACGACGGCCTGGGCGGTCGCCAACGAGCTGCGCGCCCTGGGGCCCGTGGTGTTCAAGCAGGGCCTCGGCGCCAGCGGCCGGGGGCAGCTCCGGTGGCTCGACGAGCCCGCCCCCACCGAAGCGCAGCGGGCCTGGGTGCGGCGGCACGTGGGGCAGGGGCTCCGGGTCGAACCGTGGCTGGTGCGCCGCGCGGACCTGTCGGTGCACTTCGACGCCACGGAGGACGGCTTGGTGCCGCGGGGCATCGTCCGGTTCGACGCCGACCGCCGTGGGCGCTTCCGGACGGCCTCTCTCGGCGCCCCGACCCATGGGCTCGGCCAGGCCGAGCGGCGCTTCCTCGCGGGGGACGGGACAGACCCTCGCTGGCTCGACCGGGTGGTGGGCGTCCTCGCCCGGGAGCTCCCCCTCGGGCCCTACCGCGGCCCGGTGGGCGTCGACGCGATGCTGGCCCTCGACCCGCGGAGCGAGCGCCTCGTGCTCCACCCGCTCCTCGAGGTGAACCCCCGCTGGACCTTCGGTCGCCTGGCCCTGCGCCTACGCCGCCTCGCCGCGCGGGACGACCTGCTCGCCCTCGTCCCGCCCGACGCCGTGAGCGCCGGGGACGTCTGTCTGAACGACCCGGCGCGGGCGCGCAGGGTGGTGGCGGTCTGGAGGAGGGGCGCCCGATGAGCGGCGCGGCCCTCAGGTCTTGAGCAGGCCGCGCAGGGCGGCCGCGAGGTCGCCGGGAGAGGCGTAGCGGTCCGCTGGCACGAGCGACAGCGCCTTCATGCAGATGCCCGACAGCTGCTCGGGCACGGCGAGGTCCTTCGCCCGCACGTGAGCGTCGACGATGTTCCCGCGCAGGCCGTCCTTGAGGGCGCGTCGCGGGTCGCCGCGGCGGATGGCGGGGCGCCACGTGATGAACTCGTAGAGCAGGCAGCCGAGGCCGTACACGTCCGTGCGGGCGTCGAGATCGCCGATGCGGCCCGTGATCTGCTCCGGCGCCATGTAGCCCGGCGTCCCCCCGGGCCGGCCGCCTTCGCCGCGCTGCCGGGATCCAGCCCCCACCACCGAGACCCCCCAGTCGAGCAGGAGGCCCTTGTTCCGGTCGTGGCTCCGGGGCAGGAAGATGTTCCCGGGCTTCAGATCGCAGTGCAGGACTCCCATCTCGTGCACGTGGACGAGGGTGTCGCAGATGTCGAGGAAGGCGGGGAGCAGGACGTCGTAGGTCGTGGCCACGAGCGCGGCGGTGCCGGCGCGGCGGGTCGCCACCAGCTCGCCGCGGGCGGAGTGGCCGCTCAGGAGCGGCATCGCGAGGTACAGCTCACCGCCTTCGCCGATGCCGTAGTCGAGCAAGGGCACGACGCCGGGGTGCTTGATGGAGCGCAGGATTGCGATCTCTCGATCCCAGGCCTCCCGCTCCGCCCGCCGGCCGGGACCCGCCGGCCGCATGACCTTCAAGGCGACCGTCTTGCGCCGGTCCATGTCCCAGGCCTCGACCACCTGGGACATGCCTCCGCGGGCCAGGCGGCGACCCAGCTGGTAGGGACCGATGGACTCGGGGAGCTCGTGCTTCTCCTCGACCGGCCGCAGGCCCCGCCGTCGCCGCGGCCGCGTCTTGTGCTCCGGTCCGGCCGGCACGCTCTTCGGGTCCGAGGGGACGGTGTAGCGGGGCCGGGCGACGGTGCCGTCGGGCTGGGTGGCCCGCATGCTGAGGAGGTGGAGCTGGGTCGCGGGTCCGGGGGCGGCGGAGGCGGGGCCGGTCGCCTCGGCGGGCATGCTCGTCGCCCAGGTCGACGTCGGCGACGTCAACGGGATCGAGTCCCCCACGAGGGAGGCGATGTTCGGCGCAGTACCCACCCGGCGCGTGCTCCGTCCCGGAGCCACCTCCCGCCCAACCACCATGGGGAGATTGCTCCACCTACAACGTACCAAGCCAGCGCGCCAGTGCACGAACGATCCGTGGGCGGCTCGCGATTTCCTGGGGCCGTCCTCTGCGATCCGGGGAGACGGTGGCGTCCTGGGTCTGCCGCGTCAGCCCTTGGCGGGGTGAGAGAACGTCACCACGTGGTGCCGCGGCAGGCCCGCCCGGTCGATGACCCCGGGGCCGGAGATGTAGCGATTCACCAGGATCTTCGCTCGGGGCCCCGCCAGCTCCGCGATGGCGTGCATCGCCTGGTCCGGCTCCGGCAGCGTGTCCAGCTCCTCCACCACGAACACGATGCGGCCGAGCTCGTGCAGCAGGTGCAGCGCGCGTACGGGGTCCACCGGCTGTCCTCGCTGCCCGAAGTGGCGGCGGTCGGCGAGGAGGTCCGCGAACAGCGTGTCCACGTCGAGCTCACGGCGGTACCGGCCCAGGGGCAGGAGCACCGGGATCCGGCCGTTGGTCGCGTACGGGCGCCGCAGCGCCTCCTGGGCGAGGTCGTGGGCGAACCAGCGGGACAGGGTCGAGCGTCGGCCCGTCTCCGGCCCCACGAGCACGGCCAGGGGGACGTCGTCGTTCATCCAGTCGTCCCCGAGCCACCGGTCCGCGGGCTCGCCCCCCGGCGGCGGGTCCGGCCAGCCCCGGAGCGTCAGGCGCCCGATGTGGTCCTCCCACGCCGAGCCCGCCGTCTCGTCCGCGAGCCAGTGCAGGTAGGAGCGCCAGTCGATGAGCCGGTCGAGGAGCTGGGGCTCGCCGACGACCGAGATCTTGGGCTCTCGGGCCGCAGTGTTCGTGAGGACCTTGGTGGGAGCGGACTCGGTGACGATGACCGCGCTGTCGAGCCCGCCCTTGCGGAGCTGCTTCGCGGTCTCGGTCACGAGCCCCGCTTGACCCCGCCCGGTCCCTGGCACGCGGACCACCCCGACGCGGCTCGTGCCGAGCAGCTCCTCCTTCGTGGCCACGAGATCGACCCGCACCCGCGGGTCCTGGGGCGGCGCCGTCGCGAAGCCCTGGAGCTCGAACACCCGGGTCGCCGTGTCCGGGTGGGACGGATCCGCCTCCTCCTGGCGATGGGACCAGAGCCCGTGGTCGAGCAGCTTCGCGATGCGCTCGTACTCGGGCATGAGCGCCGGGGGCGCGTCCCGGTCCCCCACCCGCCACACCGACTCGCCGTAGACCGCAGCGGACGAGAACGGGATCCGCGCGTCGAGGGGACGGCCGAGGCGCCGCTCGGCCCGGTCGATCGCCTCGGCGGCCTCGGGCAGGCCGGGCTCGTAGAGCGGTGAGGCCACGAGCAGCGTCTCGATGGTGCGCCCCGTCTCCTCGGCGTAGATGTTCCTCTCGATGCTCGTCAGGACCTCCGCGGTCCCATCCACGTTCTGCTCGTTCAGCGAGAAGAGCAGGACCACCGCGTCGGGGAGGTGCTGGGCCGCGATGGCGCCGATGCCGTGGAGCCCGGTGCGGCTGTCGATGAGGACGATGTCCGGCTGGTACCCGTCGATGACCGAGACCCGCAGGTGCTCCATGAGCTCGAAGCCGTAGCCGTGCTCGTAGAGCGCGTTCCAGTCGAGGGCGGCCAGATCGGCCGGGTAGTTCGCGGAGCGGTGCTCGCCAGCGCAGAGCAGGTGCAGCTGCCCTCCGCCGAGCTGAGGGGGGCCCGAGACCACGTAGTCGCTCAGGTCGGGGACGGCGCCCTCGGTGCGGTACTTCGTGAGGAGCTCGACGAGCCCGGGGCGGGGCAGTGGCTCCTCGCCGAGGAGGCCGGAAGGGCCGAAGTAGTACGTGAGGCCGGGCGCCTCGAGGTCGAAGTCGATGGCGACGACGCGCTTGTGGGCCCCCGTCACCAGCCAGGACGCCACGTTCGCCAGCGCCATCGAGCGACCGACGCCGCCCTTGTAGCTGTAGAAGGTGACGAACCGAGGCGACGCGTCGGGGGTCATGCGGCCGACCGGCGCCCCCACCCGAGGCGCCCGTGCCTCGTCCGGGTCCCGAATCGTTCTCGCGCTCGCTCCCTCGCGCCGAGGTTCTCGAAGAACTCCGGGGAGGCGCTCGTCGGCGAGACCCGCTGTCGAATCGTGGCCAGGGGCAGGCCCCAGAGACGCTCGCCGTGGGCCTCCTCGAACCGCCGGATTGCGATCAGCTCGTCGATCCGGACCGCCTCACCGTGAGCGTTCACCGGGTAGAGGAACGGGGCGTTGTCCGCGAACGGGTTGGGAGGGCGCAGCGTGACCGTGCCGCCCGGCGGGAGCGGCGAGTCCAGCTCCTGGACCACGTCGGCGATCTCCGCCACGAGCGCGCCGCCGCGGATCGACTCCACCTCGTCCGGCAGCAGGAGGTCCCGGAGCACCCGCGCGTCGGGCTCGTGCACCTCGAGGCTCTGGCCGTCCCGCAGCAGCGTCCACCTCACGATGAGGCCCCGAGGCGGGCGCGAGCCCAGGCGACCGAGCCCGGCAGCTGCTGTTCGAGGGTGTCGACCACGACGACAGGATTGGTTTGGCGGAAGGCGGGGTCAACCTCCAGACCCCCCAGGAGCGCGGTGTCCACTCGGGGGATGGCCATTCTGGTGAGCGCCTCGGTCCACAGGAACGCCGCGTCGCCCAGGATGGTGCTCTCCGCCTCCTGAAGCGCGCCGTAGTGGTTGCCCCCCTCGAGGGCCAGCCAGTCCAGGGTCGCGATGTGGATCTCGGACAGCTCGTGGAGGGGGACGCTCCCCGCGGGTCCCAGGATGACCACGTCTTCGATGGCGCCGTCCGCGGTCACCCGCGCGCTCACTCCGGACACCCGCAGCCACCCTGCGCGGTCGAGCTTCAGGCACGCGACCGCCGTCGCCAGGGTGCGGAGGAGGACCGATGGCGGGCCGCTCACCACCACCAGCTGGTTCTCGAAGGCGAGGACGTTGCGGAAGGCGCCCCGCCGGAGGGAGCCGTAGCGGGGGACGAGGTCGCTCCGGATGTTCCCCGCGTTCACGACCGCGCAGTGCACCTCGGGGCGCTCGGTGCGTGCGCCTGCCAACAGCCCGTTGGCCACGGCATTGCCGAGGGGGGACGGCCCCGCCGACCGCAGCTCCTGGGTGTCCCCGATGCGCGCCCCGGAGCAGATCGGCTCGAGTGCGTCGGCAGGTTCGGCGGTCGCCTCCGCCTCGCGGGCGAGGGCGAGCAGCGCAGACTCGCGAGCCTGCGCCAGAGGGACCAGAAGCCCGCTCGAGGTGGAGTCCACCTCCCACGCGGAGCGGTTCCGCAGCACCACCCGCCCGAGGGCTCGCCCGTGGCTCCCCGCCTTCGCCCGATAGGTCCCGCTCACCAGGCCGTCGGCGAACCCGTGGGTGTGGCCTCCGATCACGAGGTCGGGTCCGAGCGAGGCGATGGCTGCGTCGTCCTCGTCGAAGCAGTGGGCGACGGCCATTACGAGGTCCACCTCTCCTCGGTCGCGGGCCTCGACCGCCGCCGAGATCCCGGCCCGTGCCACGTCGACCGGCGGGCGGCTCGTGAGCCGCTGTCGGTCCCCGGCCTGCGCGTCTTCCGAGACCTGGGGGGTGGTCACGGCGACGAGCGCGACCCGCAGGGTGCCTACCGGGATCACCTCGTAGAGGGCGGAGAGAGGTTCGGCGTCGTCGTCGGGGGCCGCGCTCACCTCCGTGTTGGCGCTGACCAGGAGCATCCCCGTGTCCTCCGCCAGGGCGAGGGCGCGATCGAGGCCGTGGTCCACGTCGTGGTTGCCCAGCACCCACACGGCCTGCCCGTCGGGGACCTCGTCGGCGAGAAGTGCCAGGGCCCGGGCGGTGAACGCTCCCCGATGGATCCGGTCGTGGGGGACCTCCCGCCCGAACACGTCGCCGCAGCACAGCAGCATGACCGGGCCCTGCGTCGCGCGGACCTGCTGAGCCAGCAGATCGCCGACGGTGGTCAGGCCGGCGTGGATGCGCGGGGGCTGGATCCCCAGGCGGGTCGCGGCGGCGCCGGGGAGGCGGGGCATAGGCAGGTCGACCGCGTCGATGCGCGCGTGGGGGTCCGTGAAGTGAAAGACCGTGAGCTGGCTGGGGGGCATCGCGGCTCAGGCCGAGTCACGGGCGACGTCGAGGCAGTCGCTGGGCAGGGGGAACCAGCGGAGGGTCTCGAAGTCGGCGGAGAGCGCGGGATCCGGAGGGGTCTCCCGGACCTGGCGGGCCTCGGCGTCCGCGAGGATCTGCCGGGCCTCGTCGAGGTAGCCGGGCAGGGCCCACTCGGGGGTCGTGATGTGCCGGGACGGGTACGACGGGCGGCCGCCGCGGTAGCTGAGCTGGTGCAGGCTCGCCGCGGGCTCGGGGCGTCCCTGCCGGTGGCGCCACAGGCCCGAGTCCGGGGTGAAGTCGTAGTCTGGCAGCAGGAAAGCGCCCCGGTTCGCCACGAGGTGGACGGCCTCGATGATGAAGTCGGCGACCTCGTCGCTGATGAAGTAGTTGAAGTTCAGGCGGGTCCAGCCGGGCTTGATGCCCTCACAGCCGCGGACGACCTCGCGCTCGAACTCCTTGCTCTTCGTCCAGTCGATGCCGAGGAGCCGGTGGCCGTAGGGCCCGGCGCACGAACAGCCGCCCCGGGCCTGGATCCCGAAGAGATCGTTGAGCACGGCGACGACGAAGTTGTGGTGCAGCCAGCGGTTGTCGCCGAAGCGCACCATGAAGCTGACGATGGAGAGGCGCCAGGCGTCCGGGTTGCCGAGGATGCGCAGGTTCGGGTTGGCGGACCACGACGCGATGGCGCGGCGCACGAAGCGCTCCTCGCGCTCGCGGATGACCTCGTGACCGACGGCCTCCTTGAGCTGGAACACGAGCCCGGCCCGGATGGCCCCGATGATCTCGGGCGTGCCGCCCTCCTCGCGGTGCTCCACGTCGTCGAGGTAGCGGTGCTCGAAGGCGTTCACGTAGCTGACGGTGCCGCCGCCGGGGGCGGCGGGGACGGCGTTCGCGAAGAGGCTGCGCTTCGCGATGAGGACGCCGGGGGTGCCTGGTCCACCGATGAACTTGTGGGGGCTGAGGAACACGGCGTCCTTGTAGGAGCCGGGGATTCCCTCCTGCTCGCCCATCTCGATGCGGACGTAGGGCGCGGCGGCGGCGAAGTCCCAGAACGACAGGGCGCCGTGGGCGTGCAACAGGACCGCCGTGTCCCGGGTGCGGGAGCCGATCCCGGTCACGTTCGAGGCAGCGGAGAAGGAGCCGATCTTGAGCGGCCGGTCGGCGTACTCGACCAGCTCGCGCTCGAGGTGGGCGAGGTCGATGCGTCCGTCGGCATCTTCGTCGATGACGACCACGTCGGCGATGGACTCGCGCCAGGGCAGCTCGTTGCTGTGGTGCTCGTAGGGGCCGACGAAGACGACGGGGCGGTCCGCGGCGGGGATGTGGGAGGCGAGGTCGTAGCGGCGGTCGAGGTTCGCGGGCAGGCGCAGGTTCAGGCAGTCGACGAGCTTGTTGATGGCGCCGGTGGCGCCGCTGCCGCAGAACAGAACGACGTCGTCGTCGGAGGCGCCCACCGCCTCGTGGATGATCGCCCGGGCCTCTTCGCGGAAGCGGGTGGTCTGGAGCCCCGTCCCGGACGACTCGGTGTGGGTGTTCGCGTAGTACGGCATCACCTCGTCGCGGATGAAGTCCTCGATGAACTCGAGGGACCGGCCGGACGCGGTGTAGTCGGCGTAGGTGACGCGGCGGGGGCCGTAGGGGCCGTCGAGCACCTGGTCGCGCCCGATGATGGCGTCCCGGATGGTCTCGATGAGGCGGCCGCGAGCGTGGTCGATGGGCATGGGCCGAGGATATCGGGCTCGTGCTTAACTGACCGCAGCGATGCTCATCTTCATCAGCGACCTGCACCTGCGCGAGGGGCTCCACTCGCACCTCAGCAAGGCGGACCAGTTCGCCCGGTTCTGGCGGCGGATCAGCGCCCACGTGCGCGACGAGCCCGCCCAGCTCGTGCTCCTCGGAGACGTGTTCGATCTCGTGCGTGCTCCCGCCTGGCTCGCCGGGGACCTGCGGCCCTACCACGAGCCGTCGGACGCGCTGGCGGCGGAGATCGAGGCCCTGGTGCGGGCCACGCTGGTCTGGGAGAAGGACTTCTTCGAGGCGCTGCGGGAGCAGGTGGAGTGGGGGAACCTCGTCGTCCACTACGTCACCGGCAACCACGACCGGCTGATCAACGCATCCCCGGGCGCGCGCCGGGCCGTGCGCGAGGCCCTGGGCCAGCCGGTCACCGACGAGCCGTTCCCCACCGAGATCCGCTTCCCCGAGCACGAGGTGCTCGCCTACCACGGGCACCGCGTGGACTCGCTCTGCTTCGACCCGGACGGCGGCGCGCCCATGTCGGACATCCTCGCGAGCGAGCTGATCGTCCGGTTCCCCGTCGCCATCCGCAGCGCCCTGGGGATCGACGACCCCAGGCTCGACGACATCGACGACGTGCGGCCCATCTTCGCGGTGCCGTCCTGGGTGAAGTCGCTGGTGGACAAGCAGGAGAAGGGCATCGGCAAGTCGGTGGCCCGCGTCTGGTCGGACCTCGTGGGCGAGTTCCTGGAGCTGCCCGCGGCGAAGGACTGGTTCGACGGCCACCACACCGCCTTCCGCCTCGACCATGCCCAGCAGATCCGCCTGCTGCTGTCGCTTTCGGCGAAGGGGCTGCGCATGCGGGATCGCCGGTTCCAGGATGCGTACAAGCTGCTCTTCGGGATGTTCGACACGAAGTTCGCGAAGTCCGCGTGGCTGGCCCTCAAGGAGGAGGACGGCCTGCGGTTCGCGGTGAACGGTCACACGCACTTCGCGGGGATGAATCCGCTGGGGCTGCTCGACGGCAAGCCCGCCTGCTACTTCAACACGGGGACGTGGCGGACGGTGCACCAGCTCGGCAGCGCCCACAGCAGCGAGGCGTTCCTCGCGTACGACGCGATGGCGTACCTCGTCTTCTTCGGGGACAGCGACCCCATGGGCCGGCGGTTCGAGTGGTGGCAGGGCGCCGCCGGGCGGTGACGTCGGCGCGCTGACCCCTCACGCGCCGCCCTCCCGTACGATCGGGCCATCCCTGCGACCCCCGAGGAGGCCCCGATGACCGAAGAGCGCAACAGCCCCGAATACCTCAAGCAAGGCCTCGACGAGGGGCGGTTCGTCGTCGGGTACGTCCTCGAGGACCACTTCGAGCGCGACCTGGTCGAGGCGGCGCTGAGCGACGCGGACGTCCCCTTCGCCACCCGCCTGACGGGCGAGTCCGAGTTCGGACTGATCTTCGAGGACGCCCAGGGCTACGGGACGATCCTCGTGCGCACCGAGGACAAGCCGAAGGTGGACCTCATCGTCACCGACCTGCGGCAGTCCGACGAGGAGGCCGCGGAGACGGTCAAGCAGATGTTCGACCAGGGCGGCGACGGGGCGTAGTCTTCCCGCGCGCGACGCGAGCGATCGCTGGCGCGCAGGGTGGCGGGCCCGCGGGGCCCGGGGACAGGACTGGATGGACGACCGAACATACAACCGCCTCGTCGCCGAGCTGTACGACCGGGTGATGGACGCGGCTGACGAGGCCGACCCCGATGCGCTCGAGGCCGACCAGATGGGGGGGCGCCTCGATCTCTCCGGCACGGGCGGCAAGTGCATCCTCACCACGCAGCCCGCGGTGCACCAGGTGTGGGTCGCCGGCGGGGGCGAGGGGCTGCACTTCACCTGGGACGAGGGCACCGAGACCTGGCGCGACGACAAGCAGCCGACGCGCACCATCGAGGCCTGGATCACCCACGTCGTGCAGGAGATCTCCGGGGAGGTGCTCACCTGGCTGCTTCCCTTCGGGGCCGCCCTGCTCGTCCTCGCCCTGTCGGCGCCCACCGATGCCCTCGCCGTCTGCGGGAGCAGCGTCCCCATCCTCGACACGCTGACCTGCAACTCGGAGATCAACTCCCAGGTCACCCACACCGCGGCGAGCAACCTCGGCGGGGAGTGCGGCACGAACGACTGCTACACCTGCGGCGACCCCTGGCCCAACGAGGAGCAGCTCGGGCCCGAGGCGGTCTACGAGTTCACCTGCCAGCAGTCGGGCGAGGTGACGCTGCTCGTCACGAACCTCCCCTGCGACGTGGACCTGTACGTCCTCGACGAAACCTGCGACCCCAGCAGCGGCTGCCTCTTCGGGGCCACGAACTCCTTCGCCGCCGACGACTCCGTCACCTTCACGTGCGCCGCGAACACGCTGTACTACATCGTGGTCGAGGCCTACGGCGTCGGGCACCCGGGCTCCGCGTCCGGGCCGTGCACCGATGGCGGCGGCAACGTCTACACCCCGACCTACACGCTCAGCTTCGACCTGTCCGCGGGCACCGGGTGCCCCGAGGACTGCGACGACGGCATCGACAACGATCTGGACGGCGTCACGGACTGCGACGACCCGGCGTGTGGGCAGGAGCCCATCTGCTGTGACCTCGACGAGGACAGCTACTTCGGGGGTCAGTGCGGCGGCCCCGACTGCGACGACGACGACGCCTCCATCCACCCGGGCGCCACGGACATCCCCGACAACGGCGTCGACGAGGACTGCTCGGGCGCCGACGAGATCACGCCCCCCGCGGACGACGATGACGCCGCGGACGACGACGACGCCGCGGACGACGACGACGCCGCGGACGACGACGACGCCGCGGACGACGACGACGCCGCGGACGACGACGACGCCGCGGACGACGACGACAGCCTCTCCCGCCCCGATCTGGACGGCGACGGCGCCGGCGACGAAGACGATGCCGGCTTCGGCTGCGGTTGCTCCGCGGATGTCCAGGCCAGCGCCGCCCCCTCCCTGGCGTGGCTCCTGCTCCTCTTCCCCCTCGCCCGAAGGATTCGCTGATGGACCGCAAAGCCTCCGCCTGGCTCATCGGCGAGGACGGCAGCCGACGCCGCGTCGGCCATGGCGCGCTCCTCATGGGCCGCGACCCCGGCTGCGACATCGTCCTGTCCGACGGTCGCGCCTCGGGCCGTCAGGCGCTCCTGCGCATCGCCCGCGGTGGCCTCGAGCTTCACCCCCTCGGCCGCAACCCGACGCTCGTGAACGACCAGCCCATCGACCGCCTCACGCTCCTCGGGACCGGCGACACGCTCCGCGTCCCCGGGGTGACCTTCCGGGTGGAGATCGAGCGCACCCCGAGCGGGGATGGTCTCTGGCTCCTCCAAGTGGGCAACGCGAGCCACCGCATCCCGCCGCAGCCCCTCGCCGTCGGCAGCTCGCCCCACGACGACCTCGTGATCCCCGGCCTCCCCCCGGGCGCCCTGACCTTCTTCCGCGCCGGTGACGGCCTCCTCCTCGAGGTGACCGAGGAGGGCTTCACCATCGACGGCGCCCCTGTCGAGCCGGACGAGGTCCACCCCATCGGGCCGACGCGGACCATCGCCTGGGGCGACGTGTCCATGAAGGTGGAGAACGGCAGCCTCGGCCGCACCCCCACGACCCACCTCAGCCAGCTGCCGATCCTCCGCCGGCTCCAGTTCCGGTACCTGCCCACCGGGGGGACCCTCACGGTCGACATGAGCGTCGAGGAGACCGAGGTGCGGCTCTCCGAGCTGCGGTGTCGCCTGGTGGTTGCATTGATCCAGCCGCCTGACCCGTATGTGGCAGGGGAGTTCGTGCCGGACGAGATCGTCCTGCCCCAGGTGTGGCCGCGTCAGCCGGATCGCAGCCACTACGACCTGAACACCCTCGTGCACCGGCTGCGCAAGGACCTGCTCAAGGCCGGGCTCGACCCGACCCAGCTGGTGGAGCGCGCGCGCGGGGGCGGCGGGACGCGCGTGCGGTTGCCGGACGCAACGATCGAGATCGACGTCGAGTAGCCCTCGGGGTCGACCAGCGGCGCACCGGCGCCGAGAGGAGAGCGCGTGGCAAATCCAGCGGAGACCGCAGCCGAGCGCCTGAAGGGCATCGGGGTGACGAAGCTCATCCTGCCCCTCGTGGCGATCCTGATCCTGCTGCGGGGACTGTTCAGCGGGGGCTTCGGCCTCGTGGAGATCGAGCCCGGTGAGGCGGCGGTCGTCTACAACACGACGGGCATCGGCCTCTTCGGGGACTCCCAGCGGGTCATCCGGGAGCAGGGGACGTTCACCTTCTTCCCCTTCGTCCAGCGGGTGGAGAAGCTCGACATCCGCCCCCAGGTCCTCATCATGGAGGGCGACAGTGAGACGGACGCGAACCACGTCCGGCGCCTGTCGGTGCGGGCCGCGGACGGCAGCCGGCTGTGGTTCGACAAGCTCGAGATCCACTACCAGACGATCGCCGAGCTCTCCGACGCGGTGATCTCCCATCACGGCAAGGGCGACGCCTACAAGCAGGTGGCGCTGGCCGTGCACTCGCGGGAGGTCCTCCGCAACGAGTTCGGCCGGTACACCTTCCTCAAGCTCGCCGACCCGTCCGCCTACGGCGTCGCCACGGCCCAGGCGAAGGAGGTGCTGAACGCGCGCCTCGAGGAGTACGGGCTGGTCGTCACCCAGATCATCACCCCGAAGCCCCGCTTCCGCCCCGAGGTCGAGAAGGCCATCGAGGACCGGCAGAACGCCGAGCAGGAGGTCGAGGTCCAGAAGGAGAAGCGCCAGCGGATGCTCCAGCAGAAGGAGCGCAAGATCCGCGACGTCCGTCAGACGAAGAACGGAGAGGAGAAGGCGCTGCTCGCCTCGCTCGAGGGCGCCAAGAAGGAGGCGGAGAACAAGGCCGTCGCCACCCGCCGCGAAGCGGACAAGTACTCCATCGACACCACCGCCCGGTGCGAGGCCGACCGGGACGCCATGGTGACGCGCGCGAAGGCCAACGAGGAGGCGTACCGCAAGGACGCGGAGGCGCTCGCGGCGAAGATCCAGGCGGTGGGCTCGCGGGGGGCGGACGTCCTCAACCTCGAGATCGCCAAGCACGTCTTCCCGCAGCTCGAGTCCATCAGCGCGGTGCCCTACAGCCAGCCGTCGACGCCGATCGACATCCGGCACATCGACAAGGGAGGGAGCAACTGATGGGCCGCTTCATCCAGTTCGGTGCGCTCGCCGTCATCCTCGGCTGGCTCCTCCCCAACATCGCCACCACGTACATCGAGCCTGACGAGATCGGCGTGCGCCGGTCCCTCATCGGGGGCGTCGATCACAAGGACCTCGGCCAGGGCCGCGCGGTGTCCGTGCCGTTCCTGCACACCATCTACCGGCTGCCGAGCACGCTCCACTACCTGCTGCTCATCGACCAGCGCGCCCTGTCCCTGCGGACCCGGGAGAACAACGTCATCGACGTGGACGTGACCGTCATCTACGAGATCGTCCCGGGCGAGGCCCACCTCATCGTCGAGGAGGGGTTCATCGACACCTACGAGACGAAGGTGAACTCCATCACCCAGGGCTTCCTGCGGGAGCAGCTCGCGACGCTGTCCAACGAGGACGTCCAGAAGCCCGACCGGCGGGAGACGATGGCGGCGGGCTCGACGGAGCCGCTGAACAAGCTGCTGGCCCAGTACCACGTGCAGGTGCCGAACAACGGGGTCGTCCTGCGGGCGATCCGCTTCCGCCCCGAGTACGAGCAGAAGCTGCAGGACAAGCAGCTCTTCGCGGTCCAGGCGCGCCTCGACGAGGCGAAGGGCAAGGAGGCCGAGGCGGCGACGCTGACGGACACGGACAGCAAGGGCATCGACCGTGACGTGAAGCTGGAGCAGGAGACCTGGAACCAGAAGATCGAGGAAGCGAAGACGAAGTTCGAGATCGAGATCGCCGACGTGAACGCGACGGCGCTCCGGTACGACCAGGAGAAGCGGGCGGAGGCGGACGCGCTGTGCAGCAAGGCGCGCGCGGAGGGCAACCTCGCCGAGGCGAAGGCGGACGCGCTGGGCAAGCGGCTCACGGCGCAGGCCCTGAGCACCCCGGCGGGGCGGACCTACTCGGCGATCGAGGCAGCCCGCAACTTCAAGCTCGGGGACATCCAGCTCAGCTCGCAGGATCCGGAGTTCCTCAAGAACTTCGGCTCGATGGACGCGTGGCGCGAGTTCTTCCTGTCCGGCGGCGGGCGGTGACGCGCCGATGATGCTCGTCCGGCTGCTGTTCTTCGCGGTGCTCGTGGGCGCCGGTGTGGCCTTCTGGCGGTTTCTCCAGCCCGACAAGCGCCTCCAGATCCCGGCAGCGTGGACGCAGGCGGCAAAGACGGCGCCGTGGTTGGGCGAGGCGATCGAGCTCCGGCAGAAGATCGCGAAGCAGATCATCACCTCGGGCAAGAAGACGAGCGGCGCCGAGCTGCTCCAGGACGTGGACGAGGTGATGGCGCGGCTCGTGAAGATCGCGGATGTCGAGGACCACGCCGAGGAGCTCTCGAGCGAGGTGGGAGACCGGCTGAGTGGGTCCGTGGGGCGGCTGCTCGCCGAGCGGGACGAGGCGCTCGCGTGGCTGACGGAGGCGTACGCAGTGCTCATCGAGAGCGCGGCGAGCGACTTCGACGCCTCGGCGGCCCGGCTCCACAAGGGGCTGGAGAGCCGCAAGGAGGAGCTGCGCCACGAGGTCGAGGCGCGGCGGGAGATCAACGAGGCTCTGGACCGCACCGGGGCCCGACCGCGGCAGACCCAGGGACAATCCTGAGCGGGTCCGCCCGGTAGGGTGTCATCGAGGCGTCATAGGGCGGTCCGAGGGGTTCGGATAGCGTCCGTCGCCGTGGGTCTGGATCGGGAAGGGGCGTGATGCCGGAGGCGGCAGCAGCGCGAAGCGGCCGTCGTGTATCCACCGCCGATGTGGTGGTGGGGCTGATCGCCCTTGGGCTGATCTGGGCGACGGGGGGCGCGGTCGCCCAGTCGGACGACGGGCTCGACGAGCGCCTCGACGACACGTCCTCGGAGCAGCCCCTGACCGAAGAGGAGCTGGACGCACTGGGCGGTCCTGGGATGCTGGAGCTCAACTCGCAGCCCTGGTCCGAGGTGTTCGTCGACGGGCTCAGCAAGGGGCCGACGCCGGTGGTCGGCGAGTTCATGGAGCCGGGCGCCCACCGCATCGAGTTCGTCTGCACGGCGTGCTCGCCGCCTCGCAACTACCGGGACAGCGTGGTCGTCGAGCCCGGGCGGACCCGCAGCCTCGTGCACCGCTTCGACGATGGCTGGACGCGCACGAAGCTGAGCCAGCCCCTGCGCACGTCCGAGAAGCCCACCGAGCCCACCTCGCCCATGAACCGCACGCTGGTCCCCGAGGGCGAGGCCGAGGCGACGCTCCTGTTGAACAGCAAGCCGTGGGCCGTGGTGAGTCTGAACGGGTACGAGCTCGGGCCCGTGCCCCTGGACCTGAAAGTGACGCCCGGCCAGTACGAGGTCGGGTTCCTCTGCCACTCGTGCGACCCGGATCAGGAGCGCACCGAGACGGTGACGGTCGATGAGGGCCAGTCGGTGAAGCTGGTGGTGCTGTTCGATTGACGGCGCTCCCTCACCTTCCGGAGAACGCGTGGTGGCCGCGCCGGATCCTCGTCGGCTTCCAGACGCTGATGGTGCTCAAGGACGACGCGGGGAATCCGCGCGCCGGGGCGCTGATCAACCGCGCCTTCGACCACGAGGTCTACGAGGCCCACATCCAGCGGATCCGGGAGACGTCCGATGGCGCGCGGCTGCTGACTGAGCGTCCGACGCTGGAGCGCGACGACCTCGATCTGAAGGCGCTGTCGGCGCTCCCGCCAGGCACCTTCGGACGCGCGCTGGTCGACTACTTCGAGATCAACGCCTTCCCGCCGTTCTGCACGGACCAGCCGTTGGACGACGACCACGACTACATCAGCAAGCGCTATCGGGAGACCCACGACTGCTACCACGTGGTCACCGGCTACAAGACCGACGACCTGGCGGAGATGGAGCTGCAGGCGTTCGTGATGGGCAACCTGGGCATCAGGAGCCCGTGGGTCATCCTCACCTTCGGATACCCGTACGTGGGGCTCGTCCAGCACCGGATGCCGCCCTGGCGGTACGTGTCCCTGCTTCGGGCCGCCTGGAAGCGCGGCCGGAGCGCGCGTCCGTTCCTCGAGTTCCCGTTCGAGGACCACTGGGAGACGCCGCTGGACGACGTGCGGCGGATGCTGCTCGGCGAGGCCTGAACACCCGGCGCCCGCCGCCGATCCCGCAGCCTGACTTCTTCGCTATCACCTGGTGATGTCGTGTGGTATCCGGGTTGGATACCGGTCGGTATCCCATGCGGATAACGACAGGTATCGACCGGTGATAGCGAGTGGGGTGTTCAGGTGCTACCACCCGATATCACCCACTGGTATCGTTGGCGCATGCCTCGCACCCAGCTCGGTCTCCGCCTCTCCGACGACGAAGCCGAGGAGCTGCGCCGCGCCGCCAAGGCCCGTCGCATGTCCCTCGGTGAGCTCGTGACCACCTTGCTCCGCGACGGGCGCGCCGCCGACGGGCGTGGGCTGTGGATCGACCTGGATCCCACCGCCATGACCGCGCTGCGCGCGCTGGCGGCCGCCTCCGACGTCACGCCCGATGGGCTCCTCGCCCGTCTCGCGCGCCGCTGGCTCGCGGCCGACCTGTCACGCCTGCAGCGGGACCTGGAGCGGACGGCCCCCGCGCGGCTGGGAGGGGAGGCGGCTCGCGAGCGCCGGGACAACCCAGGCCGCCGCGCCGCCGACCTCGTGGGGCTCGCCACCGACGGTCCTCCGGACGACGACGAGCCGCCGGAGGCGTTGTTCACGATGTCCCAGGACTGATGGCGCCCGGCGATTGACGCCGGGAGGCGCCTCCCCAGGCCAGGTCGGCGCTACCCGTCCTTGCTGGGCCAGTTCCGGTTCCGCACCGACGCGTAGTGCTCCTCCCACGCGGCGAGCATCGCCTCGAAGGGGATGTCGTCGTGGGCGCCGTGGTCGGTCACGTACTCCATGAACCGCCCCGCCTGGGGGTCGTACTCCTGGAAGACCGAGTCGTGCTCGCCGTCGAACTCGAGGGGCTCCACGCCGAGGTGGGCACACAGCTCCTTGTTGAAGGCGGGCGTCGCGGCGACCCAGCGGCCGTCGATCCACAGCTGGGTGTAGCCGTGGAAGACGAGCAGGTCCGTGCCGAGCTTCTCCTCCAGCTTCGCGGTGCCGATGTGGTTGCGGACGTCCGCGAAGTGGAGCCGCGCCGGGATGCCGTGCGCGCGCGCCGCCCCCGCGAGCAGCAGGGCCTTGTCGATGCAGTGGGCGCCCTCGCTCCGGTCCCGGGTCAGCACCCCGCTCGCGGTGTAGTCGCCGCGGCCGAAGCGTACGCGCCAGGGGTTGTACCGGATGAAGTCGCGGACGCCGTAGTACAGGGCGACGGCCGTCTCCTTGGGCGTCTCGCGCTGGAAGGTCGCGGCGAAGGCGACCACGTCCTCATGGTCACTGTCCACGTAGCGGTTCGGCGCGACGGACGCGTCCGTCGGCGGGCCTCCCTTGGCGCCGTCGCCGGCCATCAGTAGTACCAGGGGAACTCGCCGAAGTTCCGGGCGCGCTTCTCGAGGAAGCTGTCCCGGCCCTCCTGGGCCTCGTCGGTGCCGTAGGCGAGCCGCGTCGCCTCGCCCGCGAAGAGCTGCTGCCCCACGAGGCCGTCGTCGATGAGGTTGAACGCGAACTTGAGCATCCGCTGGGCCGTCGGCGACTTGTCGAGGATCTCGGCGGCCCACTGGAGCGCCTCGTTCTCGAGCTCCGCGTGGGGGATGACCGCGTTCGCCATGCCCATGTCGAAGGCGTCCTGGGCGCTGTAGTTCCGGCCGAGGAAGAAGATCTCCCGGGCCCGCTTCTGGCCCACCTGCCGCGCGAGGTACGCGGAGCCGAACCCGCCGTCGAAGGACGCCACGTCCGCGTCGGTCTGCTTGAAGATCGCGTGCTCCTGGCTCGCGAGCGTCATGTCGGCGACGACGTGCAGCGAGTGGCCGCCGCCGACCGCCCAGCCGGGGACGACCGCGATGACGACCTTCGGCATGAAGCGGATGAGGCGCTGGCACTCGAGGATGTGCAGGCGCCCGAGGCGCGCCTTGTCGATCTGGCCCTCGCCGCCTTCCTGGTACTGGTAGCCGGACTTGCCGCGGACCCGCTGGTCCCCGCCGGAGCAGAACGCCCAGCCGCCGTCCTTCGGCGACGGCCCGTTCCCGGTGAGGAGCACCACGCCCACGTCGCTCCACTGGCGCGCGTGGTCGAGGGCCCGGAACAGCTCGTCCACGGTGTGGGGCCGGAAGGCGTTGCGGACCTCCGGCCGGTCGAAGGCGATGCGCACACAGCCCAGGTCCTTCGCCCGGTGGTAGGTGATGTCCGTGAAGTCGAAGCCGGGGACGACGTCCCAGCGGCTGCTGTCGAAGATCTCCGAGACCACGGTTGGCTCCTCTCGCCGCGCGGCTCCTGGCGCGGGCGCGGAACCTACACCGCCGTCGGGCGGGTCGCCGGGGTGAGGCCGCCTTGCCTGGAGCGGGGTCCACATCGCTGCCGTGGCGCCCCGGGCGTCTGGTCTGGTAGAGCACCTGCGTGCGCCCCTTCGCCTCCCTCACCCCCCACGGGCAGCTGCGCCGCCTCCGTCGGCTGGCGCGGACCGCCCTCGCGCGCTGGGACCTCGGCTCCGAGCCGCGCCTGCGGCTGCTGAACCACGGGGAGAACACGGTCTACGGGCTCGGCTTCGGCGACGCCCCGGAGCTCCACGTCCTGCGGGTGCACCGGCGCGGCTACCAGAGCCAGGCCGACCTGCGCGGTGAGGCCACGTTCCTCGCCCACCTCGCCTCCGAAGGCCTCGGCGTCCCACGCCCCGAGCCGACCCGGGACGGCGCGTTGTTCGCCCACGTAGCCACCCCCGGCGTCCCCGACGGACGCAACGTCACGATCCTGTTCAAGATCCCCGGCCAGCGCCGCTGGTACGAGCACTGGACCCCCACCCGCTGCCGCCGGGTCGGTCGCCTGATCGCCCGCCTCCACCTCGCCGCGGCCCGGTTCGTGCCGCCCGCCGGCTTCGCGCGCCGGACCCTGGATGCCGAGGGGCTCGTGGGACCCACCGCCAGCTGGGGCGACCCCCTCGCCGAGCCCACCCTGACCGACGCCGAGCGGGACCTGTTCGCCTGGGGCCGCGACCGCGTGCGTGCCGAGCTCGGGCGCTTGCCCCGGACCCCGGACGTCTGGGGCCCCACGCACACCGATCTGCACTGCGGCAACGTGCTCTTCGCGGCCGGCGAGGCCCGGGCCATCGACTTCGACGACCTCGCCTGGTCCTGGTACGCCAGCGACTTCGCGGTGAACTGGATCCCCCTGCGCTGGACCGACCCCGCGCTGGGCGACGCCATCTTCGCGGGCTACGAAGAGGTGCGGCCGCTGCCCGACGGCGTCCGCGAGCTCATGCCGGTCGTCCACTGCGCGCGGCGCCTGACGGCCGTCGCGTGGGCCCGGTCCCGCGCGGATGTGCCCCGGTTGCTGGAGGCGCTCCCGCACCGGATCACCCAGGCGCGCCGGACCCTGGAGGCCTGGAAGCGGGGCGACGACCCCACCATGGTCATGCCCGAAGGATGGAACGATGACTGACGACGCCCTGCTCGACGACCTCGCCCGCCGCATCGAGGGCGAGCCTTCCATCCTCTTCGTCACCGGCGCGGGCGTGTCCGCGGACTCGGGGCTGCCGACCTACCGCGGCGTGGGCGGGCTGTACGACGGCGAGGGCGTCGAGGAGGGGGTCCCCATCGAGGTGGCCCTCTCCGGCCCCATGTTCCGCAAGAACCCGGACCTGACCTGGAAGTACATCCGCCAGATCGAGTCGGCCTGCCGCGGAGCGACCCCGAACCGCGGGCACGAGGTCATCGCGGCCCTCGGGGAGCGCCTGTCCCGCGTGGTCGTCCTCACCCAGAACGTGGACGGTCTCCACCGCGTCGCCGGCAGCGACGACGTCATCGAGATCCACGGCAACGTGCACGAGCTGTCGTGCCCCTTCTGCGGCTGGCGGAACCGGGTGCGCGACTACTCCCACTTCGGCCCCGACACGCCCGAGTGCGGCGAGTGCTTCTCCGTCATCCGCCCGCGGGTGGTCCTGTTCGGCGAGATGCTCCCCGAGGAGGCCGTCGAGCGCCTGGAGACCGAGCTCGCACGGGGCTTCGACATCGTGTTCTCCGTCGGCACCACGAGCGTGTTTCCCTACATCGCCGCCCCCATCTACCGGGTGAACCGGGCCGGCGGAGTGACCGTGGAGATCAACCCCGGCGAGTCCGAGGTCTCCCACGACGTCCAGCACCGGCTGCGCCGCGGGGCCGCCGACGCGCTGGGGGCGCTGGGGGACCGGCTGGGGATCTGAGGGCGCGGACTCTCCCGGGACCACCGCCCGGTAGCATGGCCGCGATGCTGCCCAAGACCCCCGCCGACCTCCTCCTCCTGCGGGCCCGTGCGCTCGCCGCCGCCGGTCACTCCTGGGAGGCGCTCGCGCTCTACGAGCGCGCCGTCGACGAAGCTGCCCGAGGACCCGAGCGCATCGGCGCCGCCGAAGAGTCCCTCGACTTCTGCATCAACGCCTTCGGCAAGGAGGCCAGCGAGACGTTGGCCGCCGCGGAGCGGCTGGGTCAGGTGGATCCCGACGGCGCTGGCGCCTCCCACTGCGCCTGGCTACTGGGCAACGCGGGCTCCCAGCGGGTGCGCCGCATCGCCCGGGACTCCCTGACCGACGCGCTCCAGCAGGGCGATCTGGTCCGCGCCACCTTGCGCGATGCGGTGGCGCTGGCCGAGGAGCACGGCACGAACGTCGCCGACGCCTGGGGCACCCTCGGAGGCCTGCTGTCCCGCATGGCGGACTGGGCGGACGAGCTCGGACAGGACCGGGCCGCGACCCTGCGCGCCGAGGCCGTCGACGCCTACCGACGGGGCTGCCTGCAGGCCCCCGACCCGTACTGTCTCCTGAACTGGATCGTGGAGCGGGCCATCCACGAGACCCCCGCGGCCGGTGACCTCGTTCCGTCCGAGCACCGGGACGCCTTCGACCGGGCAGTCCGCGTGCGGCGAAACCAGTTCGCCGCCGGGCAGGACCGGCCCTGGCCGGCGTTCGATCTCGCCCTCGCCCGTTGGCTCACCAGCAACGACGGGCGTCTGCTCCTCGAGGACCTGGGCTACGCGGTGCGGGACGCTCGGGAGTCCGCGCGGTCGGCGGACGAGTCGTGGAAGGTGAGCACCGCGCTGCGCGTCTACCGGCGCCTCGATCACGCCAACCGCCGCGCGGGCGCGCACTGGAAGGGCCTCGACCTCGCCATCGCCTTCCTGGAGAACCAGCTCGTGGAGCGCCGCTGGTTCGCGCTCTCCCTGCCGCCCATCGTGCGCCCCGACGATCTGCTGCGCACCGAGCTCGCGAACCTGTCCCGCGCCATCAAGACCGACGACGAGGCCACTCGGCTGCTGATCGAGGGCGCCATCGAGGATCTCAGCGAGACGCTCGACGCCACCCGCGACCGCCTCGAGGAGCGCTGGCACGAAGAGGACGAGGCCGCCTTCGACCAGTGGATCGAGGACCACCGCTCCGAGTGGGAGGCGAAGGACGTCAAGTTCGCCCGCGCGGCGTTCGCGCTCATCAAGGGCATCGGCGGCAAGGCCGGCGACATCTCGCTCGAGAACATGGACTGGGGCGCGCTGCTGCAGGGCGACTGACGCCCTCGGCGCCGCCCCGCGGCGCTACTCCGCCAGATCGTCGTCGCTGTCCCGCTCCTCGACGTCCAGGTCGATGTCGGGCGTGTCCATCTCCTGGATCTGGAACTGCACGCGCCGGTTGCGGGACCAGCCGTCCTCGTTGTCGCGGTCGTCGATGGGCTGCGTCTCGCCATAGCCGCGCGCGGTGAGGCGCGACGGGTCGATCCCCTTGTCCACGAGGTACTCGCGCACCTGCCCGGCTCGCCGCTGCGAGAGATCCAGGTTGTAGCTGTCGCTGCCCCGCCGGTCCGTGTGACCCTGGACCTCCACCTTGCGGATCTCCGGGTACTGCTCGAGCACCTGGTAGACCGCGTCCAGCAGGGGGTGGCTCACCGCCCGGATCCGCTCGCTCGCCGTCTCGAAGTGGACCTTCTCCAGGATGACGATCTCGCCGGCGTCGGCGTCGATCTTCACGAGCCCCTCGTCCGGGCAGCCGTCGTCGTCGTCCACGCCGTTGAGGACCTCGGGGTCCAGCGGGCAGGCATCGTCCGCGTCGTCGATGCCGTCGCGGTCGTTGTCCCAGTCGTTGCAGCCGTCCTCGTCCTCGAAGCCGTCGACGTCCTCCGCCTCGTTGGGGCAGCGGTCCTCGATGTCCGCGAGGCCGTCGCGGTCGTTGTCCGCGTCGGGGCAGCCGTCTTCGTCCGCGAAGCCGTCGTGGTCCTCGGGGTCGTCGGGGCACTCGTCGTCCACGTCGAGGATGCGGTCCGCGTCGTTGTCCTCGTCGGGGCAGCCGTCGTCGTCCACGAAGCCGTCGAAGTCCTCGGGGTCGAAGGGGCAGCGGTCGTCCTCGCCCACGAGGCCGTCCTTGTCCTTGTCCCGGCCGCCGCCCTCGCCGGCAGGCAGCACGATCGTCGCCTGACCCCAGGCGCGCACGTCGGGCGTGCCGAAGCCGGGTCCGATGCCCGGTCCTGCGCCGAGCGCGAGGTGCACCGGCCCGTTCTTCGGGTTCAGGTGGACGCCGAGGCCGAGCTCCAGCGGCGTCTGCGTGGGGTCGAACGGGGTCTTGCCCACCGTGTCCGCGAGCGTGGGGTCGATCACGGTCCCGCCCACGAGCTCCATCACGATCTCGACCTGGTCCTGCGCGAGGGGGACGCCGAGGCCGAGTCCCCAGCGCAGCTCGTCGTCCGCGCGGACGTTCAGCACGTTCTCGGACTTCGTGTCCACGAGGAAGCCGGCGTTCACCACGAACCGGAAGTGCGTCCAGCGGGCGCCCACTGCGAAGTCCAGGCCCAGGTCCACCGAGCCTGACGACGCGAGGCGCATCTTGCCGCCCGTGGGCAGGACCACCTTCGGGGCCACCGTGAAGGACACCGGCGAGCCCGCGGAGCCCTGGCGCAGCGGCTGCAACCCCACTGAGACCGCCAGGTCGCCAAAGGCGGCGCCCGTCCCGGCGAAGCCGAGCGCCTCGCTGACCTGCTGGGACTTGTCTCCGTTGATCGTCGCGATGAGCGCGGGCACGGCCACGCCGATGGTCAGCCACTTCGTGGGCGCCACCGCCACGCCGAGATCCACGCCGAGCAGGTGGTCGGTGATGCCGACCGTGCGCTGGTAGCCGTCGAGCGTGCCCAGCTCGAAGGGCCGGAGGCCGTAGTTCACGCCGACCGAGAGCCCCACGGAGAAGGAGTCCGGGCCGTCCGCCTCCCGTACGCGCACGAAGCCGCCGTACTGGGGGACGGGGTCGAAGCGCTGGACATCGAGGCGCGGCGTCGTCTGGGCCGTCGCGGTCGTGGGCGCGAGGACCGGGACGACCATCAGCAGCGCGAGCCCGGCGAGGACCACACCGCGCCCCTCACGACGGCGTCGGAGACCGAGCAGGCCGACCAGCAGCACGGCGATCAATCCGCCCTCTGCCTGTCCCCCCGTCGAGCAGTTGCAGCCCGAGCCCTGGGGGCCGTCCGGCACGTTCGGGTCGAGGCCGAGGGCCTCCTCGGTGCAGTCGGGGATGCCGTCGCCGTCCGTGTCCACGTCGCTCGGGTCGTCGCCGTCGCAGGGGTCATCGTCCGTGGGGATGTCGTCCGATGGATCGTTCGGGTTGCGCTCGCCGGGGTCGAGCACGCCGTCCAGATCGGTGTCCTCCTCGCCGTCGGGCACCGTGCCGCCGTCCGTGTCCTCGTTCGTCGGGTCCGTGGTCGTGGCGCCGGCGTCCCCGTCGGGCAGGAAGATGTCCGGGTCCGTGTCGTCGCCCTCGGGCGCGGCGAGACCCACCTCCTGGCCGTCCGTCAGGCCATCGTCGTCGCTGTCGAGGTCGTTCGGGTCCGGCTCGCCCTCGTCCACCGCGCCGTTGCCGTTGGCGTCCTCGTTGCCGTCGAGGATGCCGTCGTCGTCCGTGTCGTCGTCCAGAGGGTTCGTGATGGTGGACGGGTCCGCGTCCGGCACGAAGGTGCCCAGATCCGTGTCGTCCCCCTCGGGCGTCGGCAGCCCCATCTCCGTGCCGTCCTGGACCCCGTCGCCGTCGGTGTCCGGGTTCGTCGGGTCGGTCTCGTTCGGGTCGACGTTGCCGTTGTCGTTCAGGTCCTCGTTGCCGTCGAGCAGCCCGTCGTCGTCGGTGTCGTCGTCGAGGGGGTCCGTGGGCCCGAAGAACTCCACCCCGTCGTCGAGGCCGTCGCCGTCCGTGTCCGGGTTGTTGGGGTCGGTCTCGCCCGGGTCGACCACGCCGTTGCCGTTCGCGTCCTCGGTGGCGTCGTTCAGCCCGTCGCCGTCGCTGTCCACGTCGTCGAGCGGGTTGTTGGGGTCGGTCTCGCCGGGGTCGATGGCGCCGTTGCCGTTCACGTCCTCGGCGCCGTCCCACACGGAGCCGTCGTCCGTGTCCGGGTCCGTGGGGTCGGTGGTGGAGGTGGGGTCGGCGTCGGGCACGAAGTTGTTCGTGTCCGTGTCGTTGCCCTGGGGCGTGGTCAGGCCGATCTCCGTGCCGTCCTGCACGCCGTCGCCGTCCGTGTCGTCATTGGCCGGGTTCGTCTCGCCGGGGTCGACGATGCCGTTGTCGTTGAGGTCCTCGTTGCCGTCGACGATGCCATCGTCGTCGGTGTCGTCGTCGAACGGGTCGGTCTCGCCGGGGTCGACGATGCCGTTGTCGTTCGCGTCCTCGACGAAGTCCGGGAGCCCGTCCCCGTCCTGGTCGGCCACCGCCTGGACGTCGATGTCGAGGACGTTGTCGCCCACGGCGCTCGGGTCGCCGTCGGACAGGGCGGTGTAGAGCGTGCCCAGCGTGGCAGCGCTGTAGTCGATCTCCGCCTGGTTGCTGATGACCGCGTCCTTCGGGGTGCCGGGGACGATGCGCACCTCGAAGGACAGGGTGACCGAGGCGCCGGGGGCCAGGGATCCGCCAGAGAACGCGGTGGCGCCGGTGCCCAGGTGGAAGACGACCTCGTCGGCGATGGCGTCGTAGTAGGCCACGTCGTCGCCCGCGGCGTCCGTCTTGGCGCCTGCGCCGGTCCCGCTGACGATCTGCAGGCTCCCGGGGACGTAGGTAGTCAGCGCCGGGATCGGGTCGTAGAGGACCACGTCGTCGGCGGCGTCCGCGCCGGTGTTGGTGACGCTGATCGTGTACTCGAGGAAGTCGCCGTCGGTGACCTGCCCGCCGTCGAGATCGATACCGGACTTGAGCGAGTCGATCTCGGGCTCGAACACCTCGGTGGCGAACCCGACGAAGGCCGGGCCGTACGTGTCGCTGTTGGTCAGCAGGCGGATCGTCGCCGAGGTCGCTCCGTTGGACAGGGCGCCGCTCACGTCGAACGTGCCCGCGTCCCAGCCCATCTGGTTCACGTAGTCCGGGTTCTTGGCCGCGAACTGGGTGTTCCCCGCCGTGACCGTGCTGTTGAAGAAGTTGCCGCTGGGGCGGACGGAGTTGCCGAGGAGCGTGGTGGTGCCGCCCTCGATGAGCTCGACGCCGTCACCCGCGAACTGGATGTCACCCTCGACGGAGCTGAAGGCCAGCTGGGACGAGAACGAGCCCGACAGCGGCGTCAGGAACCCGGAGACGGGGATCTCGACGGGGAGGTTGTTGTCGACCTTCGCGTACCCATCGAAGAGCGTGATGTTGCGGAGTAACTGGTTCGGCGCCTCGTAGACGACCGCGAGCGTCCAGCCCGCGGCGCCGGCAGTGGCCGCGGTCCCGCGCACGTTGGCGACGGTGTAGGTGCCCGACCCGCCGGCCTGGACGAGGGAGGTCACATCGGCGCTCGCGGAGTAGAGCTCCGAGTAGACGCCGATCGTCTGGTCGACGAAGAAGTCGACGGAGGAGTCGCTGACGCCCACGTACCCCGACGTCGCGGGGGTGTCGATCAGGGCGTCGCCCCGGAAGGTGGACGCGCTGCGGCCGCCCCAGTAGAGCTGGGCGAAGAGCACGGTGGCGCCGGGGGGCAGGGAGAGGTCGGCCGAGGAGGAGTCGAAGGTGGAGCCGTCGTTGTCGATGTCCACGTAGACCATCGCGAAGTCGTCGTTGCCCTCGTTCGCGTTGCCCGCGCGGGCGTCCGTGCAGAGCTGGCCCGCCGAGAACGGGCAGGTCTCCAGCGTGTTGCCGAGGAGCACGAGGTTGCCGTTCACGTTGTTCGTGTAGAGCGTCGTGAACGGACGGACGATCTGCGCAGACGCGGCGCCGGGCGCGGCGACCAGGGCCGCCAGGCCGAGGAGCGTCAGGGAGAGAAGCGCGGTGCCGAACGAGGGGCTGCGTCGCATGAGGGCCTCCAGGGGCGCCGAGGAGCGGGGGGTCCCGACCTCAGCGCGGCCGGGGGAGTACCACCTCAGTTGGGGCCTCGCCAGGGCTTCATTCGTTCTTCACAGGTCGGCAACGCCCGCGGGAGGGGTCCGCAACCTCCGGCGTCGGAGCTCAGTCGCGCGCTGGGGCTCAGTCGTTCGGGGCGCCCGCGTCGATCCAGGCCCGGATGGCGTCCCGCACGTCCGCCGCCAGGATGGGGCTGCCGCGGGGCATGGACAGCCCCGAGCCGCCCACGGAGACGTGGGTGTTGTCGAGCTTGCGCATCACGTAGGAGGCGGCGGAGTCGCCGGGCTCGATGCGATCGAGTGCGGACTGCGCCGACGGCACGTCCACCCAGACGCTGTAGAGCGTCGCCTGGCTGCCGGAGAACGCCCAGCCGCCCGCGCCCCCGTTGTGGCAGAAGCACTGGGGGCTCACGACGTTGCTGTAGATCTCGGAGAACGTGTACTCGTCGATGATCGAGTCGCAGTCCTCGTCCTGCCCGTTCGTGATGTCCTCGGGCGCCCCGGGGAACACCGCGCCGTCCCCGTCGTCGCAGTCGCCTGCGCAGGAGGTGACGCCGTCGTTGTCGTCGTCGAGGGTGGACTGGGTCGCGTCTCCGTCGTCGCAGTCGGAGCACTGGGGATCCCCGTCGCTGTCCCCGTCGGTGGTCTCGCTCATCGGCGTGACACCGTCGCAGTCGTTGTCCTGCCCGTCGCAGACCTCGGCGTTGCCGGTGAAGTTGGCGGCGTCGCCGTCGTCGCAGTCACCGTCGCACTCGGCCTGGCCGTCGGAGTCGTTGTCCGTCTCGGAGCCGGTGAACCCGAGGAAGTCGTCGCCCGCGGCGCAGTCGTTGTCCTGCCCGTCGCAGACCTCGGTGTTGCCGGTGAAGTTGGCGGCGTCGGCGTCGTCGCAGTCACCGTCGCACTCGGACTGGCCGTCGGTGTCGTTGTCCGTCTCGGAGCCGGAGAACCCGAGGAAGTCGTCCCCTCCGGTGCAGTCGTCGTCGAGGCCGTTGCACACCTCGGTGGCCAGGGGCGAGATCGCCGAGTCTCCGTCGTCGCAGTCGCCGTCGCACGAGCTGACCGTGTCCGTGTCTGCGTCGTCGTAGTTCAGGGACGCGTCGCCGTCGTCGCAGTCGGCGCAGGCGACGTAGCCGTCGGTGTCCCCGTCGGTCGTCTCGACGGCAGGGACGACGGTGTCGCAGTCGTCGTCGACTCCGTTGCACAGCTCGGGCGCGCCCGTGTAGACGGCGGGGTCGCTGTCGTTGCAGTCGGTGACGTCCGGGTCGCCGTCGTTGTCGCTGTCCACCGGGGCCGCCGAGTCGTCGTCGTCTCCCGTGGCGTCGTCGTCGTCGTCGGCTGCGTCGTCGTCGTCGGCTGCGTCGTCGTCGTCGGCCGCCGCGCTGTCGTCGTCATCCGCTGCGTCGTCGTCGTCGGCCGCTGCGCTGTCGTCGTCGTCGGCCGCGTCGTCGTCGTCGGTGCTGGCGCTGTCGTCGTCGTCGACCGCGTCGTCGTCATCGACCGCGTCGTCGTCATCGACCGCGTCATCGTCATCGACCGCGTCGTCGTCGTTGGCCACTGCGCTGTCGTCGTCGTCCGCGGTGGGACAGCCGGGGAGCGCGAGGAGCAGGAGCAGCAGGAGCGAACCGAGTGAGCGACTGAGCATGACCACCTCCAGCGAACAGCATGACGGGGGCCACGCCGTCCTTCTCGGGCATTCCTGTGCGAGGCCGCACTCGCTCCGTCCCGTTCGTCCCACCTCAAGGCGCGCACCGCGAGCCTGCGATACTCTTCGAGGCACCCCCGGAGGGACGATGTCCGACTTCACGAAGCACGAGCTGACCCTGGCCCTGGGCCACCACATCGCCCAGACGGTGATCGCCGCGGATCGCCAGCTCGAAGACGCCGAGCTCGCCGCACTGCACAGCATCTTCCCGCGGGACGCGATGCTCGCTGCCGGCTTCCTCAACGACTCGGGCGGCTACACGCCGCAGTTCGAGACCGCCGCGCGCCAGGCCCTGCGCGCGCTCCCGCCGCAGCTGGACGAGGGGGAGAAGCTCGAGATGATGCGGGTCTGGTGGGGCATGGCCTACGCCGACGGCGAGCTGGCCGTCGCGGAGAGCGAGGTCCTGCTGAAGGCCGGACAGGTCCTTGGCTGGGACGAGGACCGGATCCAGGCGGTCTTCGAGCAGCTCGCCGAAGAGGACGCGGACTAGCCCCGATCGAAGGAGCGCCTTGATGGAGCCACTGGAGGGCCCCCGCTACCTCGAGCTCGCCGGATGCACGGTGGACTTCGCGGCGTGCGTCGCGCGCTGGCCCGACGGCGAGCGCACCCTCACGCCCACCGAGACCCGACTCCTGCGCTACCTGTCGCTTCAGGAAGGGCGGGCCGTCGACCGCCAGGAGCTCCTCAAGGAGGTCTGGGGCTACCGCGGTGGGGTGGTGACCCGCACCGTCAAGACGACGATGGGTCGGCTCCGCGCGAAGGTCGAGCGCAACCCGCGGGACCCCGAGCACCTGCTGACGGTCACCGGGGTGGGCTACCGCTTCGCCGCGTCGAGCGAAGGCGAGGCGCCGTCCGTGGCCCTGCCGGCGACGCCGAGCGACGACGAGCCCACCAGGTCGAACCTCCCGAGCGCCCCCCCGCACCTCGTGGGGAGGGACGCCGAGCTCGCTCGCCTCGATGAGCAGCTCTCCAACCGCGCTCGGCTCGTGACGCTGGTGGGGACGGGTGGCATCGGCAAGAGCGCGCTGATGCTTCGGTTCGCGGCCAACGAGCTGGCCAGCGGGGGGTGGAGGGAGATCCGCGTGGCGGACCTCTCCACGTGCGCCCGCGGGGAAGACGTCGTGCGGTCCGTGGCGACAGCGCTGGACGCGCGGGTCTCGGCCGACGACCTCGACAAGGGCGTGGCGGCCCTGGCTGGCGTCCTCAAGGGGCGCGGCGCGATCCTCCTGCTCCTCGACGACGCCGAGCGGTGCGCGGCCGACCTGGCCCTCGTGCTCTCCCGCTGGCTCGATGAGTGTCCGCGGGCGGCGTTCCTCGTGACGTCGCGGGAGCTGCTGCGCATCGCGGGAGAGGTGGCGCTGCCCGTGGGGCCGCTGGAGCTCGAGGGCGGAATGGAGCTGTTCCGCGCGCGCGTGAGCGCCATGGCGGACGGCTACGCGGACGACGCGGCGGTGGCTCCGGTCGTGGACCAGCTCGACGGGATCCCCCTCGCCATCGAGATGGCGGCGGCGTGGGCCGATCTGCTCGGTCCCGACGCGCTGCTGAAGCGGCTGTCGGGTCAGCTCGATCTGCTGCGGTCGGACCGGAGGGATCGGCCGGCGCGCCACGAGTCGCTCCGGGCCACGGTGGCGTCGTCGTGGGAGCTGCTCGAGGCGCGGGAGCGTGCCGGGGTCGCGGAGCTGTCCGTGTTCGCCGGAGCGTTCGGGGTCGAGGACGCCGAAGCGGTGCTCGAGGAGGGTGGGGCGGTGCTCGGCCTGCTGCGTCGGCTGCGCGAGCGGTCGCTGCTGCGGGCGGAGCCCTTCGGCGAGGACGAGGAGCCCCGGTTCCGGCTGTTCCGCGCGGTGCGCGACTACGCCCGCGAGCAGGGGGGACACGAGGAGGCGGCTCTGCGGCACGGCCGCTGGCTGGCCCGCTGGGGGACGCCGGAGACCCTGCGGCGGCTGGCCCGGCAAGGGGGCCGGGATGTGGATCGTCTCGTCGGGACGCGCGAAGACCTGGTCACGGCGGCGCGGAGGGCGGCGACGCGGGGGGATGCGGGCGTCGCCGTACCCTGTGTGCGCGCGCTCTCGCTCCTGGCGGAGCTGCGCGGTCCCGCCCTCGGCGACGAGCAGCTCATGGACCGGGTGGCGCGGATGTCCGCGATCTCGCCCGAGGACCAGGCCTGGGTGCGACTGGAGCACGGGCTGCTCCTCGCGGCGCTCGGGCTCCCCGACGCGGCGCAGACCGCGCTGTCCGGGGCGGTGACGGCTGCGGAGACGCTCAGCGCCCGGGACCGGGCGGTGTTGTTGGCGCGGACCGCGGAGACGCTGCTCCAGCAGGACCCGGACGAGGCCGACGAGCTGGCGCGCCGGGCGGTGCTCGCGTCCAACGAGGACGGCGGGGACGACGCCGCCTCGGGGCTGGCGCTGGCGGTGCAGGCCCGGGTGGACCACCAACAGGGCCGGACGCGCGAGGCGGAAGACCACCTGGACCGGGCCCTGGCCTTGCTCCGGGTCGCGGGCGAGAAGCGCGCGGAGGCGCGGGCGCTCCAGGATCTGGCGGCCCTGCACGCCGAGCGCGGGCGTCCGCTGCGGGCCCACTCGCTCTACGAGCAGGCCCTGGAGCTTCGTGCCGAGGTCCACGACCGCCACGCACGGCCGCCACTGCTGGACCGGATGGCCGGGCTCCTGGCGGAGCAGGGCCAGCTCAAGCGGGCGATGGCGACGTGGAAGGACGCGCTCGCCGAGGCGCGGGACTGCGGAGATCGGCGCATCGAGGCGCAGGTGCGGGCGCACCGGGCCGTCTCGCAGCGGCGGGCGGACGCGGGGGAGGAGTGCCGCCATGGGCTGCTCGCGGCGCTGACGGTCACCCGCGAGGTCGGGAACCGGGCGCTCGAGGCGGAGCTGCTCCACGAGCTGGGCGAGCTCGACCTGACGCTCGGGCACCTCGCCGCGGCGGACAGCTACCTGATGCGCGCGGTGCAGCTGGCGCGCAGGTTGGGGCTGCCGGCGGTCGAGGGGAGCGGGCGCGGGGCGCTCGGTGAGCTGCACGCCGCGAAGGGCGATCTCGACGCGGCCCGGCAGGAGTTCGCGGACGGACGCCTGCTGCTGGAGGACGCGCGCCAGCGCCTGTCGCTGGTGGAGCTGCTCGAGCGGTGGGCGGAGGTCGAGGCGGGCGCCGGCGAAGGAGCGGCGGCCGAGCGGCTGCTGCTCGAGGCGTCGTCCGCGGGCGAGCTGTCCGTCGTCGACGGGCCGATCCTCGGGTAGTCCGCGCCCCGCGTCCCTGCGGGCTGGCACGGCGCTCGCACTGAAGTCGGGCATGGATACCCGACATGTGTTGCTCGCCCTCTCCTTGCTCACCTTCACCGGTTGCCCCGACCAGAGCGGGGTCGACGATCCCGGAGGCGGGGATCCCCAGGACGACGACCCGGGGGACGCGACGCTCCCCCCGGGCCCGTTCGGGTTGCCGCCGGCGTGGTGTGAAGGGCGCCCGGACGACGAAACCGGAGGGGTGTTCTCCCTGGTCGTGACGGGTGATGGTCCGTGGGAAGGCGAGGCCTGGGAGCTGGACTGGGACCACTACGGGCCCCCCGACGACAGCCCCGGATCCGACCTGGAGATGCGGGGCGGCGCGTACCGGTTGCGGACCTCCGAAGGACCGATCGAGTCGGACGAGATCGCCGACAACGTCTGGTTCCGCCTGAGCCTCCTCCCCGACGAAGACGACTTCGTGCGTCTGTCCCTCATCCACGTGAACGGGGCGTTCGACGGGGTCGATGGCTACGACGACGACACCTCGCCTCCCGCCGAGGGTGTGCTGGAGTTCGAGGCCCTCGAGCTCGACTCGAGCTGCACGGTCACGATCGGAGCCAACCCGCTGGTCGGCTCCCTGAGCTGCGCGAGCGCGGCCGGGACGCTGGACGGAGAGCCCGGCGCGTGGGCGATCGAGCTGAGCTGGGAGTTCGAGTGCGCGTGGATGCAGTACTGAGACCGCGCTGACCCGGGACCGCACGGTCCCGGGTCGTGCGCAGCCCGGGGCGGGGGCCGGCGCTGTGCATACTCATGAGCGCATGAGGTGGACCCTGATTCTGCTCGCGCTCCTGGTCACCGGCTGCGTGGCGGCCGACGACGACGACTCGGCCGGCTCGGACGACGACGACTCGGCCATGGCCCCGGACTCGCCCTACGGCGAGGTCGCGGAGTGGTGCGACAGCGCGGGTCCGTCTCCCGGGGGGACGGGGTCGCTGACGATCGGAGCGCCGGGCCTCTGGGGCGAGGAGTGGTCCGAGAGCTGGGTGCACCTCGCCGACTTCGTGGACGGCAGCGGCGCGAGCCTGCGTGCGGGACCCGAGCACTACTCCTTCGGATTCATCATGGGGCCTGCGAAGGGCGGTCTCGGGGACACGGTGCAGGTCGTCGGCGAGCTCGAGGGGGCCAGCACAGGCGACGTCCTGGTGGACATCCTCTACTACGACGGCGAGCCGAGCCGCGCCGCGGACGTGGAGTTCCCGGACGGGACCGAGCAGACCAGCGATCTGAGGCTGCCCGACCTGTTCGCCGACCCCGCCTGCGAGGTGTCGGTCGACGAGGGGGCGCTGTCCGGGACGGTGACCTGCGACGCGGTGCCCGGGACCGTGGACGGCGTCGGCGGGGCATGGCCGGTCACGTTCGGCTGGGAGGCCGACTGCGCGAGTCCTCCGCCCCAGTCAGGGCGCGGTGCAGGCCGCAGCGACTGACTCTAGTCTCCGCGTCGAGGAGGCTTCATGCCCTGGTTCGACGACGAGACCTACGAGTTCCTGGCCGACCTGGCCGACAACAACGAGCGCGCCTGGTTCCAGGCCAACAAGAGCCGCTACGAGGCCGCGATCAAGGACCCGGCTCTCGCCTTCATCGGCGACTTCGCCCCTCACCTCGCCACGGTGAGCGAGCAATTCGCGGCGATCCCGAAGGCCCAGGGTGGTTCGCTGTTCCGCATCTACCGGGACACGCGGTTCAGCAAGGACAAGACGCCGTACAAGACCCACCTCGGCATGCACTTCAAGCACGTGCGAGCGAAGGACGTCCACGCGCCGGGCTTCTATCTGCACGTGGAGCCGGGCGGCACGTTCTTCGGGGCGGGCATGTGGCACCCGGAGTCCTCGGCGGTGAGGGCGATCCGCGCCTCGATCGACACGAACCGCGAGGAGTGGGGAGCGGTGAAGGACGCCCTCGCGGAGGGGGGGCTCGCCCTCGGTGGCGACACCCTCAAGCGCATCCCCCGGGGCTACGACAAGGAGCACCCTCTCGCCGAGGATCTCAAGCGCAAGGACTTCATCGTGTCGTGTGAGGTCCCCGAGGAGGTCGTCATGTCCGACGGGCTCATGGAGCACTTCACCGGGCTGTGCCGAGGCGCCGCGCCGCTGCAGCGTTTCCTCTGCGCAGCCATCGACGTCGCGTTCTGACCGGAGGCCCCAGAGTCTCGGCTCCGATCGAACTGCGTCCCGGTTCGCTCCTCGCGTTCCGTCCGAAACGGACCCCGAGATTGTCCGAAACGGTCGTGGTGCGCCCCGCCTCGCTCTTCGAGGATGAGGATGAACGGCGTCACTTCCGGCGCCGCCAGCCTGGAGGAGCCACCATGTCCGTCAACCTCGTCGTCCTGTACCCCCAGCCCACCGACATCGCCGCGTTCGAGAGCGACTACGAGGGGCACCTCGCCCTGTGGCACGAGAAGGCGGGGATCCCGAAGGACCAGACGCCCTACACGATCCTCCGCTTCGCCCCCGGGCCTGACGGCCCCGCCCCCTACTACCAGATGGTCACCATGCCGTTCCCGTCCGCCGAGGCGCTGGAGGAGGCCATGTCCACCCCCCTCATGGAGGAGCTGGGTGCCGACGCCGTGCGCATCTCCACCGGTGGCCCGCCCCTCATCCTCGTGGGCGCGTAGCTGCTCGCGCGCGCCGCGCGACTCGTCCCCGGCCGGCGCTCAGAGAGGGCGCGCCGCCTCGTCGAAGCGGGCGACCACCCCGCGCTCCCGCCGGAAGGCTGCGGGCGTGGTCCCGCTCCATCGCTTGAAGGCTCGGACGAAGGCACGCTCGTCCGCGTAGCCCGCCAGGAACGCCACGTCGATGATCGGCAGGCTCCGGTCAGCGAGGAGCGCCTCTGCATTGCTGAAGCGCGTCTGCGCCAGCAGCTCCCGCGGCGTCGTGCCCAGCGCCGCCAGGCGCCGGTGCAGGGTGCGGGGTGTCATCCCCGCATGATCCGCGAGCGCTTCGACCCGGTAGTCACACCGGTCGACGCACGTGGCCAGCGCGGCCCCGAGCGCCTCGTCTGGGAGTGGCGAGAACGGCCGCGTCCCCCGGAGGAGCGCCTCGAGGTAGTCATGCAGCGCAGGATCCGCCCCCGCGCGGGGCCTCCCCAGGTGCGCTCTGGGAATGACGAACCGGGTGCGCGACGACTCGAACGTCGGCTCTACCCCGAAGTACTCCACGTAGCGGGCCATCTCGGCGGTGGGTCGGTGCTGGAACTCGAGGCTCGAGAGCACCCGGTCGCCCGGCTCGACACCAAGGGCGCGGAGCGCGAACGCCAGACCCAGCTCGAGGGGGTGGCGGGCATGGATGGCGAGCGGGTGGTGCCGGAACGTGATCGCGACTGCGTCCTCGGTGTCCTCTCGGTCCATCCGGGCGTGCGACGACGTGAGGGAGATGAACCGGCGCGTCATGTCGAGCCCGTCCCCGAGGGTCGGCGCGTTCCGCAGCGCGTAGCCGAGGACGCCGAAGGTGCTGCTGGGTGCGATGGCGGCAGCGTCGAGTCCCAGGGCGTCCTGAGGGAATCGGTCCTGGAGGAACGCGTAGAGCCGCAGGACCAAGACGCCCGGGACCACCTGGTCCAGCTCGGCCACGTCCTCCTCCGTCAGTCCCGTCGCATGGAGCAGCTCGGCACGGGCGACCCCCTTGGCCTCCCCCATGGCGAGGACCGCGCGGACGATGCTCGCGCGTACCTGGGGCAGTGGCAGGCGGCTCAGCAGGGACTTCGCGAAGGTGGCCATCAGCCACTGCCCCCACGCGCTGGAGGGGAGCGCCGGGAGCGAACGAGCTCGGCCGGGTCGATCACGGAGTGAGTGTGCCTGAGGAAGGAATGCCCACGGAGGACACCCGTACCCTTCGGAGTACCCTGTGACCTCGCAGCCCTTGGAGTCCCCGTGCGTCGTGACCTGCTCCTGCTCCTCCTCCTCCTGACCCTCCCCGCCTGCGTCACGCCCTCGGAGGAGCCCGAGCCCGTTCCCGTCGACGGGACCACGGAGGACGCCACCTTCACATCGGGCGACCTCGACCTCGTCGGCACCCTGCGGCTCCCGGACCGTGTCGAGGGTGCCACCGTCCCCGGCGTCATCCTCGTCCACGGTTCGGGACCCAACTCCCGCGACTCCGAGCTCAACGGGCAGCTCAACCTTCCCTTCGGGTGGCGGCTCCCCGTCTTCGAGGAGATCGCGGTGGCGCTGCAGGACGCCGGCTTCGCGGTGCTCGCCTACGACAAGCGGACCTGCGGCTCCTGGGCGACGTGCGAGAACGACTACCCCCTCCCCGAGGACATCCTCGCCGATCAGTTCGTGACCGACGCCCAGGCAGCCGGCCGGTGGCTCGCCGACCACGAGGCCGTCGACGGGGTCACCGTGATCGGCCACTCCCAGGGAGGAGCCTTCATGCCGGCCATCCTCGCGGAGGAGCCGGTGTTCGTCGGGGGCATCTCCCTCGCTGGCAACTGGCGCCCGATCGACGCGCTCCTCCGTTATCAGCTCGAGTTCAGCGTCCAGCGCGCCGAGGAGGCGGGCCTCACCCCCCAGCAGGTCGACGAGATCACGGCGAGCCTGCGGCAGATGGTGGAGGACCTCGAGGCCCTGCGCGGCGGCACCTTCCAGGGCATCTCCATCGGCGGCAGCCCGACCGCCTTCTGGCAGAGCTGGATGGACATCGGGGACGCGCGGCCCGGGCTCGTCGCCGCGGAGACCCGCCCTCTCCGCGCCCTGTTCGGGGACTACGACTGGAACGTCCCGCCGGACCCCGAGGCGGGGCTCTGGTCGGACGCTGGCGTGCCGGGCGTCACCCTCGACTGCATCTCCCACGCCATGAACTGCATCACGAACGACGACTGGCAGACCCTCGCCCCGGGAGACATCGGGCGTGACGTCTCGCCGGACGTCATCGACGCCATCGTCGGCTGGCTCCCGGCCGACTGACCGCGATGCGGTACGAAGGCGCCATCTTCAGGCCTCCCAGCGAGGCCCGGTCCCTGATCCTCCAGGCGACCATCGGCTGCTCCTGGAACCAGTGCGTCTACTGCTCCATGTACCGGGCGAAGCGGTTCCGCGTCCGCGCCCTCGACGAGACGCTGGCAGACATCGACGCGGCCGGCGCCGAGCTCGGCCCCTACGTCGAGAAGGTCTTCGTGGCCGACGGGGACGCCCTCGTGATGCCCATGGACCACTGGGAGGCCGTGCTGGTCCGGCTTCGGGAGAGGCTGCCGCGGCTCCGTCAGGTGAGCTGCTACGCCATGGCATCCAACGTCCTCGACAAGAGCGACGACGCCCTGCGCCGGCTCCGCGAGCTCGGTCTGTCGCTGCTGTACATCGGGCCCGAGTCCGGCGACGAGCCCACCCTGCGCCGCCTCGGCAAGCAGCCGCTCACTGCGCTGCCCGGGGACGGGCGCACCGGGACCCCCATCTTCGACGCCCACGTCGCCGCCTCGGCTCGGGCGCGGGCGGCGGGGATGAAGGTGTCGGCCATCTTCCTCCTGGGGGCGGGTGGCACGGAGCGTTCGTGCGAGCACGCCGCCGGGTCGGCGCGCCTCGCGACCGCGATGGATCCCGACTACCTCGCCGCCCTCACCCTCACCGTCGTGCCCGACACCCCGCTGGCCCAGCGCCAGGCCGAGGGCCGCTTCACCCTGCCGGACCAGGCCGGGCTGCTGCGGGAGCTGCGGACGTTCGTGGCCGAGGCGCAGCCGACGCGCGCCCTGTTTCGCACCAACCACGCGAGCAACTACCTGCCGCTGGCGGGGAGCCTCCCGGACGACGGGCCGCGCATGGCCGCCGTGATCGACGCTGCTCTGGACGGGCGGGTGCGGCTGCGGCCGGAGTGGGCCCGCGGGCTCTGAGGACAGCTCGGAGCGGCTACCCGGGGGTGCCGAACCCGTCGAACTTGGGCAGGTCGTCGTCGACGTCGACGACGCGGTCCGCGTAGTAGATGTGGTGGGTCAGCGGGACGGCGGACGGGTCGTCCAGGAGCGCGGCCATGAAGTTGTCGACCGCCACGCGCTTGCTGCGGATGGCGTTGAAGACCGCCGCCCCGCACCGCGAGCAGCGGTTGCGCGTCAGGTAGTGGGAGGTGGCGCGCTCGTGAAGCGTCACCCCCTCGGCGAAGGTGAGCTCGGCTGAGTCGGCGGGCACGGGGGCCGCGAGGATGAAGACCCCGCCGGTGGTCCCGCGGCAGAGACCGCAGTGGCAGGCCATCGAGGAGGTGGCGCCCGAGAGCGTGAAGCTCACGCCGCCGCACTGGCAGGAACCGGTGACGGTGCTCATGGCCGGGAGGATACGCGGCTGCGGGACGCGATAGGCTTTCGGTCATGGCCACCCCGAGGGATCCCCGCGACGTCTCCCCCTTCCGCCACCCCCCGGTGTTCAGTCGAGCGACCCCGATCGGGCTCGTCGCCCTCACGGCCCGGACCTTCGGACTCGGGGGCCAGGTGCTGCGGCTCCTGGCGCGCAAGCTCATGGACGCGGAGCGCTACCGCGCGATCTTCGCGCGCTACCCCGTCGGCCCGGAGGACGTGTTCGTCTCGGTGTTCAGCAAGTCCGGCACGAACTGGGCGATGCAGATGGTCGTCCAGCTGGCTTGGGAGGGCCGGGGGGAGTTCGCGCACATCCACGAGGTCGTGCCCTGGCCCGGTGCGCCCTTCTCCGGCATCGCCTCGCTCGGTGACGACGGCTGGCGCGCCGCCCCGCACCCCCGGCACGCGATCAAGACGAACGCGCCGCTCCGTGTCCTGCCCCTGGACTCCCCCGCCCGCTTCCTGACCGTCCTGCGCGACCCCAAGGAGGTGGTGGTGTCGGCGTTCCACTTCCTCCGCGGCGTCTTCGGGCTTCAGGAGGAGATCTCGGCCGAGACCTTCCTCGCGTTCGCGCTCAATGGCCCGTTCCTCGCCGGGTGGGCGGACAGCGCAGCCTGCGCCTGGGCCGAGCGGGAGCGCCCGAACGTCCTCGTCCTGCGGTTCGACGAGCTCAAGGCAGACCTCCCCGGCTCCCTCGAGCGGGTGGCGTCGTTCCTCGACGTCCCCCTCTCGGACGAGACGCGGGCGGTGGTCGTGGAGCGCTGTGGCTTCGCATGGATGAAGGAGCACGAGTACCAGTTCGGCCCGCCGCTGCTGCCCTTCCGGGGCGATCGGCCCACCGCGCAGATGCTGCGTCGCGGGGTCACCGGGGACCCGGGAGAGCTCCTGAGCCCGGAGATCCAGGCGCGCATCGACGACGCGGCGCGGGCGGCGCTGGCGGAGCTCGGCTCGGACCTCCCCTATGCCGAGTGGTTCACGACCGACGCATAGGCCACACTCGGCTCGTGTTTCGCCTGCGCTCCGAGACCCCCGCCGCCTGGGGAGAGGCCATCGCTGCCGACTTCGTGCCGTTCCTGCAGGATCACGGGCACAACGAGCGCAAGGTCGCGAGCCAGGCCCTGACGCTGGCGCATCAGAACCACCGGCACCGGGCCCTCGTCGCCGACATGATCGACCTGGCCACCGAGGAGCTGTCCCACTTCAAGCAGGTCCACGACCTGCTCGCCGCCCGCGGACACGGCATCGGGCAGGACCAGCCGGACCCGTACACGGGCCCCATGCGCAAGCTGCTTCGCAAGCGGGACGTGAACGAGTACCTGCTCGACCGTCTCGTCGTCTTCTCGGTGATCGAGGCGCGGGGCTGCGAGCGCTTCAAGATCGCGAGCGAGGTGCTCCCCGATCCGCAGCTCCGGGCGTTCTATCGCGATCTGTTCGCCTGCGAGGCGCGGCACCACGGGTTGTTCCTGGACCACGCCCGGGACATCTTCGGACGCGACGTCGCCGACGCGCGCATGGACGAGCTGCTGGACGCCGAGGCCGCGATCGTGCGCGCGCTGCCCATCCGCGCCGCGCTGCACTGAGCGCGCTCATGGCCCCGACCGACTGGTCCACCCCGTCGCCGCCGACGGTCCCGACGCCCGCACGGGTCCTCGCCGTCGTGGCCCACCCCGACGACGAGTCCTGGCTCCTCGGGGGCGCACTCGCGGCCTGGGCGGACGCGGGCGCGGAGGTGCGCGTGCTCTGCATGACCGCAGGGGAGGGAGGCCGGGATGCCACCGGGGCGACAGCCGGCCCCCACGCGCTCGCCGCCCTGCGGCGGGAGGAGTTCGCCGAGGCGTGCGCGGTGCTCGGGGTCGCCGGGTCGATCGTGGGGCTGCCCGACGGGGGTCTCGAAGCGTCCGAGGTGGACGGTCATGCCGCGATCGCCTCGCTCCTGGAGCGGCACCACCCCGATCTCGTCGTCACCCACGGCCTCGACGGCGACTACGGCCACCGGGACCACCTCGCCGTGGCCCGGTGGGTCGGGGCGCTCGCACAGGACGCCCTCTTCGCGGTCCTGCCGCCGGCGCGCATGCACCCCCTGTGGCGCGGCCTGCGACGCGCCGGGTTTGAGGGCGTCGAGCTCGGGCTCACTCCGTCCTCGTTCGGAGGGGCAGGGGACTGCTCGGTCTCCGTCGACCCCGCCCGCAAGCGCGCCGCCATCGCCTGCCACGCCTCCCAGCTGCGCGGGGCGCCGTCGGACTTCTTGCTGCCGGGCCTGCTCGGAGAGCCGTGGGCCGCCGAGGAGCGCTACCGCCGCGCCCCCTCGAAGGTGACCTCATGACCACCCTGCACGTCACCCGCGACCTGCCGCCCCGGATCCGAGGGGGGATCTCCACCGGAGTCGGGGGCCTCGTGAGCCACCAGGAGGGGGACGTCGCCGTGGTGTCGTTCGACGGCTGGGGGCCCCGACGGTCGGGGCCCGCGGTCGTGGCCGAGGAGACCCTCGACGGGCGCACCGTGACCGTCTGCCGCCTCGGGGGCGCGGACGGTCTCGCGGATGCGCGTGCCTTCGCCGTCGGCCTCGCGCCGTCTCGGGTCGTCGTGCACCACGCGATGCTCTGGCGGTTCGGCGCCGGCGTGGCTCGGGACGTGGACGCGCCCGCGGATCTCTATGTCCATGTGGTGCAGGGAGCCTTGCGTCGCGCCCGGGAGCTCGACGAGCCCACGGGCAGCGAGCGTGCCCAGGGAATGGCCCTCGCCGAGGCGCGCCGCGTCTACGTACCCGGTGAGGCCGCCCGCGTCCTGCTCGGCACGGTGGACGTCGCTGCGGCCGAGCGCGCCACCATCCTCCCCCTCCCGCGCCCGGGGCCCGTCCCCGACCGGGGTCTCCGCGAACCAGGCCGCGTCCTGCTGGTCGGCCGATTCGACGTCCTCAAGGGCACGGCCGACGCTCTCGACTCCCTGTCGTTCCTCATCGAGCGCGCGCCCGGGTGTCGCCTCGTGCTCGCGGGCGGGCTGCCGGACAACGTCCGCTCCGAGCGCCGCTGGATCCGCCGCTGGCGCGAGGAGGTCCCGGAGGTCGTCGCGGAGCACCTGGAGCCGCTGGGCTGGCTGGGGCCGGACGCGCTGTCCGCCGAGCTGAGTCGGGCCTCCGTCGTCCTCGCCCCGTCCCACATGGAGACCTGGGGCCTCGCGGTCCTCGAAGCACAGGCCCATGGCTGCCCCGTCGTCGCCTCGGACATCCCGGCGCACCGCGAGCACATCGAGCATGGGGTGACCGGGGTCCTCGTGCCGGTGGGTGCGTCGGAGGCCCTCGCGGTCGCCGCGGCGGAGCTGCTGGCCGATCCCGAGGGGGCGCGCCGAATCGGAGCTGCCGCGCGCCTCACCGCCCCTGGAGCGCGTCCTCCAGCTTGAGCAGGCGGGACCCGAGGGCCATGCGCCCGTCCTTGAGGGCCCGGATGCGGGCGTCCCGGATGACCTCGATGAACTCCGGGTTCGCGAGCTGCCGGTGCCGCGCCATCTCTTCGAGGCGGTCCACCACGAACGGCCCGTTGCTCCAGTCGCCGAGCAGCGTCGCCCCCTGGAGGAAGAGGATCCAGCACACCGCCTCGAAGTAGCCGCCCGGCCGGATGCGCGGCAGGACCCGCCGCACCGTCTCGATGCCCGACGCCGGCTCCCCCGCCTCCATGTCCACGCCCGCCGCGCACAGGTCCCCCATCACCTCGTGCTCGCTCCCCACCTTGCGCCACTGGTCTCGGGCGAGGAGGAACCACTCCTTCGCTTCCTTGAGCTGCCCCGCCTCGCGGCAGGCCTCCCCGAGGCTCGAGTACGTGTCGGCCACGAGCACGTGGTGCCCGGAGTGGACGAAGTGCTCTGCCGCCCGCCGGGTCCAGCTCGCCGCATCGTTCGGACGCCGCTGGTCGCGCTTGAGCGCCGCTTTCACCTGCATCGCCTCGCCGATCCGTTTGTCGTCCCGGCTCCGCTGGGCCGACACCAGCGCGAGGTCGGCCATCGCCTCGGCCTCGGGGAAGCGCCGCTCGTGGCTCAGCGCGCGGGCCACCAGCATGTGGGCGCGCTCGATCTTCTCGGCCATCGTCGTCTTCTTCAGGAGCTCGAGGGCCTTGCGCAACAGCAGCAGGGCCTCTCCCGACCGGTACTCCCGCAGCTGTACCTGCCCGAGCACGAGCAGCGCCTGCCCCTCCTTGTCCGGCCAGTGGTACTCCCGGGCCAGGCGGGACAGCTCCCGCGCCGCCGCCGTCGCCGCCGTCACGTCGCCGAGCATCAGCTGCGCGTCCCCCAGCGACGCGAGCAGCACCCCCCACCGCCGGTCCGACGGCGGCAGCTCGAGCTTCGTCAGGCACGTCCGCGCCGCCTCCAGCACCCGCACCCCGGCCCGCACGTCGTCGCCGACGGTCCGGACCTCCGCGGCGCGGGTCAGCACCCGGAAGGCGGCGGCCCACTCGCGGGCCTCCATCTTGTGGCGCCCGATGCGCTCCAGGCGCGTCCCCGCCGTGTTCCCGGGCAAGGCGTAGAGCGCGTCGGCGCAGGCGTTGTTCCACCGCTCCCAGCGCCCGGCGAGGCGCGACGCCCGCTCCACGCTCTCCCGGAGCAGCCCGTGGGAGAACTGCCAGCCCGACTCGTCCGCCACCGCGAGGCCACCGTCGAACAGGGCCGCATCGAGGCGCTCGGGGACGGTGATGTTCTCCCGGGTGCACGTGGCGACCCACTCGCTGCGCTCCACCCGCTCGCCGAGGGCCGCCGCGAGCTCCAGGGCCGCGAGGGCCACCTCGCCGAAGGGCGCGATCGTCCGCTCCAGACGCCGCTGCCACAGGGCGTACAGGTCGCGGGGCAGCGACGCCCGTGCCCCAGCCATGAGCCGGAAGCCGTCGGGTCCCGGCTCGAGGACCCCGCGCTCCGCGAGGTCGCCGAGCATCTGGATCGCGAACAGCGGGTTCCCTTCGGCGCGCCGGTTCACCTCGTCCGCGAGCCCCGGCTCCAGGGAGAGCAGCGACGCGAGCAAGCGCTTCTGGCTGTCGTCGGACAGGGGCCGCACGGGCAGATCCCGGGCGCGCGCGTTCTCGAGCAGCCCCCGCAGGACAGGCCCCACGCCGGACTGCCGCGTCAGCGGCTCCGTCCAGGACGTGCCCACGAGGAGGACCCGCGCCCCGCCCGGGTGGGCGCGGCTCAGCATGTGCTCCACGAAGGCGAGGCCCTCGGGTCCGAAGTGCAGGTCGTCCAGCCACAGGAGCACCGGGATCCGGCGGCCCTCGGCCTCCAGCAGCCGCCCCAGCGCCGCGAAGCGCTGCTCGGGCGAGGTGCGGGTCAGTCCGCCCGCGGCCGCGATGGTCTCCTCGTCCAGGGGAGTCATGAGCGCCATGAGCGCGTCCGCGTCCGTCTCGTCGCCCCCGAGCCGCGCGAGGTGATCGCTGACCGCCGCGCGACGCGTCCCCCACGGCATCCCCTGGAGGGCGAGGTGCCGGATGAGCATCGCGCCGAGGCCCTCGCCCGACCCGCCGATGGGGCCCCAGCGTGCGTTCACCGTCTTCGCGACGCCCAGCTCGGCGCTCCGCTCGGCGAGCCACTCCGCGAGGCGGCTCTTGCCCTGGCCCGGCTCGCCGTGGAGCAGGACGAGCTCGGCGCCGTTGCCTCGGGCCACACGCCCCAGCGACTCCCAGAGCCGGTCCCGGTGGTTCTCGCGCCCCACGACGCCGATGCGCCGCAGCGCGAGCAGCCCGAGCCCCGCGCCCTGGAGCTGGATCGGGTCCCGGCGTCCGCTCGGCGAGCGCCAGTCCGAGGGGAAGGGCACCTCGGCCTCCCCCGGGGAGACCGTCCGCGCCACTCCGCCCTCGGGCGCCGGCACGGACGTCATGGGCTCCGAGAGCTCCAGGATCACCGTGCTCAGGGCCGGCGCCTCCTCGAGGAAGTCGGAGATGTCGATGGACGACTCTTCCCGCTCGCCCACCCCCGTCGGCAGTCCCCCGGGGCTGTGGCCGCCCTCGAGGGCCCAGAGCGCGCGCAACGCCTCGGCGGCGCTCTGGAAGCGGTCCCAGGGGTCCTTCTCCAGCATGCGCCCCAGCCAGCCCTCCAGCCCCGACGGCAGCTTCGCGGGCGGCCGATACGGCGGCACGGGGTCTTCCTGGTGGCGCTTCGCGAGCTGACCGGGGGTGCCCTTGCCGAAGGGAGCGCTCCCCGTGGTCAGGAGCCAGGTGAGGCAGGCGAGCGAGTACAGGTCCGTCCAGGGCCCGTAGGCGCGCGCGTCCCCGGTGAACTGCTCGGGCGCCATGTACGGCGGCGTCCCCACGGCCGAGTCGCCGAACAGGTCCTGCACCTCGTCGCCGCCCACGGGCAGGGCGAGGCCGAAGTCCGACAGCTTCCACCCGGGGCGCAGGTCGCTGTCGGCGCAGCGCAGCACGTTGCCGCCCTTGATGTCCCGATGGACGACGCCGCGCGCGTGGGCGTGGGCGAGGGAGTCGAGGACGGCGGTGAGGACGTCCCGCAGCTCCGTCCAGCTCCGCGGCGGATGCTCGAGCAGGGTCCCCCCGCTGGCGAACTCCATCACCAGGTACGGCGACCCCTCGGCGAGGGTCCCCTTGCTGAGCTCGGCGGCGCTGCCGGGGATCTGCCCGTGGTCGAAGACGAGGACGACGCCGGGGTGATCGAGCCCCACCACCGCGCGCACCTCGGCGGCGAACGCGTCCTTGAACAGCTCGTCGATGGCGAGGGAGCCTTCGAGGACCTTGACGGCCACCGGCACGCGGCTCGCTCGGTGGCGGCCCTTCCACACCGACGCCATCCCGCCCTTGCCGAACGGCGCGAGCAGGTCGAACGGGCCGAGGGGGATCGGGGCGTCGGGGACCACGGTCAGCGGGTCAGAGGCCGGCTTCGGCGAGGCGGAAGCACTCTCCGAGGAAGAACGCGCGGTGGTCCCAGTTGCCGTCCGTCTGGCCGGCGAGCTGCCCCACCTCGTCGAAGTGGTCCGCGCCGATGGTGCCGAGGTGCTCGCCCCAGATGGCGGACTCCGTGGGGACGATCCCGTCGTTGTCGCCGTCGATGAGCTGGAGCGCCCGGTAGGTGGGCACCAGGTACGGGGCGATGACCTCCGCGTCCATCTCCGCCTGGCAGCCGAGCTCGGTGAACCCGCAGCTGCGCGCCGACCAGCTGAAGTAGCGGACGTCGGCGTGGTCGGGGTTGTCGAGGTTGAACTGGACCATCGCCGGGCGGGTCATGGCCTCGGTGGCGAAGACGAGCTGTGCCTCGCCGAGCCCGATCGCGTCCGTCAGGAGGGAGACCCCGTCCTCGACGAGGCCCGCCAGCGTGGGGGTCGTCTCGATCACGCCGTTGGCCACGTCGGCGAGCCCGCTCCCGTAGTGGGGCGTCGCCAGGGTCGTGATGCTCGCGATGCGCGCTCCCTGGTCCATCGTGCTGGCGAGGTAGCGGGAGTCGATGCCTCCCTGGCTGTGGCCGAGCAGGTTGAAGCGCCGCCCCATGCCGTCGGCCTGGAGCTGGTCGAGGATGGCGGACCACTGCTGGGCCCGGCTCGGGGGCGGGGCGAGGGCGTCCACCGCGGGGGTGAAGGCGAGGTAGCCGTCCGCCTGGAGATCAGGGAGCACCTGGTACCAGTAGGGGTAGCCGCCGAGGTAGGCGTCTGCGCCCGCCATCCCGTGGACGAGGACGACCGGGTAGCGGGTGAAGCGCGCCTCGCAGCCGGCGACGCAGTCCACGTCGAGGGAGTAGGTGTTGCTCGGCTCCTCGACCGCGTCCGGGGCGAGGCGCAGCAGCCACTCGCCCGCGCGGTCCAGCGTCACCTCCAGCGAGTCGCCGGCGACGAGGCCGCTCTCGCTCGCCACCACGGCGCCGAGGAGATCGAGGACCTCGAGGGTCGCGCCGCCCGTGCCCGTCCAGCCGTCCAGGGTCACCTGGAGCGTCGAGCCGTCGCCGCCTGCCGTCGCGTGGGTGACGACGGCGCAGTCGCTGCGCGTCCCGCTGGCGCCGAGCAGGCCCTGCTCGATGAACGCCCCCTCGGGCGCGTCCGTGAGGCCGTCGGGGCACAGGGGAGCGACCTCGGTGGAGTCGTCGTCGTCCGCCGCGTCGTCGTCGTCGTCCGGCGCCACCCCCATGGGGGCCACGGTCCCGCAGCCCGCGACGAAGAGCAGGGAGAGCAGGGGTCTCGGGTCTCTCACTCGGTCAGCCTCGTCGTGATGTCGTCGCCCTTGCGGCCCGCCCCGAGGCCGAGGCGCTCGATCCAGGAGCGACGCGGCTTCTTCGGCTCCTCGCCGGGGGGCAAGGTCGCGGGCTCGTCCAGATCGTGGCGCACGAGGTCGGCCGTGGCGACGTCCATCCACCGGATGCCCCGCAGCTCCTTGCGCAGCGCGTCGAGGGCGTCGGTGACGCGGCCGCGGTCTTCGGGTCGGTACTTGATCCGCACGAGCGTCTCGTCGAAGGGCTGGGCGAGCAGGTCCGACTCCTCGCCTCCCGCGAGGAGCGCCTCGATGCGCGCCCAGTCCGCCAGCCGGTCGTTGGGGTCCTTCGCGAGGGCGCCCTCGACGAAGGCGACGAGCCCGTCCGGCAGCCCGGGCTTGAGGCGCCGCAGGTCTGGCGGATCCTCGCTCAGGTGCTTGCGCATCAGCGCCTCGACGTCGGGGGCGGAGAACGGCGGGGCGCCCACGAGCATCTCGAACGCCATCACCCCCAGGGCGTAGATGTCGGCGCGCCCGTCGGTGGGGTCGCCCACGATGGCCTCGGGCGACAGGTAGCGGGGCGTCCCCTCCACGAACTCCCGGGTCTCGCCGCGGGTGATGCGCCCGGCGATGCCGAAGTCCATGAGCTTGACCGTGCCGTCCTCGTCGATGGCGGCGTTGGCCGGCTTCACGTCCCGGTGGACGATGCCGCGCTCGTGGGCGAAGGCGAGGGCGGCCGCGAGCTGGCGGAGGATGTCGCCCGCGTCTTCGGCGGACAGGGTGCCCTCCTCGTCGAGGACGTCCCGCAGGTCGGTGCCCTCGACCTTCTCCATCACCAGGAAGAGGGTCGCGTAGGCCTGCTCCGTGTCGAAGACCTGGACAATGTTCGGGTGGGCGAGCCCGGCGATGGTGCGCGCCTCGTCCAGGAACCGCTCCTTGAAGCTCGGGTCGTAGACGAGGTGGTGGCCGAGCATCTTGATGGCCACGGTGCGGTTCAGGCCCGGATGCAGGGCCTCGTAGACCTTCGCGGTCGCGCCTTCGCCGAGCTTGCCGAGCAGCCGGTACTTGCCGACCCGCTCGACGCCGCCCGCTTCCTCGAGGCGTCGCCCGAGGATCTCGGTGAGGACCCGCGCGAACTCGTTGTTCTCGGACAGGAGCGCCGTCATCGTGTCCCGGGCGACGACGATTACCTCGGCGGGGGTGTCCGCGATGACGTCCGCCCGCCGGCGCTCGCCCGTCAACAGGGCCATCTCGCCCACGATGGCCCCGGTGGCGAGGTGGGCGATCATCCGGATGCGGCCCCGGTCGTCGAAGACGGGGACCCGGAACTCGCCGCTCCTCACGACGTACATCGAGTCGCCGGGCTCCCCGCGCCGGATGAGGTACTCCCCCTCCTCGACCGACCGGGTCGTCATCTGGGCCGCGACGGCGGCGATGGTCTCCGGCGGGAGGTTGGAGAAGCCGGGGATGTCCGCAAGAAACTCGGCGATCGACATGCGGCCACGCTCGCGCAGTCCGCGCGCTGGGTCAAGCCACCGAGCAGACCTCTTCCACGTCCACGAGGCCCCGTCGGTTCAGGACGACGCGGAGGTGGGCGAGGTGCGTCGCGGGGAGGGGCTCGACGCGGGACAGGCGCACGAAGACGTCGACGAAGTAGAGGTTGTCGACCTTGTGGAGCGAGACGGTTCCGTCATCGTCGATGCTCGGCACCCGCTTGCGGGCGCGGGCGTAGGTGCGGATCCAGCGCCAGACGTTGAGGCGGAGGATGTCGCTCAGGCCGTCGAGGCGGGGGAAGCGGCGCGCGGCTTCGGCGGCCCGCAGCTCCACATGGCGCGTGTACCGGAGCACGTCCTGGTCGGCGAGGAGGACGAGGTGGGCTCGGGGGGAGCTCGTGCGCAGGGCGTCGATCTCGGGCGGCAGGGACGTGCTGCGCTCGAACTGCATCCGCTCGGCCACCCGACCGATGGGCAGCTCGCTGTCCGGCAGGAAGAGATCCTGGCGGCGGTCGTCCAGCAGGGCCGGGAGCCGCCGCCCGACCCAGGTGACCGCGTTCGCCTTGATCCGGTCCTTGAGGACGTAGGCGCCGACGGCGGCGACGGTGAATGTTCCGAGGAACCCGAGGCTGACGCCCCGCTGGAGCTCCAGTCCCAGCGTGACCAGCATCACGATCTGCGCGGCCGCCGCCCACAGCATGGCGAGCGCCGCGGCGATGGCGGCGGGGCTCTGGCGCGCCAGGGAGTCGAAGCGGGCGGGGCGCAGGTGCAGGTGGAGCACCGAGTTCACGTACTTCTTCAGCAAGCGGACCTGGTCCACGAACTCCTTGCCGGGGGTGCCGTCGTCGAGGGTGGTGCGCCAGCCCTTGTCGCCGCGGTAGGCCTCCTCGTCCTTCGCGAGGGCGACGAGCCGATCCGTCGCCTCGCCCCGCAGGGGCTTCGGGACCGCGAGGATCTGGGCGAGCGCCGCCTGCTCCACCTGGAGGCTCACCGACTCGTCGCAGTACGACAGCACATCCCGACAGCGCTTCTTGAGAGCCCGCGAGTACAGGCCGTCCCGCACGGACCGCCAGTGGCCCACGAGCTCCTCCAGCCGCGACGCGAGCTGGGCCGCGCGGGCCACCTCCTCGGGGCCGTGGCCGTCGGCTCCGGGGGCCGGCGCGTCGGCGAACCAGTCGCGGAGCTGGCTCTTCAGGACGGTGCACAGGAGCTTGGACTCCTGCAGGAGCGTGGCGCGCTCGGTCTTCGTGAGCCGCACTCCCCCCGCGCGCCGCGCGAGCTGCTCGAGCGGCGCGAGCGGTGAGCCCCGGCCGGACGGCCGCACCAGCTCGGCGAGGGGGACGACGGGCGACTTGAGGCGGGTGTACGCGCGCAGGTCCTCGTAGAAGTCCTCGGAGCGGTACCCGTCGGGCCCGATGCCCGTGGCCTGGGGCAGCACGAACCAGAGATCCGTCACCCAGCGGGCGCGCGCCTCGGGCGGCACTCCGCACAGCAGCTCGGTCTTCAGCTCGAGCTGGAGGCGGTCGTGGGCCGACAGGCGCAGAGGCAGCGGCAGGCTCGGACGAAGTGGTGTCACGCCGCTGTCACATTAGCGTCGTTTCGGTGTCGCTGGCACGTCACTTTGAGCGATTTCGCACGGTTCGACAGTTTTCGCGTCGGTTCGGGAATGCCCGGCGGGGACGCCCGTACCGTTGACCGAGATGACCGAGCCGTTCGCCCAGCTCCTCGCCGCCCACGGCCCTCGCGTCCACCGGGCGGCCGCCGGCATGCTCCGGGACCCCCAGGAGGCCCGGGAGGTCGCCCAGGAGGCCCTCGCCCGTGCCTGGGCCGCCCGGGACCGATACGACCGGCGACGCCCGTTCTATCCCTGGCTCGCGACCATCGTGCGCAACGCCTGCCGGGACGCCATCGCCCGCAGCCGCCACCGCGCCATCGGAGGGCTCGACGCCGAGCGCCTCACGTCGGCGGATCCGACCCCGCTCCAGGAGGTAGCGACGAAGGAGGCGCAAGGCGCGGTGCACGCGGCCATGGCGACGCTCCGCGACGACCACCGCGAGATCCTGGTGATGCGTCACTTCGAAGACCTCAGCTACGCCGAGATCGGCGAGATGCTCGACCTCCCCCAGGGGACCGTCATGTCTCGCCTCTACCGGGCCCGCAAGGCCCTCAGCGCCGCGCTGGCCACCTCCGGCCACGCACCCATCACGGGAGGCTCCCGATGACCGAGACCGAACCGACAATCCTGGACGAGCAGCGCCTCGCCGAGCTCATGGTGAAGGTGGTGGACAAGGTCGCCAGCCCGGCCGAGCGGGAGGAGCTGATGCGCCTGGTGGTCGACGATCCGGAGCTGCGCCGGGAGCTCGAGAGCCAGCAGGCGTTCAAGGCGGTGACCGACGGCTGGATGGAGCGCCTCGAGGCCGACCTCGCCGCCGATCGGGACCGCAACGACGCGGTGCGCAGCGCGGAGCGGGGCCTCGGGGTCGGGCTCGTGCTCCTCGGCCTCGCGGTCCTCTGGGCCTGGGGGGTGGTGGAGGTGTTCCTCGAGCCCGGAGCGCCCCTGCCGCTCAGGCTCGGCATGGGGGCGCTGGGCGCCGGCTCGCTGCTCCTCCTGATCCACGTGGTCCGCGTTCGCTGGTTCTCCGGCGACGCCGACCCCTACAGCAAGGTGATTCGATGACCGACCGCAACGCCATGATCCAGGCCGCCGCCGACCTCGCCAACCGCCCCGCCGACGGCGTCCTCGTCGTCACCACCGACGCCGTCCCCGGCCACACGGTGCGGAAGGTCGTCGGGCTCGTACGCGGGAACACCATCCGCGCCCGGCACGTCGGGTCCGACATCTTCGCCGTGTTCAAGACCCTCGTCGGCGGGGAGATCGAGGGCTACACGAAGATGATGGCCGAGAGCCGCGAGCAGTCCCTGGACCGCATGCGCGCCGAGGCCGTGGCCCGCGGGGCAAACGCGATCGTCGGGATGCGGGTGACCACGTCGACGGTGATGCAGGGAGCCGCGGAGATCCTCGCCTATGGGACCGCGGTGGTGATCGAGCCGGAGTAGGGGTGACGCCTCAGGGGACGGACTGGCAGGCCCAGACGTCGAGGAGCCCGTAGACCGGGTCGGGCCAGCCGGCCGTAGCTGGGTCGGCGGCACCCGTCCACCTCATGTCGAGGTCCCACACCCCCGGCCACACGGGGATCGTCACCCAGCCCACGGCGGCCCCACCGGAGGCGTCCCGCGGCACCCACAAAGTGTTCCCGGTGTACGGGTCTGTCCAGACGACATCCCATTGGTTGTCGGCGCTCGCGGGGACTGGTCCCCCGTCCCACTCCACCGGGCCGGTCATAGGCAGCGGATCCGGCTCGATGTTCACCGTGCCGCCGCCCGCAGGGATGGTGACGCTCCCCAGTCCCAGGTCGCCGAAGATCGGGTCCGGCCAGGCCGACGAAGCGGGCGCCGCGGTATTGAGCCACCGAAAGACGATGTCCCAGGTTCCGGGAAACGCGGGGATGTCGTAGACGGCGGCAGGTCCTGCGGCCGCATCCCGGCGCACCTCGAGGGAGGCGCCCCCGCCGCTGGGTGTGAGGACGATGGCCCACTGGTTGTCTGAGGAGGCAGCGATTGGGGCCCCCTCCCACCCGAGCGCGCCGGTCAAGCGAACGGGATCGGGAGTGATGTTCAGCGTGCCCCCGCCGGAGGGGACGACGTAGGTCGGGGCGATGAGGAGGTCACCGAAGACCGGGTCGGGGGTGCCCGCCTGGCCCCACGGGACGGCGCTCACCCAGGAGAACCCGACCTCGTAGGTGCCCGGGAGCATGGGGACATCGAAGGTGCTCACATCCCCGTCGCTCGCGTCGCGGGGAATCCAGAGGAGCTGGTCGTTGGCGGGGTTGGTGAACGTGACTCTCCAGGTGTTCGATCCGCTCTGGGGGATGGGCGCCCCGTCCCAGGACAGGAGCCCCGTGACACGGACAGGGTCGGGCGTGATGTTGAGAGAGCCACCTCCTGCCGGCACGGTGAAGGCCGTCGCCACCTCGAGGTTGCCGAAGATGGGGTCCGGCCAGCTGGTCGTTCCCGAGGCGCTCGACTGGACCCAGGCGAAGTGGACGTCGTAGCTGCCCGGGAGCATGGGGACGTCGTAGGTGGAGACCGGGCCGTCCGACGCGCTCCGGGGAACACTGAGGGCGGGTCCGCCCCCGATGGGCTCGAAGACGAGGTCCCACTGGTTTCCGCTGCTCGCGGGGATGGCCGCCCCGTCCCACTGAAGGAGGCCGGTGACCCGGACCGGGTCGATGTCGACGTTCAGGGCTGCACCGGTGCTTCCCACCGTGAAGGAGGTCGCGACGGGGATTCGGCCGAAGACTGGATCGGGCCAGCCGGCGGTGCCGGGGGCCGCGGTCTCGGTCCAGGTGAAGTAGACGTCGTAGGTACCCGGCACCATCGGGATGTCGTAGGTGCTCACCGGCCCGCTCCCCGCGTCGCGGGGGACGGTCAGCTCGTTCTCTGTAGCTACGTCGACGAACAGGAACTCCCACTGGTTGTCGGCGCCCGCGGGGATGGGGGCGCCGTCCCAGAGCAGCAGACCCGTGACCCGCGCCGGATCCGGCGTGACGTCGAGTGCTCCCGCGCCGGGGGGAACGGCGGTGGCCACGGGGACGAGGCCGTGGATCGGGTCGGGCCATGCAGAGGACGCGGGTGACGCGGTGCTCGTCCATCGGAAGAACACGTCGTGGGTGCCCCAGGCCATGGGGATGGCGTAGGTGTTCGTCGCGCCGGCGCTGGCGTCGCGGGGCACGGTCCGGACGCGCCCTTCGGTGTTCTCGAAGACGAACTCCCAGCGATTGTCGGAGGAGGCCGGGATGGCGGCCCCATCCCACAGCAGCAGTCCGCTGATGGGCATGACCGAGGGGTCGACGCTCAGGATGCAGCTTCCGCCGACGCAGATGCTCGTCGTCGTGGGGCACGGGTCGACCGTCGCGTCGTCGTCGTCGCCGGTTGCGTCGTCGTCGTCGCCGGTTGCGTCGTCGTCGTCGTCGCTCGTCGCGTCATCGTCGTTGGCTGCGTCGTCGTCGTCGCTGGTCGCGTCGTCGTCGTCGCCGGTTGCGTCGTCGTCGTCGCTTGTCGCGTCGTCGTCGTCGCTGGTTGCGTCGTCGTCGTCGCTGGACGCGTCGTCGTCGTCGCTGGTTGCGTCGTCGTCGTCGCCCGAGTCGTCGTCGTCTGCCGCGTCGTCGTCATCCTCGCCGCGGCCGGTCTCGGGGCAGCCCAGCAGCCCGAGGCAGAGCGCAACGAGGAGGAGGTGGGGGAGGCGAGGTGCGGACATTGGTTTCTCCCTGCGACCCTGGCGCCGCATGGAAGAATGCTACCGCCCGGAGGGTGGACCGGGTCACGACTCGGAGTTCCGCGGATGCGCACGTTCCTGGCTGCTCTTCTTCTCGCCGTCGTGGCGCCGTCGGGGGCGTCTGCCGCCGTCAACGTCGACGAGTTCGGCGGTGCCTACAGCTCGGTCACCTTCGGCGATTCCTACGCCGTGATGGCGAATTACTACCTCGTCGACCACGACTCCACGCTCCAGCAGATCGAGGTCTGGTACGACGCCACGTCCGCGGTGAACGTCGAGTTCGGGGTGTGGGAGTACGACCCGACGAGCACCTGGTGGTACTCGGTGTGGTCGTCGGGCTCGGTGATCCTGCCCGCCACCACCGGCGCGTGGGGAGGTCCTCTGGCCAGCTCGACAGTCGTCCCTCTCGACGCTGGCAAGTACTACTTCATCGGCTTCTGGAACGACGCCGACTACCCCGAGGTGGGCTCGAACATCAACGCCTCGTCGATGGGGCAGGTCGCCTGGGGCTCGGGGCAGGGCTCCTTCTTCAACCCGTGGTCGTACAACGCGTACCCCTCGCAGGTCTGGACCCCGGCGGGGACGGTGGGGAACGGGGGATTCGGTCAGCGTCTCACGGTGGAGACCGTCTTCGACCTCGACAACGACGGGGCGACGGACGCCACCGACTGCGACGACAACGACCCCAACTCCTACCCGGGGGCCCCAGAGATCTGTGACGGCGCGGACAACGACTGCGACTCCGTGGTGCCGGCGAACGAGGCCGATGCCGACGCCGACACCTGGCTCGTCTGCGAAGGCGACTGCGACGACGGGGACGCCACCGCGTATCCCGGCGCCACCGAGACCTGCGACGGCGTCGACGACGACTGCGACTCGGTCATCGACGACGGGCTGACCTTCGACGCGGACAGCGACGGCTACAGCTCGATCGGGTCCTGCATGGGGACCGGCGACGACTGCGACGACGGGGACGCGAGCATCAACCCGGGCGCCGCGGAGGTGTGCGACTCCGCTGACCAGAACTGCGACGGGGCCGCCGACGAAGGGCTGACCTTCGACGTCGACGGCGACGGGTACACCGCGGTGGGCTCGTGCGAGGGCAGCGCCGACGACTGCGATGACACGAACGCGTTCACGAACGTGGGCTCGGTGGAGATCTGCGACGGCGAGGACAACACCTGCGACGGGGTCCTCGCCGGGAACGAGGTCGACAACGACGGGGACGGCGTCCTCGCCTGCGACGGGGACTGCAACGACAACAACCCCGCCATCAACCCCAACGCGACGGAGAACTGCGGCAACGGCGTCGACGACAACTGCAACGGGCAGGTGGACGAGGCCGGGGACACCGACGGCGACGGCTACAACGCCTGTGTGGACTGTGACGACGGGAACGCGGCCATCAACCCCGGCGCCACTGAGCTCGCCTGCGACGGCATCGACAACAACTGCGACGGCGCGCTGCACGCCCTCGAGGTGGACGACGACTCCGACGGGGTGACCGACTGCGACGGGGACTGCGACGACGGCAACGCCCTCGCCTACCCCGGGGCGGCCGAGGGGCCGTGTGACGTCCCCGACCTGGACTGTGACGGCTCCTCGTCCTACGACCCGAGCGCATGTGGTGACGACGACGACGCCGCGGACGACGATGACGCCGCGGACGACGACGACAGCGTGGCGGACGACGACGACGCCGCGGACGACGACGACAGCGTGGCGGACGACGACGACGCCGCGGACGACGACGACGCAGCGGACGACGACGACGCGGCGGACGACGACGACGCGGCGGACGACGACGACGCGGCGGACGACGACGACGCGGCGGACGACGACGATGACGCCACCCGCGCCGGGGGCAACTGCCGATCCAGCGTGGGAGCGGGCCCGGCCTCTGGCGGTGCGCTCCTCTCGCTCCTCTTCGCGGCCATTCGTCGCCGTCGGTGCGCGGAGGCCCCCTGATGCGCTCCCTGCTTCCCCTGCTGACCGGCGCTCTGCTGCTGCCCGCCACGGCCTCGGCCGCGACCTACGTGGACACCTTCGGCGGTACGTCGACGAACACGGTGACCAACACGAACATGGTCTACGCGAACGTCTACGAGGTCGACTACGACTCCACCCTGACGGAGGTGGAGCTCTGGTTCTGCACCAGCAACCTGACGCCGCGAAACCGCCGGATGACGTTCGGAGTGTGGGAGAAGAGCCCGTCCCTGCCGGTGTGGACGAACATCTGGAACCAGCAGGTGACGATGGCCGCCACGGGGTACTGCAACCTGCAGTGGGACGGTCCCTGGGCCTCGCTGACCAACGTGCCTCTCAACGGCGGCACGGTCTACATGATCGGGATCTGGGCGGACCGCCAGTTCCACGTGGGGTACTCGTCGAGCAGCGCGACGATGGGCACCGCCGCCTGGGGGGAGGGCACCGGCTCCTTCACCTACACGGGCAACTCCACGTTCCCGAACACGTTGGCGGGGCCGCTGAACAGCCAGGGCTCCGGTGGGTACGGCCAGCGCATCACGATGGAGCTCGTCTTCGACAACGACAACGACGGCTCGAACAGCGACTTCGACTGCGACGACAACGACCCCACCGTCTATCCGTCCGCGCCCGAGGGCTGCAACGGCATCGACAACGACTGCGACGGCTCCCTCGGGGTGGGCGAGGAGGACGACGACAGCGACGGCTGGATGGTCTGCGAGGGCGACTGCGACGACGCCGACAGCACCGCGTACCCGAACGCCCCCGAGCTGTGCGACAGCGTCGACAACGACTGCGACTCGTCCATCGACGAGGGCCTGACCTTCGACGCGGACAGCGACGGGTACACGTCGGTGGGCTCGTGCACCGGCTCGGCGGACGACTGCGACGACAGCGACGCGGCCGCCTACCCCGGCAACCCCGAGGTCTGCGACGGGGCAGACAACGACTGCAACGGGTCCACCGACGACGGGCTGAGCCCCGACGTGGACGGGGACGGCTACACGGCCATCGGCTCGTGCCTGGGCTCGGCGGACGACTGCGACGACAACGAGCCGCTGACGAACCCCGGCTCCGTCGAGCTGTGCGACGGGGTGGACAACACGTGCGACGGCGTCCCCGCCGGCAACGAGACGGACAACGACTCCGACGGCGTCATGGCTTGCGACGGGGACTGCAACGACAACAACGCGGCCGTCTACCCGGGGCAGGCGGAGACCTGCGGCAACAACATCGACGACAACTGCAACGGGCAGGTGGACGAGGCCGCCGACACGGACTTCGACGGGTACGGCGCCTGCACGGACTGCGACGACACGAACGGCGCGATCAACCCCGGCGCCACCGAGGTCGCGTGCGACGGCGTCGACAACGACTGCGACGGGTCGGTGCACCCGCTCGAGGACGACACGGACGGCGACGGCTTCACACAGTGCGACGGCGACTGCATCGAGGGGAACGGCGACGCCTACCCCGGGGCGCCGGAGGACGAGTGCGACGTGCAGGACCTCGACTGCGACGGCTCCTCGTCCTACGACCCGAACGCCTGCGGTGACGACGACGACGCAGCCGACGATGACGACGCAGCCGACGATGACGACGCGGCCAACGACGACGACGCAGCCGACGACGACGACGCGGCCGACGACGACGATGCGGCGGACGACGACGACAGCGCGGCAAACGACGACGACGCAGCCGATGACGACGACGCGGCGGACGACGACGACGACGGTCGCAGCCGCGCGGGGGGCAGCTGCTCCACCGGCGGGGGCGCCGCCTCGTGGATCGCCGCGCTGGGGCTGCTGGGAGCCCTTCGCCTCCGACGCCGCTCCTGATCGCGGCCGGCGGATGACGAGGGACAGGGCGCGCGCGGAGGGGGGGCGCCCCGCATGATCAGGCCGACGGCGCGATCGCGAGTCGGAGCAGGTCGTCGAGGGAGCAGTGCTCCAGGGCCCGCTGGTGGGTGGCTTCGAGCACGACCGGCGGCGCGACGCCCGCCTCGAACGCCTGCTGCCACCGGGCGGCGCACAGGCACCAGCGGTCGCCGCTCTTCAACCCGGGGAATCCGTACTGCGGTGCCGGCGTCGACAGGTCGTTCCCCGCGGCCATGGAGAAGTCCAGGAACTCCTTGTTCACCATCACGCACACCGTGTGGCTCCCGACATCGTCAGGGCCGGTGTTGCAGCAGCCGTCCCGGTAGAAGCCGGTGCGCGGCTCGACCGAGCACCCCTGGAGCGGGGTGCCGAGGACGTTGACGGGGGGGAGGACGGTGTAGGGGCGCTCGGACATGGGGCTCTCGTGGTTGGGGCCAAGCGAAAGCGGCGCCCCGGGCCGAAGCTCGGGACGCCGCCTTCGTGGTCTACGGCTGGTTGCTCAGCGGCGGCGGCGGGCGAGGCCCGCGAGGGGCAGCAGCAGCAGCAGCCAGGCGGTGTTCGAGGACTCGCCGGAGACCGACGAGGCGCAGTCGCAGCCGGAGCCGCCGGTGACGCCGTCGCCGGTGCCGTCGTCGATGCCGTAGCCGGGCGCGCGGTAGCGCCAGGGCTCGGCCCAGTCGGACGCCGCGCCATGCTCATCGACGGCGCGGGCGGTCCAGAAGACCTCGCCCTCGAGGTCGACGTCCACGTCCCAGCGGGTCAGCAGGTCCTCGTTCTGGCCCGAGAGCACGCCATCCTCGAAGTTCGTGATGACGTTCTCCAGGTCCTGCTCGGCCGCGACGATGTACTCGATGAACACGACGTCACCCTCGGGGTCGGTCGGGTCCTCGACGACGAGCGTCGGGCGGGCGGGGCCCTCCGCGCCGTTGTCCGGGGCGTAGAGCACCGGCACCGACGGGGCGCCGTTCCCACCGCGCACGTAGAACGTGATGGTGTCGGGCGCCGAGGCGATGCCGTCCTCGTCGATGGCGCGGACCCGAGCGAAGGCCCAGGCGTCCTCAGCGAACTCGATGCCGAAGTCGGCCAGCACCCACTCCACCTCGCCGGAGCCGTTGTGCGGCACCGTCAGGGTGTCGTACTCAGCGCTGGTGAAGGTCGAGTCGCGGTCGATCTCGAACTGGTAGAGCACCGCCGTCCCCTCGGGGTCCACCGCCTCGGAGGCGATGAGGGTGGGGGAGACGTTCTCGATCTCGATGCCGTCGATCGGGTAGATGAACGCGGTGCCGATGGGCGCCTGGTTGTCCGCCGAGACGAAGAAGCTCTCCGGCTCGACCCACTCGCTCATCAGGCCGCCGGGGTCGACGGCGCGCACGGTCCACGTGTACCACTCGTTCTCGATGAGGGCGGTCTCCACCGTCCAGTTCGCCTCGACGCCGTCGCCGCCGATGCCGGTGGCGGAGGTGTAGAGGTCACCGTTGGCGTCGAAGATCTCGACGTCGTAGGTGAGCTGGTCGCGGTCGACGTCCTCAGCCTCGGTCCACAGGAGGTTCGGGGTGGTGCTGTCCGCCGTCTCCCCGTCGATGGGGTAGACGAGGGTCGGCAGGCCCGGAGTCTCGTTGATGGCGTTGACGAAGAAGGTCTCGTCGGCCGTCCAGGGACCCGTGGTGAACATGTCCTCGGCAGCGGCGCGCCACCAGTAGTCCGTGTTCTCCATGAGCGGGACGTCCACCTTCCACTCGGACTGGGTGCCGCCCTCGGTCACGCCGCTCACGGACGTGACGAGGTTGCCGAGCGCCGCATCCGAGTACACCTCGAAGGCGTAGGTGAGGATGTCGCCGTTCGGGTCCGTGGCGTTGTCGATGAGGAGGTCCGGGCGGTCGCTGTCGACGATGGTTCCGCCGATGGGCGAGACCAGGACCGGGAGACCCGGGCCGTCGTACTGGAAGGGATCGGTGCCCTGCCCGAACTCGTCGAGGTTGGTCGCGCCGTCGAAGTCCGGGTCCTGACCCGCGTCGTTCGGGTCGTTCGGGTCGAGGCCGTTGTCGGTCTCCCAGTCGTCCGGGAGGCCGTCGCCGTCGGAGTCGGCGAAGAACACCTGGATGGTCCAGGACTGGGCGTCCGAGCCGCCGTCACCGTCGTCCACCGTGATGACCACGGTGAAGGAGCCCTGGGCGAGGTCGGACGCGGTGGGCGTCCACTCGATGAGGCCCGTGCTCGGGTCGATCGTCATGCCGCTCGGGGCGGACGGGGACATCGTCCAGGAGAAGACCTCAGTGCCCGGGTCGTCGACGATGGGCTGGTAGCTGTAGAGGGTTCCCTGGACCGCGTTCACCGGCGGGCTCGACGTGATGATCGGGGCCACGTTCGCGGTCACGACCTCGAAGATCACCGAGTCCGTGCCGCCGTCCTGGTCGTCCACGGTCGCCGTGACGAAGTAGGTGTCGTCGTCGGGGAAGGCGTGGGTCATCGAGGTGCCGGTCTCGGTCGCTGAGCCGTCGCCCCAGTCCCAGGTGACGACGAGGTCGGGCACGTCCGCCGGGCCCTGGTCGTCGACGGTGACGTCGAAGCTCAGGGACTCGCCCTCGTCGCCGAGCAGGGTCGGGACGGTGCTGAGGAAGGACGGGTTCACGTTCGCCACGACCGTCGTCTCGGTCTGGGTGGCGCTGCCGCCGTCGCCGTCGAGGACGGTGAGGACGACCGTGTAGGTGCCGTCGTCGGCGTAGGTGTGGCTCACAGTGTCGCCGGAGCCGGTGTTGCCGTCGCCGAAGTCCCAGTTGTAGGTCAGCGGGTCACCAGCCGTGTCCGTGGCGGTCGCGCTGAAGGCGATGGCCGCGCCCTCGTCGCCGTCGGGGACGGAGACGTTGCCGAGGACCGGGTTCACGTTCGTGATGTCCACCGTGGTGCTGATCGAGTCGGTCAGGCCGTCGTCGTCGGTCACCACGAGGGTGATCGTGTAGGTGCCCTGGTCGTCGTAGGTGCAGGCACCGGCCGTCGGCGAGGTCACGGTGACGTCGATGGTGCCGTCCGTGTCGCAGTCGTAGTCGTACTGGACGATCATCCCGCCCGGGTCGGCCGAGGCCGACGCGTCGAGCGGGACCGGGACGCCCTCGACGCCCACGTAGGGGCCGCCGACGTCCGCGGTGGGCGAGTCGTTGCCCACGATGATGGTGGCCGTGTCCGTGTCGGAGACGCCGTCGTCGTCGGTGACCTGCAGGGTCACGGTGTAGGTACCGACCGCCGCGAAGGTGCAGGTGTTGCCGACCGACTGCGTGGAGACCTCGTCGATGACGCCGTCGCTCTCGCAGTCCCACTCGTAGGAGACGAGCGTGCCGTCGGGGTCGTAGCTCGCCGAGCCGTTGACCTGGATGGGGAAGTTCTTCGTGCCGAAGTACGGGCCACCCGTGATGTTGTCGGCGATCGCGACCGGGGCCGAGTTGCTGACGTTCACCACGGCGCTGTCCGTCGCCTGGTCGCCGTTGTTGTCCGTCACCCGCAGGTTCACCTGGTAAGTGCCCTCGTCGGCGATGGAGCAGTTCGTCGCGGTGGGCGACGGGTTGCTGAACTCGTAGGTGCCGTTGTTGTCGCAGTCCCACTCGTAGGAGACGATCGTGCCGTCCGGGTCACTCGAGCCCGAGGCGTCCAGGGCGAAGATGACTCCCTGGCCGACGTTGTAGGGGCCGCCCGCGTCCGCGACGGGGCCGCTGTTCTGGACGCTCACCGAGTCGGAGCTCGTCGCGGTCAGGCCCTGGTTGTCGGTGACGGTCAGGGTGACGGTGTAGTTCCCGGCGCCGGGGTAGGTGCAGGCGCCGGTGGCCGCCGCGCCCACGAGGTCCAGGGTGCCGTCGCTGTCGCAGTCCCACTCGTAGAGGACGATGGTGCCGTCGGAGTCGAAGCTCCCCGAGCCGTCGACGTTCGCGGTGAACGTGTTCGCGAGGATGTACGGGCCGCCAGCGTCCGCAACCGGCGGGCCGTTCACGGTGACGTTCGCGGTGTCCTCGTCCTGGGCGCCGCCGTTGTCGGTGACGCGGAGGCGCGCGGTGTAGAGGCCGGGGGTGGCCCAGGTGCACTGGGCGTTCTGCGCGCCGACCGAGACGACGTCGTAGGTGCCGTCGTTCGTGCAGTCCCACTCGTAGAGGACGATGTTGCCGTTGGGGTCCACCGAGCCCGAGCCGTTCATGGGCTGCGCCGTGCCCACGTTCGGGGTGTACGGGCCGCCCGCATCGGCGATCGGGTCCACGTTGATGTTCACCGTGGCGGTGTCCGTGTCGGTCGAGCCCTCGTTGTCGCTGACGCGCAGGGTGACCGTGTAGGTGCCCGAGGCGTTGTAGGTGCAGAGGCCGCCGTTCACGACGGTGGTGGACATGTCGTAGGTGCCGTCGCTGGTGCAGTCCCACTCGTACAGCGCGATGGCGCCGTCGGGGTCGGAGCTGCCGTTGCCGGTCAGCGACACCGGGATGCCGATGTTGCCTGCGTAGGGGCCGCCCGCGTTGGCGACCGGGGGCAGGGACGGGATGGTGATGGTCGTCTGGACGACCGTCTGGCCGCCGGCGTCATCGGTCACTCGCACGTTGATCGGGTAGGTCCCCGAGGTGGTGATGCCGGGGCAGGTGGCCGCCCCCGTGGGGTTCGGGCCGATCTCGTAGACGCCGTCGTTGTTGCAGTCCCACTCGTAGGTGGTGATCTGGCCGTCGGGGTCCGTGGCCGAGGCGTTGACCGCCGTCGGCTGGCCGTTCACGCCGGTGTAGGGCCCGGTCGTCGTGACCTGAGGCGGCTGGTTGAGGGGCACCGTCAGCCCGAGGGGGCAGGTGGCCTGGAGGTTCTGGCTGTTCGATACGATGACCGACGCCGCGTACGTCTGACCGAAGTCGGAGCTCGTGGGCGTCCAGTTGAAGGTCGAGGTGACCGGGGAGGAGCCGCTGGTGAGGCTGAAGGTCGAGCCGGAGGGCTGCCCCGTGACCTGCATGGTCAGGTTGCCGCCCGTCGGGTTGGTCCCGGTGAAGGTCGTGGAGAAGGGCACGCCCACCGAGGTGTTGAAGTTGCCGCCGCCCGAGCAGGTGGGCGGGGTGCCGGAGACCATCTCGATCATGCCGTCGAAGGTGGTGACGGCGCCGTAGGCGTCGGTCACCCGGACCGCGTAGGCCCACAGCGACGGGGCCGAGGCGCTGAAGCCCGCGTTCGTCGAGAGGATGCAGTTCTGGCTGTCCAGGTTCAGCCACGACGGCTTGAAGATGGTGCTGCTGTTCGTGCCCGGCGGGTAGCTCGCGCCGACGGCCTGACCGGCGGTGGCCCAGGTGCAGGTCGCGGACTCGTTCTGGTCGGGATCAACGACGGCCATGGAGACCGAGTTCTGGGCGCCGGGGACCATCTGGAGCAGCGCGGGGGCGCCGATCGCCGGGGACGCGGTGTTGCCCCCGGAGAAGTTGATGACGGACTCGACGCGGAAGTACTCGTCGTTCCAGCCGTCCTGGAGGTTCGAGATCCGGCAGCAAGAGCTGAAGTACGCCGTCCGGGAGCCGGTGCTCGTCCCGAAGTTCCGGCTCGTGGTCGACCGGTACGCGGTGTACGTCGACCCGGTGGAGTCCGTGAAGCTTCCGAGGCTCTGGCTCGAGAGGCCGCCCGAGCTGCCCCCGCTGGAGTAGATCAGGTTGACGGAGGGCGACACCCGCCAGGAGTGGGTGACGACGAAGTTCGCGGTCGTCGACGTTCCGCTCGACCGGGTCCACGTGATGGTGGCGCCGCGGAAGTGGCTGGCGAACGCCGAGGCCGGCAAGGCCAGCAGGGCGAGTGTCGCCAGGACGAACGCGTTGCGAATGAATCGGCTCATGTGTCTTCCTCTGGGCGGCGCAGGCGATCCCCAGCCTGGCGCGCGCGGCCACTGTACCCGCGGGGACTCTCCCCGTGGGGACCGGATTCTTACACATGCGCCGTCGCGGTCGCTCGGGTTCGTGCGGCCCCGACCCGCGGTAGCATTCGCCCATGCTTCGCTTCGAACTGAACGGGCGCCCGATCGAGGTCGGCGACGCCTCTCCGAACACCACGCTGCTCGAGTGGCTGCGTGACTCCCGGCCCGCCTCCGAAGGCCGGGGAAACCGCCTCACCGGCACCAAGGAGGGCTGCGCCGAAGGGGACTGCGGGGCCTGCACGGTCGCCATCCTCGACGCCCACGCCCCGGGAGGCGCCCGGTACCGCGCGGTGAACTCGTGCCTCCTGCTGCTCCCGATGGTCCACGGCCGCAGCGTGTGGACCGTCGAGGGGATCGGCACCCCGGCGGCGCCCCACCCGGTCCAGGACGTGATGGTGGAGGCGCTGGGGTCCCAGTGCGGCTACTGCACCCCTGGCTTCGTGATGTCGATGTTCGAGGCTGCCTACCGCGACGACCTGGACGCCGAGTGGAAGCTCGACGATCAGCTCTGCGGGAACCTGTGCCGCTGCACCGGGTATCGACCCATCCGGGACGCGGCGAAGGAGATCGCCGGCGCCGGGCCCGATGACGACTTCCGCGCCGCCCTCTCCGCGGAGGCGGCGGCTCCCACCGACCTCGACTACCGCGCGTCGTCGGAGCGGTTCGTCGCCCCCACCACCCTCGATGGGGCGACGTCGGTGCTCGCCGAGCACCCCGACGCCCGCCTCATCTGCGGCGCCACCGACCTGGGCCTCGACGTCACGAAGAAGCACGTCCGCTTCCCGCTGCTCCTGTCGACCGAGCACGTCGCGGAGCTGGCCGGCATCGAGGAGGACGCGGGCGGTTGGTCGATCGGTGCGTCCGTGACCCTGACCGACCTCGAGGACTGGAGCGGGCACGCGCTGCCGGTCCTGCACCGCATGCTCCGCTACTTCGGCGCTCGCCAGATCAAGCACCGGGCGACCCTCGGCGGGAACCTCTGCAACGCCTCGCCCATCGGGGATCTCGCGCCGGTGCTCATCGCGCTGGACGCCCAGATGGTCATCGCCTCGGCGGCGGGCCAGCGGACCGTCCCCATCGACCGCTTCTTCCTCGACTACCGAGAGACGGCGCTCCAGCCCGGCGAGCTCCTCGCGCGGGTGACGATCGCCCGTCCCCCCGCCAGCGCCCGCCTCGGCGCCTACAAGGTCAGCCGACGCCGCGAGCTCGACATCTCCGCGGTCGCGGCCGGCATGGTGGTGGAGCTCGGGCCGGGGGGGATCGTCACCGGGGCGCGCCTCGGCTTCGGCGGCATGGCGGCCACGCCGAAGCGTGCGCTGCGCACCGAGCAGGCCCTCGTGGGCTCCCGGTGGAGCGAGGCCGCGGCCCGGTCGGCGGCGCGGCTCCTCGATGACGACTTCACCCCCATGTCCGACCACCGCGGGACGGCCTGGTACCGGCAGACCGTCGCCCGGAACCTTCTCCTCGGCTTCGCCGCAGAGACGACGGACCGCTCCTTCGTGCCCCTCCCGACGGGCCACGCGGGCACGGTCGTCGCGGAGGGGACGCCATGAGCGCCAACGAGCACGCATCTCCTCTGCATCGTCCCCGCCCCCACGAGTCGGGGATGCTCCACGTGACGGGCGCCGCCCACTACGTGGACGATCTCCCGGAGCCTGCGGGCCTGCTGCACTGCTGGATCGTGGCGAGCGAGATCGCCAGCGGGCGGATCCTCAAGGTGGACACGCACACGGCGGCCGAGATGCCCGGGATCCACGCGGTCCTCACCGCGAAGGACGTCCCGGGCGACAACCTCATCGGCCCCATCCAGCACGACGAGCCGCTGTTCGCCGAGGGGGAGATCCACTTCGCCGGGCAGGCGGTGGCCCTCGTGGTCGGAGAGTCGCCCGAGCAGTGCCGGCAGGCCGCGGAGCACGTGGTGGTCCTCGCCGAGCCGAGCGAACCGATCCTCACCATCCAGGACGCACTCGAGCAGGGCCGCTTCCACCTCGACCCCCACGTCATCCAGCGCGGGGATCTGGACGCAGCCTTCGACGAGGCGCACCTCGTCATCGAAGCGGAGGTCGCCAGCGGCGGTCAGGACCACTTCTATCTCGAGACCCACGCGGCGATGGCGGTCCCGTCGGACGACGGCGCCCTGACCATCTACTCCTCCACGCAGCACCCCACCGAGATCCAGAAGATGGCGGCGCGGGTCCTGGGGGTCGGCGCGCACCAGATCGTCTGCACCGTGCCCCGCATGGGCGGCGGCTTCGGGGGCAAGGAGAGCCAGGCCACCAACTACGGGGTCTTCACGGCGCTCGCGTCGCGGGTGACCGGCCGGGCGACGAAGCTGCGCCTGAACCGCGAGCAGGACATGGCGTGGACCGGCAAGCGCCACCCGTTCCTCTCCCAGTACCGGGCTGCCTTCGACGCAGACGGCCGGATCCTCGGGTTCGATGTCGTCATCACGAGCGACGGCGGCTTCGTGAGCGATCTCTCGGGGCCCGTCCTCGATCGGGCGCTGTTCCACCTCGACAACGCCTACTACGTGCCCACGTGCCGCTTCCTGGGGCGCGTCGCGAACACGAACCTGCCGAGCAACACGGCCTTCCGCGGCTTCGGCGGCCCCCAGGGGATGGTGGTCGTGGAGGACGCGATGGAGCGGGCGGCGTTCCGGCTGAAGCTGCCCCCCGAAGAGGTCCGGCGGCGGAACTACTACGGGTCCGCGCCGCGCAACGTCGCCCCGTACGGGCAGGTGATCGAGGACCCGCGGGTCGTCGCGATGCACGACCGGTTGGTGGATGACGCCGAGCTGGAGGCCCGGCGTGCGGAGATCGAGACCTGGAACGGGAGCTCGCGCTTCAACAAGCGGGGGATCGGGCTGCAGCCGGTCAAGTTCGGGATCAGCTTCACGAAGTCGCTCCTCAACCAGGCAGGCGCCCTCGTCCACGTCTACGCCGACGGCAGCGTGCAGCTGAACCACGGCGGGACGGAGATGGGGCAGGGCCTGCACACGAAGATGCAGGCGGTGGCGGCCGATGCGTTGGGGGTGTCCATCGACGCGGTGCGGGTCATGCACACGGCCACGGACAAGGTCCCGAACACGTCGCCCACGGCCGCGTCGTCCGGCTCGGACCTGAACGGAGCCGCGGTCGCGCAAGCCTGCGCGATCATCCGGGGGCGCATGGAGCCCGTGGCCCGCAGCGTGCTCGGGGTGGGGAACGAGGTGCCGCTCACCTGGGCGGACGGGGTCGTGCGGGGTCCTCAGGGCCAGAGCGCCTCGTTCTCCGACGTGGCGACCCGCTGCTGGGTCGAGCAGGTCTCGCTGTCGTCGACGGGCTACTACCGCACGCCGGGGATCGCCTACGACCACGCCACGGGAAGCGGGACCCCGTTCTTCTACTACGCCTACGGCGTGTGCATCACCGAGGTGGAGGTCTGCGGGCTCACCGGCGAGGCGCGCATGCGGCGGGTGGACATCCTCCACGACGTCGGGACGTCCCTGGTGCCGAGCATCGACAAGGGGCAGATCGAGGGCGGCTTCATCCAGGGGGTGGGCTGGCTCACGGACGAGGAGGTCTTGTTCTGGCCCGACGGGCGCGCCCGGACGGTCGGCCCGTCCACCTACAAGGTCCCGTCGATCGGTGACGTCCCCGAGGACTTCCGGGTGGCGATGCTCGAGCGTCAGCCGCAGCCCGGGGTCATCGGGGGGAGCAAGGCGGTGGGAGAGCCGCCCTTCATGCTTGCGATCGCGGTGGTGTCGGCGCTGAAGGACGCGATCGCGGCGTACGGCACGCGCGAGGTGGAGCTGGCCTTGCCGGCGACTCCCGAGGCGATCCTGCGGGCCGTCGAAGCCCAGAAGGCGCCCGACGGCGCGGGGACCGAGCAGGACCTGAAGGGGACGGCGCGGGCCGTCTCCGAGTGAGAGGCTCCTGACGACCCATCCGAGCGACCGCGGGCGCATCGTCCGCAACGGGCTCGCCGCTCTGGCGGGGGTCGTCGTGGCCGTCCTCGGCTGGTCGCTCTGGATCGAGCCCTACGCGGTGGAGCTCACGACCCACTCGGTCCCCGCTGCGGTGGCGGAGCCTCTGCGCATCGCCCACGTCACGGACCTGCACACGAAGGGGATGGGCCGGCGGGAGAAGCGAGTGGTGGAGCTCGTTCGGCTCGTCGAGCCGGACCTCATCGTGGTCACTGGCGACACCGTGACGACCGGCGGGACCGCGGCGGGGTATCGAGCGGTGTGGAAGGCGCTGGTCGATGTCGGGGCGCCGCTCGGGGTCGTCGCGGTGCGCGGGAACTGGGAGTACGACGGCGCGCGCGGGGGGCGGCGGGCCGGGACGGCCAGCGAGGCAGAGGCGGATGCGCTGGGGGTGGTGACGCTCGTGAACGCGAACGCGGCGGTGCGGGACGCGGTCTGGGCGGTGGGGCTCGACGATCCGCTCGCGGGGAACGCGTCCGTCCCCGACGCGATCCGCGGGCTGCCGGCAGAGGTCTACCGGCTGGGCCTCGTGCATTCTCCGAAGTGGGTGGCGGACTTCGCGCCGGAGGTGGACCTGGTGCTCGCAGGGCACACCCACGGCGGGCAGATCCGGGTCCCGTTCCTCGGGCCGGTGTGGCTGGCGCCGGGGACCGGCAGCTTCGTGGCCGGCTGGTACGAGGTCGGCGGGACGGACGTCTACGTGAACCGCGGGATCGGCACATCCATCGCGCCCGTCCGCTTCAACTGTCGGCCGGAGGTCGCGGTCATCGAGCTGGTGCCCCAGTAGGCGCCGTGCCTCGAGGGGCGCCGCGTACGCCCACCGTCAAGGGATGGGCGCGCCAGCCTCGATCCACTTGCCGAGCTTCGCCCGCTCCTCCGCGGTCATGTTCGTCTCGTTGGCCAGGGGCATCGTCGCGGTGTCGACGGCCCGGAGCTTGATGAGGTCCGCCTTCGCGGCCACCTGCTCCGGAGTGTCGTACATCACGCCGTTCGGCGCGGTGCGGAACACGGCGTGGGTGGGGTTCGCGCTGTGGCAGGGCGTGCAGTGGATGGTGACGATGGGCTTCACGTCGGCCCAGGTGACGCCATCGGCGACCTCGGGCAGGTCCGCGGGCTTCGGGGCCGTGATGAAGGCAAGGCCGATGTAGGCGACGGCGGCGACGGGCAGGACCCAGCCGAGGATGCGCCCCGCGTTGCGGAAGTTGAAGAAGACCCGGGTCAGCGCGCCGATGCCGAACAGCGCCACGAGGACGAGCCAGGCGTGCTCGTGGCCGTACGTCATCGGATAGTGGTTGCTGATCATCACGAACAGCACCGGCAGCGTCAGGTAGTTGTTGTGGGTGCTGCGGAGCTTGCTCTCGGCGCCCAGCGCCGGGTCGGGCTCCTTGCCGTCCAGCAGCGACGCCACGATCTTGCGCTGGTTCGGGATGATGATGTGGGCGACGTTGCCCGCCATCCACGTGCCGATCATCGCGCCCACGTGGATGTACGCCGCCCGGGCACTCAGCACCTCACCGAGCCCGTAGGCCACGCCCGCGAGGATCCCGCCCAGCACCACCGCGAGGACGACCGGCTGCTTGCCCAGGGGCGAGCGGCACAGCCCGGTGTAGACGTACCAGCCGAGCACGAGCGTCCCGAGGCCGATGCCCACCGCGACGGCCGGGGTGATGCCCGAGCCCGACTCGACCATGAACGCCTTCGCCTGGAGCCAGTACACGACGCACAGCAGGGCGAAGCCCGAGAGCCAGGTCGTATACGCCTGCCACTTGAACCAGTGCAGGGTCTCCGGCATCGACTCCGGCGCGTTCACGAACTTGATGACGCGGTAGAAGCCGCCGCCGTGGACGGACCAGGACTCGCCCTTCACGCCGTCGGGGGTCGACTCGTCCCGCCGCAGCGAGGCGTCGAGCCACATGAAGTAGAAGGAGTCGCCGATCCAGGCGATCCCGGCGATGACGTGCAGCCAGCGGATCGCCAGCGAGAGCCACTCGTAGAGGTGCGCTGCCATGGCGCAGGAGGGTACCCCGGGGCGGGGTGGGTCTCAGCCGGGTGCCCGTAGGGGCTTCGTCGAGGCGGCGCTACCTACTCCGGCGCGCAGTCCAGCTCCATCGTGAAGGCGCCGGCGGCGCCGTCGTAGCCGTCCACCACGAAGACGTAGCGGACACCGGCCTCCGCCTCGAACTTGAGGCTCGTGAAGGCGACCTCGCCCGTGGCGTCGGCGCTGACGCACTGCCCGTAGCCCTGGGCCAGCACGATGATGTCGAGGTCCGTCTCCGTGGAGTCGGGGTCGACGAACTTGATCTCCACCTCGCCGCTGATGGCCGACGTCCACTCGTAGCCCAGCTCCGGGCCCTCCCAGTTGCCGACGATGTCCGGGTAGCCGTTGTGGGCGTTCACCGCGGTGGAGGTGTCGCCCGTGACCTGCTGGCCGCAGCCGATCGTGCCGATGATCTGGCACTCGGGGGCGCTGTCCTCCTGGACGTTCAGCACGGTCGTGCCCTCACCGAGGAAGTGGCCGTCGCTGTCGAAGGCGCGGCCGACCAGGACCCGCCCCTCGCCGGTGACGTTGAAGGTGTAGTCCATGTCGAAGCCGGGGCCTTCGATCTTCGTGGCGCCCGAGGTGTCGTCCGTGAGCAGCACCCCGTCGACGTAGAACTGGACGTACTCGGCGTCCTCGGCGGAGACGGTCGCGTCGATGCGCCAGGTGAGGCCGCCCAGCGGGGTGCCCGAGACCTGCACGTGGTCGGTGCCGTTCTGGACGATGACCGAGACGGAGTCGGTGGCGAGCGTCGCGCCGGAGGCGGACTTTGCGTAGACGCGCAGGGTCTTGCTGCCGGCCTGGGTGAACTGGATGGCGCGGTTGCCGGGGTTCTCCCAGACGTTGCTGCCGAGGCGCCAGGGGCCCTGCCAGAACTCCATGAACCTCGCGGAGCCGTCGTGCTCGGCCCACATCGTGACCGGGTTGGGGACCACGTCGCCGTCGCGGGGGCTGATGAACTCGACGAACGGGGTGGCCGAGGCGCCGGGGCCGCCCGAGGTGCCGGAGCCCGAGCTGCCGGAGCCGGACCCGCTGCCCGAGCCGGACCCGCTGCCCGAGCCCGATCCGCTGCCGGAGCCGGACCCGCTGCCCGAGTCAGGCGTCCCAGACGTCGCGCCGCCCCCGTCCTCGGGTCCCGGCAGGTCCGCCAGCACGTCCCCCGCGCAGGCGCCGGTGGTGTCTCCCCGGTAGCAGAGGACCAGCTGCATGTACTGGTCCCAGGGGAAGTGCGGGCCGGGGTCGCTCTTGTACGAGGTGACCTCGCTGTGGGCGACGATGTGGTCGCGGTCCACGGGGATGTCGTACTGGAGCGTCAGCCAGGCCGTCAGCCGAGCCGACGACTCCAGGATGGCGGTGGTCCAGGTGGACGCGCTCGCCGCCGCCCCCTCGTGCTCGATGCCGATCGTGTCCGCGTTGGCGCCGTAGGCGTGCCACGCGCGGTCGCGGTCCTTCACCATCTGGGTGATGTGGCCGTCGCTGCGGCGGATCACGTAGTGCGCGGAGACGTCCGAGCTTGGGTCGCGGAACCAGCTGATGGCGCCGTCGTACATCCCCTCGGTCGTGTGCAGGACCACGCGGTTGATGGCGGAGGTGCCGCCGCTGCGGGAGCTGTAGTTGCTGCTGTGGGCCGGCAGGAACCGCGCAGCGGCCGGGTAGTCCGTGCCGGCGGCGAAGGCGGTGCTGCCGCTTTCGGGCGGGTACACGAAGTCGACGTCCGCGAGCCCTGGCAGCTCCCGCGGGGCGATCTCGATGAGGTCCCCGTCCACCGTCGTCGCCACGAGGCCCCGCTGGAGCGTGGCGAACACGTCGAAGGCGTACTCGTGGTTCATCCACTCCTCGGTGAGCCCCGGCCAGGCGACCACCACCGGCCACCAGCTCGCGTCGACCGCGTCCTGGTTGGGGCGGGGGGACACGGAGTTGGCGATGTCCTCGAGGAGGTAGGCGCCGGCGATCAGGTTCGCCTCCCGGTCGTGCTCGATCTGCTCGGCGGTGAAGCCGGTCAGGGCCGCGGCGGAGCTGACTTGGGCGGGGCTCAGTCCGAGCCAGCCGTGAGTCGGCGAGCAGTGCTCGCCGTCGTGCTCCACCGGCGCGTACGAGCTGCCCACCCAGGCGATCGCGCTCAGGAGATCCGCGGGGACCCCAGCCTGGGACCCGACCACGTCGAAGACCCCTTCTGCGTCGAGCTGGGCGAGCTGGCTCACGTTCGGCACCGGACGGTGGGCGAACGGGTCCGCGGCGTCCTCGGCGTCGGCCGGGAACAGGCTGCCGTAGCAGCCCAGCAGGGTGGTGGAGGCGATGGCGAACAGGAGGGCCTTCGACTGCATGACGAAACTCTCGCAGCACGCCGGTAACCGGGGGGGAACGATGCCTGGTCTCTGGAGTGACCACCCCTCGCGAGCCAACGGCCACCACCGTGACCACCCGGCTCAGGACCGGGGGGCCGGGCCGCGCGTCCCGACCCGGTCGCCCGGGCCTCTATTCGACCAAAACGTCCGATCCGAGCTCGCCGACCCGGCCCTGGGCGGATTGATCCCACGGTCCGAAGAAAGGCCACTGCTAGCCATTCGCGCAGGTTTGCGAGCGATCGCTTGCGGTCGGTTTAGGCGGTGGCTAGCTTAACAATCGTCTGTTTCGACCCTAAATCCGACCCAAACGTTCGGAGTGTTCCGTGACCCAGCGCGTCCTCATCATTGGAGCCGGCCCCGGCGGCCTCGCTTCCGCCATGCTTCTCGCCCACGCGGGCGTGGAGGTCGATGTCTTCGAAGCGAAGCCCCACGTGGGCGGCCGCACGAGCGCCTTCGAGCTCGACGGTGGCTATCGCTTCGACCTCGGCCCCACCTTCTTCCTCTACACGCGCGTCCTCGAGGAGATCTACCGGACGGTCGGGCGCGAGCTGCGCGACGAGGTCCGCCTGGAGCGGATTGATCCCCAGTACCGGCTCCTCTTCGGCGAGGGCGAGGAGTGGGACGCCGCTCACCTCGACGCCACCGGAGACATCGAGGGCATGTCTGCGGAGATCGCGCGCCTCTCTCCCGGGGACGCAGACGGCTTCGCCCGCTACATGGCCGACAACACGGAGAAGCTCGCGAAGTTCCGGCCCGTCCTGGAGAAGGCCTTCGAGAGCTGGCTCGACCTCGTCGACCCCGCCTTCCTCAAGGCGCTCCCGTACCTGCGCCCGACGGCGAGCGTGGACAAGGACCTGCAGCGCTGGTTCAGCGATCCCCGCGTGCGGCTCGGCTTCACGTTCCAGAGCAAGTACCTGGGCATGTCGCCGTTCCGCTGCCCGTCGCTCTTCACGATCGTCAGCCACCTCGAGTACGCCCACGGCGTCTGGCACCCCATCGGCGGGTGCGCTGCGGTGAGCGACAACATGGCGAAGGTCGCTGAGGAGGAGGGGGCCCGCATCCACCTCGACGAGCCCGTCGAGTCCCTCATCTTCGAGGGCAAGAAGGTCGTCGGCGTGCGCACGAAGACCGGCGAGCACCGGGCCGACGCGGTGGTCGTCAACGCTGACTTCGCCCACGCCATGAGCCACCTCGTGCCGGACAAGCTCCGCAAGGGCTGGACGGACAAGAAGCTGGAGAAGAAGAAGTTCTCCTGCTCCACGTTCATGCTCTACCTGGGCGTCGAGGGGCGGTACGACGACCTGCCCCACCACAGCATCTACATCCCCGGGCACTACAAGGAGGTGATGAAGGACATCGAGGAGCGCCACGTCCTGTCCGACCACCCCGCCGTCTACGTCCAGAACGCCTGCGTCACCGACCCGGGCCTCGCTCCCGACGGGCACAGCACGCTCTACGTCCTCGTCCCGGTGACCCACGAGACGCCGAACGTGGACTGGAGCGTGGAGGCGCCGCGCTACCGGGAGCTGGTCCTGGACACCGTCGAGCGCGAGCTCGGCCTGACGGACCTGCGCAGCCGCATTCGCGCCGAGAAGATGATCACGCCGGACCAGTGGCGCGACACCCACTTCGTCCACAAGGGCGCGACCTTCAACCTCGCTCACGGGCTCGACCAGATGCTCGTGTTCCGCCCCCGCAACCGCTTCGCCGAGATCCCGGGGATGTACCTCGTCGGCGGCGGGACGCACCCCGGCAGCGGCCTCCCGGTCATCTACGAAGGGGCGCGCATCACCAGCAAGCTCCTCACCCGGGACCTGGGCGTGGAGTTCGACTGGACGGTCCCCGAGACCCCACCGGCTCATCCCCCTGCGCAGCTGCCGACCCCCCAGAAGAGCTCGGACCTCGAGGAGGTGGCGTGATGGCTGGCAACAACGACACGATCGGCGTCATCGGCTCGGGCCTCGCAGGGCTCGCCTCTGCGGTCGTCCTCGCGGCGCGGGGCTACTCCGTGGAGGTCTTCGAGGCCAGCTCCTGGCTGGGAGGCAAGGCGGCCGTGCTCAGCGAGGGTGGCTTCCGCTTCGACATGGGGCCGACCATCCTCACCATCCCCAGCGTCCTGCGGCGCATCTTCGCCGAGGCCGGCGAGGACATGGAGGAGCACCTGGACCTGGTGCGGCTCGACCCCCAGTGGAGGTCGTTCTTCGAGGACGGAAGCACCCTGGACCTGCACGAGGACGTGGAGGACATGCTGCGGGAGCTGCGGGCGTTCTCACCCGACACCGCGGCCGCGGAGGGGTACCAGCGCCTCCTCGCTCTGTCCGAGCGGCTGAACACGATCAGTCAGGACTACTACTTCTGGCGGTCCGTGGGCTCCATGTCCGACCTGCTCCTCGGCGCCGGCCGCTCCGTGCCGCAGCTGCTCAAGGACGTGGGCTCCATCCGGCCGTGGGCGTCCGTGGGCGGCACGATCCGCAAGATGGTGCCGGACGCGCGCGCCGCCCAGATGCTCGACCACTTCACGCAGTACGTGGGCTCGGCGCCGGATGCATCGCCGGCGGTGCTCTGCGGCGTGGCCCACATGCAGGTGGGCGAGGGGGTCTGGTACCCGATCGGTGGGACGCGGGCCGTGCCCGAGGCGCTGGTCAAGCTGGGCCGGTCGCTTGGGGTCCGCTACCACACGGACACGCCGGTGAAGCGGATCCTCCAGGCGGCCGACGGCCGGGTCTGCGGTCTGGTGACCGGCAAGGGAGACCAGGTGGCCCTCGGGGCCGTCGTGTCCAACATGGACGCGGTGCGGACCCACCGGGAGCTCCTCGATGACGCCCGCGCCACGAAGCGGTTCGACCGTCGCACCGACGACGAGCCGGCGTGCAGCGGAGTCGTGCTCTACCTGGGCCTCAAGGAGCGGTACGAGCACCTGGCCCACCACGACTTCGTCTTCTCCCGCGACCCCCACGAGGAGTTCGACGCCATCTACCGCCGGGGCGAGCCCGCGCCGGACCCCACCGTCTACCTGTGCGCGCCGTCGGAGACCGAGCCCGGCGTCGCGCCCGAGGGCGGCGAGGCGCTCTACGCGTTGGTCCACACCCCCTACCTGCGCGACCATCACGACTGGGACCGCATGTTCCCCGAGTACCGCGAGGTGATCCTCGACAAGCTCGCGCGGACGGCGGGACTCACCGACCTGCGGGAGCGCATCGTCGTCGAGCGGCACCTCACGCCGCAGGACATCCACGATCGCTACCGGGTCCTCAACGGCGCGATCTACGGCCTCAGCAGCCATGGGCGTCTCACCGGCGCCATCAAGCCCGCGAACCGCAGTCCCGACGTGAAGGGCCTGTACCTCGCTGGCGGCGCGGCCCACCCGGGGCCGGGCATGCCGATGGTGATGATGTCGGGCTGGATCGCCGCCGACTGCGTCGACAAGGACGGCCTCGTGCACCGCGGGGCCGCGAAGGGAGCCGCGTGATGAACGCTCTGGGCACCTACGAGCTCAGCCTGGACGAGCTGCTGGAGCGCGCCTCCCGCACGTTCGCCCTCACCATCCCGCTCCTCGAAGGGGACCTGCGGCGGGCGATGGGTGTGGCCTACCTGCTCATGCGCAACGCCGACACCCTCGAGGACGCCTTCCGCATCCCGCGGGAGAAGCGCGCCCGTGGACTCGAGGACTGGACCGCGATCGTTCAGGAGGGTGACCTCGGCCGGGCCCACGAGTTCGTGGCCCGGTGGAGCGCCGAGGACCGGTTCGACGATGCCGACCACCGGGACGTGCTCCTGGAGACGCCGCGGCTCCTCCGCGAGCTGGACGCCCTGCCCCCCGCGATGGGCGAGGTGGTTCGGCGGCACGTGGTCCGGGTGGCGACGCGCATGCGGCGCTGGGTGCTCCGCCACGATCCGCAGGAGCGGCTCACTCTCGAAGCGGTGCGCGAGCTCGATGACTACTGCTACGCGGTGGCCGGGATCGTCGGGGAGATGATCACCGACCTCGTGGTGCAGCAGGTGGAGCTGCCGGTGGAGCGCCGGCTGTTCCTGCGCTCCCTCGCTTTCGACTTCGGGGCCGGGCTCCAGCTCACGAACGTCCTCAAGGACGCATGGCGGGACGCCCAGTCCGGGCGCCGCTACGTGCCCACGGACTTCGCCCCCGGGCGGCCCGAGGGGCACGTCGAGCCCGAACGCCAGCGGCCCATCGTCCTGCTCGCCCTGTCCCGGCTCGAGCAGGGGATGAACTACACGCTGGCGCTGCCCGTGGAGGAGCGGGGTCTGCGCTTGTTCTGCCTGCTCCCCCTGCTGCTCGCCGCCGCCACCCTGCGGGAGGTCGACGGACGGGCGGACGCGCTCTGGCGCGGGGTCGACGTGAAGATCGGGCGCGATGAGGTGGGCCGGCTCGTGGCCGCGGCGCACGAAGCCGTCGATGACGCCGCGCGGGTCCGCGCCCTATGGGATGGCCTCGTGGAGCCGATCCGCGGCCTGCGCCTCGCGCTGTCTGCCTGAGGGCGCCCGACTCTCAGTGGTGGTGGTCCTCGGGGACCAGCATCGCCCACAGCTCGCTCGGCGCGTCGGAGCCGAAGCGGAGGATCCAGTCCCCCGGGGTCATGTCGAACCGGTAGGACTCGGGGATCTCGTCGGCGCAGGATGCGTTCGGCTCGCTCGCGGGGAGCGCTTCGTCGTCGCCGTCGACGGTGAGCCCCGCGAGGCCGCTTACGGCGCCCAGGAAGAGGCGCGTGGGGACCTCCTGGTCCACCGGCACTCGGATGAATCGGTCAGCTCCCCCCAGCCCCTCGACCCGCCACACGCCGTGCTCGGTGATGGGCAGGTCCGCGCTCCCCGTGGACGCGTCGGCCTCGCTCGCGGCGGCAGCGACCGGGTCGCCGGCCAGGTCGAGGTGGCTGCAGGCGTGCTCGGCCTGCTCGTCAGTCGCAGTGCACCCCGCGGCCAGGGCGAGCGCGAGCAAGAGAGTCCAGTGTCGCATCAGTCGTCCTCGGGATCGGCGAAGCGCGGGTCGGTCAGCGCCGACTCGTCGGTCAGGGCTTCGAGGAACGCGAGCAGGTCCGCCTTGTCCTGCTCGCTCAGGGAAAACTCCCTGACGAAGCCGCTCTTGTGGGGGTTGTCCCGGCCGTCGCCGGCGAGCGGGCCGTCCTCGATGACCCGGCCGCCGGCGCTGTACAGGTCGATGACCTCCTCGAGTGTCTCGACGCTGCCGTCGTGCATGTAGGGGGCCGTCAGCGCCACGTTGCGGAGCGAGGGAGCGCGGAAGGCGCCCATGTCCCGCTCGAGGCCGGTGATATTGAACAGGCCCTGGTCGGCCAGCGGGTAGGACCCGTCCCCGTCGACGTTGTAGAGCCCCGTGTTGTGGAAGCTGCGCTCCACGAAGGTGCTGTCGGCGGTGACCGTGGACAGGGTGAAGTGGAAGCCGCCGTGGCAGTGGTGGCACTCGGTGTGCTCCGAGAGGAAGAGGTCGAGCCCCCGGATCTCCGACTCGTTCAGTGCGTCGCGGTCCCCGCCGTAGGTGAACCGGTCGTAGGGCGAGTCGGCGGTGACGATCGACCGTACGAAGCTCGACAGGGCCTGCTCGATCCGCTCCCAGGAGACGGTCACCTCCTCGGAGGGCCACGCCTCCTCCCACAAGGCTTGGTAGCCGGCGTCGGCCTCGAGCGCGTCCCGGATGGCGCCTTCGTTCCCGTCGTGGACGCCAAGCTCCACGGGGAACTCGCCGAACAGCGGGTTTGGGGTGAACTCCTCGATGGAGCCGAGGGCGCTGTTCGCCCAGGAGAACGTGGAGTAGTAGGCCGAGTTGGTGAGGCTCGGGGCGTTGCGGGCCCCAACCTCGCCCGTCGAGCCGATCGAGCTCGCCAGGCCGTCGCTGAAGGCCAGTTCCTGGTGGTGGCAACTGGCGCAGGACTGCGACCCGTTGCCCGAGAGGCGCTTGTCGTAGAAGAGGTGCCGGCCGAGCTCCACCTTCCCCTCGGACATGGGGTTGTCCTCGGGCACCCAAGGCTCCGGGAAGCCCTCGGGCAGGTCCCAGACCCAGGCCGGCTCCGCCTCGCACCCGCCCACCAGCGCCCCCAGGACGAGGACGCCGGCGAGGAGGACGCGAGTGGGGGGACGCGGGCTCATGTTCGGGTCACTCCACGGTGAAGAGCGTCTGCTGGTCGCAGCCGTTCGTGCAGGCTCCCGTGTCCCAGTCGAGGCCGAGGTTCGGGAAGACCTCGGCGCAGTCGGTCACGTCGGCGGGGAAGGACATGCACCCGGGGGGCGTGTCGGGGGTGTTCGCGGAGACGTCGGTGTCGGCGAGCAGGTCGCCCAGGTCGAAGACGACCGTGTCCGTGGCGGCGTCGAAGGCGTCGAAGCTGTACCGCGGCCGGTTCGGCTTCGCGCACTCGCTGGCCGGGGCGACGGTCGCCGCGTCGGACTCGCAGCCCGTGGAGCCGAGGTGGAAGAACCACCGGTTGTTGGGGGCTGCGTTGCTGTTCGTGGTGTCGACCCGGGCGAACTTGTAGCCGCCCTGCCAGTTCCACTGCATCGCGATCAGGTTGAGTGGCGCCGGCGCGGTGGCGGCGTCGATGTGGTTCAGCTCGAAGGGGACGCCGAGGTCGAAGACGAGGCCGTTGTACTCGCCGGCGGCGACGACACCGCTGACCACCGAGTTCATCGAGGGGGTTCCTGTCTCGGCGCAGGGGCCCGTGCCGTCCTCGAAGTCGAGGAGTGCGACGTCGTCGTGCTGCCAGTCGGTCTCCTGGTCCAGGGTGACGGGGATCTCGTTGCCGTCGGTGTCCACGAGGTGGACGGCGGAGACGAAGAAGCGCAGGTCCTGGAGCTGGAGCGTCTCGGACGTGGTACCGACCCCGGCGTAGGAGGTGCCGCAGGCGGCGTCCTCGCCGCCGATGCGGGCGGCGAACTGCAGGCTTACCGCGACATCGTCCGCCGGGTCACCGCCAGAGGGACATCCGAGGCCGAGGAGGGAGAGGGATGCGAGAGCGAGGGTACGAGACAGCATGGGAACTCTCCGGGCGCAGTGGCGCGCGAAGGGATCATCTGCACCAAATCGGGAGAGAAAGGGGCTGCGTCAACGTGTCGCAGGTGTCGTTGCACACACCCGGAGCCCTCAGCTGTGTCTGGAGGAACAGGCGCGCGAAGTGGTCTCCGGTCCGCGCTACCAGCGCAGGGCGATCCCCGCGGCGGCGCCGTTGGGGGTCGTGGCACCGTCGACGGTGACCGGAGCGGCCCACACCCCCGCGAACTTCACGCCCGGACGCAGCTCGCGCGCGGTGATCTTCGGGTCGTTGTCCTTCCAGGCCGTCTGCAGGGTGTCGATCATCATCAGGGCGAGGCCCACGCCCCACATCGTCGCCCCGCCAGCCAGCCCGGCGGCGATGGCGCCGTCGGGCCAGGTTCCATTCAGGGCGAACTGGGCCGCGATGGCCACGAGGACGTAGCCGCCGATGGACAGGGGCGCCCCGATGGCCAGCAGCTCGATGTTCTTCTGCCAGGGCCCCGCGTCGAGGAAGAAGCGGAGCGTCCGCGCCAGGATGTTGAAGGTCAGGACCGACGCGAAGGCGCCCCCCATCAGGCCCATCCCCGCGGAGTACATCTGGCTCGCGGCGAAGGGATCGTTCGCCGACAGCGCGATGGGGACCGAGGCAGCGATGGACACGCCCGCCACCCCGAGGGGGATGCCGATCACGAGCGGCGCCACCTTGAGGAAGGGGTTGAGGACGCGGGCGGTCTTCATGGTGGCCTCGTCCATGGACCGGCTCGCGAGGCGGAGCTCGGGGACGGACAGGATGGGGACGAGGTTGAGGGCGCGGACGGAGCGGACGCGCTCGGTCTGGTCCTCGGTGTGGGTGGTCGGGACGTCGCTGCCCGGCTCGGCCGACTCTGCGGCGACGAGCGAGGTGGGGAGCATCAACAAGACGACGAGAGCGAGCAACAGCGTGCGGGTCATGAGCACCTCCGTAACCTGAAGCTAACCGAAGCGATCCCAGGCGACAACCGGCCTCAGACGCCCCTCGACCTGGCCCGGGTCGGTCGCTGCCGGGTCACGAAGGTCCCGCCGACCGCGAAGAGGACCGTGGCCTCCTGGCTGCGTCCGAGACCGGGGATGGGCAGGCTCGTCCGGACACCGATGTTCAGCCGGCCCTTCATCCTCGGGGCGAGGGCGACCCCTGCGGACAGCCACGGCTCGATGGACGGGGCTCCGACGGGCTTTCCGTCCGCGAAACCTCGGGTCAGCCCGGTGGCGCCGAGGAGCAGCGAGAGGGTCACGTCTCGGCGGACGAACCACGCGCCGTTGATCGACCCCTCCCACGCGACTCCTGGCGCACGGGTCTCCCCGGGCCGGGGCGGAGAGATGCCGAGCCCCCCGGCGGCGTGCAGGCTGCCCTTGAGCCAGGTTCGTCCCAGCCGGAGCGACGGTCGCAGCACGGCGTAGCCGGTCCCGGTGGCCCCCGCTCCGACGGGTGCGGTCGCGCGCTCGACGGGGACGCCGGTCGGGAGCGTGAGGAGGAACCCGAACTCCGGGAGCGGCACGGCGGGAGGCGCGCCCAGGTCTTCGAAGGGCTCCACCCAGGTCCAGACGGTCAGGTCCCCGGGCCCGGCCCCGATCCCATCGGTCCCGGCGACGCGCTTCCACTGGAGGACGAGCGGGACCGACATCCCCACCTGCATGAACCGGGCGGGGCGGACCGCGGCCGTGGCGATCAGCCGCTGCGTCAGGCGGCGGTCCTGACCACCGAGCTTCAGCGCACCGCTCGCGGCCCATCCCCCGGTGCGCGCTTCGATGCTCCAGGTGGCGCCGACCGAGAAGAACTCGCAGGGGCCGAGGCGCTCCGCCTGGCTCACGGTCGACCCGACGCAGCAGGCCGCAGCGGTGGCGACCCCCGGGAGCAGGAGCAGGGCGCATCCTGCGAGCAGGGCGCGCCGGATCACCCGCCCACCACGTCGAGGTCGACGGCGACCCGGTCCGACAGCTCGCCGTCGTCGAACGTGGCCTCCAGCTGCCAGGGCCCTTCCATCTGGAAGTGCGCGCGGACCCGGTAGACCCCCTCGCCCAGCAGGTCGACGGTGACCGGCAGGTCGGAGCCGTGCCCCATCGACGGCATGGTCACGTCGGCGATCACGCCGAGGTCGCAGGCGGGAGCTCCCGAGCCCGTGGTAACCAGGACGTCCATGTCCTGCCATCCGGTGGTCCACAGGGTCTCGACCTCGACGGTCCACGTGTCTGCGTCCGTGTCCACCACGGTGACCGTGTCCCCGCTGCCGACACACCCGGCGCAGAGAAGCAGGACGAGGACACCGACGGTCGAGGGCCTGGACATGGGCGCGACCCTAGGGGCCGGGGGGTCGACGTGCCCTGCGGCAAGATGTCGCAGCGGGGACGGGCGGCGGGCCGTCGACGGAGCCCTATCATCCCGCGTGATGCCGACCCCCGCCGACCGCGACGCCCTCAACCTCCGGACCCTCGTCCGGATCCGGTGGGTCACCCTCCTCATGATCGGGTTGCTGGTCGTGGTGGGGGTGAACGCGTCCTGGCCCGTGCGGACGGTCCCCATCGGCGGGATCCTCGGGGTGCTCGCCCTCTCCAACCTGGTCCTCGGCCCGTTGGCCGCGCGGCTCGGTGCGCCCGCCGTCGCCGGGGCGACGGTCCTCGTCGACGTGGTCGGCCTGACGGCGATGCTCGCCCTCGCGGGCGGCGCCTCCAACCCCTTCACCGCCCTCTACTTCCTCTGCGTGGTCGTGGCCGCTCTGCTCGCCACGCCGCGCTGGACCCTGGCCACGCTCCTCGGCTCGGCTGGGGGATACGGGTTCCTCTTCACGCTCCCGGCCGACCCCCACGCAGCGCACCTCGCCGGGCATCTGTCGGGCATGTGGGCGGCGTTCGTGGTGCTCGGCTCCTTCTTCGCGGTGGCCATCCTGCGCCTCCGGCGGGAGATCGCCGAGCTCGATCGCCGCGATCAGGAGGCGCGGGAGGTGCAGGCCCGGGCGCGGCAGCTCGCGTCCCTCGCCACGCTGGCCACGGGGGCCGCCCACGAGCTCTCCACGCCCTTGGGCACCATCGCCATCGCCTCCCACGAGCTCCAGCAGGCGCGCCTGCCCGCTGACGCCGCCGACGACGCCCGGCTGATCTCCGAGCAGGTCGACCGGTGCCGCGAGGTCCTCGAGCAGCTCGCGGCGGATGCCGGGTCGCCCCGGGGAGAGCCGTTCCAGCCTGCCCAGCTCGCGGAGTTCGTCGCCGAGGTCGTGGAGCCGCTGGGAGCTCGCTCGGGGCGGGTCGAGGTGTCCTACGCGGGAGAGGGGTCCCCCATCGCCATGCCCCGCCGCCTGCTCGCTCGGGCGGTCCGCGGCCTGGTGCGCAACGCCCTGGACGCGACCGAGGGCGACCGTCCCATCGAGCTCCGCCTGGAGCGGGAGCCGTCGCGACTGCGGGTCCTGGTGCGGGACGAGGGGGAGGGGCTCACCACGGAAGCCGCCGCCCGCGTCGGTGAGCCCTTCTTCACCACGAAGCCGGCGGGCAAGGGAATGGGGCTCGGCGTGTTCTTCGCCCGGTCCGTCGCGCGATCGCTCGGTGGGGAGCTGACCCTGACCGGACGGTCCCGCGGAGTCGAGGCCGCGGTGGAGCTGCCCGTACCGCTGGAGACCGGAGCCTCATGAGCCTCTCGCCACCTGCCGAGACGACCCACGGCCCGCCCATCGCGAGCCTCCTCATCGTCGACGACGACGACGGACTCCGAGAGCGCCTCGCGCGGGCCATGCGGGCGCGGGGGATCGAGGTGTACGTCGCGGAGGACCACGCCTCCGCCCTGGAGATCGCTGAAGAGCGCGCCCTCGACGGGGCGACGGTGGATCTCAACCTGCCCGGCCGCGGCGGCCTGGAGGTGGTGCGCGACCTCAAGGAGGCCCGCCCCGCCATGGAGATCGTGGTGCTGACGGGCTACGGCAGCGTCGCCACCGCGGTGGACGCCGTGCGCCTCGGGGCGTCGAACTACCTCCACAAGCCCGCGCACGCGGACATGATCCTCGCCGCCTTCACCCACGGGCGGAGCGACCCGACCGTCCCCACCGACGCGGACTACAAGCCCCCGAGCCTCGCGATGGCCGAGTGGGAGCACATCCAGCGGGTCCTCGCGGACTGCGGCGGGAACGTGTCCATGGCCGCCCGCAAGCTCGGCCTGCACCGCCGGACCCTGCAGCGCAAGCTGTCGAAGTTCCCTCCGAAGGAGTAGGCGGAGTCCGGGCGCCGCTCCTCAGGCGCCGGGCCGCGTGGGCGTGAGGAGGGGGCTCGTGGCGATCCTCGCCAAGGCGCGGACCCGCTCCGGGGGCTCGCCGAGCACCATCTGGGTGAGGACGGCGGCGAACTGCGTATCCAGGAAGCGGGCCGCGATCTCCGGGGAGAGCTCCGGGTTCGCTTCCCCGCGATCGAGCGCGGCTCGGTACCACCGGCGGAACCCGGCGAGCTGCTCAGCTTCGAGCTCAGCCACCCGGACGAGCACCGCATCGCTCAGGCGGGAGCGCGCCGTGCGGAGGCGGGTGAACAGGCAGCCCGGCGGGGTCCCCCGGTCCGAGGTGAGCGCAACGATCGCGCGGTCGAGCAGCTCCGGAAACGGCACGTCCGCGGTCAGAGCAGCCTGCCGGGGCACGAGGATCGTCTCGCGGTAGCGCTCGAGGCTGGCCAGGAGCAGGCCGTCTTCCCCGCCGAACTCCCGGTACATCGCGGGCTTCGAGATCCCCGCGCGCCGCGCCAGCTCGTTCACGGACACCGCCGCCGGTCCGAGGCGCCAGTAGTGGTCCATCGCGGCCTCCGTCGCCGCGTCGCGGTCCACCGAGCGGGGGCGTCCTCGTGCTCGTGTCGTCGCCATGTTTTGAACCATACGGTCCGAAATTGCTTGACGCCAGCACCAACGGGCTTCTATCTATTTCGTACCGTTCGGTTCAATAATTGATCCGGCCACGAAACCAGGAGACAGCACCATGATCAAGCTCGGAGAGACCAGCGCTCAGGCCGTCATCGCCGCCCCCATCCAGTCCATCGATCTCGGGGAGTGGATGTTCACCCTCACCTCGGACGAGTACGCCGCCTGTGCGGCTGGCCATCAGAGCGCCGCCCAGGGAGTGCTGCCCTCAGGGAAGCGGGTTTCGATGAACGTCGAGGTGGTCGGCGGGAACTTCATGGTCCAGCACTACGTCGAGGCGGTCGCCGAGCGGTCCCACGTGCGGGGCGTCTCTTCGAACACGGTCCTGTGGGTGGACGACGCCCACTTCGTGCTGGCGCGCATCACCTGGGACCTGACCGTCGAGCGCGTGGACGACGCCTCCTCGCGCCTCACCTGCACCGTGATCGCGGAGACGGAGAACCAGGTCTTCGCCGAGCGGGTTGCGGCCATCAACGCAGACATCCCCATGGCCGAGCGGGCGTTCCAGAAGCACATCGAGGAGGAGACGCCGCTGTTCGCGAAGGACATCGAGGGCAAGGCGCTCGCGGGCATCTGGGGCGACGGGGCGGACATCACCGCGGACCGCGTCGTCGACATGCTCGAACGCCTCTACAACGAAGGGGACCCCAGCGCGCTCCGGGCCCTGGTCGCAGACGACGTCCGCCACTTCTCGTCAGCCATCGACGACGGCGTCGACGCCTGGTTGGAGTACGCCTCGCGCTTCGCCGGCCAGCGCCCACTGCGCGCCGTCCATCGCACGGTGAGCGAGGGGAACCGCATCGGGGTGCACGCCGAGTACGCCTGGAACGCGCAGCGGGAGCTCGACGGCGGGCCGGGCGTGGCCGTGGCCCACATCTTCACCGTCGAGGGAGGCCGGATCGTGGAGGCGGTGGAGCTCACCCAGGCGGTGCGGACGGAGACGCGGTCGGGCAACGACATGTTCTCCCAGGTGGCCCGATCGGTCCCCTCGCAGGACGCGGACCGCAACCGAGCCGTCGCGGAGCGGGTGGTGACCGAGTTCCTCGCTGGGGACACGTCCCTGCGCGACGAGCTGCTGAGCGACTACATCCAGCACAACCCGGTCATCCCCCCGGGCGCGGACGGCATCGCGGGCTTCATCGACATGCTCGGCGGCAACCCGAACGACTTCCAGTGGTCCATGGCGGAGGGGGACCTGGCCTGGACCTACACCCGCTACCTCACCGAGAAGCTCGGCACGCCGCCGCTGGTGACCGTCGACATCTGGCGATTCGACGCCCAGGGCAAGGTCACCGAGCACTGGGACGTGCTGGAGGCGGACTTCACGAGCCCCGCCGGCCACGCCTTCCCGGGCTGAGTCCGCGGCGCGAAGGACCCTCGAGCTCAGGACCCGCGGTACGTCGAGTAGCCGAAGGGGCTGAGCAGCAGGGGGATGTGGTAGTGCTCGTCGTCCGCGTGGATGTGGAAGATGATCTCCACCGCCGGATAGAAGATCTCCGAGTGGCCGTGCCGCTCGAGGTAGTCGCCGGTGCCGAACGTCACCTTGTAGGTCCCGGGGGGGACGCTCGCCGCGAGGTCGCCGATCCGGCCGTCTGCGTTGGTGATGCCGTCGTTGACGTGGGTGGCGGCGGCGCCGAGGCGGTCGAGCTGGACGACCATCCCGGCGGCGGGGCGGCCAGTGGCGGTGTCGAGGACGTGGGTGCTGATGCTGCTCATGGAGTCTCCGGCAGGCTCAAGGGGTGTCCAGCTTCGCGAGGCGGAGCCGGGTGATCTTCGCCTGCTCGCCCGCGGCGATGAGGCGTTCGTGTGCGGGGTCGTTCCCGAGGCGGCGACGCAGGGCACCGAGCATCTGGTCCGCGCTCAGGCCCGTCGCACAGATGAGAAAGACGTGTCCGAACCGCGCCTCGTACTCCTCGTTGCCCGCCACCAGGGCGGCCAGGGTCTCCTCGCTCGCTGAGCGGACGCCGGCCTGCTCGCCCCCGGCCCACGCCGCGGTGCTCGCGAAGCGCCGACGGAGCCGCTCGGGGTCCTCGCCGATGCGCGGGTGGTGGGCGAAGGCGGCGAGCCAGGCGTCGGGCGCCAGGGCCCACCACGCCTCGTCCGCCCGGAGCATCAGAGCGACGTCGTCGTCGTAGGGGCGGCCTGGGAGCATGGCGTCCGCCCAGGCCTCCGACCCGCAGCAAGCGAGCAGGGCCGCCCGAGCGTCGTCTTCGCCCAGCGCGTTGAGGAGCGCGGCCGGTCCGACCGCCGCCTCGGGAGCTTCCAGCGTCCCCCAAGCCCGGAGCCGGGACACGCCCCCGCAGGGATGCACGCACAGGCGCAGGTGGGTGAAGGGCCCCTCGGTCAGCAGATCCTCGAACTCATGGGCCGTGTCGGCGGCCATCGGGGTCTCGGGCAGGACGTCGACCCAGTCGTCCCGACGCTCGATGCGGAACGGCGTCGCGCCCGGATCGTCCAGGCCCTGGACGGAGCACCGGTGGGGGAAGTTCCCCTTGAAGTGGTGGGTGTCCAGGACGAGGCGCGACAGCGTGCCGCGCCCCGCCAGCTTCACGACGATCCAGTCGTGGCCGGTATCGCGGCGGCGTCGCGTCTCCCAGCCTCCGCCCATGTTCGCGGCGCGCCCGGGCTGGATCAGGTGGTCCTTGTTGCCGAAGAACATGTCGGAGGCGGCCAGCGCCCGGCCGCCGTTGCGCATGGCGGCGAGGTCGAGCTCGACGGCCCGCAGGCGACGGGCGGGGTCGCCGTACACCCGCAACCGGGCGATGCCGCCGTCGGGGAGCATCCACAGGCGCAGGTGGGTGCAGCGGCGCACCTCGGCGGCGGCGAAGAGGTTGTGGCTGCCCGCCTTGAGCGGGACCTGGGGGAGGACCTCGAACCAGTCGGCGTCGGCGAGCTGCGCGGCGGTGGCGTCGTCGGGGGCTTCGATGCCTTCGAGGCGCGAAAACGGCGGGTGGTTCCCGAGGAACCAGCTCGTGTCGATGTCGACGCCGCGCACGAGCCCGGGGACCCCGAGGCGGATGATGGCCCAGTCGTTGCCGTCGACCCGCTTGCGGCGCGACTCCCAGCCGTCCATCAGCTTGCCCCGCTCGGTGTAGGCGTCCGGGTCGAAGACGGCGGCCCCGTCCTTGAGCAGGTTCTCCTTCTCGGCGAAGAAGTCGTCGCTCACGGCGAGGACGCGCCCGCCCACCGAGGCGCGGGCGAGCTCGGTGCAGTCGGCGAAGGCGGCGAGGGTCGAGGGGGCAGCGCTCATCGGGGCTCCAGGAGGGGACGGCCGCGGGCGGGGCCGACGGGGGCGCCATCCTCCCAGATCGGGCGGCCGGCGAGCCAGGTCCGGGCTGGACGACCGCGCAGGGTGCGTCCGAACCACGGCGAGACCTTGTTGCGGAAGGAGACCGCGTCGGCGTCGCAGGGCCAGGCGGCGTCGGGGTCCCAGGCACACAGATCCGCGCGGGCGCCGACGGCGAGGCGCCCGCGGTCGGTCAGCCCCGAGAAGTCGGCGGGACCGCGCCCGAGCCAGCGAGTCAGATCGGTCAACCCGAAGCCGCGGCGCTGGGCCTCGCCCCACACGATGGGGAGCGTGAGTCCGAGGGTCGCGATGCCGCCCCAGGCCTCGGTGAAGTCCCCCGTCTCACCGCACTTGAGGTCCGCGGTACACGGCGAGTGGTCGGAGACGATGAAGTCGATGGTGCCGTCGCGGAGACCGTCCCAGAGCAGATCGCGGTTCGCGGCCTCGCGGATGGGGGGCGCGCACTTGTACTGGGTGGCGCCGCGGCCTACTTCCTCGGCGGTGAGCACCAGGTAGTGGGGGCAGGTCTCCACGGTGACCGGCAGGCCCTCCTCCTTCGCCCGGCGCAGCAGCGGCACCGCGCTCCCCGCAGACAGGTGGACCACGTGGACGGCGCAGCCGGTGCGGCGCGCGGCCTGAAGCGCCATCGCGATGGCCGCCTCCTCGTAGGAGGGGGGCCGGCTCTCGAGCCAGACCCGGTAGTCGTCCACGGGCAGGGCGGCGAGGGCGGCGCGGTCGAGATCGGATGTGCGCTCCAGCTCGGCGTGCAGCAGCAGCGGACGGTCCACCGACTCCAGCGCGCGCATGGACGAGAGGAGCGCATCCTCATCGGAGGCGGGAAACTCGTCGATGCCCGAGTGGCAGAGGAAAGCCTTCGCGCCGAGCGCGCCGGTGCGCGTCAGATCGCCGAGGGCCTCCGCGTTGCCCGGGATGGCGCCGCCCCAGAACCCCACGTCGACGCGCAGGGGCTCGTCGTCCGCGGTGCGGAGCTTGGCGTCGAGGGCGTGCGCCGAGGTCGTGACCGGCGCGGAGTTCAGGGGCATGTCCACCAGCGTCGTGACCCCCCCGGAGGCGGCGGCGGCGGTGGCGGTGGCGAAGCCCTCCCAGGCGGTGCGGCCCGGGTCGTTGATGTGGACGTGGGTGTCCACGAGGCCGGCCATGAGGACGAGGTCGCCCAGATCCTGTGCGTCGGGGGCGCTGGCCGGCGCGTCGATGGACACGATGCGGCCGCCCCGGACCCGGACGACGGCGTCGCGGACTCCGTCGTCGGTGAGGACCCGGCGGCTGCGCAGGACGAGGTCGGTCTCGGTTGTCATGAGGTGGTCAAGAGTCTCGCATCCTGGGCGGATCCTTGCTGACGCCGGCCTGACGAGCGGCTAGATACCCGCGCGATGCGTACCAGCACCCTCCTCGCTTCCCTCGGTCTCTTCGCGGCGTCGTCCGCGTCGGCCGGGACCCTCTCGGACCTCGACCTGCCCATGCTCGAAGAGTCGGCGCTCATCGAGGTCGCCACGCTGCCTCGCGCTGCGGCCCTCGACGTGACCCCGCGGCAGACTCTGCGCTGGATGGGCGGCGCGTTCGTCCAGATGGACCAGACCTGGAACGGACTGCCGGTGCACGGCGCGCGGCTGACCGCCGCCTACGATCCGGACGGCTCGCTCCGCCGCTTCGTGGGGACGCCCCTGGCCCAGGCCCCGGCGCTCCAGGCTCCGTCGATCACGGCGGTGGCGGCGCAGGGCACGGCCGAGGAGTACGTGGCCACCTTCAAGGGCAACGGGTCCATGTGGCCCTCCCGGTCGGAGCTCGGCGTGCTCGCGCAGGACGGGGACGTCGCTCTCACCTGGGTGATCGACGTGTCCACCTCCGAGCCGGTGGGCGCCTGGCGCATCTTCGTGGACGCCGGCAGCGGCGAGGTCCTCGGCGAGCAGCAGGAGCTGTTCACGGCGCGGGCCAACGTCTACGCGAGCAACCCCACCGCCAGCGACCTCGAGGAGGTCGAGCTGCTCGACGTGGATGGCGTGCTGCGCAACGACTACGCCTGGACGAGCTCCTGCACGGACTTCGACGACCAGGCCTGGCAGTGCAACGCGAAGGAGGTCCAGGCACTGCCCGACTCCCTCGGCGACTTCTTCTTCGAGCCACTCGCGTTGAGCACCGAAGACCCGTTCGCCGAGGTCCAGATGTTCTACCACCTCGATCTCGTGGCCCGGTGGTTCGAGGACATGTTCGGGTTCCGCACGAACTTCGGGCAGTTCGGCCGCTCCATCGAGGGGCTCGTGAACTTCCAGCTCTCCAACGCCTTCTACGGAGATGCCGACGGGGACGGGACCCCGGAGGTCGCCTTCGGGCAAGGCAACGGCGTGGACTACGCCTACGACGCCGACGTCGTCTACCACGAGTTCGGGCACGCGGTGTTCGGCTCGGTGGTGGACAGCGGCAACGGCCGGTACGACGAGTACGGGCGACTGGTGGCGGCCTCGGGGCTCAACGAGGGCAGCGCCGACTTCTTCTCCATGGCGATCACGCTCGACCCGCAGGTCGGCGAGTACGCCGGGGGCGGCTTCGGCAGCGAGGGCGCCATCCGCGACCTGGAGGCGGACCGCTTCTGCCCCGCGGACATCTACGGCCAGTCGCACACCGACGGTGAGATCTGGGGATCGCTGGGCTGGAACATGATCGAGGACCCGGCCATCGGGCCCGAGGTCGCGTCGCACGCCTTCTTCGGCGCCCTGAACCTGTGGGGTGACGAGCCGACCTTCGGCTCCGCGGGCGAGGCGCTCCTGGAGTCCATCGAGGCCCTGCACGACAGCGGCAACATCGACGATGCCCAGCTGCAGCGCATGAACGACATCGTCGCGGCGTCGGGCTTCGACGACTGCTCGCGGGTCATCGCGCTCGACGAGGGTGTGCAGCCCCGCCAGTCCACGTTCGGCGCCGTGTTCCAGGGCAACACGCGGTGGTTCCCGATGCCGAACCAGTACTCGATCGACGCGCCCGAGGGCACGACGGCGGTGACGTTCCGGATCGAGGACTGGGCGACGAGCAACGAGGCGATGGACTACCGGGTCATCGTCCGCCGCGGCGAGCACGTGGTCTTCGAGCGCGTGGGCGGTGGGGGCATGGGCGGGCGTCTCGAGGTCGTGGAGTCGGACTTCGAGGAGATCGACGACCGCAGCGAGTTCCGCATCCTCCTCGACGACCGCTCCGATCCGCCGCTCGAGCCGGGCGCGACCTACTACTTCGCGGTCACTTCGTGGCCGACGGACGGGATGAGCGGCTTCGGGTTCGCCGAGGCGCAGGTGTCGGGCGAGATCGAGTTCGACGCGTCCCTGGTGGACGACGGGGATGCCCCGGCGGACGGCGACGGGACCGGCTGCGCGGGCTGCTCGAGCCGCTTGGACGCCGAGGGCGGGGCCGGCTGGCTGGCGGTCCTCGGTCTGCTCGGGTTCGTGGGGCTGCGCCGCCGCTGACCGGGCCGGGCGCTGGGAGTCAGAACCTGATGCTCAGCTTGCCCGACCAGCCGCCGTCCATCGTCGGCCCCATGGAGACGTCGAGGCCGGCCTTCTTCTTGCGCTGGTAGCTCTCCCACGCGCCGCGCTCCTCTTCTCGGGCGAGGCCGCCCACGAGGACCGGGATGCCGGGGCCGAGGAACGCCGGGCCCATGATCATCAGCGGGAAGCCGTAGTACGGGAAGCTGCTGTCGAACGCGGTCCCGAGGGCGAACGTGGTCATCATCGTGGAGCCGACGCCGGTGAGGATCGCTCCGACGGTGGCCATCGCCTTGCCGCCCTTCGGGGGCCGGTTGCGTTCCCACTCGTCCCGGTCGCGCCCGGGGGCCTCCTGGACGATGACCTGCGGTGACTCCTGCGGGGCGTCCGGCCGGACCCGCAGCCCGATGACGAGCTCCTTCGGCACCCGCATGAGATCCCCGTCCGGGGAGCGCGCGATGGCCACCTCACTCGAGGTCTGCGTCAGGACGGTGCCCTCCACGGAGAGGCCGTCGCCCATGCGCAGCTCGACGGTCCGTCCCACCAGGGCGTCCCAGAGGAGCGAGCCCGTGTAGGACAGGTCCTCGCTGGGGGCAGGCAGCGACAGATCCAGCTCCTTGGCGGGGCCGTCGTCGCTGGCCTCCTCGCTGGGCTCGACCTCGGTGGCGTCCTGGGCGAAGGCCAGGGCCGGGCTCAGGGCGAGGGGGACCGCCGCGGCGATGGCCAGCACCTGGGGGGAGGGCGCCGGCAGCGACTGGCGGAGCGAGCTGCCGAGCCGCATGGCGAAGTCCGCCGAGGAGGGGGTGGCGGTGTAGAGCGGCAGCGGCGCGAGGCGCTCGCGGCGGCGGAGGCCCGAGGTGCCGGCGATGGGGGTCGTGGGGGCGAGCCAGGCGAGGACGTCGTCTCCCGGATCCACGAGGCGGGCGCCGCTGGCGAAGGCGTGCAGCGGAGGTGTGGCGGGGACGGTGCGGGCGGTGCACCGCAGGGACAAGGTCGGCTCGGTCATGTCAGCTCCCGGAGGCCGCGAGGCGCTCGACGATCTGCTCGCGGGCGCGCTCGTGGATGGCGTGGAGCCGCGGGCGCAGCTCCTCGTCGGTCTGGTTCAGCAGGGCGATGAAGGACGGCGACAGATCGCGCCCTTCGTGGAGGTGGGCGTAGAGGTCGTCGAACACGCGGGCGTGGGCGGGGGAGATCTCCGACGGCGTGGAGGCCTCCCGCCTGGTGCGCAGCGACGGGACGACGGCGTCGGCGGCGGCGCGCGCGTTGCCGGCGCCGATCCACTCGAGGACGGCGGCGATCTCCTTGTGCGGCGCCCCGAGGAGCCGCTCGTAGGTCGTGACGTGGGCGGGGTAGCGCCGGGTGGCGATGTCGCGGACCAGGGCGAAGTTCTCGACCCACCAGCGCAGCGCCGGCGTCAGGGGGAGGTCGAAGAGGGCGAGCTCGCGGTCGCCGCCGGCGAGTTTCGTGACCCGGTCCAGGGAGTCGCAATAGGCGCGCCACTCGCGGACGGTCCCGATCACCCGGTCCATGAAGGCCACGTCGGTGCGGATCAGGCCGGGGACGAAGACCTTGACCGCGTGGCGGCGGGTCTGCTCGGGGAAGAGGTAGGCGCCGGTCTCGGGCTGGGGGTTCGTCGCGTGGTAGACGCCGGCGACGAGCTGGGACTCGAAGAACCCCCGCGGGTTCGCCGCCTTGAGGTCTTCCCCCCATCCCGCCGGGAACGCCTCCCCCAGGTGCGGGAGGCCGGCGGCGATGAGGATCTGCATCCACATCGATGTGCCGGACCGCATCGTTCCCGTGACCAGGATCACCAGGCTGCTCCTCCCGTGGACGCCGTCATCATGCCCCGGCGCGGGGGCGGGACGCAGGCCGCCGAGAAAGCAGGGGCCGTGCCAGGACGAGGGGCATGCGGGCTGCGTGCGCTCAGGGAGCGCCGAAGCCGCCGCCCTCGAGGACGGTCCGCGCCTCCGGGCCCCGCAGCCACGCGAGGAAGGCGTCGCGCGAAGCGTGGTCGGTGCGTCCCGGTCGGGCGACGGGCGCCGCCACGTACGTGGCTCGAACCCGCAGCTCCGACGGGAGCTCCACCGCCCGCACCGCGCCGCTGACGGTGTCGGTCCGGTAGAGGAAGGCGGCGTCTGCCTCACCGAGGGCGACCTTCGCGCGGACGAGGCGCACGTTGCTCTCCTCGGAGACCACCCGCGCCCGGACGGCATAAACGAACGCGGCGCCGTGGGTCTGCTCCGCCGTGGTGAGCACCTGCCGCGTGTAGGCGCCGACCGGCACATCCGCAGTACCCACCACGATGCGCCCGGCGCGGTCGAGGTCCGCGAACTCCCGGATGCCCACACGATCGTCGAGGGGCACCCCGATGACGAGCTCGTTCGTTGCGATGGCGACGGCCTGCCCGGCCAGCCCGCCGCCCCGCAACGCCTCGACGTGCCGCGCGTCCGCGGACACGAACACGTCCGCGCCGGCTCCCTGCTCGATCTGGAGGCGGAGCACCTGGCTGCCCGCGTGGGTGACCTGCAGGTCCACTCCCGGGTGCGTCGCCTCGTAGGCGCGCTCCAGATCGGCGAAGGCGTCCGTCAGGGACGACGCCGCGAACACGGAGACGACGTCGGCGTCGCCGGCGCAGCCGAGGAGGAGCCAGAGGAGGAGGACGACGCGGCGCACGAAGCGGAGTCTAGGTTCTCGGGATCCGCCGGGGCGGTGGGGAGCCCAGACCGCGCCGCCCACGAGGACCAACCGCCTCCGGCTACCATCCGCGCGCGGTCGGGGGTGGCGGAGAGCGGATGGGTCAGGCAGCTCCAACGCGCGGCGGGGTCTCTCTCGAGACCTTGGTCCTGCGACAGCGGGCCACCGGGGAGCCGGTTCCGCTCGCCGCGGCGCTGGCGCTCCTCGCTGACGTCACCCAGGCGGTCTCTCGCCACCACAGCGCCCCTGGGATCGGTGGGCGGCCCCGGAGGGAGGCTCACGGCGACGTCGGTCTGCCCGCCGTGCGCGTGAGCCCCACCGGCCAGGTCTCGCTCGGCGCGCCGGCGTCGCAGGGTGGCCAGGATCTGTCCATCGACCTCACCGCCATCGGTCGCCTCGTCGAGGAGCTCGTGACCCTCGAGCCCACCGCTCTCCATGCGGGCGCCGGGGGCCGCATGCTCGCTCTCGACCAGATCGCCGACGCGGAGCGGCGGATCCGGCGGGTCTCCCTGGAGCTCGCGCTGGTGTTCCGTCGGTGCGTCCACGAGGCCGCCGAGGACCGGTACCTCGACGCGGGGAGCCTCCTCCGTGACCTCCAGCGCATGCGGGGCAAGCTGCCGGGCCCGGACCCCCTGCCGGCCTGGCTCGCCGCCGTCGCCCGGCAGCCTGCGCCCGACGCCACCACCTCGAAGTTCGCGCTCCAGCTCGACAGCCCTGCGCCTCCCCCCACGCCTGCGCCGCGCCGCCCCGCCCCGGCGGTCCCGGACCTGTTCGCCGGCTCGTCCACGGCCCCCGCGGTGGCGCCCGTCGCCCGTCCCGACCGGCCCCGCCGCGAGCGGGCGAAGGCCCCCCGAACCCCGGCGCCGCCGTCCAGCGGGAAGAAGCAGGTCTGGCAGAAGCGCGCGGCGCGCAAGGCTCTGGTCGGGCAGCTCGTGGGGCTGGTCGCGGTGGGTCTCGTCGCGCTCTTCGGCGCCACGTTCCTCCCCGGGGAGATCGGCGACGAGGCGCGGGCGCTCTGGGAGCCGCTCGAGGCGTGGGTCCGGGGGTTGGTGGGCCGGTGACTGGCGCGGCCGGAGCCGTCAGGCGTTCTGGAGCCGGTGCAGCTCCTGGTGCAGGGTCTCCGAGCTGATCACTCCGACCCGCTGGAGCTCGGCGAGCGAGTCGCGGTACCCGAACCCGCCCGTGGAGCGCCCGACGTAGGAGGCGAGCTTCCCCAGATCGCCGGACCGCAGGATCGCGCGCACGGCGGTGTTCGCCCAGAGGGTCTCGACGCACGGGACCCGTCCGTCAGGCACCCGAGGCAGGAGGCGCTGGAACAGCACACCGGTGAGGGTGGCGGCGAGGCTCTGGCGGATGCGTGGCTGGTCGGCGGGGCGGAAGCTGCCGACGATGCGGGTCACCGCGGAGAGCGCGTCGTCCGAGTGGAGCGTGGTGATGACGAGGTGGCCGGTCTCGCCGGCCCGCAGCGCCTGCTCGATCGTCTCGTTGTCCCGCAGCTCGCCGACGAAGATGACGTCGAGGTTCTCCCGCAGGGCGGAGCGGATCCCCTCGGCGAACGTCGGGACGTGCAGCCCGACCTCGCGCTGGATGACGAGGGAGTGCTTCCAGGGGATCACGTACTCGATGGGGTCCTCGAGGGTGAGCAGCGCACGGGCCTGGTGCGCGTTGATCCAGTCGAGGACGGAGGTGCAGGTGACGGTCTTGCCGGCGTCGGTGGGGCCGCAGACGATGACCATCCCGGTGGAGAGCCCCTGGAGGCGCTGCACGACGCGGTGGTGCAGGCCCAGCTTCTCGAGGGGGACCATGTCGACGCCGATGGACCGGATCGCCGCGTACGGGCCCGTGTGTCCGTACGCGAAGTGGACGCGGTACCGGTGGCCCGTGTGGACGTACACGACGTCGGCGACGCCCTTGGCGCGGAACGCCGTCGCTTCCTCGGGGCTGAGGAAGCACGACACGGCGTGGGCCATCACCTCGCGGCTCACGGGCCCCGAGTCGGTGGTGATCACCTGGCCACCGCGCTTGAGGCGCACCGGCGCGCTGGTCTGGAGGAACACGTCCGAGGCGCCCTGAGCCCGCATCCCCTCGAGCAGGCCCTGGATGGAGACGGGCCGGCCGGAGACGGTGAGGACGGGGGTGTCGAGGAGGTCGGAGGGGGTGGCGGCCACGTGGTCGGCTCCGAGGCGGAGTGGGGGCCGCGAACGATAGCCGACGGCCGTGGCGCGACGCGGGGTGTGCGAGGCTCCCCCCATGCGCCGCTTCGACCCCACCGAAGGCCCCCGCGCGGGGATCTACCGCCACTACCGCGGCTACGCATTCCCCCAGTTCACCCTGGTCACCCGGATCCGCGTGGACGTGGCGAGGCTCAAGGCCGAGGGCGGCCTGTTCCCCAACCTGCTGTGGGGGGTGATGGAGGCGGCGCAGGCAGTCCCCGAGCTGAGGCAGCGGATCCGGGTCGACGAGGGCCGGGACGTGGTCGTGGAGCACGAGGTCGTGGACTGCACGGTCACGGCCGCGAAGGCGGACGACAGCTTCCAGTTCTGCTTCGTCCCCCGGGATGCGGACCGGGAGCGCTTCGTGGCGGAGCTGCCGGAGCGGCTGGCGTCGTCGGCGTCGTCGGTGGGTCTGGACCTCGCCGAGCAGCGGCGCGACGACATGCTCTACCTGAGCTCCGTCCCCTGGTTCGACGTCGTCGGGGTGAACCACGCGATGAGCGGCGACCCCACGGAGTGCATCCCCCGCGTGCTTTGGGGCCGGGTGGTGGATGGCGAGGTGGGGATGGCGCTCACCGCCCACCACTCGCTGGTGGACGGGCGGCACATGGCGCGCTTCTTCGACGGGCTCCAGGAGCGGGTCGGGTGACCGGGTGCGAGCAGGGCCGTGCCCCTCGATAGACTCCAGCGAGCACCCCACGGAGGTCCCATGCCCACCTGGTCGACCCGCGCCTTCCTGTTCGCCCTCGCCCTGGCCTTCGCCGGGTGCCCCTCGTCGGACGACGACGACGCCACGGCCAACGACGACGACGTGGTGGACGACGACGACGCCATCGACGACGACGACGCGGTGGACGACGACGACGCGGTCGACGACGACGACAGCACGGCGGACCCGCTCGACCGGCAGACCTGGGTCGACCCGCCGGAGATCGAGGTGGACGGCGACGGTGTCCTGCAGCTGCGCATGGAGGTGGCGGAGGTCCAGATCGGCGACCGGCGCCTCTGCTTGCGGACCTGGAACGGCGCGGTCCCGGGCCCGACGATCGACATTGCCGCGGCGTCGAGCCCGCGCCAGGTCCGGCTGGACTTCACGAACACCCTGACGACCGAGGACCTCCAGACGGTCGGCCCGCCCGGCCCGGGGGCGCCCGAGTACGACTTCAACGAGACGAACCTGCACACGCACGGGCTGCACGTCCGCCCCGACGAGGACGCGACGGGCACGTACCTGGCGGACAACGTGCTCGCCCACCACGCAGCGGGTGCGACGGCCCAGTACCGCTTCGACATCGACGAGGACGAGGCGGAGCGCGGCCGGCCGCACGAGCCGGGGACGTTCTGGTACCACCCGCACGTGCATGGGACCACGGGGATCCAGGTGGCCAACGGGATGGCGGGAGCGCTCATCGTCCGCGGAGACATCGACTCGGTGGCGGGCATCGCCGAGGCGACCGAGCGCATCTTCGTGATGACCCACATCCCGACCGGCGCGACGGCGCTCGGCGCGGGAGAGACGTGCGACGAGTCGAGCCTGTCGGTGAACGACTTCGCGATCATCGCGGCCCCGCCTGAGGAGGTGCAGGTGAACGGGGTGATCCAGCCGCGGATCGTGGTCCCCCCGGGCCAGGTCGAGCGCTGGCGGCTGATCCACGCCGGGGTGACCCAGGAGATGAACGTCGGGCTCTACGCGGGGACCGACGACGACTGCTCGGGGGTGACGGGCGCCCCGATCGAGGTGAGCCAGATCTCGGTCGACGGCATCACGTTCCATGCGGCCCAGGCGCGCGAGAAGGTGTTCCTGTCGTCGGGGAACCGGGCCGACCTGATGGTCGAGGCTCCGGCGACGGATGGGGTCTACTGCCTCGCCTACGAGCAGCCGGCCGCGCCGGGGCAGCCGCCGAGCACCATCGTGATCGCGGTGCTCGACGTGGACAGCGCTGCGGGGACGCCGACGGGAGGGTTCCCCAGCGACTCGGACCTCGACGCCTCCGCGCTCCCGCTCCTCGACTGCAACGCGGCGGCCGATGGCGCCCAGGACCTCATCTTCAGCCAGCAGGTGCACAGCGTCACCGGCGACGACTGCGACGGCGTGCCTCCGGGCGGAGGGCTCGGGTTCAACATCAACTGCGAGGAGTTCGATCACATGAACCCGCGCGTGCTGACGGTGAACCGGACCGAGGACTGGACCGCGACGTCGGAGTTCGGGGACCACCCGTTCCACATCCACGTCAACCCGTTCATGGTCTGTGAGGGGACGATCGACGGCGAGACCGTGACGCCGCACTGGCGAGACACCGTGATGGTCGGGGAGAGCGTCGATCTGCGCCTGCGGATGGTCTACGAGACGTACACCGGCTCCTTCGTGACCCATTGCCACAAGCTCCACCACGAGGACCAGGGGATGATGGAGATGATCCGGATCGACCCGGAGCTCTGAGGGCGCCGTGAGTGGATTGACGGACGCGATCGCGGCGGCGGTCCGCCGAGTCTGGGCGGCGCAGACGGCGACGGATGTGTACGGAGTGGCGCTGTTCACGAGCCCGTCCGCCGAGTTCATCCGGGTGACGGTGTTCTCCGAGGCGGGGCTGGACGAGGTCGCGGCGGCCTACGCGTCGTCGGGGAGCGCGGCGACCCGCGACGACCTGCGGTGGAGCCCGGCGGACTCCCGCCTGCACTGCCTTGGCGACGAGGCGTTCGCGCCGGTGGACGCGCTGATCGCGGAGGAGTGGGCGGGGTGGGACCACGTGGACGCGCGCTACGCGGCGTGCGAGGCCGCGCTGCGACAGGTGGATGGGGAAGGACTGTTTGGCCCGGGGCGCGCGGACCTCGTGCTCCTCGTGATGCAAGGGGACCAGAGCGACCGGGCGCGGCTGGAGAGCGCGCGGCGGCTGAACCCGCCGCAGGTCGCCGCACGTCTGCGTGGCCAGCTGCGGATCACGGAGGAGGTGGGGGTCGCGTTCGGGCTCGGCACCGCCTACCAGATCGCGGCGTTGGACTTCGCGGGAGGGACGCTGCTCGCGTCGGGGTCCGGCGGGGAGCTGCTCCTCTGGCGGTGGGACGAGCGGAGCGGGCAGTGGGTCGACGTGGACGGTGCGCCCCAAAGCGGGCGGCGCTGGGCCGCGGGGCTGACGCCGGACGGCGCCGGGGTCTACGTGAGCGACGGGAACACGGTGCAGACGGCGCCGATCCGCAAGCGGCTGCGGGCCCTGTCGACGTTCTACGAGTCGCCGGATCAGGTACGCGCGCTGCGCTGGTCGCCCGACGGATCCACGCTGCTGGTGGAGACCTGGGGTCCGATGGTGGCGCTCGACTGGACCGGCGCGGTGCGCTGGCGGACGGAGCTGGCGGGGCCCGCGGCCTGGACGCCGGACGGGCGGCTGGTGGCCGCGACCGAAGATGGGATCGCGTGGCTCGATGGAGCGACGGGGGCGGAGTTGGAGCGGCGCGCGCTGGGGGCGGAGCCGGGGGCGGTCGCGGTCACGGCGGGGGCGGTCGCGGTGGTCCTCGGCGGAGGGTGGAGCGAGCGACCCCTCGAGGTGGTGGTGGTCGGGGAAGGGGCGATGGACGTCGGTGGGCTGCAGCGCATCAACGCGCTCGCGTTCTCGCCGTCGGGGGACCGGCTGGCGGCGGCGTGTGGGGGTGGGGAGCTCGTGGTGTGGAACCGCGCGGGGGACCGGCTGTTCGAGGGGCGCGGGCGCCACGAGAGCTTGGGGCAGGTGTCCTGGATCGACGCGCGGCAGGTGATCGCGGCGGGGCGGGACGTGGACCGTGGGGCGGCGGTCGTGGGGTTCGCGCTCTGAGGACCGGCCGCAGAGTCGCGCGGCGGGGCGGTCGCCGTGGGCGACTGACGGTCAGAGGCTGAGAGCGTCGAGCAGGGGACCGAGGGCAGCGGCGCCGAGGGCCTCGCAGCGGGCGGGGCTCCACCCGACCGCCGGGTCTGGGCGGTTCGCGTTGTCCTTGAAGGGCATCTCCAGGGTCATCGACAAGGCGCCGAACCGCTCCGCGGTCTGGTTGGACAGGTAGGTGAGGTTGGCCTGGCCGGGGGAGGACGGGGGGTAGCCGTGTTCCTGCTGGAAGTCGGGGGAGGCGGCTTCGTACGCGTCGAGGAAGCGCTGGAGCGCGTCGGCCTGGTCGCCGGACCAGCTGGGGATGCCGTGGGTCCCGGCGATGAAGTTGTACGGCAGGGCTTCGTCGCCGTGGACGTCGAGGCAGAGGTCGAGCCCCGTGGCGTCCATCGCGTCCCGGGTGAGGAGAGCCTCGGGGGAGCGCGCGAGGGTGGGAGTGGCCCATTCACGGTTGAGGTTCGCGCCGGCGGCGTTGGTGCGGAGGTGTCCGCGCGCGACGCCGTCGGGATTGATCATGGGGACGACGTGGAGGGTGGCGGCGGCGCGGAGGGCGACGGCGACGGGGTCGTCGGAGCACAGGCGGCGGAGGAACCCCTCCATCCACCAGCTGGCCATGGACTCGCCGGGGTGCTGCCGGCCCACGATCCAGGCGGTGGCGGGGCCGTCGCCCACGACGAGGCGGTCGAGGACGCGCCCTTCGAGGGAGCGGCCGAGGGGCGCCAGGCGCGCAAACGGGTGGGTCACGACGTGGGCGACGAGGGCCTGCGCCCGGGCGATGGAGTAGGGAGCGAAGTAGGCGAACCAGACGGCGTCGACGGCGGGAGTGTGGCGGATGGTGAGGACGCCATCGTCGTAGGAGGTGGTCGCACGGCGCCAGGTGGTCCGGTCGTCGGAGGTGACGGCCTGATAGCCCTCCCAGCCGCGGGGGTACGCAGCATCGCCCGCGTTCACGATGTGCAGGGTCAGGGGGACGCCCCGGGACCCGGCGACGCGGAAGTGGAACCACTGGAAGAACTCCTTGGGTCCGTGCCGCGTTTCGGTCAGCGGGTCCCGGCGAATCCGCAGCTGGATGGCGGTGGGGTCGTCCGCTGAGACGACCTCGATGTTGCCGCTCTCGAAGGTGGAGTCGATGTGCATGGCGGCCGAGGTTAGAGCACCAATCCCGCGGTCACCGGGTCGCATGGCGCGGGACCTACGGGATCGCAGCGTGGGGTCCCCGTCGTGCGGAGCGGGGGGCGAACGTGCCGGAGTGGCCGCGTGCCTTGCCTTCTGCCTGCTCCCCAGGGGAACGTAGCTACGTGGCCGACAAGGACCCCGCGACCAGAATCCGTGAGCTCGAGGCTGAGCTCGCCCAGACGCGTGAGATCCTCGGCGAGTCCGAGCGGATCACTTCGTCGGGTGCGTACCACTGGGAGCTGAGCAGCGGGGCGGCGCTCTGGTCCGAGGGGATGTTCCGCATCTACGGCTTGTCCCGGGACGGGTTCTCCGGCGATCCCGGGGTGGTCATGGACATGGTCCACCCCGAGGATTTGCGGCGATTCGGCGAGGCCATGAGGGGAGTGGTCGAGGAGGGCGTGGCTCCGGAGAACCTCGAGTTCCGGATCGTCCGCCCCGACGGCGAAGTCCGGAACATCTGGAGTCGCGGGAAGCTGCTGCGGAACGAGGCAGGCGAGGTCACCCACATGATCGGGGTGAACCACGACATCACCGATCGGCGGCGGTTCGAGGAGGAGCTGGCCCGGTCGGCCAAGCTCGAGTCCCTGGGTCTGTTGGCCGGGGGCCTCGCCCACGACTTCAACAACATCCTCACCGGAGTGGCGGGCAACATCGAGCTCGCCGAGGTGCACGCCGACGACCCCACCTACCGCGCGGAGGTGCTGGACGAAGCGCGGCGGGCGTTGGAGCGCGCGCAGGGCCTGACCCGGCAGCTGCTGACGTTCGCGGACGGTGGCGCGCCGATCAAGCGGCCCTCGGCCTCGGACGAGATCGTCCGGGAGACGGCGAGCTTCGTCACGCGGGGCTCGACGGTCCGCTGTGACTTCGATCTGCCGGCCGGGCTCCCGATGGTCGATGCGGACCCGACGCAGCTGGCGCAGGTGGTCCACAACCTCGTCCTCAACGCCGTCCAGGCGATGCCCGAGGGAGGGACGCTGCGGATCGACGCGACGGAGGTGGATGTACGCCAGCCGACGACGCTCCCGTTGGTCCCCGGCAGCTACGTGCGGCTGCAGGTCACGGACGACGGGCCCGGCATTCCGTCGGAGCAGCTGCCTCGGGTCTTCGAGCCGTTCTACTCGACGCGGCCGGGGGGCCGAGGGTTGGGCCTCGCGGGGTCGTTCTCCATCGTCCACCGACACGGTGGGCACCTGGCCTGCGCGTCGGAGCTCGGGGTCGGGACGCGGTTCACGGTGTGGTTGCCGGTGTCGCAGGGGTATCCGGCGACCGAGGCGACGAGCGCCGGGCCCGCCGCGGGCCGCACCGCAGCCCGGGTGCTCGTCCTCGACGACGACCCCACGCTCCGGATCCTGATGCGGCGGGCGCTGAGCGCGGCGGGGCACACGGTCGACGTGGTGGGTGAGGGGATGGCGCTCGTTGAGCGGTTCAGGCACGCCCGGGACCAGGGAATGGGGTACGACGTGCTCGTGCTCGACTTGACGATCCCCGGCGGCCTCGGAGGCCTGTGGGCGATCGAGCGGCTGCGGGCGGTCGACCCGGAGGTCCGCGCAGTGGCATGCAGCGGCTACACCGCGAGCCGCGTGATGGCCGACCCCGAGTCCGCCGGCTTCGTCGGCGCGCTCCAAAAGCCCTTCCGCCTCGACGACCTGCGGCAGGCAGTGGAGCGAGCCCTGCTGGGCGACCGGTGGACCCACAGTGGAGTCCCGGACGAGGGGCGCTGATGAGCCGCCAGACGGTCCACACCCACCGTGTGGATGGCAAGCACTGGAAGCGGCTCGCGATGGTGAAGGAGCGGGTGTTCCCCGCTTCTGTGGCTCACATCTCGTCCCTCCACGACAACTGCGGCGCGTCGTTTGACCACGCGACCGCCCTCGTGGGGCTGAGGTCCGCGTTGGGAGCCCCCGCCGACCACGTGGCAGAAGCTGTGACCTGGGTGCGCGACGTGGGCGTTGCGCTCTTTCGACGGGGGATGCTGGAGCGGGAGGATCACGTCACCGCGAGCATCGCCGGACGCGCGGTGGACGTCCCCGGGGGCCCGTCGTACTGGAACAGCGCGCCGCGCTGGGCGGATGCGGTCGGCGCGGCGCTGAGTCTCCGAGACGAGGACGCGCTGGTGCAGCTCTGCGCCTTTCCCGCCGACGGCTTCCTCGGGAGCTATGCCCGGTACCACGACACCTACGCGCGCGCCGTCATGGCTGCCCTTGCCGGCGACCTGAGCGGGCGGGATCTGTTCCTGGAGTCGGTCGAGCAGGCCGAGCGCGCCGACACGTTCCCGATCCGCGGGCGGCTGTACGGGGCCCCCCTGGCGCGGCTCGCGCTGGCCGTCCTGGCCGGCGATCAGGCGGAGTACACGGTGCGTCTGACGGAGGGACTGGAAGCGTTCGCGACCCTGTATGGCCAGGGCCAGGACCGGCAGGACCCGCGGGGCGTGGTCCCACTGCGCTACGTCGGCTGGTGCGCCCGCGCCCACGATGCGGGATTGACGCTCGAAGTGGAGTCGGACTACCTGCCGCCCTACCTGGTCGAGGGGCTCGCTTCGTAGACGAGGTCGCTCGGCAGGCTATGGATCATGCAGATCATGCAGAGGGTCCGGCCGACTCCTGGACTGCGCCGATGGCCTTCACGACACCGACCGCAGCGTGGAGGAGCCTGGCGACCCCGGAGCCATCCGCGACGATCGCCCCCACGGTCTCCCAGGTCATCGGCGGGGTACATCGCACCTCCTCCGGACTCAGCAGCAGGAGCAGGTTGGTCCCGTCGCCCGGGCGCGGCGTGAACCGGGTCGGCTCCAGATCGTCCCAGTGGTCCGCCGCGAGCTCCAGGACGAAGTCGGCGGCGGCGCGCACGGTCGCATGGAGGCCCAGGCCGCGCTCCGCGAGGCCGTTGCTGCGGTAGCTGGAGACGCTGCCGTCGGTCGATACGACGAGGGTGTAGGTGTCCGTGGGAAGTCCCGACTCCAGCACGACCGCGAATGGGGTCCCAGGCGCTGCGTCGGCCGGCACGTCGGAGAGGAGGAGCTGGCGGGCCGCGAGGTAGGCGGGGTCCGCGTCGTCCTCCCGATCCTGGTCCGGGAGGACGTCCGGGGCCTCGACGGCGACGGAGGCCCAGTCCGGGAACGTCGTGTCCCCGCGGTAGCGGTTCAGTGCGCGGGCAGCGGCCAGGGCAAGCTTGGCCAACGAGGCCTCCCCTTGGGCGCCCGCGAACGTCTCCGTCGAGGCCGTCGCCTGTCGGACCACCGGCTCGAGGGCGCGCAGGTGCCAGTGCACGCACATGACCATTCCGCGGGCGCGGATCAACGGTGACGGATCCGCCAGGAGCCGGAGGGCGAGGGTCTCTCGGGCAGCGGGGACGTCGCCAGGGGCCCACTCGGCCAACGCCCGCTCGCCCACCTCGTCCCTCAGCGCCTCGATCGCTCGATTGCCGGCATCCATGCCGTTCCGATCGCACACCGCAACGACGGTGAAGCCGAGTCCGTGGCGCCAGCCCCCGTCGCGGCCCCAGAACGCCTCGGGAGTCTCGGGTTCGAAAGGGGCGCCGAAGGGGAGCGCGCCCTTCGACATCAAGAGGATGCACCCGCCGTCCAGGGTGGCGACGAACCCCTGCAGCTCGAACCAGGGAGGCTCCAACACCGTGATCCCCAGGACTTCCCGGAGCAACGGCTCGTCGGGTGTGGACCCGAGACCCTCGGTGACGCCATCGCGGATCAGGGCGGCGTAGCGGGAGTCGGTGCTCAGCCGACGGACGCCCTGCGCCCCGGAGGTGCCGGTTCCGTTCGGTCCCGCGTGCCAGACGCGGGCCTGGCGACCGCTCTCGACGACAACGGCCAGGACCTCGGGAAGACCGCGGCCGAACCGCCCGTCCTCGTAGGCGCGGTGGACTGCCTGCTGCAACGCCGCGCGGCGGTCGGTGACCCCGTCGGCGCCTGCGGCGAGGAGGAGGTCGTCGGCGAGCGTGCCGAGCACCTGCTCCGCCTCCGCACCGGTGTGGAGCAGGCCGGCGGAGCTCGAGAGGACGAGGAGGACACCGTCGCGGCAACGCAGCACGCTTGGCCGGTGCGCGCGCGCGAGTCGGCCCGGAGCGGGGCTGGCGGCGCAGACGCGGTAGAAGACACCCTCAGTGAACTCGATCCAGACGGGCTCCAGCATCGGGTGAGAGTCCCAGCCCAGCCCGGTGGGGGTCAAGGCCGCCGATGCGGACGTCCGGGACGTGGCGGAGGCGCATGGGGAATCGCACTGCGCTGTCGAGCTTGCTCGACTGCGTAAACCGACTTCGCATCGGCTCCGCACGAAGTGGCGGAGGCGCATGGGAATCGCACTGCGCTGTCGAGCTTGCTCGACTGCGTAGACCGACTTCGCATCGGCTCCGCACGAAGTGGCGGAGGCGCATGGGAATCGCACTGCGCTGTCGAGCTTGCTCGACTGCGTAGACCGACTTCGCATCGGCTCCGCACGAAGTGGCGGAGGCGCATGGGAATCG
>Ga0213839_1000139_pt1 | contig 156041 bp, 127 predicted proteins | sample SWPATP21_FD_160075 | JGI IMG/M metagenome (GOLD analysis project Ga0213839, IMG submission 160075) | Coastal seawater microbial communities from Marineland, Florida, United States - SWPA TP2 #1 | ecosystem: Environmental > Aquatic > Marine > Coastal | place: USA: Florida | collected 2016-08-14
CCGGGACCTGCTCCTCGATGTTCATCAAACAGAGCATCGAGGACTGCTTCTCCTGCTTGCCGCGCACCATCCTTCTAGATCACACCCGTCGACCTCTGTCGACGGGGTTTTCCGACATCCTGCTAGATCCCGCAGGTCTCGATCATCGGTCCGAGGAGGTTGTACTCGGCCGTGCAGGGTCCGTCTATTCCCGCATCAACGGCGGCCGAGAAGGCCCACACTTCTGGGCAGGTGAGGTCGCCGAAGCAGTTGTAGAAGTCGGTGCGCAGCTCGTAGCACATGTCGGGCTGCCCGGGCGTCAGCTCAGCATAGGACTCACGCGCCATGATGATTCGTTCTCCCACGAGCTCCCCGTGCCTGAGTGGACCGCACGCCCATGCACAGACCCAATACGCGTCCGAGAAGTCCATCGGCGCAGGGAACTCGGCGAGCTCCAAGCAGGTTCCTTCCGGGCCCGTGGAGCTGCTGTCTCCGGACTCCGTAGTTTCGGACGTGGCGGTCCCTGTGCCAGTCCCACCCGCGCCGCCGCTGCCCGTGTCGCGAGCTGTGCACCCTGCCGACCAGCCAACGAGGAGTAGCGCCAGACTCGTTGTTGATGCCGTTCCAGTCTGCATGGTCATGGTTTCTCGACGATGTGGAGTCGGCGCGGAGGCATGCATCGTTTCCACGTCATGCTCGCCGCGGCATCACGCGTCGATTCGTCGGCGTTCGTGTACCAGTGCCACAGGGTGTCGAGCCAGTCCTCGTTGACTCCGGCATCGGCCCACGCGTTGGAACACTCGGGTGAGTCCCATATGCCCTCGAAGGGCAGGGGGCGGCTGTGTTGTTCCCTGGACAGTTGTGCGGAAAACCGCTCGTACGGCAGGCGGAGCTGTGAGCGTGGCACGCCATCGATCCTCGGATGCGACAACCATTGACGCATTTCGAATACGACAACGTTGTCGCATCTTGCGCGAAAACGCTCACCCTGAGTGGCGGGGCGTACCCGGCTTGGCCGGCCGACGGGTGCAGGTTGTTGGTAGGCTACGCGCGATGGACGAGGGACCGACGGGGTCGCGGACCACGGTGGCGGAGGACTCCGTGCTCGACGGCGGGCCTCGTCATGTCGACTCGGTCGAGGCCGAGCGTGTGCGGGGTGCCGTCGAGGCGCTGATGTTCGGCTCCCAGGAGGGCTCGACTGCCAAGCTGGGTCGGTTTTCGTTGCTCGAGCGGGTCGGGAGCGGAGGGATGGGCATGGTCTATTCCGCCTGGGATCCGCAGCTCGATCGCAAGGTTGCGGTGAAGGTCGTGCGGTCCGACGTGGCGGGTCCCGATGCGATGTCGCGGTTGATCGAGGAGGCGCGCAGTCTCGCCAAGCTCAGGCATCCCAACGTCGTGACGATCTACGACGTGGGCGAGTCGAACGGACGGGTTTGGCTTGCGATGGAGTTCGTCTCGAATACCGTGCGGCAGTGGCTGACGGGCAAACCCAAGCCGCGGGAGATCCTGGCCGTGTTCGAGCAGGCCGGACGCGGGCTGATGGCTGCGCACCGGGCTCATCTCGTCCACCGCGACTTCAAGCCGAGCAACGTGTTGTTGGATGAATCCGGTCGGGCGATCGTTGCCGACTTCGGGTTGGCGCGAAGCCAGAAACACGTCGACGAAGGGGCGACCGGTCGGGCGGGCACGCCCTACTTCATGTCGCCCGAGCAGTTCGACGGCCGCGCCATCGATGCCCGGTCGGACCAGTTCAGCTTCTGCGTGTGTCTGTACGACAGCCTGTTCGGGGAGCACCCCTTCGAAGGCGACAGCGCGCTCGAACGGCAGCTCGCGGCTCTCGAAGGGCGGTTTCGCCGACCCTCGCGACGGGGCGAGGTGCCCCTGGGCATTCTCGCCGTGCTCGCGCGAGGGCTGGAGCACGACCCGGACCGTCGCTTCGACGACATGGAGGCGTTGCTCGATGCGTTGATCGACAGGCCCCGCCGTCGTCGACGTTGGATCGCGGGATCGTCGATCGCGGGCGTTGGCATCCTGGCTGGGGTCATGGCGAGCTGGGGCGTGGCCCCGCAAGCACCCCTTCCGTGTGCTGGGGCGCAGGACGAGTTCTCTCAGGTCTGGAACCCCCAGCGCGGCACTGCAGTGGCGCAAGCGTTCGAGGGCACGAACCTCCCGTATGCCTCCGACACCTCGCGCACCGTGATCGCGGGACTGAATGCCTACGCGCAGGCGTGGACGCAGATGCGAGTGGAGGCGTGCGAGGCCACCTTCGTTCGCGGAGCGCAGTCCGAGAGCCTGCTCGACCGACGCATGGCCTGCCTCGACGATCGCCGAGCGCACGTGGGCGCGCTGGTCGACCTCCTCGAGACCGCAGATGCGCAAACCGTGAGGACGTCGGCCAAGGCCGTGCAGCAGCTCGCGTCGGTCGAACCGTGCGCCGATCCTGCCGTCGTGTCCACGCACCCACCGCTGCCGGAAGACCCGGACCTTGCCGCCGAGGTCCGAGCGGTCGAGGCCGAGCTGGTGTCGGTGCAGGCGCTGCTTTCCACCGATCGCTCGGCCGACGCATTGGCTCGGGTCGAAGCGCTGCTCGCCCGGGCAGAGGCCACCGCATGGCCACCGCTGCATCAGAAGGCGCTGCACGTCGACGGCATGGCGGCCATGCAGTCAGGCCAGTTCGCGCGGGCGCTCCGCAACTTGGAACGGTCGCTGTGGTTGGCCGAGGCGCACGCCAACGACGCCGCCGTCGTGCGGTCCGCGTCGCAGCTGCTCAACGCGCTCTCGGACGAAGACCCGACCTCCGCCACTGCCGAGACATGGTTTCAGCTCGGCCGTGCGGTCCACGAACGGCTGGGCGGGCGACCCGACCTGGGCATCGTGTTGTGGAGCAGTCACGGCGCGGTCCTGGCTCGAAACCAAGACTTCGACGGGGCCCAGACCGCGCTGGAACGCGCGTCGGCACTCGCGGCGGACTCGTTGCCCGCCGGGGACCTCGGTCATGCCGAGCTCGCGATTTCGCTGGGCGGCGTGCTCCTGCAACAGGGGGAGTCCGATCGGGCGCTCGAGCACTTCGATCGCGCGCTGGCCATCCTGAAGGAGGCCGTGGGTCCCCACCACCCCCTCGTGGGCGGCCTTCACAACAACCTCGGGGCGACCTACTTCGGACAGCACGAGTACGCGAAGGCGCGGACCGAGTTCGCGCTGGCCATCGAGGTCGAAGAGAGCATCGCGGGCCCCGATTCGGTGACGCTGGCCGACAGGCTCTACAATCTCGCGATCGTCGATGCGCGTCTGGGGGACGTGGAGCAGGCGGAGCAGACGTTTCGACGCATCGAGGGCATGTACGTGCAACAGCACGGGCCCAAGCACCCCTACGTGGCCGCGGTGCACGAAGAACTCGGCATTCTCGCGCGTGACCGCGACGACTTCGACACGGCGCGTGAGGAGTTCGAGCTCGCGCTCGAGATCAAGACCGAGGCCTTGGGGCCCAAACACCCCGAAGTTGCGAACGCGATCAAGGGACTCGCCTACGCGGAACTCGGGGCAGGGCATCTCGAGCGGGCACTCGAGTTGTTCGAGCAGAGCGCCGCAATCATCATCGACACACTCGGGGAGGACCACGAACGCTCTGCCAATGCCCGCGCCAGGGTTGCCAAGGTGGCGTTGCGTCTAGGCAGGTTTGCCGATGCGCGCCGTGACGCTGGGCGTGCACTCGAAACCCTCGACGCCATGGGCGACGGCGCGGAGCCTGGCGTTGCCGCGGACGCCCGTTTCACGCTGGCGCAGGCCACCTGGGAACGTGACGCGCCGCAGGGTGTTCGCCTGGCCGAGCGGGCCCTCGACGAGTCGGTGCCCGGTTCGTTGCGGGACGACATCCAGGCGTGGCTGCGAGCGCACGGGTAGCCGGGGTCGGCGCGGGTCACTTCGGCCGGAGCTCACGGGCCCAGGCTGCAAAGTCGGCTTCGCGTTCCAGCGTTTCGAGCTCGTCGCGAGAGACGAACTCCAATGTCGCGAGAATCTCGCGGAGGCGCTCGCGGGCTCGGGCCAGGCGACTGCGGGCGGTGTGCGGAGAGACCTCGAGGACTTCGGCGACCTCATGGGTCTTGAGGCCTTCCCAATAGAACAGCTCGAGCGTGATCTGAAAGTCGAGTGGCAGTCGCCGCATCGCGGCCAGTAACCGGCCTTCGCGTTCTTTGTCCGACAGCGCCGTGCTCGGGGACGCACCGGCGTCGATCACCGAGCTGGTCTGGGGGGCGAACTCGCGACGGGCCCGGCGGTAGTGCTCGCACACACGGTTGCGCGCGATTCGAAGCATGTAGGTTCGAAACGAAGCACGCCCTTCGAAGCGCTCGGCCCCCGCGAGGCACGCCTCGAACGTCTCTTGGACGAGGTCATCGCAGGGTCCGTCCAGCTTCGTGGAAAGGAACCGAAACAACGCGTCGAAGTGGCGACGGAACAAGGCGTTGCCCGCCGCCCCATCGCCACGGGACCAAGCACGCAGCAGCTCCGCGTCCGACTCCACCGCACAAAGCGTAGCCGAAAACGCAGACGCTTGGGGCGAGTCCGTCCTCGCGCGCGCAGACGAAAACTCGCTCCTCGACCCCCTTTGAGAGCAAGAGAGCGAAGCGTCCCGGCTCCCACTCCCAGCATGAGGCCTCACTTCATGAGGGTGCGGAAGGTGGTGACGCCTGCGGAGGAGCCTCCGACGGTGTAGCAGCGTTTGGTGGTGCTCTGCGCCCAGCCGGCGTTTCCGGCCGAGTCCTGGCATGCGTAGACGCGGCCGCTCGCCGACGATGATGGGTTTGCGAGCACGGCGTTGCCGAAGCTCGTGCTGCCGCCGGATTTGCTCGGTCCCCAGGTCGAGCCGCCCGCACCGATGTAGATGTCGTAGTCGTGCGCGATGCCATAGGACGTCGACCCTGGGCTGCGGAACTTGCACGCTGTCGTCCGCCGCTTGGACACGTTGTTGTTCGTGACCAAGTGCCCGACGCGGAATGCCGCGCCCTGCTTTGCGCGGCACAGGGCGCGCCGTTTGTTGTCGAACACCTGATAGACGGGATCGGCACCCTTGATGCTGGCGGGCCAATCCTTGGGCGGTGTCCACCAGCCGTTGCCACCCGAGGGGAGGCTCGGCAAGCCGGACGTCTTGGCCTTGGCCACCGAGTGAATGGGAAGGCCGACCCACTGACCCATCAGCATGACGTTGCATGCGGTGGGCATCGTGCCCGCCGGTGGAAGCGCGAAGTATCCGGGCACCTCGTTGCCGCCGACCTTGGCCTTGCACACCACCCGCGTTTCACCGTCCCACACGTACGTCAGGGAGTAGATCGAGATGCGGCCCCGCTGCGCCATGTGTTGGCTGAGCTCCCACGTGAACTCGTCGCCGTTCGCGACGACCTGGCCTCCGGTGCTGCCCATGCACTTCCACCGCTGAATGCCAGCACCGTACGCGCCCGGAAGCGCCAGACTGACCTCGCCCTGCCGCAAACACACCGGGTGATAGAAGTAGCCGCCACGGGGCTTCTGAGAGCGTGCGTGCAACGTGTCTCGGTGTCGGATCCAGTTCGTCCCGCTCTTGTCTTGGCGGTACAGCGGGCCATTTTGTTTTGCCGTGGTCCATTTGGGCTTTGGAATCGGCGCCGCGGCGGCGGCCAGCGGAAGGATGAGGGCGACGGCAAACGCGAAGAACGAGGAGGTACGCTTCATGGCTGCTCTCACAGTCGGGGTTGGGGTCCAAACTGATCCCGAAAACCCGTCGATTGCGACGGGGAGGGCGGCTACGGGACGCGCCAGAAGTCGACCCGGTTCCTGTTGACGGCACGCATGGTGTGGCCGTCTCGGTAGACGCGAAAGACGAAGACGCAGTGCTCGTCGCGGGTGCACTCACCGACGCTCTGGAACGATGCGATGTCCGCCATGTGGCTCGATGCGTACGTCGTCAGCAGCTTGGGCTCGTTCTCGTTCATGCCTCGGTCGCCCCAGGTGCAGTGTCCCGGGTCGACGCGGGACACATTCAGGAACGCCCCCTGCTTGGCCCCTCGGTTGCCGCGTTCGAACCCCACGCGGATGTGCAACGTTCGAGTCGAGCTTCCCTTCGGGAACATCTCGTAGCTCATGCTGCCGCCGCCGCGGCAGTACATCGAGTATGCGGTCGGTTCCTTCTTGCCGGCGGCGTTCGCTGCGACGGCCTCTGCGTCCACGGACGGGTCGAGCGGGCCACTGTGCGTTGCGGTGGCCCGCTTGGACGTGGGAGTCGGCTGTGCGGCGGCGGCCAGCGGGAGGATGAGGGCAACGGCAAACGCGAAGAACGAGGAGGTACGCTTCATGGCTGCTCTCACAGTCGGGTTTGGGGCCCAAACTGATCCCGAAAAAACGTCGACCGCGGCGGGCTACTTCTGAAGGCGGGCTGCCCACGGTCCGCTGAAGCTCGAACCTTTGGTCTCGAGCTTCATGTCTCCGCAGATCCAGGTGTCGTCCAGGTGCGCGATGTTGACCGTGCCCGGCGTTGCACCTTCGAGGCTGAGCCGCATCAGGATGTTGCTGCCCGACTTGTGCCGCACGGTGCTCACGACCTTGCGCTCGTTCTCCAGACCGAGCACGTATTGCCCGGTGTCGACCGGGAACGCTTCCTTGGAGTCGAGGTCGACCTTGCCGAAGCTGAGGTTGAGCGACAACTGCTTGCCGCGAGGACCGTCACCGGAGCGTTTGGGATCCATCTTGTACGTGGCGAGGTTGACGTCGACGTACTTGCCCTCGCCGCGCGAGGAGGCGTAGGCGCTGATGACCTCGAAGTCGCCCTGCAGGAACGTGCTCTTCGCGTCGAGTTTGGTCGGTCGGGTGCACGCGGCCGGAAGCCCGCTCCAGTCCATGTCCACGTCGGCCTCCTGCGCCTGGTCGGCCCCATCCTTGGCTGGCGGGAGCGAGGTCTCGGTGAGCCCCGCGACGAGCACGGGCTCGGAGCGGTCGATGAGCGTCGCGTCGCCGAGCTGTCCTCGGTGGTTCCATCCCCAGCACTTGACGGTGCCGTCGTCGAGCGCCGCGCAGGCGAAGTTCGAGCCAACGTCCATGTGCACCGCCTTGCCCAGTCCGATCACGGCCTTCTTGTCCCGGTTGCTGGACTGGGTCTCGCCCGTGCCCAGTTGGCCGCGGTCGCCGTAACCCCAACACTGCACGCCCCCGCTGCTCGTCATCACGCAGGTATGGTTGCGCGCACGGACCAACGCGACGTCGGTGAGCTTGGCCTCCTCCCGGATCGTCTGCGACTCGCCCCAGCACTGCACGGTCTTGCCCTCGGTGATCGCACACGTGTCGCTGTTGCCCGACCCTGCGCCGATCGCCACGACGCCCGAGAGCCCTTTCACCGCCGTCGGTGCTTGTTTGGGCGTCACATAGCCCCAACACGTCACCGTCTTGTCCTCGAGCAACGCACACGCGTGGTTCTGCCCCGCAGCCACGGCGGTGGCCTTGGCCACGCCCGGGACGGTGGTCAGCCCCTTGTCGTAGCTCTTCGTGTCGCCGTCGCCGATCGAGTTGAACGCGGTGCTGCCCCACGCTTTCACCGAGCCGTCGGGCATCACGGCGTACTGGGTTCCGCCGCCGAGCGCGATGTCCTTGGCGCCTTGGAGCTCGGGAATCTCCTCCGCCGCGCTCGTCCATGTTTTGCCATCGGTCTTGGGCTTGTTGGCGGCGCTGCCCCAACAGGAGATGGCGCCCGTCTTGGTCCGCACACACGCCATGTCGCCCGAGCTGCCCGAATCTCCGCCCATCCAGATGTCGGTCGCATCCTTGACCCCCGGAATCGCGACCGGGGTCGCGGCGTCGATGTCGGACGGCTCGATGCCGTGCTCTCCTTTGTTGTTCCGGCCCCAGCAGCGCGCTGTGCCGTCGTTCATGAGCGCACACGCCGCGGCGTTGCCCGCTGCAACCTGCGTTGCTCCGAAAGGCGGTGCCTCGGGCTCGGCCGCCGCATCGGCCGACTTCGCGGGCGTGCCCGACTTCTTGGGCTGCTCGGGCCCGGCTCCGGCGGTGTCTTCGGCATCGCAGGCGGGAATGAGGAGCAGAGCAACGCTGACGAGGATGTTCTGGGAGACACGCATCGTTTCGCCCCGTCAGTCGGAGTTCGGCCGAGATTGATCCCGGGTTTTTCGATTCGCGTCGCTGCGCGCCTCGCTCGCGGCCTGCTACCGTCAGGATGTGGCAGGACGGCTGCAGTGGCGGAGGTTTGCAGGCCGATGGCTGCGAACCCCTGGAATCGGTCGCGGAGTGTCGAGCCGTGTTTCCCGCAGGCGACGGGTGCGGAGCGATCACCGATCACGAGGACTGCGACGGGCCTTCGGACGCGCTGCACCAAGGGGCGGATACGCCGATGTTTCGGGTGTACGAAGGCGGCGTATCGATCGTCGTGTCGACGCGGTGCGGTCCGCCTCCGGGCTACGACGACTGCGAGCCGTTCGCCGCAGACCTGCCGCCCGCGTGCGTGTGCTTGTGCGAACCCCCCTGAGGAGCGGTTCCGGGGATGCCCGATGACGGCGTCGGGCGGTCGCGGTGCGGTTGATCGATCGGGTGCAGCCGGGCACTACCCGGTCATGAGGCTTCGGCAACACGTCTTGTTCTCGCTCGCTTGTGTGGCGGTCGGGGTGGTGATCAGTGGCGGCGCGCGCCAGGTTTACGCGTTGTCCTGCGTTGAGCCCGAGTGGACGTTCGAGTTGACCGAAGCGGAGGCGGACGGTGTCGTCGCCGAGCCGGAGGCGTTCTGGAACGACGAGCTCCGCGTGGATGGCTACGAGAACACCGCGCTTGCAGCCGATCGATTGCCGATCGACCTCGGAGGTGGAGAATGAAACGCAAGACGAACCGATGGATGGCCCTGGTCACGGGCGTGCTGTCCGTCACCGGCGGACTCCTGCTCGGCGCGACCGGCTGCCTCGATCCTGGGACCTGCCCAAGCGACAGCTCTCAAGTCCCCGAGGGCGAGTATCAGATTCCTGTCGCGGACTATCCGGGGGTGAACGAAGGCACGCTCACGCTGGGTTCCGAGGACGCCGAGATTGAGTACGTCGACGACGACGGAACCCGCTGGGTCCTTCGCTACACGCTGTACGGCGCGGACTGACCGGCGAGTTCGCAGTGTGGCCAGCCCATGTGCGTCGCGTCTACGGCACGCACATGGGCTGCACACATTGTTGTTCCCGTACCCCAGGCTTCGCCATTGGCCCCCCAGGTTCTGGTGCCTCCAACCCCCGGACCTGCCTGGTAGGCTTGCCGCGATGCGAAGGTTTGCGACTCTGGGGATGCTGAGCGGGCTGGCGATCGGTGCGTCGGCGGTGACCACCAACGATGCGCGCGCGCACTTTCGGCTCGAGGCGCCCGCGGTGGCGACCGAGATGAACGACTTGGGCGACCCGCAGAAGACCTATCCCTGCGGTGGGGATGCGGGCGCGACGATGACGGGCGACCTCACCACGTACAGCCCGGGCGATACGATCACCATCACGGTCAACGAGACCATCTATCACCCGGGTCACTACCGGGTCGCGCTGGCCGAGAACGACATGAGCGAGCTCCCGGCCGATCCTCCGATCACGCCCGGTCCGGGGGACGAGTGCGCCATGACGGAGATCATGAACCCGCCGGTCTACCCGGTGCTGGCCGACGGCATGCTGCCGCATGACGCTCCGTTCGACGGCGAGCAGTCGTTCCAGGTCACGTTGCCCGACGACGTGGAGTGCGAGAACTGCACCCTGCAGGTCATCCAGTACATGTCCAGCCACGGCGCGCCGTGCTTCTACTACCACTGTGCCAACATCGCGATTCAGGGCGGCGCGAGCGGTGAGTCGACCGGTGACCCCACGGGTGGCTCCACGGGCGACGCGACCACGGGCGAGCCCGACCCGACCACGGGGGACCCCGATCCCACCGCAGACCCCACCGCCGCCACCAGCGACGGCAACTCCGCGGGCGAGACCGCCGATCCCACCGCGGGCGCCACGGCGACCGACACCGCCGCAGGCACCGGCACCGACGGTGAAGGCCAAGACTCGTCCGGCGGCGGCGGAGGCTGCTCCATCGGGACCCAGGGCGCAGGCGGGGCAGGCATGCTCGCCCTCCTGCCGCTGCTGTTCGCCGCACGCCGTCGGCGGTAGAGCACCCGCAGGTCCGTTTCCAAGACGTCGTCCGCAAGAAAGCGGAGCGTCCCGGAGGGGCGCGGAGCGGAAGAAGAGGAAAGTGCCGACGTGAAGCTGGGCCAACCGAGGGGTTCGGAGGGACCCCCCACCCTAGAGGGGGTCCTGTAGAAACCCGGCACGGACTTCAGACCTGAGGCGCTAGCTCGCGGGGCCCAGCAACACGAGCGTTTGCGCGGCCGCGCCGACGGTGGCCGCGATGACCTTGCGCGAGAAGGGGTGGTCGAGGTCTTCGACCACGTCGGGCGCGGGGTTGCAGTGGTAGTTGGGATAGCGGAACTCGGAGGTGTCGGTGATCATCATCGCCGGCACGTCCACATCCCAAAACGGCGCGTGGTCGGAGCGGCGCAGGTCGGAGAGTAGGGGGCTGGTCTTGAGCTCGGGCCCCAGCTCGAGGTGCACCACGGGCAGGTCCAAGCGTTCGGCCTGGGCCTTGATCGCCTCGGCGCCGGGGGTGATCAAGTCGTCGGCGACCAGGGTGATGAAGTCGCCGCGGAACTCGTTGCCTTCGACCTGTCCGTAGCCCTCGGGGAACACCGCCTCGAATCCGACTGGGACACTCTGGGCCCCCGGGGTGTCGTCGGTGTACCCGATCATTTCAAAGTTGTAGTTGGCTGCAATGTCGTCGCCGCGATCCATCGCTCGGGTGGCGTAGGAGCGGGCGCCGATGAGGCCGACCTCCTCTTGGTCCCAAAATGCGATGACCAGATCGTTCTCGTAGTCGCCCATCGCCAACACCCGCGCCGCTTCGAGGGCGCCGGCCACTCCGCTGGCGTTGTCGTCCGCACCCGCGCAGTCGGACACCGAGTCGTAGTGCGCGGAGAGGATCACGTCGGAGGTGCCCATCGTGCCGCGCAGCCGACCGATCACGTTGACGCCCGTCTCGTAGATGTCGAGCTCGACCTCGTAGCCGAACGCGGCCAGCTGCTCGGCCAGATGGTCCTGCACCACCTGCCAGTGGGGCTCGTTCGGTGACCGCGTTTGTGCCACGAACTGCAGGGTTTCTACGTAGCGCTCCTCTTCGACGCAGTCGGCGAGCGCGTCGGGGCTGTCGGGGCATTCGACCGGCTCGCCGCTGGAGCTGTCGGCCGCGGCCGTCGTGCTCGTTCCCTGTCCCGTGCTCGAAGTGGGGGTCGCGGCGGTTTCGGTCCCCGTGCCCGTGGCGGCGTTGTCGCCGTCGCACGCGGGCGACAGCAGCACGAGTGCTCCGAAGATGCAGGCGCGGGTCATCGCCTCAGGATAGCGTTATGGTGCGGGGCGTGTTGATCGCCGAGCGTCTGCGACACAAACGACCCGTCTTCAGCTTCGAGCTCTTTCCCCCCAAGACCGAGAAAGGGGAGGCCAACCTGCTGCGTGCTCTGGAGCGTTTGGCTCCGCTCGAGCCCGACTTCGTGTCGGTGACTTACGGGGCGGGGGGCAGCACGCGTTCCCGAACGCTCCAGCTCGTCAGCCGGATTCGAGAGAACTTCGGCATCGAGCCGCTCGCGCACCTGACGTGTGTGGGCGCGACGAAGGACGAACTCGCGCGGGTGCTCGACAGCCTGGGCGAGGCCGACATTCGAAACGTGCTCGCGCTGCGAGGCGACCCGCCGCAGGGCGAGGCCTCGTTCACGGCGACCGAAGGCGGGCTCGGGTATGCGAACGAGCTGGTCGCGTTCATCCGCGACCGCGGAGACTTCTGCATCGGCGCTGCGTGTTATCCCGAAGTGCACCCCGAGGCGGACGGCGCCGAGGAGGACCTGAAGCACCTGGTGCGCAAGGTCGATGCGGGCGCCGACTTTCTGATCTCACAGTTGTTCTTCGACAACCTGGCCTTCTTCGCATGGCAGGCTCGGGCACGGGCCGCTGGCGTGCAGGTGCCGATCCTCGCCGGCATCATGCCCGTCACCAACGTCTCGCAGGTCGAGCGGTTCACGAAGATGTGCGGGGCGAGCATCCCGGCTCCGTTGCACGAGGCGTTGCATCGTGCCGATGGCGATGCGCACGAGGTGTTCTGGACGGGCGTGTCCTACTCGGCACGCCAGTGCGAGCAGCTGCTCCACCCGCCTGCGCCCGACCCCTACAGTCAGCGCCCGCGCGGTGTGGCGGGGCTGCACTTCTACACGCTCAACAAGAGCCCGGCCACGCGGGCGATCTTCGAGATTCTCAAGCTGTCGCGTTCCGCCGTCGTCTGACGGCGCGGCATGGATCCCTGCCATGGTCGTCGCGACGCTTCTGTTCTCGTCGGTGCTCGGGTTACTGCCGACCGAGTGGGCCACCCATGTCGCGTCGGTGGTCGCCGCGCGCGAGCAGCTGGGGATCCGTGCCTTCGAGACCGGCACTGGCCGCTGCCCCGCTCAGGCCAAGCGGTGTTTCGGGCTGGCGGTGCACGTCGTGACCTCCGACGGCACGCCGCAGGGCGATCCGGTCGCCACGCCGCGGTGGCTCTACGACCACATCGCGCACGCCAACAAACTGTTCGCCGTCATCTCGGTGGGGTTCGAGGTCGCATCGGTCGACACCTTGCCCGCCGAGGTCGGCGATGTGCAGACCCGCAAGAACCGAGACGACCTCGGCAAGGCGGTGTTCAGCAAAGGGGTGGTGCACGTCTTCGTCGTCGAGCGTCTCGCCGACGTCGACGTTGCCGGTGAGGTCATTCGCGGGGTGCATTGGCGTTATCGACCCGACACCAGCAAACGCTGGGTGATCCTCAGCGCGATCGGCAAGCCCACCGTGTTGGCGCACGAGCTCGGGCACTTCTTCGGGCTGCCGCACTCCACCTATCAGGTCAGCATCATGAACAAGCGCCCGCGGGACCTGCCGTGGCCCGACCGGGTGTTCGCCAAACCCGAGGTCGAAATCATGCGGCGACGAACCTCCGAGATGTTGGCTGACGGGTCGCTGAGGAGACGTCGCCGTCGCCGATGACCGCGTTCGTCGACAACGGACGCCGTTTGCTCGAATTGGCCCTGCCCGCGGTGGTCGGAGCGCTGTGCGGGGCGCTGGGCCTGTTTCGCGACCCGCACGCGGCGGTCTCGGTGCTCAACCGCTACGCCCTGTACATCGGCTTTCCCGCCTTGGTGGCGCGGGGGCTGTTGTTGCCGTCCACCTCCATTCCGCCCGAGCCCGCGTTCTGGTTGCTGTGGCCCGCGGTGCTCGGGCTCACGTTGCTGCTGTGCAGAGGCGGGCGGCGTCCTGCCGTGGGACTCGGCGTCACCTTCGGCAACGTGGCCTACCTCGGTCTTCCGTACGTGTTGGCGGTGATGGGAGAGTCGATGGCAGGCCCGGCTGCGCTCGCGGTCGCCGTGCACGTCACCGGAGCGGTGACCGTGGGTCCGTTGTTGTTGGCGCGGGCGTCGGGGCAGTCGCGTTCGGCCGCCGACGTCATCAGGAGCGTGGCTCGCCTCCCGCTGTTCTGGGCGCCGTGGGTCGGGCTCTCGTTGCGCCAAGCTCCGCTGGGCGTGCGCGAAGTGGCCGGCACCGCGCTGGCTCCGTTCGCGGGCAGTGCCGCAGCCGTGGCCCTGTTCTTGCTCGGCCTGCACGTGTTCGTCGAGCGTGGGCGGATGCGGGGCCTGGGCCGTGCCGTGCTCGGGCTCGTCGGCGCTCGCATGGTGCTCACCCCACTGGTCATGTTCGCGGCGGCGTGGGTCTGCGTGCAAGCAGGCTGGCTCGGCCCACGACTCGCAGGCCTGCACGTGGTGCTCGCCGCAATGCCGCTGGCGATCACCACGTTCTCGATGGCCCACGACGCGGGCGTGCAGAGCGAGCGTGTTGCCGGAGCCGTCGTCTCTTCGTCGCTGCTCGCGGCCGTGATGTTGCCGCTGTGGTCCGCGCTCGCGGCGTTGCTGTGAGGGTGGTGTCGCGGGGTGTGATCTGCGTCAACGCCTCGGGCGTCATCGAGCGCCCGTTCGGCGCCAATATCGAGGGTGGTGCTGACCGCGTTGTTCCTGGTCCTGGTTGCCGACCCTCGCATTGTGGCTCGACCCGCGATGATCGACGGCGTGCCGCTCGAAGAGCCCGCGTCGATCGACGTCGAAACCGCGGACGGCACCACCACGGTGTGGCGTCAGCCCTCGACCGTGCCATCGGGGCCTCGGACGCCTCGGCTCGATCGGGCCGCCGCGGTGGATGCTGTCACGCGCCGCCACGGCTTCACCACCGAGTCGGCGCACCTCGCCTGGGCTCGGACCCAAGCGGGGCTGCGCCTGTCGTGGATCGTCGAGGCACCGCTCGACCTGCACACGATGCGCAAGCCGGTCTATCGCGTGGACGCCACGACCGGGCGTGTCGTGCAGTGGGTGGACCGCGTCGTTGCGGCCTCGGCCCCGGCGTTTCCCGAGAACCCCGAGACCACGCCGGACGTCGAACTGCACACGCTCACGGGGCTGCTCGAGCCCGGGGACGCGCTCACGCACTCACGGTTCGAGGTGCACTCGTGCCTGGAGTCCAGCGGCGATGACTGCAGCCTGGTGCGTTACGCGGCCCCCGACGCATCGGGAGACTTCGTCGGGTTCGAGCCGCAGACCGGGTTCGTGACCGACGACGCGTTCGCGGAGACCTCCGCCTACGTGCACGCCGAGCGCTTCTTGGACCACATGGCGTCGTTCGGCGTGACCGAAAACTGGTGCGGCTGGGCGATGGACACGCGACCTGTGTTGATCACCAACTTCGTCTCGGCCGACGGGGGGCCGGTGCAGAACGGCTATTTCATGGGCGCGTGCCCTTCGTCGATCCTGTTCGGGCAGGGGCCGGCGGATGACTGGGCGTACGACGGCGACGTCGTCTATCACGAACTCGGGCACGCGATGGTCGACCTGCTGACGCCATCGTACTTCGGAGCCGGACACGCCCGCCCCGACGCGTGGGTCTACGACTCCAACGCGATCAACGAGGCCATTGCCGACGTCTTCACCGCCCAGTTCACCGGTGACGGCCTGATCGCCGAGTCGCTCTTCGCCCGCGACATCGACTCGGACGCCCAATGCCCGGGGGACCTCGACGGCGAGCCCCACAACGATTCCCTGCCGGTCTCGGCAGCCCTGTGGTCGCTGTCGTTGGCATGGGGAGACGATTTCGTGCCGGTGTTGCTCGACACGATCGCGACGTTGCCCCCGGACACCAGCTACGAGGGCTTTGCAGAGTCGTTCGCGGTCGTCGCGGGTGCATCGCTGGGCACCGACGCCGAGGCGTCCGCACGTGCTGCGTTCGAGGCCCACGGCGTGACCGCGTGCGAGCGCGTGGTGCCGCTCGGCCTCGGAGAAGAGCGTCGTGTCCTGCTTCTGGCACGACTCTCGCTGCAGCCGTTCACCCCCGCACCCCTGCAGGTCGCCATCGATGTCCCCGAGGGCACGGCACTCGCCGAGGTCGACTATCGACTCCTCGACATCGGCTTCTTCGAGGGGCCCGTGCACGTCGCGTGGCGTTGGGATGCACCGGTCGCGTTCGAGTATGGTGGCGAGGACGGGACCCAGGTCGAGGCGACTGTTGACGGCGGCGACACCGAGCTTCCGGAGCAGGGCACACTGGAGTTCGAGCCCCCCTCGTCGGCCACTGCCCATCGGCTGTACCTCTCGTTCGCCAACGTGCAAGACGGCAGGCATTGGGTCACCATAGACGGGCTGCAACTCACGCCCGCGGTCGTCGAGGACCCCTCGGGCTCCTCCTCCGAGGGGGGCACGAGCGGCGATGCGTCCAGCGGCGGGTCTTCGGGTGAGGTTCCCGGCGGCACCGAAGGCGGCAGCTCGGACACCGATGCGGCCCCGGCAGCTTCTGCCAGTGGCGGTGGCTGTCGCGTCGGCGGTGGCCCCCGGTGGTGGTTGCTGGTGCTGGGCCTGTTCGCCCGGCGGAGGGTCACTCCTGGGCGCGCAGGCGCTCGGGCAACACGCGGTTGATCGACTCGCGCAGCGGGCTCCCTGTCGGCACTGCGAACGCGTAGTCCTGCCGCTGAAAGCGGAAGTCGAGCAACTCGAGATCCTCTTCGCCGCGGTTGCGCATCGTCTCCTGCAGCAGCGGTGCGTCGTGCACCACGGCATCGACTTGACCGGAGACCAAGGCGTCGAGGGCGACATCGAGGGTGTCGGTACGCAGCACATGAATGTCCTTGGCATCCGCATAGGCATCCGAGGTGCTGCTCGAGGCCACCGCAGCCTTCACGTTGCGCAGGTCCGAAGCGCTGCGAATGCGCGACGACAGCTGGTCGACGGTGAGGTTCGAGGCGATTGTCGCGGTGAACACCGACACGATCACCACGCTGCACAACATCCATGCCTGGGCCACCGCGCGCCCCGCCCACGTCTTGGGCGTCTTGTCGCCGTACCCGACCGTGGTCATCGTGACGGTGGACCACCAAAACCCCGAGGCCAGCCCGCGCCAGGTGCTGCCCTCGCCGAACTGCTCCGGGTTGGCCCGGCGCTCCAGTGTCCAGACGATGGTGCCGACCAGCAATTGCAACGCGCCGACCGAGCCCACCAAGGCCAAGAAGCTCCACGAGAACACGAACCGCAGCGCCTGCACCCAGACCGGGATGTCCTCGTCGCGCACCACGACCGCGAGCCCGGTGGTGTGAAACGGATGGGTGAAGTCCAAGGAGCGCTCACGCTCGGCGGTCACCGTCAGCGCCGCCGCGACCACGTCGAGCGAGCCATCGCCTACGCCCTCGAGCAACCCGGCCAGGTCGCGTTCCTCGAACGTGTACTCGACGTCGAGGTCCCGCGCGACGCCCTTCCACAGCTCGATGGTGGTGCCGTGCCACTGGCCTTGGTCGTCCTTGTAGGCGAACGGCGGCGCGTGTTTGGTGCCCACGCGCAGCGGGGCGGCCGAGGCCAGGGGCGCGTACAGCAGCGCAACGAACAGCAGGAACCACGGAACGAGGCGGGGCATGGCGACGCTTCAGAGGATCCCCGGTTGCTCAGCCGTGGTCCACCATCAACGGCTCACGGCCCTCAGCGCGCGCTTTCGCGTCGCACAGGGCCAGCCACAGGCGCTCTGCGAGGCCGCCCATCTGGTCCGCGGCCATGCGCTGGCCAAACTGCGACGCCGCGTAGAGCACCGCCCCGAGCACGCCGGCCACACCCAGCGCGATGAACGGGCCCAGCAGGCTCCACCCGAGGATCCACGACGCGCAGATCCAAGTGATGGCAATGCACGCCGACACCAGCAGCCCGCCGGCGATGGCCATGTAGAACGTCCAGACCGCGGGCTCGGGTTGAAAGCGACAGCAGAGCCGAAGCTCGCCGTCGGGCTCCTCCTCCGGAGGCTCGTGCACACACACCGCCAGCCGAGGCGACCACGTGTGCCGTTCGTCGGACGGCACCCCGAACTCGGCGTAGGGAAGCCTGGCCCAGCTGCCCGCGTCGTCCTCGACCGCGGCCTTGAGCGCCGCCTCGAGCACATCGGGCGGCACCGCGAGCTTCAGCTCGAATCGGGGCCGGACTTCGAACTTGTTCACTCCGATCAAGCCTGGGCTGTTTCGCGGTGGTACGCCCGGCAAAGATTGCGGACGGCCGCCCGTTGCTCGACACGGGAACACGAGTTCGAAGTCGCACGTAGAGCCCCTTCGATGGGTCACCACGATTCGGCGAAACCCCACCGGGGGACCGCGCTCATTGCTCTTCTGCTCTCGCTCGGCTGCTCGCACCCGGGGACGACGACGCCGGCCTCGAGTGTGTCTCCCCGAGGCGAACGAGCCGAGCGGCCGGAGGAGGATCCGCCCAGTGAACCTTCGCCGACCGAGGTCGCGGACGCCGAGCCTTCTCGCCCCGCGCCCGTGGTGCTCATCGACCAGCCCGCGACGCTGGAGTCCCTCGGGCTCGCGTTTGGCCCGACGGTGCTGGGCATCGACGACGATTCGACGCTGGCAATGCGCAAGTCGAGAGCGTTTCGCGAGCTGGCGGCCGCGCTGCGCGAGAACGCAGACATTCCCGGCTGGTGGCTGCGAAGCGAGCACACCGCGTTCGAGGTGGCGGCGGTTGCCAACCGGCTCGACCGGATGGATGTGCTTCCGGGAACGTGCGGCGAGTCCCGCGTCGTGTATCGACTCGTGCGTCGAGCGGACGACGGCAGCCGTGAAACCCTGCCGGTCGCGTTGTCGGCGTTGTTCGAACAGCCGCAGGGCCCCGGCGGTTGCGCCGACGTTGCACAGGCTTGGCAAACCGATGCCGCAGAAAAGCTGGCCGACGGGGGCGGCCCGCTCTCGCCACAGGTGCTCTCACGCGCGCGGCTTCGGGCGGTGGAGTCCAACGTCCGCACCCGGTTTCGGGATGACCCGCCCCACAACGTGCTGTCGATTCACATTCCGGCCGAGTCTCCCCGCTGGGACGAGCCCACGTGGACCGCGGGCATGCTCGAGTTCGCACCGTGGAGTTGGTACAAGGGCCGCGGCTGGTCACGCGTCACCGAACTCCTCTCGGCCCCTGCCATGCGGCAGTCCGTCTTCGAGGGGACGGTCATGACCACATCGCTCTCCGACCTGGGACTGGTGCCGGAAGACGTGCGGGGCTGGCACTCATGGGAGAGTACGCGCATGTCCCCTCTGGGCAGGGCGGAGACGATGCTGCCCGAAGATTCCGACTATGCGCCGTTCGAAGGGCGGGAGGCGTTCGTCGAGCGCGCCCGCAGCCTCTCGTGTGCCGGCTGTCACAGCACGCGGTCGGTCGACGGGTTTCACGTCGCCTTGGAGTCGTCCGCCCATCTGCAGGACGACAGCGTGTGGCGGCGCGCGTATGTAGAGGCGATCGCAGAGGGCCGCGAACCCAATCGAACGCGACCTTCGGTGTACGGCGACGAGTGACTGCGGTACTAGGGGTCTTCGGCGGGCTCGGGTCCGCCGGCCCAGGTTCCCGTGCAGTCGAGATCGGGGCAGCTCCACGTCCCCGTGATGGCGTTCATGTCATCGGCGTCCCCGATGAAGCTGCACATGCCCGCGCTCGCACCCATCGCGGTGATGTCGAACGCGCCCATGTCGCTCACGGTGCCATCGAGCGGGCCGTTGTCGTTGCCCATCATGGTGCCGGTGATGACCCCATCGGCGTCCACGTCGAAGTCGAGGGTGCCGGAAACCGCGAGCTTGCCGCACAGGCCCTCGAACGTGGCATCCCAGGCGCCTTCGTAGGGCGACGCCATCGAGCCGGTCGTTTCGTCGCCGGTGGTGCCGGTCGTTTCATCGCCGGTGGTGCCGGTGCCCGTCGTCCCGGTGGAGGCCGTCGTTTCGGTCTCCTCGGAGGTGCTCGACCCGGTCGTGTCATCAGACGTGGTCGAACTGCTCGGGTCGGTGGTGCTCGACGCGGTCGACGTGGTGGGGTCGTCGGTGGTGGTGGGGTTGTCGGTCGTGGGCGTGGTGGCGGTCGCCGACGTGTCGCTCGAGCTGCTCGAGCCGTCGTCGGTGCCCGACTCCCCGCCGTCATCCGAGGGGCACGCCAACATGCCCATACAGAGCGGAACCAAGAGGGTGCGAGTCCAGGTGGCCATGGCCGGAGGGTAGGGCCGCCGCACCCGGGGTGCCACGCGCGCTCCAGTGTCAGCCGACGCCGTTCAGCGCGGAGCCTTGAAGCCGAGCTGACGCAGGTTCTTGTTGAGCGCCTTGCGAAGGCCGGCTTCGCTCATGCCAAGCTTGCGGGCCGCTGCGCCGAGATCGTAGCGAACCTTACCCACGCGTAGCTTCGCCGCCTTGCCCAACTGCAACACACCGTCCTTGCGGACCGGTCGAGTTTCGACCCCGACGTAGACGTTCTTCTTGCGAAGCGGCGGAAATGCCTGCAGTGCGCCCTCATAGAGCCCCCTGTCCGCGTCGGACATCTTGGCGTCTTCGATTCTAGACAGGTCCAACACCACGCCCGCTTCGAGGTGTCCATTCTCGAGGACAGCCTTGGACGCACGCACCGCCTTCTTTCCGGCGCCTTTGCCCCGTCGGTGAAAGCCCTTGAGCACGTAGCGCTTCGACTTTATCGGCGCGGGTTTCGCCGCCGCCTGCCGGGGCGCAGGGTGCACATCCGGGAGCGGTTCAGCGGGCTCGGGTGGCAGAGCCTCGGCGACCTCGAGCGGAAGCGCCCCATCGCCCTCCGTCTCCGCCTCCCAGACCACCGGAGCATCGGGGTCCAGCGCCTCCTGCTCCGCCACCTCTTGCTCCGCCCAGTCCGGCAGCGCCGTGACCTGCCGGTACAGCACGAACAACGCAACCGCCCCGATGACGAGGAGGACGCCCAGCGCGATCGCGATCTTCTTCAACATGCGGCGCGGGCAGGGTAGCCCACCTGGATTCGCGGTTCATCGCATTGCGTGGCGTTGCGGGCTCAGGAGTGCACGGAGCCGCCGGGCTCGAGGTCGACGACGAGGGCGTCGATCGTTTCGACCAGCGCCCGCGTCGCGGCTGAGCGCCGCCGGCCGACCCGGCGGCGGGCGGCCAGCGTGACGAGTTCGTGTTGGCAGCGCTCCGTAGGGGTGTAGGCGACCGCAGCGGCGTCGTCATCGAATCGTTCGATCTGCTGCTGTACCTCCGCGAGCGTGCCCGAGCGCAGCCGCCGGGTGAGTGCCCACGGGTCGTCTTCGAGGAGGCCGGGGCGGGGGACCCAGCGGAGTTCGAGGGCACCGTTCTCGTAGATGTCGACGTCGCGGGTGCCCTGCTCGTGGTAGTGCGTGTGCGAGAGCACCGGACGCACCACCTTGGGAACGATGCTCGACCACGGGTCCACCCCCACCTCGGTCGCTCGCTGTCGCAGCAACTCCGCGAGCGACACGGCGTCGGCGACCGCGACGGGGAGTCGGATCGCCTCCGGCATGCCGAACACCTGAACGTACTTGCCCGACGCGGGGGCGTAGAGGCTGACCGTTTGCCAATGGCTCGGCCCGTCCCACGCGTAGGCTCGCTCGGCTCGACGAAAGCCAGGACCGTCGAGTCGAGCCATCAATCGCCAAACCTCGTCCATCGACGCCTCCGCGCAGCGGAACTCGATGTGTTGCGGCCGATCGGGGGGGCTGTTCGTGTCGCGCGGGGAGACGCTGCGGTAGCCGAGGTGACCGGAGGCGTAAACCATCATTGAGGCGACCGTTGCCCCTGCTCCATCGCTCCAGCGCACGAACGCCGTCAGTCGCTCGCCAGGGAGCAGATTGGCACCGAGCTTTCGCGGAAGTGCAGCCCCGCGCCGCTCGCCGGTGGGCGTACACGCCAGCGCGCCTAGACCTGCGAGAAAAGTCCTCCGAGAGCGCACATTGCTTCGACACCCCCAGGCGCTGGGATGTTCCCGGCGCCACCTGCTAGCAGCGCGAGAGCACGCCGACTTCCAGCATGCAGTTGGCCAGCGAGCAGCGCTGGAACAGCACCTGCCCGTCGCTCCCGATGCCGCCCTCGCTCCACACGGAGGGCAGGGATGCGGCCGTTTCGATGGTCATCGGGAGGGACTCGCCCGTGGAGAGGTCGAGTAGCGCCCCGGTCTCGCCGGCGTTCATGAGGAGCATGGGGAGCTCATCGTAGGTGCCGAGGGCCCCCACCGTGCCCTCGGTGCGCAAGGCGACGCTTTGCAGCGTGTCTCCGTTCCAGCGCATGCGCGTCACCGCTCCGCTGTCGCTCGCGATGATGGCGGGGCCCTCGTCATCGACGTAGCTGCCGAACACGTGGGTCACGGTGCTGTCCGATTGGTGCAGTACATCGACACCACTGTCGACATCGAGCAAGACGAACGGCCCTGGTGCCCCAAGGTCGACCTTGACGGCGATCCAGGTCGAGCCCGCGACGGGCAGCGCTGTGAAGGACGCCCCACGTGTTGTGGTGACGCTCGCCGAGCCGTGCAGGGCGAACGAACCCGCGTCGTTCCTCCAGACCTCGACCGCGTGCGGGGCCTCTGTGGTGAGCGCGACCGCATCGTCGTCCCCATCGTCGTCGATGTCGACGAAGCGGGTGCCGATGTGGAGCTCGAACCCTGGGATCGAAGCGCCTTGCTCCGCGACCGACAGACCGGGCTGTCCTCGGTGAAACACGGTGGCGCCCTCGTAGGATCGAACGACATCGTCGAGCCCGTCCCCATCGATGTCCGCGAACGCGAATCGGTTCGCGGGCGCTTCGAACGTGAAGGCATGTGCATCGACGTCGAGACCCGCGACACGGTGGGCAACGATGCGTGCGTCTTCGGGCTCGGCGGCAAATCCGGGGAGCGTCCAAACCTCCAACGCTCCGTCTCCATCGACGTCGGCGAGCGCATCGGCGATGACCGACGTATCAGGGGCGGCGACCTGCAAGCAGTATCCCGGCTGCATCGCGCCGGTGCTGGACTCCGCGGTCGGGCCGGTGCTGCTTTCGCTCGTGGAGGGCACGGTTGTGGAACCGGTCGAGCTCTCGACGGACCCGTCGCCCGAACTCGACGACGACATCGCTTCGCCGCTCGATCCGCTGCCATCGCCCGCAGGGACCTCGACCGCGCTGCCACAGCCCAGCGAAAACAAGACGACTGCAAGAGCTCGTTCCTGAGCAACCATGCGCGCAGGCTACCTCGTTTTCTTCTGCCCCGAACGGCAGGGGGGAAGGAATCGCCTCTCAAGCGGTTTTCGCTGCGGTCCGCAGCTATCGGCTCGACCTCCTGCTGGATCTCAGGCTGGCCCACGTCGGATAGCCACGCGAACATGCGGCGAAACCACGAACAGGTGAAGGACCATCGCCTGCGCGGCCGGAACTCCTACCGCAGGGTCGCCAACGGGGCGCGGGGGGGCAGGACCAGCGGTTGCTTCGAATCTCCGAGTGCCATCGAGAGCGGGGAGTCGGTGACGGGCCACTGTCCCTTCACGGTGTTCTGTGGGGCGTCCCCGGTGAATCCCAGGTAGCCGTACTTGCCGTAGTGGGGGAGCTTGCGGGCCAGCCCGGGCATGGCGGCGACGTGGTCGGAGCCCAGCCAGGCCAGCGCGTACTCGGGGTTGGCCGGCGAGCGGGTGACGACGACGGCTGCAGCGTCCTTGCGCTGCAGCGTCGTGTCGCCCACGGTCACGCTCTTGTCGGTGGCGACCGCCGGGCGGAAGCGGTTCTCCCAACCCAGCAGCCAGACGGCGCGGTCGTTCGGCAGCGGGCCCAGCGTTTCGTCGAGCGCGATCTTCACCCGTGACTCCTGGCCGCGTTGCCACGACTCGGCGAGGCTGCGATAGGCGTCTCGAAGCTCGGGGGGTGCTGCGGACGGGAGGACGATCAGGAGCTGGTCGGCACCGAAGGCTTGGCCGACGGCCGGAGGGGTCTCCTCGGGGTGCAGACGTCGGAATACGTCGAAGGATGGATCGACGGCCAAGTGCAGGGGTCGTGCCGGGAGCTCGAGGTCGAACGCTTGCGTCTTCCTCTGCATGGCGACCTCGTGCCATCGAGCGTTCGGTTCGCCCTCGACCTGCACGGCGACGGGTACGTGCAAGGCAAACGCGTCCGCGGTTTGCGTTTGCTCGATGACACCTCGAATGCGGTACCCGCCCTCGGTCTTGGCCGTGGTGACGTCGCGCAAGCGCAGGGCCGGACCTCCGGGTCGTGAGATCCACTGCTCGAAGAACGCATCCAGTTCCGTGCCCGTGGCCGAGCTGAACGCGGCCGCCACCGCGGACCAATCGGTCTCGCGAAATGCGTTGTCGGCGTAGAGCTTGCGCAATCCGGCACGGAACCCCTCGTCCCCGAGCCGCAGCCGCAGCATGTGAAACAGCATGAGCGTCTTGCCGTAGCCCACCGCTTGGGTGACGGCGTTGTGGCGACCGCGAAACTCGGTGAGAGCGAAATCCTCGTTCTCGTCCACGTAGTCTGCATACCGCTGCAAGACCGCGCGTCGGTGCTCCCCGCCGCCGCCTCGGGCCTCGGCCAACAGATGGTCGGCCAAGTACGACGTCAACCCTTCGGCCCAGTTCCCCGCGTCGTAGTCGACGTAGACACCGTTGCCCCACCAGTTGTGCAGAATCTCGTGCGGATAGGACGTGTACGGAATGAACGGCATCCGGATCACGCGTGGCCCGAGGGCGGTGAACGACGGCATGCCGTAGCCGGTCTCCCAGAAGTTCTCCACCAGGGCGAACTTCGAGTAGGGATAGGGCCCCAGGAGTGTGGTGTACATCTGCAAGTAGGGCTCGGTGAGGTCGAGGTAGCTCTGCGCGAGCGGCTCGTCGGGCTCGCGCAGCAACACGACGGCATCCGCAATCTCGCCAGGCTTGCGATACTCGGTGAACTGCCCGGCGATCAGGTAGACCTCCTGTTGCGCCGAGCGTTCGGTCCACGTTTCGCGCACCGCGTCCGGGCCCTCTTCCCGCGCGGTGCGTCGGCCTTGGCTGAGCGACCGCCAACCGGGGGGAAGGACGACCTCCATTTCGAACGACTGGTGTGGAACGTCTGTCAGTGCGGGGAGCCAACGTGTGCCGCCCGTGAGGTAGACACCGTCCTCTCCGATGAGACCGACCGTGCCGTCGGGCGTCAGCGGGTGGTGAATCACGCCTTCGTAGCGCACCGTCACCTCATGGGCGCCCGGCTTGGCCGAGACGCGGTAGCGCTCCGCTTCCAGCACGCCCGAGTCGGGCACGGGGCCCACGATGACCAGCCCTTCCCCCTCGGGGTTGAGGTTGCCGTGAAGCTCGAACTCCACCGGGGCCGAAACCGCGGTCGGAAAACGGATCTCGTCCTGCACCGAGAGTCGATGTCCCGCCGGGTCCACCTCCACGGTGATGACGTGATGCGCCTTCGTCGGGAGCACCACCACGGGGGCCTCGGGTGGGGGCGTGGGTGGTGTGCTTGCACCGCGTTGGCAGGAGAGGAGGGTCGCGGCCAGCAAGAGGAAGGTCGGCTTCGCCATCGGGGGCCCGCGAGGCTATCAGCGGTGGGTGGAACCGCTGCATCTGCGCGTGCGATCGGCGTACATGTAGTCTAAAGTAGGCGCAGGAGAACGCCTTGATGAAACGGTCGCTCGTTAGCGCTATTTGCGCCCTCGCACTCCCCCTCACTGCATGCGGCGCCGGGCATCAGGGCTCAGGCGGCCCGGGCGGGCCTGGCGGCAAAGCCGACGACACGAGCATCGCGGACGGTGAGCCGTTCATCGACAGCCAGACCTTCGCCAACGGTGTCGGATGTGGCTTCGAACGCAGCGGCTCAGAGATCGAAGCGACCTACACAGTCTCTGGAATCGACGGCAAGGAGCTCCGAGAGATTCTCGTCTCTCCGGCGCAGGGATCGGAACGAAGCGTCTTCCGACGCGTCCGAAAGAACCGCGACCTCGAGGCGTTCGCCTATGGCTACGACCTCGACGAGATCCCGTGGAGTCGCTCCAAACACCGAATTCGGGAGGACTTTCCCTACGTCACGCTGACGATCGAGCGCGGCCGTTTCGACCCCGACCCCGACAGCGGTGAGCGGGAGATCAGTCTGGGAACGGACATCATGGATGATGCGTACTTCGACACCTCGCGCTACGAGATGCTCGACAACGCGATGACCCTTCGCGGTCGGATTCGATGGGATGGGCCTGGCGTGGTGCGGCGGCTCCTCGTCGCCGCCAAGTTCAACACGACCGTCGACGACAACGGGATCAAACGCTCGGAGAAGGTCGATACGCGGACGACCGGAGGTACGCATGCGGGCACGCTCTTCGACGACGTGCGCTCGGGGGAGGTGCCCTGGTGCGGCGGGCGGCAGGCGATCGAGCCCATTCGTATCGTCTACGACAGGCTCGCGGAACTCGGCATCTTGCCCGACCTTCACGACTCCAGCGGAGCGCTGCACGAGGACGTCCTGCTCATTCAGCCGCGTGTGCACCTGCGAAGCACTAGGAGCCGGCTTCACTACGACTACGCTCCGACCTCCGATGTGCGGCGATTCTACACGAACGCACTCGATCGCATTCGCGACGCGCGGGACGATGCTGACACCGAACTCCTCGACCCTGGGTTCGACGACCGCTACGTGTCGGCGGCGGATGCCGATGCGGCGCGCCAGCGGGTACAGGCGGTCATCGACGGTGCCGAAGGGATCCTGTCGGGCGAATCGATCCGTGCCGCGGTGCAGGCGACCGACCCCAACCTCGGCTCGATCACTCTGCCGGACGCGTTCCCCAACGCGGTCGGGTCGTTCGAAGCCCTCGAGGCCAACCGGGTCACCGCCGAGGTCACCAGCGAGGTCTTCCACGACTTCGCCGACATTCTCGACGATGCCGATCGCGACATCTCGGGGGCTCCTGCGAATGACACGGACGCGTCTGAGGCGCTCGAGGACCTCGGCGACATACTCCTCGATTGGCAGGACGCGCAGCGACAAGAACTCGCCCGTGCACGCACGGTGCGTCCCCATCTCGCGCACTATCGAGGGATGTCCGCGGCTGAGCGTCAGTCCTTTGCGGACTTCTATCTCGCCGAGATGACCGACAACGGCGTGCTCGATCCCGACGCCATCGATCCGTTGGACGACGCCATTTGGGCCCAGCTCGGGGATCAACTGGAGCTCGAGTCATTGAAGGTCTCGCAGCGCATGATCGAGGCGGGCGGCACCGCCAGCCAGGGCTTGTGGTTCGAACAGGCGCGCGACTACTACGTCCCGCAGTCCAATCGTCCCTTTGGCAACTTCTTGATCGACACGATCGACATGGCCGAGATCGTTCTGCCACACGACTGGGAGGCTCTGGACCCCGCGGTCCGTGACCAGATCGACGTGCCGCTTCCGCACGACATCGTCGCGGAGGCGATGCTCGTCAACGAGGTGCAGATCGAGCTCCAGCTCGAGCAGCCCTACATCGAACGCATCAACGCTCTTTCGGAACTCGTGGATGCGGGGACTGCGAGTGCGGAGGACCTCCGCAACCTCGAGGGGGCTCAGTTCGTTCTCGACACTCTGATGGGCGCACAGACACGCGTCGCAGAGCTGAAGGAAGACCACATCGAGGATGTGCTCGAGGACAACGGCGTGCCCAACAACTCCCTGGTTTGGGAGCCGGTCGAGCAGTCCAAGGGCGTACGAGCGCTCACCCTGGCACGCGAGATGGCGCCCCCCGTCGTTCCACCACCCGAAGACTGCGGCATCCACATCGTCGAGGTGGCATACGACCTCGACGGCGCCGACGACCGGCGCGAGTGGATCAAACTCTACAACAGCTGCTCGTCATCCCGTTCGCTCGACAACATGAGCTTGGGCTGGGGCGGTGCTTCGTACACGCGTGGAGTCGCGGACCTCTCGGGGTCCTTGGGCGCGAAGGCGTGCGTGGTCGTCGGTGGAGCGGATGCAGCCCCGAGCGGCGACCTCGAGGTGAACTTCACGCCGAACCTACAGAACAGCGGAGCAATTGCGGACGGCGTCGGCCTGTTCGACATGCGCTCCACGGCGGTCACCGAAACGACCGTCCCGGTGGACGCCGTCATTTACGGGGAGTCGAACGACGACGCGTTGCTCGACGCCGATGGCGGTACGCCCGAACCCCACGTTGGCGATGCGCGCCCGGGGCAGACGATCTTCCGCACAGCAGCCGGCGACTGGGAGGTCGGTGACCCGCGACCGACGGCGTGTCCGAGCTTCTAACGCTCGGCTGGTGTTCGACCCACGACGAACGGGGAGCACGACATGCGATGATGCAGGTCGTGCGGATGGGTCTAGGAGAGAGGGGGCGCGCGTACGCCTGCGCGTTGGTGCTGGTACCCGGCTGTTCCGCGGGGTCCGCCGACGCGCAGGAAGGGGCGTCCGTGACCGGTACATCCGGAAGCGCGACCTCCTCGACCACGGCGGGTATCGAGGAAACGACTGGGGGGGCGACCGGGACGAGCGGGAGTTCTACGTCGGCCGGGTCGAGCTCGAGCACTACAGGGGCGAGCACCTGCAACGGAGTCGCGGACCTGTGCGACCGTCCCTATGATCGCGTCGTCTTCCCGGGGACACACAACTCGGTGGCGGCGACGGAGAGTGGGTTTTCCTCACTCAACGCCAACCAGACCCGCCCCGTGTTGGCGCAGCTCGAAGACGGCATTCGGGTGCTTCTCCTCGACGTGACCTACGACGGCGAGCAGACCGCGTTGTGCCATGGCCCCTGCGCGTTGGGGTCGCGTCCGCACGTCGAGGTGCTGCTGGAGCTTCGCGACTTCATGCATGCCAACCCCGACGAGGTCGTGACCATCATCTATCAGGACTCGGTCGATGCATCCGACGTGGAGGCGGACTTCATGGCGGCGGAGCTGGTGGACCTGGCCTATGTGCATGACGGTGGCCCGTGGCCGACGTTGGGAGAGATGGTCTCGCAGGGGCGGCGGCTCGTCGTGACGGCCGAGGTCGGGGGTCCACCGCCCGAGTGGTATCACCACGTCTGGGACCTCGCGTTCGACACGCCCTATACCTTCACCGACGTCAGTGCGTTCACCTGTACGCTCAACCGAGGCCAAGCCGACAACCAGCTGTTCCTGATGAACCACTGGCTCAGCACCGAGGCAAGCCTTCCCGATATGTCCGCTGCGCCGGAGGCCAACACGTTCGAGGTCTTGATGCAGCGTGTCACCGACTGCGAAACGACCATGGGCCGCCGTCCCACCTTCATTGCCGTGGACTTCTACGAGCAAGGCGACCTGTTCGCCGTGGTGGATGCGCTCAACGAGTCACAGTGAGCGCCGCGGGGTTCCGAGGTTCGCCGACCCCTCGCTGACGTTTCACTCCGGTGCCCCGCAAACACCAACGTCCTCGTAGCCCGGCGGAGCGGAGCCCTCCGCATACCAGGGAACGCAAACCGCAGGGGCCTCGCAGACCTCGTCTCCGGCGAGGTTGCAGAAAGAGGTGCAGCAAGTGGGGGACGCGCAGTCGACCAACGCCCCGGACGCGATGCAAACGCTCCCGACGCCGCACTCGTTGACGGTTGCGCATGGACCTCCAACCTGAGGCTCGTCCGCGGCGCTCGGCACACACACGAACTCCTCGTTGAACGGAACGCATGCCTGTCCCCCCGGACAGTCTTGGAAGAGCGGGGAGCACATGTCCAAGCAGATCGCAACGACACCGCCGCTGCGTTGAACGCAGGTCGTCTCCGGGTCCTCACACAGGGGCGTCGCCTCGTCGCCCTGACAGAACGCGACGCAGGTCCCGGTGCCGGTCTCGTTGTCGACGTCCCAGCACATGGACGTTTCGTCGCAGTCGTCGAGCCCCGAGACCACGGACCCCTCGACAGAGCACTCGTCGCCGACGGTGCCGGGTTCGGCGTCGAGCGGGAAGCAGCCCAATGCGTTCCAGCTGTCGCCGCCACCATCCGCCCACGGCATGCACTTCTCGTTGGGGTCGGTGCAGTCTTGGACGTAGGTGCTGCAGGTCGCCGGGTCCGGGCCCGTCGTCTGTCCGTCGGTGGGGCCCGGTCCGACGCCGGTGTCGTCCGGGCCGGTGGAGTCCCCGGTGTCGTCCTTCCCGGTGCTGGCCGTCGTGTCCGGGGCGTCGGAGTCTTTGCCCGTGTCGGTGGAGTCCTGCCCGCTGCCGTACTGCGTCGTGGAGCTGGGCGTGCCAGTCGCCTCGCCTCCGTCCGCGTCCGCGAAGAGCGGATTCAGGCCGGTGCAGCCGACGACGAGGCACGACACGCTCAACCCACCGAGACCACGCAACACCCTGTGAAACTGACATCGCTCGCGGGCACGGTCAAACGCCGAGCCCTCGTCGCGGGGGCGCGGGCTGGCGCGCATCGTCCGACCGGGGAGTTTCGTCGTGGGCCACAAGCGCCGGGGCTGGCCCGCTTCCAGGGGGGCCGCAGCGGCGTATCGCTCTACAGAACGGGCATGGAACGCTGGCGAAGGATGGTGCTGGTCGGGTTCGGAGTTGCAGCCTGCGGAGGGGAGTTGCCCGGGCTCGCGGAGGCCGTGGACGACTCTGCGAGCACAGGCGGCGCAGAAAGCTCATTCGACGACGACACGAACGCTGCGAGTACGGGCGACGGCTGGGGAGGGGGCGGCGACGAAGGGTCTTCGTCCGAAAGCTCGGGCGATGGACCGACCCAACCCGAGACGGATCCTGGCCCCGACGGCAACGCGGTGCTCTCGGGCACTCGCCTACATCGTCGCGAGCTCGAGACGAGCGACGGCGCCTCGGCCGAGACGAGCCTTTGGGACAGTGCACTCGCGGTCCCGTGCTCGTTCGAGCCGGCGAGCGACGGCGAGTCGCGGTGCATTCCGGACCTGCACGGCACGGTGATGTTTGCCGACCCACAGTGCACCCAGCCCGTGATCGCCGCGTACTGGTCCTGCGTGGGCGATGACCTTCGCTATGCCCGCAGATCTGTGGCCGAGGGGGACTGCGACCGAAGCGTGGAGACCTACGCCGCCATCGAGGGCGAGGACCCCGTGCTCAGGCCAGTGTTCTGGCTCCGAGAAGGGGACTGTGTTGCGGACGGGACCCGGCAATCCGTGCTCGCCCAGCGCCTGCCCGACTCCGACCTGGTCCGCGCGACGCGGATCGAGTCCCCGCGCACGCAGGGCATGTCGATGCGGATGCTGCTGGCCGAGGATGGAGCGGTTTGGCCGGAGACCGTCATCGACCAAGGGCGAGGGGAGCCGTGCAGCCCCGACCGAGAGAGCGAGCGTTGCGTCCCCGCGTCGGCAGGCTGGTTCTCGGAGCGAGACCTGTTGCACGACGCGTCGTGTGAGCAGCGCGCCGTCGAAGTCGACGCATGCCAAGGGTCGACCCTACGCGGTCGTGAGAGCACGTGCGCGCCCATGGCGTTCTACGAGCATGGTGAGGAGGTGGGCGCCCTCGCACAGCGAGGTCTGGACGACATCTGTGAACCGCTCGAGGACGTCACCGGCACCCATGTCACTGTTGGGGCCGCCATTCCGATCGAGACGTTCCCTCCCGCCGAGGTTGCGACGGTGGGCGAGGGGAGGATCAGGGAGCAGCGGATGGTGGACACCGCGGGCGACTCGTTGGTGACGGGCCTGGGGGGTCGTCGGCTCTACGACACGGCGCTCGACTTGCTGTGCCATCCGATGCGCATGGCCGATGGAACGATTCGCTGTCTGCCGCCGGTCCTCACGCTCCACGCCTATTCACTGTACGCCGACGACCAGTGCACCGAACCCGTAGTGGCGGCGTATGCGGACGCATGCGATGGCACTACGATCCCCGCCTCCTATGCGGCGGCGTTCGAAAGCTGCGGTGAGGTGTCCTCGATCTACACGCTGGACGAGGAACTCGGCGCGGAGCAGGTCTACTGGGACGGAGGTGGCACCTGCTCGCCCGCGCCGTCCTCGATTGCAGACCCTCCCCACTTCCGGCTCGGCGAGGCTGTCCCGCTCGAGACGTTCGCTGCGCTGGAGTACGTCGTGCACGAACGCTGAGGTCGGTCGCTACAGCCCCAGCCTCCATCGCTTCGCGACGCGCTCCGGCCAATGATGTGACGGCCGAGTACCGACGCGAGTACCGAGCACGCAATCGTGCCCGGGGACCGCCGAACGTGACGAGCCCACGGTCGGAATCCAAGGATACCGCCGTGGGCTCGAGTGAAGCGTCGATCAGCCCTTGGTCAGCTTGCGGTACTTGATCCGCTTGGGCACCAAGGCGTCGTCGCCCAGACGTCGTTTGCGGTCGGCTTCGTAGTCCGCGAAGTTGCCCTGGAACCAGGTGACCTTGGAGTCGCCTTCGAACGCGAGGATGTGGGTGGCGATGCGGTCGAGGAACCAGCGATCGTGGCTGATGACCACCGCGCAACCGGGGAAGTCGAGCAGCGCGTCCTCGAGGTGACGCAGGGTTTCGACGTCGAGGTCGTTGGTAGGCTCGTCGAGCAGGAGCAGGTTGCCGCCGCGCTTGATGAGCTTGGCCAGGTGCACGCGGTTGCGTTCACCGCCCGAGAGCACGCCGACTTCCTTCTGCTGGTCGGCACCGTTGAAGTTGAACCGGCCCACGTAGGCGCGTGCGTTGAGCTCCACGCCGGCCATGTCGATGGTCTCGGCGCCCTCGGAGATTTCCTCGTAGACGGTCTTCTTGGCGTCGAGGGCGTCGCGGCTCTGGTCGACGTAGGCGAGGTCGACGGTGTCGCCCATGATCACGTTGCCCTCGTCGGGCTGTTCCTCGCCCACGAGCAAGCGGAACATCGTCGACTTGCCGGCGCCGTTGGGGCCGATGACGCCAACGATGCCGCCCGGCGGCAGCGTGAACGACAGGTCCTCGAACAACAGCTTGTCGCCGTAGGCCTTCTTCACGCCCTTGAACTCGACGACCTTGTTGCCGAGGCGTTTGGTGAAGGGGATCTTGATGTTCGTCTTGTCGACCCGGGCCTCCTGCGATTGCTGCAGAAGGTCGTTGTAGGCGTTGATCCGGGCCTTGCTCTTGGCCTGGCGTGCCTTGGGCGACATGTTGATCCACTCGAGCTCGCGCTGCAGGGTGCGCTGCCGCTTGCTCTCGGTCTTTTCCTCTTGGGCCAGTCGCTTCTGCTTCTGGTCGAGCCACGAGGAGTAGTTGCCTTCCCACGGAATGCCCTGGCCGCGGTCGAGCTCGAGGATCCATCCGGCGACGTTGTCGAGGAAGTAGCGGTCGTGGGTGATGGCGACGATGGTGCCGGGGTAGTCGTGCAGGTGCTTTTCGAGCCAGGCCACGCTCTCGGCGTCGAGGTGGTTGGTGGGCTCGTCGAGCAGCAGCATGTCGGGCTTTTCGAGCAACAACCGGCACAGCGCGACGCGGCGGCGCTCACCGCCGGAGAGGTTCTCGACCGGCCAATCGCCGGGCGGGGTCCGCAGCGCGTCCATGGCCAGCTCGAGGGTGTGGTCGAGTTCCCAACCACCGCCCGCTTCGATGATGTCCTGGAGCTTGCCCTGCTCCTCGAGCAGCGCGTTCATCTCGTCGTCGGAGGTGACCTCGCCCATCTTCATGGACACCTCGTTGAACTTTTCGAGGGTGTCCTTCATGTCGCGGACGGCTTCCTCGATGTTCTCCTTGACGGTCTTCGTTTCGTCGAGCTTGGGCTCCTGGGGCAGGTAGCCGATCTTGACGCCTTCGGCGGGCCACGCCTCGCCGAGGAACTCCTTGTCGATGCCGGCCATGATCTTGAGCAGCGTGGATTTGCCCGCGCCGTTGTGGCCGAGGATGCCGATCTTGGCCCCCGGGAAGAACTGGAGGTTGATGCCCTTGAGGACCTCTTTACCGCTGCCGAAGACCTTCTTCAGCCCGCGCATCGTGAAGATGTACTGATACGACGCCATCTGTTTCTTGCTCCCGAAGGGGGCGGCAAACATACACCGCGCCGAGTGCGGCGGGCAGCGCGTTTTGTGGCTTGCCGTCCGGCCTGCTGCAGGGGTACGGAACACGCATCATGGACACCCCGCAGGGCAACTTCGTGATGGAAAACTCGCTGCGCCGCTACGGCGTGGAGCGCTGGGGCGAAGAGTTTCTCGGCGTGAGCGAACAGGGGCACCTCACGTTTCGCGCGCCCGGCCTGCCGCCGGTCGACCTGCACGAACTGGCCGTGCACCTCGAAGGCCAGGGCATTCGCCCGCCGTTCGTCGTGCGCTTTCCGTCCATGATCGCCGAGCGATTGGCTCGGCTCAGCCGCGCGTTCTCCAAGGCCATCGTCGAGAACGAACTCGACACCTCGTACACGGGGGTGTTGCCGGTCAAGGTCAACCAGCGGCGCTCGGTGATCGACGCGGTGGTCAGCGGTGCCGACGTGCCGTGTGGCCTCGAGGCGGGCAGCAAGCCCGAGCTGCTGCTGGCGATGTCTCGGCCGCCCACCGACGGCGCTCCGCTGCTCATCAACGGGTTCAAGGATCGCGAGTTCATGCGGATGGCATTTCACGCCGCCGAACTCGGCCACCGCGTGATCATCATTCTCGAGTCGATTCGCGAGGTGATTCGTTACGTCGACACGGCGACTGGGCAGCCGTGGAACGCAATCCCCGAAGTGGGTGTGCGCGCGAAGCTCTACACCAAGGGCAGCGGTCGCTGGCAGAGCTCGGGCGGCGAGACCTCCAAGTTCGGCCTCACCACCAGCGAGATTCTCGCGGTGGTCCGCCGCCTGGGGGAGGCCGACCTGGTCGACAAGCTCGTGCTGCTGCACTTTCACATCGGCAGCCAGATCACACGCATCAAGCAGATCAAGCAGGCCGTTCGCGAGGGGGCACGCCTCTATGCCGAACTGCAGCTCGGCTACGCGCCGCAGATGCAGTTCCTCGACATGGGCGGCGGCCTCGGTGTCGACTACGACGGCTCGCGCACGTCGTATCCCTCGTCGGCCAACTACACCGTGGAGGAGTACGCCTCGCAGACGGTGTTCGAGGTGGCCGAGGTGATGGAGCTGACCAAGGCCAAGCCGCCGCACATCATCACCGAGAGCGGTCGCGCCGTCGTGGCCACGCACGCGGTCACCATCACCGACCTTCGTGAGGTCCAAGGCGACCTGCTGCCGTTGCCCGAACCCACCGAGGACGAAAACCGCCTGATCTCCACCCTGCGCGAGACGCTGGAGCTGGTCTCGGTCAAGAACTACGAGGAGTACTTCCACGACGCGATCGACCTGCGGGATGAGGCGCTGTCGCTGTTCTCCAAGGGCTACCTGACCATCGAGGACCGGGCCAACGCAGAGGGCCTGTTCCAGCGGGTTCGCCTGAAGATCGCGCGCATCGTGTCCACGCTCAAGCGACCCTCCGAGGAGATCGTCGACTACTTGGGCACCGCGCACCGCAAGTACCTGGCCAATTTTTCGATCTTTCAGTCGCTGCCCGACACGTGGAGCATCGACCAGGTCTTTCCCGCCGCGCCGCTGAGCCGGCACGGCGAGCGCCCCAGCGTGACGGCGGAGATCATCGACATCACCTGCGACAGCGACGGGTGCGTCAAGAGCTTCGCACACCCCGAGGAAAACCTCCGCTTTCTCCCCCTGCACGAGCGGCACGGCCACCGCGGCGAGCCGTACTACCTCGGCTTCTTCATGACGGGCGCCTACCAGGACTCGCTGGGCAACGACCACAACCTGCTCACGCGCACCCACGACGTCGTGGTGCAGCCGGCCGAAGCGGGGGCCTCCGAGGTTCCCGGCATCGCGCGGGTGGAGTTCTCCGAGGGCGTGGTGCTCGAGGTGAAGAGCGGGCTGACCAACGCCGACGCCCTCGCACGCATGGACTTCGACGTGGAAAGCCTGCTGCACGACATGCGAGAGCGTCATCTGGGTCGCGACACCACGCTGGGCGAGGCTTGGGCGCTCGGCATGCTGCAGAGCTACCCGTACCTCACCCGCGAGTAGTCAGGGTAGACTCGCGGTGGCGATGGTCGAGGGCCGTTCCCAGGATGGACTGCGGCGGCTCATCGCCACCCACTCGGATGCGATCCGGGTGTGCCGCGTCCTGTGCATCGTGCCGGTCGCCTACGTGCACGTGTCGTTGGGCGAGTTTCACAGCCCCGTCGGGGCGGCGGTGCGGTCGGTGTTGCGCGACCTGTTGGGCCGTTCCAGCGTCTTGCTGCTCTCGGTCGTCTCGGGCCTGCTGATGGTGCGGGTGTTCGCCTCGCGGGGCTACGGCGCGGCGGTGTGGGGACGTGTTCGTGGCCTGGTGGTGCCGATGGTCGCGTGGAATGCCATCGCGCTGGCGTTGATGTGGAAGCTGGGCCGCCCGCTTCCAGACGACTGGGTCAACGCGTTGTTCGCCGTGAGCGACCATGGCGCGACTCGGCCACTGACGTTTCTGAGGGACCTCTTCGCCGTGTCGCTGCTGACGCCCGTGTTCGTGTGGGCGATGCGGCGGGCGGGCTTGTGGGTGCTGGTGCCGCTGTTGTTGGCGGGTGGGTTCGTGAGCACCAAACCGGTCATCGCCCACTCGCAGATCGTGTCGTACTTCGCGGTGGGCGTGGGCTTCGCGGTGCTGCAGCTCGAACGCACCCGCTGGGTGCGATGGGGTGCCGCGGCGGCACCGTGGCTGTTGCTCGTCTTGGCGGTGCTCTCCGGCCTGCGGCCCTTGGTCGGGGCTCCGCTGGCCTTCATGGACGCCAACGCGTTCGACGCGTTGGTGCGACGTCCGGTGTGTGCGGCGTCGTTCTGGGTGCTCTCTGTGAGGCTCGTGCGCTGGGAGGGCCTGCGGACGGCCGTGGTGCGTTGGTTCGAGCCGGCGATCTTCGCGATGTTCCTGAGCCACTCGATCGTGCTGCAGCTGCTGCGGATGGGGTTCATCGCGACCCGCGTCCGGCACCCCGCGGCCGGTCTGCTGGTTTGGGTGGTGCTGCCATTCGTGGCGCTCGCGGTCGCCGTGGGCATTCAGCGGTTGTTGTCGCGCGGCCCGAACGTCCTGCACCAGCTCCTGCTCGGAAAGCCGAAGCCGTCCACGCCGTGAAGCCGGGGTGTGTAAGGCCCGGTCGCGGAGGTCGTTTCGACCACGATGCGACGGGCGCAACTGCGGATCCTCGAGCCTTGCGAGGAAGACTTCGGGGCAATGGTCGGCCCGCCCGAGCGCAAGTTCTGTGGCAAATGCGAAAAACACGTGCACGACCTGTCGGCGATGACCGAACCCGAGGCGCGGGCGTTGCTTCGGGCACACGGAAGCCAGGACTTGTGTGTGCGCTATCGGTACGGGGCCGACGGGCGGGTCAGGTTTCGGCCGCGGCCGCGGACCATGGCGTTCGTCGCGGTGCTCTCGTTTGCGATGGCCGCGTGCACGCCGTACCTCGAATCCGACGCGCTGGACGAGCCCGAGGCGGCGTGGGTGTGCCGTGACGCCAGCGGCTACGCCATCGACTGCGGCCTCGTCGACCAGGGAGTCATTCCGGACGCCCCGAGCGAGCCGGGCGAACCCGGCGACCTGGAACCGCTGCCAGAGTCAGAACTGCTCGACGAAGACTTCGTCGTCGGCGGGGCGCTGAGCTTCGACACTTCGGCCCTGGAGCGGGTGGACACGCTGTCTCACGGACTCTCGGCCGAGGAGGCCGAGGTGGTCGTGAGCTGCCCGCTGCCTCGTCCCGAGTTGTCGGCCCTCGTTCAGGGCGGCATCGCGGTCGAGTCTGCCGGGGACCGTCGAAAAGCACGTCGCCGCGAGCGTCGCGCCGAACGCAAGCGGCGACGGCGTCTGCGTCGACACTGAGCGGTCAAGGGCCGGGAGTCGTCACGAAGCCGGGGACGGAGGGACGCTGATCCTGGATCGATTCCATCGCCTCGATCGCCAGCGTCACTTGATTGAAGATGTCCTTCCAAGACAGATCCTGCGGTGCATGCTCTGCGAGCGCGCGCTCCAGGGCCACGTTGAGAGTGCCGCCGAAGTAGGTCCGCGCTTCGCCCGAGCCGCAGCCGAAACTGGGGCGTTCGGCTGCCGTGGCGGTGAGGACCGTCAGGTTGGGGGTCGCGAGCAGCAGCTCGGCAGCCCCATCGGGTCCTTGGGCGCTCCCGGTGTGATGCCCGATGAACCCGCCGGAAAAACACGCCTGCAGCACCAGAACCTTCGGCAGCGTTGGCGGGAACGCGGCGAGCAACGGCGCCAGCGTCCGGGGCGTGAACACGACATCTTCTGGTTCGGCGCCGGCTCGCAGCGCGCGGGCGATGTCCCGTGGTCGCCCCAACGCGGGTCCGTCACCCGCCTCGAGTCCCACCGCCGCAGGCCCCAGCGTCTCGCGTTCGGCCTCGCTCAGCGACGCGACGAAACGCCGGGTGCGGGTGTGCTCGGACTCCTCGAGCGGTCGGAGCTGTGAGGCCAGGCCGTGCGAGGTGACGTAGACGTACAGGAATCCCTCCGCGTGCTCGGCCACCGTCCGCAGATCGGCGGCGACCTGAGCCGGGCTCGCCGCGCGGCACGACTGCAGCGCGACGGCGAGTGCCTCGTACTGTTCGAAGTCGTCGGCGAGCGCCTTCGGGGTGGGCTTCGCCCAGTAGCAGGCGATTTCGTCCTCTCGCAGTCCGGCGCGACGCCACAGCGTGCGTTGCTCGAGCACCTCGGCCGCGAAGTTGGCGACGTCGTCACCGCCGGCGATCAGGAACACCTTGGTCGACGGTGACACGGGTCCCGCGGCATACGGCTGGGCCGCAAACGGGTCTTCGGGTGGCGGTGTCGTGGGCCCAGTGCGGCACCCGGCCAGCACGAGCAGGGCGAACGCCAATCGTTTCATGCGACGGCCTCGCGCACCCGAGCGAGGTAGCGTTGGTAGCCCGCGACGAGCGAGCTCATGTGGTCACCGTCGACGTACTCGGCGTGAAAGGGCGCGCCCGTGTCCTCCGCCGCCTCCCGCATGCGTTCCACGTTGGGATGAAACCACGGGTCGTCGCGGCCCACGTAGGCGATGTGGGGTCGGGCGAGGTCCGCGATGTTTCCCTGCAGCGTTCGCAGCCGTCCCTCTTCGGGCACGGCGGGGTCGAAGCGCACCAGCGGGCCGTTGTGTTCGGTGCCGGCCCAGCGCTGAAAGGTCTCTGGGACGTAGATTCCACCAACGCTGGCCGTCTCGCGCAACGGGAGGTCGGGCATCAGGGCCAGCAACGCTCCGAGGGCGCCGCCCGCCGAGTGCCCCAGGGCGAACACCTGGTTCGCGCGGATGCGTGGCTGTTGCGCGAACCAACGCACCGCCGCCATCGCGTCGTCCAACTCCCCGACCAGCAACTCGCGCTCACCCGGGTTGCCGTTTTCGCCCCGCCACGACGGGATGAACACCGCGACATCGGGGGGCGGAAACGCCTCTCCCAGGGGATCGAACTGCGAGGCCGAAGCCGCGAATGCACCGTGCAACCAGACCAGGCCGGGCACGGGGCCGTCCCCGTCCGGCATCGAGAGCCACCCTCGCATCTCGCCCACCGGTCCGGCCCATTGGACCGCCGTGAAACGCCGATCCAGGGCCTCGTTGTCGAAGCGCGCGGGGCCGGGCGCGGGGCGTTCGAACACGGGTGCGTACGCGTTTCGAAACGCAGGGTAGGGGAGATGCTCGGGAGCGCGCATCGGGGATCGATTGGCGCGGCATCCCACGACGCAACTGGCGGTCGCGAGTCCGATCCAATGTCGTCGGCTCAGCAGGCCCGCCATCGTCTTGCAGAGTACCCGAACGCGCGTGTCCACGGTGTACGCTCGATGTCTCTGGCGACCACCGACCCCACGCTCGACGATCGCACGCTCGCCGCCGATGACGCCCCGCCGAGTGCGTACGCGTATCATGACCTGGCACGCGGAGACACGGTCGGTCGATACCTCGTGTTGCGCCCGCTGGGCAGAGGCGGCATGGGGGCGGTCTACGCGGCGCACGATCCCGAGCTGGACCGGACGGTGGCGCTCAAGATCGTGCACCGGTCGGGCACGCGCGCCACCTCGCTCAAGGCGGAAGCCCAGACCTTGGCGCGTCTGTCCCATCCCAACGTGGTGGCGGTGCATGACGTGGGCGAGCTGACCGACGGGGTCTTCATCGCGATGGAGTACGTCGAAGGCAAGACGCTGCGGCGGTGGGTGGAGGCGCATCGAGGCGACATGCCCGCGCTGGGCCGGGTGATGCGCCAAGCAGGGCAGGGCCTGGCGGCGGCGCATCAAGCCGGCCTGGTGCATCTCGACTTCAAGCCCGACAACGTGATGATCGCCGATGACGGCCGGGTGCAGGTGCTCGACTTCGGCCTCGCACGGCCGCAGGAGCGGACGCGCAGCGGGACCGAGGTCACGCCGTCGGGAACCCCCGCTTACATGGCCCCGGAGCAGCATCGTTGCGAGGCGCTGGATGCCCGGGCCGATCAGTTCTCCTTCTGTGTCACGTGGCTCGAGTGTGCGATCGGGGCCCGGGTCTTTCAGGGCGCCTCCCCCTCGGCGATTGCCCGGGCAATCGTGGACGATGCGCCCACGTTGCCGACGCGGCCTGCGGCGTTGCCCCGCGGGGTCTGGCAGGCGCTGCTTCGCGGCATCACGCACGATCGACGAGCGCGGTGGCCCGACATGCCGGCCTTGCTCGAGGCGACGGCGCCACGCGGCGGCTCCAAACGCCCGACCCTCGTCGCGCTGATGGTCGCCGGAGCGCTGGGGGCGGGCGGCACGTGGCTGTTCTCGAGTGATGAACGCCGGTGTCGAGATGCGGCGGCGGTGGTGGACGGGGCGTGGGCGAGTGTCGACGCACAATCGGTCCTCGCGCGGGTTGGGACCGCCGAAGGTGCGCTGTCCGAAGAGCAAGCGGAGAGGGTCGTGGCTCGACTGCAGGGCTACGCGACGGCGTTGGCCGGCGGATACGACGAAGCATGCCGGGTCGCGCCCGACGATGTGCCACGCAAGGTCTGCTTGGACGGTCGGCTCGAGCAGCTTCGCGCCAACCGTGACCTCGCGTTGGTGGGGGACAGCGAGCCGCTGGAGCGCGCGTTGGAAACGCTACCCGACGTGCACGAATGCCGGCGTGCCGACGAGGATGCGCTGTATCGCGAGGTGTCGGACCCCGAGCGTGGCCAGGCGTTGCTGAGGCAGCTCGCCCAGGGCGAAGTCGACCTGGAGCTCGGCAAACTCGACGACGCACGCGAGGCGCTCGAAGCGGTCGCCGAGGATGCAAAGGCGTTGGGCTGGCAGGGGGTCGAGGCGCTCGCGTGGATTCGCCTGTCCGCCGTCGCGGCGGATGCCGGAGATGTCGAGCAGATGCAGGCTCGTTATGAACGCGCGTTGGACTTGGCGTCGGAGGCCGGATCGGACTTCGCGTTGCACTCGGCGCTGTCCCAGCGGCTGCAGGAGTACGCGATGGCCGGCGACGTCGTGTCGGTGCAGGCGATGGCTCCCGTCGTGGTCGCGGCGGCGGCCAAGGCGGGGCGCTCCTCGGAGCGTGTGCCGATGGCGTTGGGCAATGCGGCGCAGCTCTCGGGGGACTACGACGCAGCCGAGACGGCCTATCGACAAATCCTCGAGGAGTCCGGGGACCCGAGCGTTCGGCTCAAGGCGCTCTCGAACCTCGGCGGGTTGGAGCTTTATCGGGGCAACTACCCCGAGGCGAAAGCGCTGTTCGAGAAGGCCGTCCCGGCGTCCGTGAAGGAGCATGGCCCACTGTCGATCCCGGCCCTGAAGATGCAGGCCAATCTGGCCGACGCCGACCAGCAGCTCGGGCTCGTTGCCGACGCGCGGCGGCGTTACGAGGAGGCGCTGGTCGGCTATGGCGAGGGGGCCGGGCTCGACTCCCGCCCCGCGCAGCACCTCAAGCTCAACTATGCGCTGTGCCTGATGGCGGCAGGCGACCTCGACGCGGCGGTTGCCGTTGGCGAACCCGCAGCGCAACGCATGCTGGAGCTGCACCCCGATGGGCACCCGTTTGCGATCGCCGCTGCGGATTTCTTGAACGTCGTGGACCTGGAGCGCGGCCGCTTTGCCGAGGTCTTGGAGCGCGGGCACGCGTTGGCGGAACAGACGGCGGGGCTCTACGGGGCCGAGGCTCCCTTGGTGTCGTTTCTTCGTCTCACCGTGGCCAAGGCGGCGCTCGAGACAGGGCAGCCCACCCGCGGTCTCGAAGCGCTCGCCACCGCCGATGGACCGTTTGCGAGGCTGAACGCCGACCACCCGGCGTTGGTCACGGTGTTTCGTCTGCGCGCTGAACTGCAGCTGAAGGCAGGCAGTGTTACCGCTGCGCTCGCGGACGCAACGGAGGCCACGCGCCGTGCGTCCGCGCCCTCGGTGCATCCCATCGATCGTGGGCGGGCGTTGCTGGTCTCAGCCCAGGCTCGCCTCGCCAACGGAGCCTCGAGCAGCGACGTGCGAGACACCCTCGAAGCCGCGGCCTCGAGTTTTGCCGCCTTGCCTCGACACCCCGACGCGCGTCCCGAAGCCGTCGCGACACTCCTGGCCGCGGACGAACGCGGGCTCACGCACTCGCGATGACTTCGACTTCGAGTTTGAAGTCGTAGGGCAGGCGCCGGACCTCGACGCAGGTGCGCACCGGAGGCCGCTCGACGTCGAAGAACTCGGTGTAGACCTGGTTGAACAGGCCGAAGTTGCCCAGGTCGGTCATGTAGCAGGTGACCTTGAGCACCTTGTCCAGGCTGCTTCCGGCCTTTTCCAGCGTGCGCTCGAGGTTCTGAAACGTGGCCCGAGCTTCGTGCACGAAATCGCCGTAGCTGTACTTCAAGTCATCGACGCCGACCGCTGCGTGGCCCGAGGTGTAGATCAAGCCGTCGTGCTGCTTGGACCACGAAAAGATCGGCCCGTACTCCAGCGTGCGCGTCGAGGGGTGGCTCATGACCGATCTTCTAGCAGCCGGCAGCCGCGGCGATGTCTTCGATGGCCTGGCCAATCTGCGCGGCGTGGGTGCGAAAGCTCAACACGCAGGCCCGGACCGTGACGACCTCTCCTTCGGGGTGCGGAAGACGGGTGGTGCTCAGGTAGACCCGGCCGCGGGCGTTGACCGCTTTGCACAATGCCAGGCCGCGCTCGCTCCACGCCTGCACGCTCTCCCCGTCTCGGCGACGAGGCCGAAACGGAACCACCGACAGCTGCGGATCGTCGGTGAGCTCGAGGCTAGGCATCGACGCCACCGCGTCGGCGAGCTGCCGGGTCAGCGCCAGCTTTTCTTGCAGTGCCTCGCGAAACGCCGCGGCCCCATGCAGCTGTAGAGGCAGCCAGACGCGGAGCCCTCGATAGTCGCGGCTGAGCTCGGGTCCGAAGTCCATCGGGCTGGGCGGTAGACCGCCGTCGCGGCCAAAATCCTGCAGGTACGGGGCGTCGGCCTGGTGAGCGGCACGCAACGCTTCGCCGTGGCGCACCAACAAACACCCGGTGCCATACGGCAGGAACATGCCCTTGTGGGGGTCGAAGGTGATCGAGTCGGCGCGTTCGATGCCCTGCAGTCGCGTGCGACCTTCGGGGCACAGGGCGAAGGCTCCGCCGTAGGCCCCATCGACGTGGTGCCACAGGTCGTGCCGCTCGCAGACGTCCGCGAGCGCGGGCAGGGGATCGATGGCACCGGTGTTGGTGGTCCCCGCGGAACTCACCAGCAAGAACGGCTGCAGTCCGGCCTCGCGATCCTCGTGGACCTGTGCCTCGAGGGCGTCGGGCCGCAGGCGGAGGCGGTCGTCGGTGGCGATCGAGACGACCTGCGTCGCGGGGATGCCCGCCAAGGACACCGACTTGGCGACGCTGTGGTGGGCCTGCGCCGAGGTGTAGACCCGCGCCCGGCGATAGTCGCCGTCATGGGGGAGCTTGGCGTGCCGGGCGGTGACGACGGCCGAGAAGTTGGCCAGCGAGCCCCCGGTGGTCAGCAGGCCACGCGCGTGCGTGTCGTAGCCAAACTGCGCCGCGAGCCAATCGAGCACGTCGGCCTCGAGTCGGCATAGCGCTGGGGCGGCCGCGCTCAGGCCCGTGTAGCGGTTGATCCAGTTGGCCACCAGGTCGGCGACACCCGCGGTGAGCAGCCCGCCGCCGGGAATGTATGCGAGGTATCCCGGGCCGGCGGTATTGGTGGAGACCTCGGCGGCACGCAGCACGTGGGCGAGCAGCTCGCCAAACGGAGCGCGCGGCTGCTCGGCGATCGGCAGGCTCATCGCCTCGGCGGTGGGCAATCCCGCTTCGCCCACCGCGCCCGCCGACGGCATCGAGGGCAGGCGCTCCACGTGGTCGAGGACCAGGGACGCGACGGTCTGCAGCCAACCTTCGAGCTCGGCGCGGGACGGTTCGAGCGCGGTCACCGAGCTCCGTGGCGTTTCAGGTAGCGGTCGCGAAGCTCGGTCTGGCGCGACACCAGAGGAATCGATGCACCCCGGATGTAGACCGCGTCGGGTACGGTGGCGAGCTCGAACGGATCGGCGGGCCACAGCACCACGTTGGCGACCTTGCCGACGGCCAGGCTGCCGTAGTCGGCCTCCATGCCGTAGGCGCTGGCGATCGTGTGGGTGACGGCGGTGAGCGCCACCTCGTGCGGCAAGCCTTCCGCGACCGCGATGCCGGCCTGTTGCGTCACGTTCCGGACGTTGTGCGCTTCGCCCAACACCGCAATGCCCACCGTGACGCCGGCCTCGTGCAGCTTGGCCGCGTTGTCGAGGCGAGCTCCGATGCGGTCGAACCCGCCGGGAAGGTTGGCGGTGGGGTGCACGATCACCGGGACCTTCGCCTCGGCCAACACGTCGGCGACCTGCCACGCCTGGGTGCCGCCCACGATCGTGACACGCAGGTCCTTGGCCAGCGCCGCGGCGGCGAGCAGGTCACTGGCGCGGTGGGCTTCGAGCACCAACGGAACCTCGCGCCCGAGCACGGGGCCGAGCGCTTCGAGGTCCAGACGGTGAGCGGAGAGGTCTCGCGACGCGCGGCGATCGAAGGCGGCTTTGCGGGAGCGATAGAACCGGGCGTCGTCGAGCACCTCGGCCAACCGTGCCAGCGTGGCTGCACGCGACCCGGAGACCCGCTGGCCCAAGCCGCCCGCCACCGCCACCCGGGGCTTGGCCACGATGTCGTGGTGGTGCCCCGGTAGCAGGTCGATCCAGGCGACCTGCCCGCTGAGCAACCCGCCCTGCGGCGTGGAGGCGGCGGTGGTCACCCCGTCGATCGCCTGCACCGCGAGCAGCGTGCTGCTGGCGTTCACGGCGACCGACGCGTCGTAGCCGGAGCGAATGGCGTCGCCACCTTCGCGCGCGGTGTCGCGGGTGGATCCTTCCATGCCGATTTCGACCAAGCCCAAGGTGGTCGAGGCGGCGATGAGGCCGGGGGTGACGATCTTGCCCGTGGCGTCGATGACTTTGGCGCCCGGAGAAGGGGCACCCGGGCCGACACGCACGATGCGAGCGCCCTGCATTTCGACGACCGCGTCTTGCAGCACCGCTCCGGTGCCGTCGTGCACGGTGCCGCCCACGATCGCCACCCGCGGTGCGTCCTTGGCTTGCGAGAACGAGAGCGTCGCGGCGTGAACGGCGGGCGCCCACAGCACGCCGAGCGCAAACAGCATTGCGTAGATCAGTCTCATTGCACGTCTCCTGCGGCCTGGTGTTGACCGACCTCGAAGTCGGTGCTCGGTCGAATGTTCGGGTCGTTGCGGTCGAAGACCAGGGCGCCACCCAAGTAGACCTGCTCGGCGTGGGTGTAGACGCTCAGCGGGTCGCCGCTCCACACCACCACGTCGGCCATCTTGCCCGGCTCGAGCGTTCCGGTGCGTTCGTGAATGCCCAGCGCCCAGGCGGCGTTGGCGGTGATCCATCGCAGCGCCTCGTCTTCGCTGATCGAAAGGCCTGCCCGCTCTCCGGCGGCCTTGGCCTTGGCGGCTTCTTGGTTGAGCCGCTGAATGCCCTGTGCCGAGTCGGAGTGAATGATGGCGCGCGCGCCCGCAGCCGAGAGCATGGCCGCGTTGGCGCGCGTGGAGTCGTAGGCCTCGGCCTTGAAGCCCCACCAGTCGGCCCACACCGAAGCGCTCACCTCATGCTCGGCCAGGGCGTCGGCGATCTTGTAGGCCTCGACGGCGTGGTGAAAGCTGCGAATGCGAAACCCGAACTCGTCGGCCAGCGCCAGCATGCCGAGCATCTCGTCGGCGCGATAGCAGTGGTTGTGCACGAGAATGTCCCCGTCGAGCACGCCGACCAGCGTCTCCATCCCCAGGTCGCGGTCTGGAGGCGCGCCCGCGTCCTCCTCGTCCTTCTTGGCCTGCCACGCCTCGTGGCGCCGCTTGTATTCGGCAGCCTTCTGAAACGCGGTTCGAAACCCGGCCATGTTGCCCATGCGCGTCATCGGCCCGCCCTTCTCACCGTGCACGCGTTTGGGGTTTTCTCCGCAAGCCATCTTCAAACCCGAGGGGGCGCCGGGAAACCGAACGTCTTCGATCGAGCGCGCGTCCGGGACGGTGCGCACCGTGACCGACCGCCCGCCGATGAGGTTGGCCGAACCGGGCAGGATCTGCATCGTCGTGACGCCCGCCGCACGGGCCAGGTCGATCTGGGGATCTTGAGGCCAGTAGCCGTCGGCCGCACGAACCTGCGGCGTCGTGGCGGAGGACATTTCGTTGCCGTCCGAATGCGCCGTCAGGCCGGGCGATGCGTAGACGCCGATGTGCGAGTGGGTGTCGATGATGCCGGGGGTGATCGTCTTGCCCGCAACGTCGAGCACGGTGACGCCTTCGGGAGCGTCGACCGCGGCGCCCACGGCCTCGACCTTTCCCTCGCGCAACAACACGTCGCCGCGTTCGTAGATCACGCCGGTCGCGGTCATCACCCGGGCACCGCGCAACAGGATCGGGGCAGGATGCGCCGCGGCCTTTGCGGGCTCGGGGGAGGTCTTGGAGTCGGACGTCGGGGCGGTTGCCGGGGCGTCCGGAGGCGTGGAGGCGCGTGGCTTGGGACCGCACGCGAGCATCCATCCGATGCACGCGAAGGCCGCGAAGCGGGAGGCGCTCAGGGAAGAGCGGGGCACGGCGGCGACGCTACGAGACCTGAGCACCCCTCACAAGCCGGGTGCAGCAAAACCGCGTAGAGTACGCCCCGTGAGACCCGTGTCGCTGCGCGAGCGCTGGCTGTACGCGCTCAAACCCGGCAGCTGGCCCAAGCTCCTGGTGGCCGCCGTGCTGGGCCAGGCGATCGGCATTGCGGCCGCGGGCCGAGCCGACGTCGTGGCGCTGCTGGCGGGCTTCGCCTTCACGATGTTGCACCTGTCGTTCGTGGTGCTGATCAACGACTGGGGCGACCAAGAGGTCGACGCACTCAAGCGGCGCCTGTTCCCCGAGCTTTGCAGCCCCAAGACCCTGGTCGACGGCATCCTCGAGCCCCGCTCGGTGTTGCTCGCGGGTCTGGGCGCGGCCGCGTTGGGCGGCGGCGTGGCGGTGGGGGCTCAGCTGTGGTTCGACCGCCCCGGTCTCGCACTGGGAGCCGCGGCCTGCATGGCGTTGTTCTGGGCCTACACGCTGCCGCCGATCCGCCTGAACTATCGCGGCGGCGGCGAACTCCTCGAAATGATCGGCGTGGGCTTCGCCCTGCCGTGGTGGAACGCCTACTTGCAGTCCGGCGAGGTCAGCCCCCCGGGCATGGTCATCTTGCCCGCGTTCTTGCTGCTCGCCTTGAGCAGCGCACTGGCCTCGGGCCTGTCCGACGAACCCAGCGACAGGTTGGGCGGCAAGCGCACGTTCACGGTGTTGTTCGGCGCGGCCCCGGTACGGCAAGCGGTCGAAGGTCTGGTCATCGGCGCCATGGTCGTGTGGGCACTGTTGCCTCTGCTGGCCCCGGGCACCGTATCGGGCCTGGTCCTGGCGCCCGTGATCGTCGTGATGGCGATGGAGTTCGTCGACCTGCGTGAAGCGGGCGCGTCGTCCGACGTCGAGACCTATCGCGGCATCGCCCACTACAAGGACCTGCTGCACAACTGCATCTGGCGCGGCACCACCGTGCTCTCGGTGTTGCTCGTTGCAGGCACGCTGCTGTTCGGAGGCGGACATGTCTGAGCTCGAGCGACTCGACGCACTGCTCGACGTGCGGGCGCTGTACGGCACGCTCGAGCCGGGCCGTGTGCGCGGTCGGCTGCCATCCGAGATTCGCGACCGGGTGCTCGATGGCAGCGAGTCCGAAGCCTTCGTCGCCGCCTTCTCCGACGGCTTGGCCGAGGTCGTGGACGCGATGCTCACGGCCTTCCCCGACAACCTGCTGTGGGACCTCGAACAGATCGCCGTGCGGCAACGCGAGCAGGCCTTCGAAGAGCCGGATCCCGCCCAGAGCATTCGCCAGCTTTGGCACCGCGTAGCCGAGCTTCAGGACCTGTTTGGCCGCCAGGGCCCGATTCGCTTTCGCTACATTCACGACTTCATCTACGGCTTCGACTGGGCGCGGTGGGTGGCGAAGAACCCCGAGCTTCGCAGCGGCATCGGCCCCTACGACGCTGCGTTCATCGAACGCATGCACCGACGCGGCGGCGAGTTGCTCGACCTCATCGATGCCAACGACGACAAGTACGGACCGCTCATCGGCCCGCGCCCCCGCAACGCGTTCCCGTTCTCTCGTGAGCCCACCGACGAGATCGCATTGCATCGTCATCTTGCGGCCGAAGGTTCGTTGCCCGTCAAGGCGTGGTCGGCGTCGGAGGCTCCCGACTGGACGCGCCCCTACGGTCGCCTGCGTGAAGAAGCCGCCCAGGTGTTGGGCATCGCGCGGTAGGGGACGATGTCCACGCGGACGGCCAAGGTCGCCGAGACCGCGCTCTATCCTCCGGTCAAGGCGTTCTTGCAGCGCCTGGGCTACGAGGTGAAGTCCGAGATCGGTCCCGTCGACGTGGTCGGGCGGCGCGACGATGCGGACCCGGTCATCGTCGAGCTCAAGCTCGGGTTCTCGTTGGTGCTGTTGCAGCAGGCGGTGGCCCGGCAGGCGATCTGCGATGCGGTCTACGTCGCGGTGCCGCGCTGGACGTCGCAGAGCGGCTGGCGCTCGTTCAAGGCCAACGTCGGCCTGTGCAAACGGCTGGGCGTCGGCGTGCTGTCGGTGCGGCTGAAGGATGGGCACGTCCAGGTGCATGCCGACCCGGTGCCGTTTCAGCCCCGCAAGTCTCGGCGTCGCAACGCCGCAGTGCTCTCGGAGTTCGAGCGACGCGTCGGCGACCCCAACCGCGGAGGCACCCGCGGCACCGTCGTCACCGCCTATCGCCAGGAGGCGCTCCGCATCGCCGCCTACCTCGCCGAGCACGGCCCGACCAAGGCCTCGGTGGTGGCCGACACCCTCGGCATCGCCAAGGCGCGCCGCATCATGTTCGACAACCACCATGCATGGTTCGAGCGCGTGGCCCGAGGCATCTACGGGGTGAACGACACGGGGCGGGTCGCCGCTGAAGACGCATCGTCCTGAAGCGCTCCCGGCGGGGTGCGATGACGGCGTTGCTTGTCCCGGGCCGCATGCCCGGGTAGCGTCCCGGGGCGCATGGCCAAGTACGACTTCGATCTCTTCACCATCGGTGCCGGCTCTGGAGGCGTGGCGTCCAGTCGTCGCGCGGGCGCTCTGGGTGCACGTGTGGCGATCTGCGAGGAGCGAAGGGTCGGGGGCACCTGCGTGTTGCGAGGGTGCGTGCCCAAGAAACTGCTCGTCTACGCGTCGCACGTGCGCACCGAACTCGCGGATGCGGCGGGCTACGGGTGGAGCATCGGTGAGACGAGCCTCGACTGGGGCCGCATGATCGAGGCCAAGGACGCCGAACTCGATCGTCTCGAGGGCATCTACCAACGCATGCTGTCCAACTCGGGTGTGGAGGTGCACGAAGGGCGGGGCGTCATCGTCGACCCGCACACCGTCGAGGTCGAGGGACGCACCTTCACTGCCGAGCGCATTCTGATCGCCACGGGAGGCTGGCCGACGATGCCCGAGATTCCGGGCATCGAGCACGCCATTACCTCCAACGAGGCGTTGGATCTCAAAGAGGTGCCCAAGCGGGTCGCAATCGTCGGCGGCGGCTACATCGGGGTCGAGTTCGCGGGCATCTGGAACAACGCGGGCAGCCAGGTCACCGTGCTGGTGCGCGGCGAAAACGTGTTGCGTGGCTTCGACCACGACGTTCGCGAAACGCTGGCCGAGGAGATGCGCAAGGAAGGCATCGACCTGCGCTGCAAGACCCGCGTGCACGCGATCGAGAAGACCGCCGAGGGGCTCGACCTACGGCTCGACCGTGGCGAGCATCTGCAGGTCGACCAAGTCCTCTTCGCCACCGGACGTCACCCACACAGCGCCAACCTCGGCCTCGAGCAGGTCGGGGTGAAGACCAACGCCCATGGCGCCATCATCGTCGACGAGTGGTCCAAGACCAGCACCGAAGGGATCTGGGCGGTTGGCGATGTCACTACCCGCATCGCGCTCACCCCCGTGGCCATCGCCGACGGCCGGGCGTTCGTCGAGACCGAGTTTCGCGACAACCCGACCCCGGTCGACCACGGGGCGGTGCCCACCGCGGTCTTCTCTCAGCCGCCGGTCGGCACCGTCGGCATCACCGAGGCCGAGGCACGCGACTTGGGCACGGGTCCGGTCGACGTGTACCGGGCCAAGTTCCGCCCGATGAAGTTCGTCCTGCCCGGACGGGACAGCAAGACCTTGATGAAGCTGATCGTCGATCGCGAGTCCGACCGCGTGCTCGGCTTGCACATGGTCGGGCCCGATGCGCCCGAGATCGTGCAGGGCTTTGCGGTCGCCCTCAAAGCCGGCGCGACCAAGAAGCAGTTCGACGCGACGATCGGCATTCACCCCAGCTCGGCCGAAGAGTTCGTCACCATGTCCACCCCGGTGGGCTGAGCCACCTGCATCGGGCGGTGTGTGCGCTGTGTGGCGTGCGCCGCCGAGCCGCGCCTGCTATGCAACATCGGCACGGCTTGGTGCGTTTGGGCTGACACGGTGGACGAGAGTACGTTGGACACGCTGCCCCCCACGGGCGAGCTGTCGGACACGACGACGGTGTCCGGCGGCTATGGTGCAACGCTCGATCCCCGCCCTGGAATGGTGTTGGCGAGCCGCTACGCCCTGATCGAGCCGATCGGGCGCGGCGCCTCCGGCTGGGTCTGGAAAGCCCGGCACACCGTGATCGGCAAGTCGTTCGCCATCAAGTTGCTCGCGACACGCACCGGGTCGTTCGACGACGAAGCCGCGGTTCGCATGCTGCGCGAGGCCAACGCGCTCTCCCGCATCGATCACCCCAACGTGACCGCGGTTACCGATTTTGGGCACGCTGAAGGCGGCACACCGTTCATCGTCATGGAGCTGCTCGAGGGCCAGCCCCTGCGGGCGTTGCTCGATGCGTCGCGGCTGTCGTGGAAACAGGCGCGGGTCTGGGCGGTGCAGATCCTCGAGGGCGTCGAGGCGGCTCACCGCGAGGGCATCGTGCACCGCGACCTCAAGGCCGCCAACCTCTTCGTCACCGCCAAGGACAGCCGCATCAAGGTGCTCGACTTCGGGCTCGCGCGTTCGCGTCGGCGCAGTGATGTCGGCCCCGATCAATCCAGCGGTCGTCTCACCGCGGTCGGCGAGGTCTTCGGCACTCCGGCCACCATGAGCCCCGAACAGATCGCCGGCGAGGCCGTCGACGCGCGCAGCGATCTCTACAGTGTGGGTTGCGTGCTCTACGAGATGATCGCCGGCCGCCCGCCTGCAGAGGGCACGTCGGCGGAGATCCTCTACCAACACGTGTATGGCGACCCCACGCCCTTGCGAGCGTTGGCCGATGCCGAGGTGCCCGACGCGGTCTGCGACGTCGTGCATCGCTGCCTTCGCAAGGACCCCGCCGAGCGACCGGCCAGCGTCACCGAGGTGCGTGAAGCATTCGACCTGCGCAAGCTTCGGCGAGGACGGCAGGCCCGCGCCGCCAAGGTCGAGGACTCCGCGCAAGGGAAGGCCTCCTCTGCGCTGGTGTGGCGGCGCGTCACCGCAGCTGCCGTCGCGGCCGGTGGCCTGTTTGCGCTGGTCGCCGCGTCGAGGCCGTCGCCCGCGGCCCAGATGCACGCGGTCGAGTTCCACGTGCCTGCGGTCTCGGCAGCGGCCGTCGGTGTCCCGGCGTTGCATGCCGACCCTCCGATCTTCGAACGAGCGCAGCCCAAACACGCGCTCACGCCCGTGTCTGCGGCGGCGGCGGCCGACTCCGAGCCGCCGCCCAAGGACACCCCCAAGGACACCCGGCGCCCTCGCAAGCGCGTCCCCTCGGAGCGTGTACCCCGGCCGAATGCGCGGCCCGTGGTCGATGGTTCGCCGGACGAAGGGCGTAGCCCCGTGGCCGACGCGCGTGTGCCCGAGCTCAAGAACCCGTTTGCGAAGTGACGGGCGCGTCCGGGCGCCGCCGCAGCAACAACAGGTCGCCGAACTCTGCTTCGGGTCGGTAGTCCCGACGCAAGCGCTCTCGCAGCGCTTCGAAGGCTTCGAGCGGCTCCCGTTGGGCGCCGAAGGCCTGGGTGAACGAGGGGCTCAACACGAAGTACGTCGGCGGGTGGGCGTCGAAGTCGGCGATGAACGCCTCGGCGTGCGGTCCGTCGGCGAACACGATGTCGTCGCCAGCATCGAACGCGGTGTTGGTGTTGAAGGTGGTGATGCGTCCGAGCGCTTTGTAGTAGCGCCCCGGCGCATGGCGGTCCGCCCAGAAGTAGACCCGCCACGCGGTCCAGCCCCAGCCGTAGATCGTGTCGTCTTTGGTGGTGCGGGCGAGAATGTGGGCGCCGGCCGCTTGGGCCGCGCTCTTGCCGTCCTTCAGCCGGCGTGCCCGGGCTTCATAACGATGGGCGTCGCCGGTTGCGACCGCGTACACCCAACTCAGCAGCACCAGCACGACTGCAGCCAGCGCGCCGCTTCGCCACCGGGGGTGTTCGTCCGCAGTGTCGATGCCCGCGCCCAATGCGGTGGCGCCGACGAGAATCGCGAGCGCGGGCAGTACCTGCGGCATGTAGTGCAGATAGAAGCGCCCGCCGCCCAGCCCGGTGCCGATGACGGAGGCCACCACGAACAGCGCGGCCGGGACGGCACGGCGGTCTTGGGCACGGCGGGAGAACACCAGCCCCACGCCCGCGAGGACCAAGGCGCCACCGAACGTCGTGGCGAGCATGCCGGGCACCTGAATCCAGCCGTCCAAGCCTCCCGAAGCCCGGGTGGTGTACTCGGAGACCAGGCCCCACGGGAGCATGCTGCCGAGCAGGGTGCCCAGCTCTCCGCGTGGCAGGTAGGGCAGTGCCATCAGCAACCCGCCCAGCACGGCCCCCAGCACCCAGCCGCCCATCACCCGCCAGGCCGGACCGTCGGTGCGCAGTCTCAGTCCCCACAGCACCAACGCGAGCGGCCCCAGCACTCCGCCGCGCTGCATGAAGCCGAACGCGATGGCCGACATCGTGCCGCCGAGGACTGCCCAGCCCAAGCGCTCACCGTCGAGGCTGCGCACGATGCCAACGAACGCCCACGCGTACACGGGCATCATCCACGCGGTGTAGTTGTAGGTGAACATGCCCGCGTAGTACAGGTAGACCGCAATGGACAGGGCCGACGCCGTGCGGGTGCTACCTTTGGGCAACGCCAGGGCGATGGCGGGCACGCCGAGCAACAACCACCCCGTGTAGACCCATTGCAGTGCTGCGAGGTCGCGGCCGAACACCGCGAAACAGGCCGCGACGGCATAGAACGAGCCGAGCGGCTTGAACTCGGCGTTGTCGACGTAGGGCAACTCGCCGCGCAGCAGGGCGTCGGCGTTGTAGAGGATCCCGGAGATGTCCGGGTTGGGGACCTCGTCCTCGAACACCTGCAGCCGAATCGAGGCGAACACGGCCACGCCCAGGCCCAGCAGCAACACCGGGAGTCGGGCGACCAAGCGATCCAGCTGGCTGCTCTCGGGCTCGGCCGTCACGGCAGCGGGCCTCGAGGAGGGCCGAACCGCTCCTGGGCCAGGGTGCGCACCCGGTCGAACTCGGCCTGGTCCTTGTTCTTGGCCAGTGCCTGCAGATACGACTGATAGACCCGCTTTTCGTCGGGGGTTCGCTCGAGCATGCGCTCGAAGATCGTGCGCATGTGGGTGGGCGAGCGCGCTGCGGTCAGATACAGCATGCCGCGTGACGCGGCGAACTCGGGTGCGGCGTCATACGCCTCGAGGTAGGCCAGCACGGCGTCCTCGGGCAGGGCCGAAAGGTCGCTGGGGTCGGTGCTGCCGGCCCGCATGGCTTCGGCGCGCAGGTGGGCATCGATTGCGGTCGCGAAACGTGCCGCGTCGGCGGGCCAGGGCGGCTGTGTTCCCGGGGCGAGCTGCAGGACGCTTCGGTGTTGCAGCATTGCCGACAGGTTGGTCCAGCCCCGACCACGGTTGCCCTCGTAGGCGACCTGGGGCGCTTGCAGCATGACGCGGGGGTGAATGTCGGTGTTGCGCGGTCCCTCGCCCGCGAATGCCTGCAACGCGGCACGGTCCATGAGGAACGCGCCGAGCAGGTCTCGTGGCTCCTGCATCAGCACCTCGGCGTAGACCGGCGCGGTCAGCAGCGACGCGATGCGCTCGGGCTCGATCTGCAGCGCAGAGGCGTCAGCGCCTCCGATCAACGCGACCGCCGGCGTATCGACGTTGTACAGCCCCAACCACGCGTGGCTGGGCTCGAACACGTCGGTGAAGGTGCGCACGACGACCTTCAGCGTCTCCATGTCCATTTGGTACAGGGGCAGCCATTGGGCGAAGATGCCGCCCGGCGCCAGGTGCTCGCGCACCGTTTCGAAGTGCTCCTTGGCGTACAGGCCACCCGCGCCGTTGCGGCCGGGGTGAAAGAGGTCGGCGACGACCACGTCGTAGGTCTGGGGCGTGGCGGCCACGAAGCGTCGCGCGTCCGCGGCGTGCAGGTGCACGTTGTCGCGCTCGGCCACACCGGCGTTGATGTCTTCGAAGTAGTGCAGCTGGTCGAGCACTGCGGGGACGAGCTCGACCGCATCGACCCGCATCAACGAGGGATACTCGGCGGCGGCACCCAGCGTGGCTCCGGTGCCGACGCCGAGGAACAGGGCGCGTTTGGGCTCGGGATGCAGCAGCAGTGGAATGTGGCCCATGCGGCGCTCGCCGAACGCCCGGGCGCCGCCCATGCGAAACTCTTGCCCCACCTGCAGCCGCCGCAGCGGAGCCTTGGAGCCTGGTTGCGGGGACTCCTGCTCGCTGACGATGACCAGACCCATCATCGTTTCTTCTTGAGAGAGCACCGTCCAGCCTTCCTCCGGCTCGACCAGGACCAAGTCCGCGGGGGCGGCAAACGTGAGCGCGACGACCCCGAGAATCGCGACCAGCTGCTGCTTGGCGGTGAAGCGGCGGTACCAGGTGAACACGCCGAAGACCAACAGGTAGCCGTAGAGCACCACGAACAGGCCATCTCGGTAGCCCTGCGAAGGCACGACCCACAGCGCGAACAGCAGGGGCGCCACCGCGCTACCCAGGGTGTTGACCGCGTAGGCGCGGCCGATGCCCGCGGGCGCGAGCAGACCCACGACGTGGCTGAACGTCGCGCCCATGACCACCGTCGGCAACGCGAACACCAGCGTCGCCACCACCAGCTCGGCCCGCAGGTGTGCCGTCCATGTAGCGTCCGTCGGCGCCAGCGATTGCATGATGCCCGGTGCGGCCGACAGCGCGAACGAGGCCAGCAATACGGTGAGCGCTTGCAGCAAGAGCAGACCCGCGAGCACGGTGGCGGGGCGCCCGGCGACCGCGGGCTTGACCCACCGCGCGTAGGCGAACGCACCGACCGAGGTGCCGAGCAAGTACACCGCGAGGGTGTGGGCGAAGGTGTAGATCGTGTTCTCGAGGGTCTGCGAGAGCACCTGCACGCCCACGACCTCGAGGCCCACGCCGCAAACGCCCGTGCCCGCGAGCACCAGCATCAGCAGCCAAGGCTCTTTGGCCACCTCGGGGTCGGGGTCGCCCGATGCGTCCACCGCCAGCACGGCGTCCTCGGGGACGGGCGCGTGGGGGTGATGGGTCGACCACCGCCATGCGATGCCTGCGCTGGCCGCTCCAACCACGGCCAGCACGGCCGCGCCGAGGCCGGATCCGAGCTGCGGCAGGATCACGTAGGTGGTGAGCAAGACGCCGGTGGTGGCCCCCAAGGCGTTGGCGGCGTACAGCCGGCCCACGCCGCGCCCGTCTGGCTCGCCTTGCAGCGCTCGTCGGCGTGCTTCGACCAGCGCGGGCAAGGTGGCGCCCATGCAGAACGTGGCCGGCAACAACGTCAGCGCAGACACGCCGATCGCGATGGCGAGCGCCAGCGGGGAGTCGTTGTCGCCCGCCGCCGGCCCCAGCATCGGGGGGATCGCGGTGGCCAGTGCGTGCAGCAGCCATGGCGAGATCAGGGCATAGCCGGCGGCGACCAGCTCCAAACGCACGAACAGGCGTGCTGGATTCTCGGAAGTTTTTGCGCGTGGGTGCAACACCGCGGCACCGGCCGCCATGCCGCCAAAGAATCCGGCCAGCACTCCGAGCACGCCGAGGGTCTCGTGGCCCAGCGCCAGACCAAGCAGCTGCGTCCACAACAGCTCGTAGCCCAAGGCCGCGGCGCCCGACAGCGTGAACGCGACCATCAGCCACCGGTCTTCGCGAGACATGCCGCGCGGAGCATACACCGTGAAGGTTCTCACCGCTTCAGATCACGGACCGCGACGGCCTCGGATCCGTAGACTCGCGGCGTCCATGAAGATCGGCGTCATCGGTGGTGGTCCAGGCGGTTTGTACTTCGCGCTTCTGATCAAGAAGCACCTGCCGCAGCACGACGTGCACGTGCTCGAGCGCAACCGCCCCGGCGAAACGTTCGGCTGGGGTGTGGTGTTCTCCGACGAGACCCTGGGCGGCTTTCTCGAGGCGGACGAAGAGACACACCAGCGCATCCGCGAAGAGTTCGTGCATTGGGATTGCATCGACACGATGTTCCGCGGCGAGACGATTCGCTCGTCGGGGCACGGCTTCTCCGGCATTGCCCGTCGCCGCCTGCTTCAGATCCTGCAAGACCGCTGTGCCGAGCTCGGCGTGAAGATGCAGTTCGAGGTCGAGGTCGAGGGCGTCGACGTCTTCGCCGATGCCGATCTCATCGTGGCCGCCGACGGCATCAACTCGAAGACGCGTACGGCGATGGCCGAGCAGTTCAAGCCGGAGATCGAGGTGGGCACCGCCAAGTTCATCTGGCTGGGCACGCGCAAGGTGTTCGACGCGTTCAAGTTCTTCATTCGCGACACGCCGCACGGCCTGTTCCAGGTCCACGCGTACCCGTTCGACGCCGAGACCAGCACCTTCATCGTCGAGTGCGACGAGGAGGCGTTCAATGGCGCCGGGTTGGGAGAGATGAGCGTCGAAGAGTCCGTCGCGTGGTGCGAAAAGCTCTTCGCCGAGGACCTCGACGGGCATGGGCTGCTCACCAATCGGTCCTCGTGGATCAACTTTCGCCGGATCAAGAACGCCACGTGGTTTCACGACAACGTGGTGCTCATCGGCGATGCCGCCCACACCGCGCACTTTTCGATCGGCTCGGGCACCAAGCTGGCCATGGAGGACGCGATCGTGCTGTCGCAGGCTGTCATCGACAATGGCGACGACGTTCAGGCCGCGCTGCGGGCCTACCAAGACACGCGCTGGGTCGATGCCGCCAAACTTCAAAAAACGGCCACGACCAGCCGCCGGTGGTTCGAGAACATTCGCCGCTACCGCAACGACCATCCGCTGCAGTTCAAGATGAGCATGATGAGCCGCAGCAAGCGGGTCACCCACGCCAACTTGAAGCTGCGCGACCCCGCGTTCATCGAGCAAGTCGACACCTGGTTCGCCAAACAGGCGGGCGTGACCGACGTGCCGCCGCCTCCGCCGATGTTCACTCCGTTCGCGCTGCGTGATGTGGTGGTGCCCAACCGCGTCGTGGTGTCGCCGATGTGCCAATACACGGCCGAGGACGGCACGCCGGGGGACTGGCAGCTGATGCACCTGGGGGCGCGCGCCGTGGGCGGTGCGGGCCTGATCATCACCGAGATGACCAACGTGTCGGCCGACGCCCGCATCACACCCGGGTGCACGGGGCTCTACACGGACGCGCACACCCAGGGGTGGCGCCGCGTCACCGACTTCGTGCACCAACACAGCGGCAGCAAGATCGGCGTGCAGCTCGGTCATGCGGGTCGCAAAGGATCCACGCGCAAGCTGTGGGAGGGCATGGACCGCCCGCTGCCCGAGGGCAACTGGCCCATCGTCGCCCCCTCGGCGCTGCCCTACAAAGAAGGCAGTGCCACGCCCAAGGCGATGGACGAGGCCGACATGGCGCGCATCAAGGCGGACTTCGTCGCGGCCACACAGCGTGCCGATGCGGCGGGCTTTGACCTCATCGAGCTTCACATGGCGCACGGCTACCTGCTCGCGTCGTTCATCTCCCCGCTCACCAACCAGCGCACCGATGGTTACGGTGGCAGCATCGAAGGCCGCATGCGGTTCCCGCTGGAGGTGTTCGACGCCATGCGCGAGGTCTGGCCCGAATCCAAGCCGCTCACCGTCCGCATTTCGGCCACCGACTGGGCCCCTGGCGGCCTGAGTCGGGCCGATGCCGTCGCGCTCGCGCAGATGCTCAAAGAGCACGGCTGCGACCTCATCGATGTCTCCACCGGGCAGACCGTGCCCGAGGCGTCGCCCGAGTACGGCCGGATGTATCAGACGCCGTTCTCCGATCTCCTTCGTCACGAAGTCGGCATTGCGACCATGGCCGTCGGCGCGATCCAGGGCTGGGACCACATCAACACCATCGTGGCCTCGGGCCGCGCAGACCTGTGTGCCCTGGCGCGCCCGCACCTGCTCGACCCGCATCTGACCCTGCGCGCTGCCGCGGAGCAGGGCTACACGGGTCCTGCGGTGCACTGGCCCAACCAGTACATCGCCACCAAGCCCCGCAAGGGTTGAGGCGACTGGCCACCCCTCGTCGCGGCGGTAGGGTCGCGGCGTGACGGCGTCGGAGATGGTGCACGCTGAGCTTCGACTGTGGCGAGGGACGTGGGCTCTGCTGCGTCGGCGCCCTTTGCCCATCCATGACGACACGCCCCAGCGGTTCCATCCGCTGGACGGCAGCGCGTATCCGCAGCTCGTCGGTGGCCTGGGCGCGCTCTTGCTGCTCGAAATCCCGGCGGTGCATCTGGCGCTTGGGGCGATGGTGGACCCGGGTCTGTTGCGCAGCGCGCTGCAATTCGGCCTCGCAGTCTCGACGATCTACTTGGGTGTGTGGGTGCTCGGAGATCTCCGCCTGCTTCAGGAGTCCGCCGGGATTACGGTGACCCCCACCTCGATTGTCATCGACTATGGCCAGCGGGTCTGCGGGACGATCCCCCGAAGCCTCGCGCGCGGGGTCGGTGTTTTCGAGCCCGGCGCTGGCCCGAACGGGTCCATTCGTCTGGCGCCAGTCCCGTTCGAGGCCAACTGCGAGCTCCGGCTTTCCGAACCGGTTCGGTTGCGTGGTCTGCAGGGTCGCAGCGTCATGGGCGACCGGGTCGTGATGCACCTGCGTGACCCCGAAAGTCTGGCCGCGGCGCTCGAGCGCTCCGCAAATCTCGACCGTTGTCGACACGACTAGCGCATCGATTGCGCGACTCCGCCGGGCGGGCGGTGGAATGCTTCGAACATGGCGCAACGCTTGCCGATGCGGGATCTCGTGGCGAAGTACAGGACGTCCGGCCCGCGGTACACCAGCTACCCCACCGCGCTGCAGTTGCGTCCGATGGACGAGGCGGAGTACCGCCAATACCTGGCCTCCGCATCGGAGCGGACGGACGACCCCTGGTCGCTCTACGTGCACGTGCCGTTCTGCGAGCAGCGCTGCACGTTCTGCGCCTGTGCGGTGGTCGCCACGCCTGCGCGGGAGCGGGTCTCGATGCCCTACACCGAGGCGCTCCTGGCCGAGGCCGACCTGGTCGGGGCTGAGATTCGGGACCGCCGCGGCTTGGCCCAGCTGCACCTGGGCGGCGGCACGCCGACGTACCTCGAGCCCGACACGCTGCGACTGCTGGGATCGGGTCTGCTGACCCGCTTCGAGGCGGCGGCAGACATGGAGTTCTCGGTCGAGGTCGACCCTCGCGTCACAACCGAGGCCCATCTGGACGTGTTGGCCGAGCTTGGCGTCAACCGGGTTTCGGCGGGGGTTCAGGATCTCGATCCCACCGTGCAGTCGCTCATCGGTCGCACCCAACCCCAAGCGCAGACCCGCGGCTTGGTGGAGGGCTGCCGTGCGCGGGACCTCGGCGAGGTGAACATCGACCTGGTCTATGGCCTGCCGGGGCAGAGCGTGCGGACGATGATGCGCACCGTCGACGCGGTCGTTTCGTTGCAGCCCGACAGGCTGGCGCTGTACGGCTATGCCCACGTGCCGTGGATGCGGGGCAACCAAAAGAGCATCGACGAGAGCAAGCTTCCGGGGCCCGACGCACGGCTCGAAATGTTCCTCGCCGCGCGCGAGCGCCTCACGGCGGCGGGCTACGTGGCGATCGGGTTGGACCACTTCGCCAAGCCCGAGGACTCCCTGGCCCGCGCCGATAGGGATGGCACCTTGCACCGCAACTTCATGGGCTACACCGTCCAGCCCTGCACCGACCTGCTCGGGTTGGGCGTGACCTCGATCGGTGACGTCGGTGGTGCGCTGGTGCAGAACACCCTCAAGCTGTCGCGGTACGGAGACGCGGTCCGCAACGGGCGGCTCCCGGTCGAGCGTGGCTTCGAGCGCTCGTCGGTCGACAGGCTGCGCGGACGCGTGATCTCGGACCTGATGTGTCGCCATCGGGTGGACAAGGCCGAGATCGAGCACGCGTTCGGCATCGACTTCGACGACTACTTCGGGGTCGAGCTCGAGCGGCTGCAGCCGCTGCGCGACGATGGCCTCGTGCACACCTCGCGCGACGCCCTGGTGCTCACCGACGTCGGGCGGCCGTTCGTGCGCAACGCTGCGATGGTGTTCGACGCCTACTTGGGCGGCAACAAGACCCAGCGGCACTCCAGCACCGTCTGAGCCGGGCTGAGATGGCTTCTAGGCCGCGTCGGTGTTGCCGATGCGCGAGAGGTGACGGAACGCGGCGGCGGCTTGCTTGGGCGTCTTGCCGATCCAGCGTGACGAGGCCAGCAGTCTCGCGCCCTCGTCCGCCTCGAGTTCGCCCGTTGCGATCCGGCGCATGACTTCGTCTCGGTGTCGTCGCCGTCGCTTGCGGTCGGCCGCTGCACACGCCGTGATGGTGTCGTTGGCCACCGAAAGCCACTGCGCATCGAGTGGCGCGTCCACCAAGGGGGCGCAGGTCTCGAGGATCGGATCGGCGATCGTGCGCAGCTCGTGTTCGCGCTGGGCCGTCTCTCGGCGGGTTGCACTGTGAGCGACGGCGAGCAGGCGATGGGTGTGGTCGACCGCGCGGAGCAGCTCGATGTGGTCGCCCTGCAGCTCACCGCGGTTGCGGGCCGTCTGCACCTCGGCGAGGTACTGCTCGATCTTTCGCAGTGAACGCTCCGCGGCGTGAAGCCGGCGGCCGGCGTCGCGCGAGGGTCCGCGTAGGGCGAGCAGCGCAATGTGCAAGCACTCGCGCGCGGCTTGGACGGTGGCGTTGTGGGCCGCCTGTAGAGCGACCGCGGGCACGCCGAGCGCCGAACGGGGCAAGTCCACGACCAAGGCGTCGGCCGGCTGCGGCACGATGCGCTCGACCACTTTCGCAAAGCGACCCAACCACGGGTAGACGACGGCGACGCCCAGCAGGTTGAACGCGGTGTGAAACAGCGAGACGGCCGTCTCCGGGGTGTCGTCGAACCAAAGGCGTCCCATGCCCGTGACCGCCGAGAGGAACGGGCGGAGCATCGCGAGCGCGATCGCGGCCGTGAACAGGTTGAACAGTGTGTGCGCGACGGCGGTTCGACGGGCAGACAGAGAGCCTCCGAGCGCGCCCAAAATGGCGGTGACCGTCGTGCCCACGTTCTGGCCGACCACCATCGCCGCGGCTTGTTCGAGGTCCAAGCTGCCCGCGTGAAGGGCCACCAGCGTTGCCGCCACGGCGGCGCTGGACGACTGCATGACCACGGTCATCAACGCGCCCACGCCCACCAGCACCGCGATGCGCAGCGGGGCAGGGAGGCTCTCCCCCCACGCGATGTCGACGCTCGAGTCCGACATCGCCTGCTGCATCACGTCGATGCCCACGAACACCAAGCCGAAGCCCGACAGGGCCAAGCCCAGGCGTGCCCATCGCCCGCGGGTGAACAGGCGCACCAACGCCCCGACGCCGACCAGCGGCAGAGCGAGCGCACTCACCTTGAACTTCAGGCCCACCATCGACACGATCCAGCCGGTCGAGGTGGTGCCGATGTTGGCGCCGAGGATGAGCCCCAGCGACTCGGAAAAGGTGACCAGCCCGGCGCTGACGAAGCCGACGGTGATCAGCGTGGTCGCGCTCGACGATTGCAGCAGGGCGGTCGCCACGGTGCCGGTCGCGAGCGCGGCCGAACGGCGGTGAATCAGCCGGCGCATGATCGACCGCAGCGTGCGTCCGCCCAGCGCGGTGAGGCTGTCGGTCATCAAGCTCATTCCAAGCAGGAACAGCCCAACGCCGCCGAGCAGCGTGCCGAGGGTCGCCGCGCCCATCGCCGGAGAGTAGCAGGGGCGCACGAGTGCATGCACCACGGGCGGAATGCAGACTTCGGGGTAGGCTGGTCGCGTGGGGCCCGAGTTGGATGCCTTGGAGCAGCTGCTTCGCGGTGGTGCGGTCACCGTACTCACGGGCGCGGGCATCAGCACCGACTCCGGCATTCCCGACTATCGAGGCCCGAAGACGCGGGACCGTCCGCGCAATCCGATTCAGCATCGAGCGTTCATCTCCGAGCCCGCGATTCGCCAGCGCTACTGGGCCCGGGCGACGGTGGGCTGGCCACGCTTCGCCGCCGCCACCCCGAACATCGGGCATCGTGCCGTCGCGCGTTTGGCCGAATGCGGGCTCGTGTCCGGTCTCATCACCCAGAACGTGGACCGGCTGCACCGCGCCGCGGGGTCCGAGGCGTTGGAGCTTCATGGCAGCCTTCATGAGGTCGCATGCCTCGCCTGCGGAGCCGTGGAGCCGCGGCCCTCGGTGCATGCGCGCATGACCGCGCTCAACCCCGACTTCGTCACCGAGGTGCTCTCGGTCGCGCCCGATGGGGACGTCGACGTGGCGGCCGACGCCGTGGCGTCGTTTCGTGTCGCTCCCTGTCGACGCTGCGGCGGACCGCTCAAGCCCGACGTCGTCTTCTTCGGCGGTGTGGTGCCACGGGCTCGGGTCGAGGCCGCGTATCGTTTGGTCGAACGCGCCAACGCGTTGCTCGTGGTCGGCTCGTCACTCACCGTGTTTTCCGGCTACCGTTTCGTGCGGCGCGCGGCCGAGCGCGGGACCCCGGTTGCGATCCTCAACCTCGGGCCGACGCGCGGAGATCCCCACGCCACGCTGCGCATCGATGCGCCCGCGGGCGCGGTGCTCTCGCGCATCGCCGATGTTCTCGCGGTCGAGGCCTGAACGAAGGCACACCTGTGGCGCCTTCGGGCAGCGCAGATCTTTGGTGGTGCGCCCTGAGCACGCCAAGATCGGGGCGCGCCCTGCGAGTTTGTGATGAGAGTCACCTGTTTTTCCGGGTCGGGTTGGGGATCCGATGCAACCGGACGGGCTCGACCGGCGACTACCCCCGCGACACCGAACCCAGTCGTGCGCGATTCGCTCGGCTGAGCACTCGTTCCCTCCATCAAGGCTTTTCTGGCGCCTCTTCCTGTTCGCGCCACCCCCCTCGACCCCTTTTCACCCCGGACTCCCCGTTCCCGATTCGAGCGCGCCGCCCCGGCTTCTTGCAGGCCCCGGTCAGAGCCCACGAATCCAACGGACACCCTCCGGGGACCGCCCCCACAGAGCTGCCCATGAAGATCGTCGACGTCGCCGAGTCCTACTCCAAGCACGGTGGAGGTGTCCGCACGTACATCCACCACAAGTTCGCGGCAGCCAAGGCGGCTGGAGTCGAGTGCGTGGTCGTGGCACCGGGCACCGAAGACGGCGAAGAGGAGATCGAAGGCGGTCGCATCGTTTGGGTGAAGACGCCGCGCTCCCCGTTCGACAGCCGGTACGGCTTGTTCAACGACGAGCGCAAGGTCCACGAGGTGCTCGAGCGCGAAGACGCCGACGTCATCGAGGGATCGTCGCCGTGGAACGGTGGCAAGTACGTCGCGAGCTTTCACGGCCGCGCCAAGAAGTCGTTCGTCTTCCACACCGATCCCGTCGCCGTCTGGGCCCAGACTTTTCTCGGTCGCCACGTCGGCTTCGATCGCGTCGATCGCCTGTGCGCCCCGATGTGGAAGAAGCTCCGCACCCTCTCCGACGCCTACGACACCACGGTCGTCAGCGGCGGCTGGCTTGCACGTCGCCTGCGGCAGTTCGGCATCGAGCGCACCTCGGTCGTCGACTTCGGCATCGACAAGCAGCGGTTCTCTCCCGGTCACCGCGACGAAGCCCTGCGCCGTGAGCTCCTCGCCAAGTGCGGCGTGGGCGAGCAGCACATGGGGGAGGCCAAGCTGCTGATCGCGATCAGCCGCCTCGACCCCGAAAAGCGCGTCGCCACCTTCATCGACGGCTTTGCCAAGGCATCGCGCCATCGCCCGATGGGCTTGGTCATCTTCGGCCGTGGTGCGCTGCAGAAGTACTACGCCCACAAGGCCAACAAGACCCCCGGCGTGCACCTGCACGGGTACGTGTCCGAGCGCGACTTCGTCTCGCGTGCCCTGGCCAGCTCCGACGCGTTCCTGCACGGGTCCGCCGCCGAGACGTACGGTCTCGTCGTGGCCGAGGCCGTTTGCTCCGGCGTGCCGGTCATCGTGCCCGACCGCGGCGGTGCAGCGGCGCTCGCTGGCCCCGACTACAGCGCACGCTACCGTTCGGGCGACAGCCGCGACTGCTCCGAGGCGATCCTTCGCTTGCTGGCCCGCGACCCCTCGCAGCTCGCTCGCGGTTGCGCCATGGCCACCGAGAACATCGGCACCATGGACGGGCACTTCTACCGCCTGTTCGAACTCTACGGTCGCATGAGCGGACGCGCCGACTTCGTCACGCCCGACCGCCGCGACGTTGCCCGCGTGCTTCCGCTGCGCGCTGCCAGCTGAGCTCGGCGCTCTCCACCACGTCACCGCGTGATGCAGCCCGCAGGCGCTTCATGCGGCGTCGTGCTACCCCACCGTGCAGATGGCGCACGACCAGCAGCAGGTCCAGCAGGTTCCGGCATGGGCGCAGCGAATGTCTGTGTTCATCCACCGCCGCTTTCGCGCCATCTTGGTGGGCGGTCTGCTGTTGGCGGTGCTCAGTGGAATCGCCGCCTCCAACCTGCGCATCGACCAAGAGCTGCGCCGGCTGCTGCCCGACCACTTTCCCAGCGTCACTCGGCTCGACCGGTTGCAGGCGCGGGCGGGCCAACAGTCCGACCTCTACGTCACCATTCGCTCGCCGTCCCGCGAGGCCAACATCGCGTTCGGCGATGCGGTCGTCGAGTCGCTGAAGGATCGCGACGACCTGCGCTACGTGGTGTTTCGGCGCGACCTGGCCTACTTCGATGAGCACGCGCTGCTCTACGCGAGCCTTGCCGACCTGCTCGACCTGCGTCGCCGCGTGATCGCCAAGATTCGCGAGGAGGTCGGCAAGCAGGCGTTCGGCGACTTCTCAGCCAAGGAACCCGCCAAGGCCGGGGGAGAGGACGACGCCGAGGCGCTCGGCTTCGACCCCGACGAAATGCGGGAGCGCTACGGGGTCTCCGAAGCGTCACAGGAATACATGGAGGCCGACGAGGGCCGGGTGATGGTCGTGAAGATGCGGCCGGTGCGACCCGCCACCGACCTCGAGTTCGCGCGCGCCCTCACCGACGACGTGCAGCGCATCGCCACCGAACTCGACCCGCACGGCTTTCATCACGAGATGTCGTTCGAGCTCAACGGCAGCTATGTGCAGCACCAGAAGCGGCTCAAGTCGGTGCAAGACGAGGTCCGCGGGGGCTCGATCGCGGCTGTGCTCGCGCTACTGGCCACGCTGGGTCTGTACTTTCGCAGTCCGCGGGCGGTGGCGCTGGTGATGATCCCGCTGCTCGCCTCGGTCATCGGAGCGCTGGCCTTCGGGTGGCTGGCCTTCGGGGTGCTCAACATCGTCTCGGCGTTCATCTTTGCGGTGCTGCTCGGGCTGGGCATCGACTTCGGCATTCACGTGTTGGCCCGGCTTCGGCAAGAACGCGGTCGCGGCCTCTCGTCCCAAGACGCGCTCGCGCTGTGCCTCGCCACCAGCGGCAAGACCACCGCGGCCGGTGCGGCCAGCACCGCGCTGGCCTTTGCGGCGCTGTCGATCGCGGACTTTCAAGGCTTCGCGCAGTTCGGGCAGGTGGCGGCGGTCGGGGTCGTGCTTTCGTTGGCCGGCTCCGTCGTGCTCATGCCGGCGCTTTCGATTGCATTCGACCGGATGCGCCCGTGGCGGCCCCCCGCGCCCTCCACCGCCTCCGATGACCTTGGACGCTGGAGCCGCCCGCTCACCGTGTTCGCCGTGGTACTGGCCGTCGGCGGCACGGTGGTGGCCGGCTGGGGTGCGATGCATCTCTCCGAGCTCGAGTACCAGCACGACCTCAAGAAGCTCGGTCCGGTACGCCCCAAGTCCAACGGCCCCAAACGCGCCAGCTATCGCGATGCGGTGGGGAGGGCGCAGACCGTCGACCCCGCGGTGGTGCTGGTCGACACGCCCGAGCAGGCGCTCGCGGTGCAACGCCAGCTCGACGCGCTGCTCGCGATGACCCCCGAAGAAGCGGCCGCGTTCGACCCGGCGCAGCCGCCCACACGCCCGCTGCCCGAGCCGCCCGAGACGCTCGACACCAAGGTCGCCGACCTCGAGGGCGGCGACGACTGGGACGACGACCCCGAAGACGAGGACGACGACTGGGATGACGGCTGGGGCGGCAAGGACGAAGACCTCGAAGACCCGGTGTTCGTCGCGCTCGAGGCTCAGGCGGTGTCCGAGGCGGTCATGTCGGCCGACACGGCGGCGCTGCTGGGCAAGTACACGCCCGAACGTCTGGTCGACATGCAGCGCCGCACGGCCAAGGTCTGGTCGGTGCACGCGTTCGTGCCACGGCAACAGCAGGAAAAGTTGAAGGTCATCGCCGACATCCGGGCCCGGATCGACGCCAAGCGGGCCAGCCTGTCGGCCACCACCAAGGCCCAGGTCGACGAGTGGTACCCGTACCTCTCGGTGTCCGAGCCGGTACGCGTGGACGCGTTGCCGGGCTGGGTCACCGGGCAGTTCGAGGACACGCAGGGCGACGTGTCGCGGTTCGTCATCGTCGCGACCAAGGGCTCCAAGGCCAACATCGTCAACAGCCGGGGCATCTACGCGTCGTTCGCGTCCCTGCACACGGAGACGGGGGAGGTCGACCTGGCTGCCGACTTCTTCGTCATTCCCGAAATCTTCGACGCAATCGACGCGGATGGCCCCAAGGTGATGGCGGTGTCGGTGGCGGTGATGTTGCTGACCGCGTTGGTGTTGCTGCGCAACGTGTGGGGCGCGCTGGGCGTGGCCGTGACGGTGGGCTTTTCGCTGATGTGGCTGGCCGCGGTGTTCGTGGGCCTCGATTGGAAGCTCAACTTCTTCAACATCATCGTGCTGCCGCTGCTGCTCGGCATGGGCCAGGACGACGCGCTGCATCTGGTGGAGCGCCACCGCGAAGAGGTCGAGCGCACCGGCAAGAGCAACCTGGGCCGGGTTTTGCGGGAGGCCGGGGGTGCAATCTTCATCACCACCATCACCACGGTGTGGGGGTTCTCGGGCATTTTGTTCGCAAACCACCGGGGCTTGGAGTCCATGGCGTGGGCCGCGGTGCTGGGCATGACGCTCGCCCTCATCGCGTCGGTGGTCGTGCTGCCGTTCCTGCTCGAAATCGGGCGCCGCATTCGCGCTCGCGGCCGCTGATCGGCCACCCCGCGGTCACCTCGGCGTGGCAAACGTGAACTCTCGCCGTGAACGCGGTCGGGACTTTGTGAGAAGGCCCAAACCATGCAACCAGTGGCGGGTCTGGAGCGACAACCGTTTTCGAACGCCGCTCCGCCGACGCGCCCCCACGGCCGCGGAGCAAGCGCCTCTCTCGAGGATTCATGACCATCGTCAGCCCCACGCAGCGCATCGACCTTCACGTTCACAGCAAGTACGCGGGTCGTTTCAAGCTCTTCGTGCTCAACTCGCTGGAAGTCGAGGAGTGTTACACGGAGCCCGAAGACCTCTATCAGACGATGATGGAGCGCGGCATGAGCATGGTGACGATCACCGACCATGACGCCATCGACGGTTGCCTCGAAATCGCGCACCACGGCGACCACGTCTTCATCTCCGAAGAGGTCTCGGCCCGCTTCCCCGAGAACGGCTGCATCGTGCACGTGCTCTGCTACGGCATCACCGAGGCGCAGCACGACGAGCTGCAGCGCCTGCGCTACAACATCTACGAGCTGGTCGACTACATCCGGGAGCAGAAGATCCTGCATTCGCTGGCGCACCCGTTCTCGCCGGTCAACCAGCGCCTCACGCCGGACCTGCTCAAGAAGTCGTTCCTGCTGTTCGACACCGTCGAGGTCATCAACGGTCAGAAGGACAGCGGCCACGAGCGTTTCATGCGTGAAGTGCTGGGCAAGGTCGACGCGCCGATGCTGCAGCGGTGGAGCAACGAGTTCGACATCCCAATTGCGCCGGGCCGTCAGTGGAAGATCACCGCGGGCTCCGACGACCACTCCGGCCTGACCATGGCCCGCAGCTTCGTCGAGTTCGAGGGCGACCCCACGCTCGAGTCGCTGCGCAACGCGATCGAAAACCGGGACGTTCGCGTCGACGGGTTCGAAAAGACCTGCAAGAGCTACGCGCACACGGCTGCGGTCGGCACCATTCAGTACTTCCGCCACGCCAGCGTGCAGCAAGAGGGCAACAAGCCCGGGGTGTTCCACAAACTGGTGGACATCATTCAGAACCAGGACCTTCCGGACGACCCGGCCGAGCTTCCGCCCGCGCTGCAGCGGCTCATCCCCGCGGCCATGCAGACGCTGGCCGACATGGACACGTTCCCGGACTTCAAGAAGCTGATGGCCAACGGGCACAAGCCCGAGACCCACGACGAGATCTACTCGCTCGTGCAGACGTCGCTGCTTCGGGCGTTCCGCTCGTCGACCGATGCGATGAAGGAAGCGGTCGACACGGTCGACCTCGAGCCGCTCATCGACGAGCTGCCCACGCTCATTCGACTGACCCTGCTCAACCTGCCGTACTACTTCGGCATTCGGTTCTTCTACGGTGAGCGCCGCCGGGCACGAGGGCTGTACGAGAGTCTCGACCTGCCCAAGCCGCTGGGGCAGGGCAACCGCGTGGCCATCTTGTGCGACACGCTCGACAACGTCGACGGCCTCAGCATCAACCTGCGCCGGCTGGTCAACGAGATGCGGGCCGATGGTAAAGAGGTGTTCCTCTGCGGTGCCAAGCCCGACGGCTTCGAGCCCTCGGTCGACGAAGAAGGCGTCGTTCGTTTCCCGACCATCGCCAGCTTCCCGCTGTTGGGCTACGAGAGCTACGAGCTGGGATGGCCGAGCCTGCTCGAGGTGGTGCGCTGGATGGACGAGACCGAGGTCGACCTCATCGTGGCCACCACCCCCGGCCCGGTGGGCCTCATCGGCATGATGGCAGCCCGGCTGCTCGATACGCCGGTCATCGGCCAGTACCACACCAATGTCCCCGAGTACGCGTTCCGCATCATCGGCGACCGCACGATCGGACGCATCGTGCAGGCCTACACGGCCTGGTTCTACAACCAGATGGAAGAGGTGCTCGCGCCCACCTACGCCACGCGTGAGGTGATGGCGGGCAACGGCATTCAGTCGGGCAAGGTCACCATCGTGCCGCGCGGCGTCGACTCGCAGCGCTTCGTGCCCGCGCTCGCCCAAGGCGACTTCTGGACCTCCCGCGGTCTGGAAGACAAGCGCACGCTGGTCTACGTCGGCCGCGTTTCGCTGGAGAAGAACCTTCCGTTCCTCGCCAAGCTGTTCAAGCACCTGATCGACGAAGAAAAGCTCGACGTGCAGCTCGGCATCGTGGGCGAAGGGCCGTACCTCGAAAAGATGAAGGAAGAGCTCGAAGGTTACCCGGTGTGCTTCACGGGCTACCTCAAAGGCGACGACCTCTCCGCCGCCTACGCGTCCTCGGACGCGATGATGTTCCCGTCCACCACAGACACCTTCGGCAACGTCGTGCTCGAGTCCATGGCCTGCGGCACACCAGCGCTGGTCTCCGACGTCGGCGGCCCCTCCGAAATCGTGCACCACAACGAGACCGGCATCGTGCTGCCCGCCGGACAGAAGTCCCGCTGGGCCGACGCCGTCGTCCGCCTGCTCAGCGACGACGCCCGGTTGGAGCGCATGTCGAGCAACGCTCGCACCTACGCCGAAAGCTGCACCTTCGAAGTCGCCCGCGAAAAAACGTGGGAGTTCTACAGCCGGCACATCGAAACGTACCGGCAGCGGGTTCGGGCAGACGCGTATTAGTCGCTCGGGGCGGGGGAGCTACGCCTCCCTTCGTCGCCCTCACCCTGGCGGGTGAGTGAGGGCTCCTTCGGGAGGCTGGGCGGGGGGATCTTGCCTCGCGACTATCCTTCTTTTCCGCTGCGCAGCCCCTCCGGGGCTGCTTCGCTCTCTCTTCGATGGGGGGTGGTGACCGTTGGTGGGGCAGGTTGGCTGGGCGGGGGCTTTTGCCTCGCGACTATCCTTCTTTCCCGCTGCGGAGCCCCTCCGGGGCTGCTTCGCCCATCTCTTCGATGGGGGCTGGTGAGCGTTAGTGGGGCTGGGGAGCTCGTTTCGCGGCTTTGTTCCTTTGCCGTTGCGAGCTCCTCCGGTTGGGGGGGAGGCTTGGTTGGGTGCGCTTCTTGGAGCTGTCGCGATGCGGAGAGGCCTCGACATGACTCGAATGCTCGTCGTTTCGATGATGGCTTTTGCGGTTGGCTGTGGTCCGGGCAGTGGGGATGAGGCCGCGGAACTCCGGAACGAGCTCGCTGGCTTCTACTCAACCCGTGTTGAGGGGGGGGAAGTGCTTGCGTCTTCGACTTGGATCTCGATCTACGAGTTCAGGTCGGATGGAACGGGTTCATATCATCGGCTTTCATGCCTCAAGGAAATCTCCGAAGAAGTTGAGTTTGAGTGGTCGGTCGAACGCGGCGGCATGCATGCTGCTATCGAGTTCGAGGGCGAGTACTCGGCAATGAGTGGGCAGTGGACCGTGCCAGGACAGGACTGCTCGGCGGATTCCACCTCGATCTTCGACCTCGAGCCCGGTGTGGGGGTCGCGCTGCTCCCCGGTCGGCGCTGCAACCCGCAGCTCGGAGTTGAGAATGTGGACGGGGTGCAGACTTGCGAGTTCGAGGTGTGCGGGGGCGAGTCGATCCGGTGTGGTGGGGCAGACGTCGAAGGGTGACCCCGGTGAGCGGTGGGGCTCGATATGGCCTTCGATTCGGCCACGTTCGGAGGGCGTGACTCGAATATGCATCTTGGCTGTTCTGACGGTTGGCCTTGGCTGCGGAGCTGCGGTGGTCGATGACGCTCCGATTGCGGAGGGGTCGACATCGCAGGGGGAACCGTCAGCCGAGGGAGGGAGCGTCTCCGCAGGCGACGTTGGGCCGGATGACGATGCTTCGACCTCGACGAGTACGACGGGCGGTGTCGACGAAACTACGGCCTCGCCCTCGACCTCGGGAGCGGAGGGCTCGACTGGGGCGGTCGCGGAGTGTGGATCGCCGCTCGTCGACGCGGACGATCGTCTCGAGGTGCTCGCGTCGCCCATGCGTGGCAACCCCGACGGGTTGGTCACGATCGTGATCTGGACCGGATTTGCGGAGCCCTTCTCACGCAGCGTGCAGACGACTCTGGACGCGCTGCTCGAGGGGCCGCTCGGGTCGGAGGTGCGCGTCGTGTCCAAGCAGCTGCCGTTGCCGTTCCAGGATCCCGAGGAGCTCTTTGCCCGGGCTGGAGTGGCGGCGCATGTGCTGGGCGCGTATTGGCCGTTCCACGACGCGATGTTCGCCTATGAGGGCGAGCTCGACATGGACGTGGTCGACGCTATCGCGCTGGAGGTCGGGCTCGACCTCGAGGCGTTTCACGACGCGATGGAGGGCCGGGAGGTCGCCGCGGCGTTGGAGGCCGACCGTGCGTTGTTCGAGTTCGTCGGTGCCTCGGGTACGCCCAGCTGGGTCGTCAACGGGGCGTTCTTCGTCGGGGCGCAGCCGCTCGAGGTGTTCGAGTCGGCCGTGTCCGAGCAACTCGAGGCGATGCATGGTCTGGTCGATGCAGGGCGGACACCGTGCGAGGCGTATGCAGAGCGGCTCGACGCGCAGCTTCCATGAGGGCTGGCGAAAGAAAACCCCGGCTGCAGCCGGGGTGTTCTTGAATCGACCCACCACCCTTTTCGCGGGTGGCGAGCGCTCTTTGAGCCGCCCCGAGCGTCAGCCGCTGGTGCTTCCGCTCGACGAACCGCCGCTCGACGAACCGCCGCTCGACGAACCGCCGGTCGTACCTTCGTCGGTATCGTGGCCTTCGGTGTCGTGGTCGTCGGTGTCGTGGTCGTCGGTGTCGTGGTCGTCGGTGTCGTGGTGCTCGGTGTCGTGGCCTTCGGTGTCGTGGTCGTCGCTATCGTGGTCGTCGCTGTCGTGGTCGTGGTCGTCGGTATCGTGATCGTGGTCGTCGGTATCGTGGTCGTGCGAGTCGGACTCAGCCGAGGTCTCGGACTCCGACGAGTCGTCACTGTCGCAACCGGTGGCGAAGGCGTAGACGGAGGCAAGGGCAAAGACAAGGGTTCTGGACGTGCGGAGCATGGGGGCGAAGCTATCTGCTAACGCAAGCTGATTGCAAATTGCCCCGCAGAGGCCATTGAAGTGGCCTTGGTTGGGACTCTGCGTGTTTGCGCGCGGGGGTAGGCTTGGTTGGCGTGTCTTTCCTTGGGCCGGTCGTTCAGTGGTTGGTGGTCGTGGGGGTGGTGGTCGTGATTGCGCGGGCGGTGATGAAGTCTCGGAACGCAGCGAAGGGATGGGAGCCGATGCTTGGGGCGTTGGCGCGGCGGTTCGAGGGGACGGTCGTCGACGCGGCGGCGGGGAAGGAGGCGTCCGTGCGGGGGCGCATTGGGGCGTTCGAGTGGGCCGTGACGTTGGAAACGACGCGGGAGCGGCACACGTATACGCAGATCGCCTGCTCGAATGCGCGGGCGCTCGACACGACGATTGGACGGCGGCGGGAGAGCAGCGCGGCGGGGGTGAAGACCGGGGTCCGGTCGTTCGATGCGACCGTGAGCGTGGGCTCCGTGACGGGGTGGATACGGCGGGTGACGCCCGAGGTCCGCGCAGCACTGGGCGTGCTGTTGCCCGAGGGCATGGTGGCGAACCGTGCGATGTCGTTGCGGCTCAACGGGCGGAGGAGCGATACGGAGGCGATCGCCTCGCGCATCGAGGCCGCGCGAGTGTTGTTGGCGGCGCTCGATCGAGAGGTTGCACCGAGCTTCTTCGAACGGATGGAGGCCGAGACCGACCCTGCGTTTCGAGCGGCGTTGGTGCTGGCGGCGGATGAGGAGCGCACCCGGGAGGCGGACGCTACGGTGCGCCGGGGTCGGCGCGACGATGACCCGTTTGTGCGGTTCTTCGGGACTTCACTCGAAAAGGGCACGGTCGATGCCGACGGGTTTCGGGAACTCGTCGGAGAGCAGCTGCGTTCTCCGCCTGCCCGAGAGGTGGCGGCACTCGACCGGCTGGCGTTGCTGTGTGGGCTTGCGCAGCGGCTTCCTTCGGCCGCGTTGCGGCCGGCATTGGAGGCGGTCGCGACCCGTGAAACGCTGCAGTCCGAGGCCGAGGCGGCGCGGGCTCGCGTCGACGAGGTTTGCGACGTGCAGCATGTTCCGACCGCTGACCGTGTTCCGGATGGGCGCACTCGGCAGCGGCGGGTGCGGGTCTATGCGCAGATGGGAACGGCGCATCGGGAGCAGGTGATCGAGGGTCTGCTCGCCCAGTTGCTCGGCGATCCGGACCCACTCGTGCGGCGGGTGGCCGCAACCGGATTGCTCGACCTCGATGCCCGGGAGGTCGTCGCCAGGGTTCGGCCAGCGCTCGACGACCCCGACGAGGGCAACGACCGGGCCAACGAGTGGTCGGTCTCCGATTACGTGCGCGAGATGTTGCGGCGATGGGGTGCGTCGAGGGGCGACGTCGTGTGACGTCGCGTGTGACGAGCACGGGGGTCGCAGCCGCTGCCCCTGGCTCAGCGCTGTAGCGGCAGGCTTTCGTAGACACGCCGCTTTGGCATCCCCCGTGCACAAGACGGGAAGCATGCGAACGCATGACCTGATGATGTTGGTGTTGGTGGCCGTGCTCGGTGGCTGTGAGTCCGAAGGCGGGGGCGGCGAAGGGTCGAGCACCAGCGGTGGCGACGCGACGACCGGCGAACGGACGGGCAGTACGTCGAGCACCGGTGATGCGACCGAGGACTCCAGCGGCACCTCGAGCAGCACGGGGTCGGGTTCGGACAGCGAAGGCTCGAGCAGTTCCACCGGCGACGACACGGACACGGACACGGACGCAGACACGGACGGCGATACGGACACGGACGACGGCTTGGCCGACATTCCGCCGCCGCAGTGCAAACCCGACTACTTCCCCGAGTCGGCGCGCGACTGCGGCGTGCTCGAACTGGGCGACTGCGAGGACCTTTCGTCCACGCCCGCGGACGAGTGCGATCCGGGGCCCGTTCACGAGTGCGTGCTCAAGGCGATCGAAGTCGGGGACACGTTCGAGTTTACGGAGCGCAAGTTCGACGCTGCGACCGGTTCGTACGAGCAGACTCGGTTCAAGGTGCTCGAAGGTGGGCGGGTGCAGGAGATGTTCAGTGCGGACGCGTTCGGATGCGTGGTCGTCGACACGGTGATCCGCTCGGCCCTCGATCTCGACGCTTGCGAGGCCTGGGACTGCGTTCGAGAGGAGCTGGATGACGCCTGGGCCGCGATCGAGTGCGGCGAAGAAACCCACTGTTCCTAGTACCTCACGCCTCGAGTCCGAACCGGGGTTCTCCAGGGGGCCCCGCCCAGGGCGAGGGGCCCCCGCTCCGAACCCCTCCGGTCGGACAGTCTGCGTTCGTCCCGTTCTGTCTTTCCCGCTCCACGTCCCTCCGGGACGTTGCGCTCTCTTGTTGGTGCTGCAGCAGTGGCCCGCGCTAAACTCGGGTCGAACTTGAACGTACCGCCGTGTTGATCGTCCGACCGCCCGCGCGCACTATCGGAGTGTGACGCTTCGATCGTGCCCCTCGTGTTCCCGGATGGTGTTCGTCCGGACCTCTTGTCCCCATTGCGGTGCCCAGGTCGGGGCGTCCAAGGGGGCGGTCGCGGTCGCGGCCGCCGCAATGACGATGGTGATCTCGGGGTGCTACGGCGTCCCGGGCGACTACGACACCGACACCGGGCCGTTCCCGGGGACCGATACCGACACCGGTTCGAGTTCGAGTTCGAGCTCGAGCTCGGGCACCGACCCAACCACCGGGACGGGCTCCGGCAGCACCTCCGCGGCGGAGACGACCAGCGGTGAAGGCTCCGGTGGGTCGTCGTCGGGCGGGGCCACGGGATCATCGTCCGGTGGCGCGGGGTCGTCGTCGGGCGGCGACAGCTCGTCGTCGGGCTGAACTCGCGTCCGCGTGCTCGAAGCCGCGCGCCGCGGTCGCCAAGACCGCATTCTTTGGTGGCGCGGCAGTGGCGGGCTCCGCGGCCCCACGCCCATAATGAGGGAGAGTGTCGCGGAGACCATCAACGCCAGCGCAGCAGGGGTCGAGTGGCAGCGCGCCCGACTCGTGTGAAGCCACGGCGATCACCGCCGTGGGCCGGCCGGAGGCCGCGTCTCACGACGACATCGAGATCGGCGGCAGCATTGGACGTTACGTCGTCCTGGCCGAGGTCGGGCAGGGCGGCATGGGGCGGGTCACGCGTGCGTACGACCCCAAGCTGCAGCGAGAGGTGGCGCTCAAGGAGGTCCGCGGCGACGAGCTGGGCGAAGTGGGCGCGCGCCGGTTGGTCGAAGAAGCGCGTGCGATGGCCAAGCTGTCGCACTCCAACGTCGTCGCGGTCTACGACGTCGAGGCGATCGAGCGCGGGCGCATCGTGCTCGTGATGGAGTTCGTCGACGGCGAAAACCTACGCACGTGGTTGCGGGCCAAGCAGCGGAGCAAGCCGGAGATCCTGGAGCGCTTTCTCGCCGCCGGCCGTGGGTTGGCGGCCGCACATGCTGCCGGCCTGCTGCACCGTGACTTCAAGCCCAGCAACGTGCTGGTCGCACACAGCGTCGTGAAGGTGACCGACTTCGGTCTCGCCAAGCCGACGTCCGAGTCGCTCGAAGGCAGCATGGACTCTCTGGGGCATTCGAGCGACAGCCGAGAGGGGCTGACCGAAGCCGGTGCCGTCATGGGAACGCCTCGCTACATGGCGCCCGAGCAGCATCGGGGCGATGTGCTGACCGCCGCAGCGGATCAGTACTCCTTCTGCGTTGCGCTGTGGGAGGCGCTCGCTGGGGCGCCGCCGTTCGCGGGCAAGGGGCAGGACCGGCTGTTGCGGGCGAAAGAGGCAGGGCCGCCTCCGGTTCCGTCCGACGTGCCGCGTGCGGTCGGGGAGGCGCTGCGGCGTGGGCTCTCGCCAGCGGTCGAGCAACGGTGGCCGAACCTCGATGCGTTGCTCGCCGTGTTGGGCGTGGACCCTCGCCGGCGTCGACGCGTGGTTGCGCGGGTGGCCGCCGGTGGCCTCGTGCTCGCGGGCGCGGGTTGGTGGGCGGGGCGAGAGCCTCACACCGAGCAGTGCGCAGGGGCCCGTGCGCACCTGCAGGGGGTCTGGGACGATGCGGTGCGCGCCGACGTGCGCGGGGCGATGACCGCGACCGGAGCCGCGTACGCGCCACAGCAATGGGAGCGCACCGCGGCGACGCTCGACGCCTATGCAAACGCATGGGCGGCGATGCATACGGCGACATGCGAGGCGACGACGATTCGTGGCGAGCAGTCGGCCGAGACGATGGACCTGCGCATGGCGTGTCTGCATCGCGCCAAGGTGGGCCTGGCTGCGGTCACGGGGGTGCTCGCGACGGCGGACGACAAAGTCGTTCGCAACGCGCAGGCACTGGTCGGCGACCTGCGATCGGTGGACCGTTGCGCCGACATTGCGGCCTTGCAACGCGATGTCGAGCCGCCGCTGCCCGAGGAGGCCGACGCGGTCGAGGCCGTGCGGTCTCGGTTGGCGCGGTCCAAGGCCGAGCGAGACGCGGGCCGTTTCGAACTCGCGCAGGGAGAGCTGGACACGGCGCGTGCGCACCTTCGGGTCGGGCCGATCGAATACGGTCCCGTGCAGACCGAGGTCGCACTCGAGGAGGCGTTTTTGTTCGACCGCCGGGGGCGCTACGACGACGCGGAGCGTGCGTTGGGCAAGACGATGCACTTGGCGGCGCAGTGGGGGCAACGAGACCTGCTTCGTGCCGCGGTGATCCGCCGTCTGTTCGTGGTCGGATTCCGGCAGCAGCGCTTCGATGAGGCGATGCAGTTGCGCGATCTGGCCGAAGGCCTCGCGGAGGGCGACCCGTTGGCGCAGTCGCGGGTGCTGAGCAACCTGGGCAGCATCTATCACGCGGCGGGCAAGTACGAACGCGCCCAAGAGGCGTTGGCCGAGACGCTCGCAATTCGGACCGAGCACTTGGGTCCGAATCATCTGCAGGTGGCCAAGGCGGCCAACAACCTCGCCGGGACCTACTACGGCACCGGCAACTACGACGAAGCCGCTCGCCTCTACGCCCGTGTGATCGCGATTCGCACCGAGGCACTGGGTCCTCAGCACCCCGATGTTGCGACCAGCACGAACAACCTCGGCGGCGTGCGCCTGGGCCAGGGGCACTACGCCGAGGCTGCCACCTTGCTGGAACGCGCGCTCGAGGTGCGCCGCGAGGTCTTGGCCCCCGAGCACCCCGACGTGGCGCAGAGTCTGCACAACCTCGCGATGGCCCGCACCAAGTCGGGCCAGTGGAAGGCCGCCATGCCCTTGCTCGAGGAAGCCCTATCGATTCGCGAAGGCTCCATGGGGCCCGACCACCCCGTCGTGGCCCACACCCTCGGCGACATTGCGAGCCAGCACGAACATCGAGGGGACTACGTGCAGGCGATGAAGATCGCGCAGAGGGCCCGCTCGATCGTCGAGGCGGCGCTGGGCTCCGATCACCCGGTGCTCGCGGTGACCCTCGAAGACGTTGCCCGTCTTCATGCGCTGCAACACCAGTACGCCGAGGCCGAGCAGCTCTACGCACGAGCCCTGCGGATTCGAGAAGCATCCCAAGGCCCCGCGCATCCCGACGTTGCCCGCATGATCGGCAACTACGCCTTGTTGGACCTCGAACGCGGGCAGGTGGCGCCCGCCATCGCCAAGCTCGAACGGGGGCTGGGCATCCTCGAAGAGGGCGTCGGCCTCGATCACCCCGACGCCTTGCAGCTGCAGCTCAACCTCGGCCGCGCGCGCCTGGCCGAAGGCAAACCCGCCGAAGCACTCACGCTGTTCCGCCGGGTGCTCTCCAAACGCGAAGAAACCCTGGGCGCCGACCACCTCGCCCTCTGCGAGCCCACCGTCGGCCTGGCCAAGGTCGCCCTCGCACAAGGCCGCCCCGCAGACGCCCTCGCCCTCGCCACCAAAGCCCAAACAATCCTCGACGCCGCCGAATCCTCCGCCACCCAACGCGCCGAAGTCCAATCCCTCCTCACCCAAACCCGCCCAACCCCCTAGACCAACAACCACACACCCGTGGGGTCCGGAAGGCCGCCCACGCTCTCACTCGCAGCCTCCACAGCAAGAGAGCGAAGCGTCCCGAAGGGACGCGGAGCGGAAAAGATAGAGAAGGGCCGAACGAAGAGGCGCGCGCTCGAGGGGTTGGGAGGGGGCGCCCTCGCCCCAACGGGGCGGCCCCGGAGAACCCCGCCCCAAGCCCCTGCGTGAGTGCCCCATCAGCGAGCGTCCCGAAGGGACGCGGAGCGGAAAAGAGAGAGAAGGGCCGAACGAGGAGGCGCGCGCTCGAGGGGTTGGGAGGGGGCGCCCTCGCCCCAACGGGGCGCCCCCGGAGAACCCCGCCCCAAGCCCCCCGCGTGAGTGCCCTACCGCCCAAGGACGCGGAGGTCGGAGATGTTCACGCGGTTGAACTCTCCGTCGCTCCCGCCCAGGCCGCCTGTGTACGCCTCGAAATGAGCGAACGCGGACATGTTGACGGCCTGCGCGTCATCACGAATCACGACGCGGTACTCGACGCCCGCGGTCAGGTCGGCGTGGGCGAAGCTGGACAAGGACCACAAGGACCAATCGCCCAGGTGCGGCATGATGATCGTGTCGCTCGCGACCTCGTCTCCGCTCTGCACCTCTTCGACGACGACGCGTTTGACGGCGCAGGTGATGCCCGTGCTGACAGGGCCCGCCCCGTTGCCGTAGCCGACCTGCAGCAGGTGCGGGCCACTTTGCGTCGGGGTGAAGCTCGGCACGGTGAGCGAGTGCCCTGCGTCGCCCCAGCCTTCGTAGTGAAAACGTCCGTGGTTGTTCACCCCGCTGCCGCCCACGGCGGTCATCGACGAGGCGCCGATGACGTTCACGCGCGCCGAGCCTTCGCCCCACCAGCACTGCGGCGGCGAATGCTGGGAGTGGTTGCCGCTGCTGGTGAACGTGAGCTCCGCGACGTAGCAGGGGGTCTGGTCGCCGTCGGCGTCGAAGTCGGGGTCGGTCCACGACGTGGTGGTGCCCGGCAGGCCGTCGGCCACGACATCTCCGTCCCGGTAGATTCGCCACGTCACGTCGTTGGGCTCGGCAGTCGAGAGTCCCAGCGTCACCTGGCCGCCGGAGCCACCGATGCTGGTGATCTGCGGCGTGCGGGGGCCGAACACGTCTCGCCAGTCGGTGTCGGTCACCTCGGTGAGCTCGCCCGCCGGGCTTTCTCCCGTCGCCAGCCGCACGTAGACGCAGCTGCCGTCTTCGAGCCCTTCGAGCAGGTCACCCTCGAGCATGGTGTCGTCGACGTGAATCGACTCTACACGCAGGGCTCCGGTGCCTGCGTCCTCCGGCAGTTCGAGTACGACGCGCAGGCTGAGGCCTCGGTACTGAACATCGTTGAGAATCACTTCGTCGGTGCCGGCCAGCAGCGTGGTGCGCAGCCCCGCGGGGACGAACGGGCGAACGTGCAGACCATCGGCTTCGGGGTGAAGGCCGAACAGGGTGTGCCGGACCATCGACACATAGGCGGCGACGCTCCACAGCTGACGCTGCGAGTTGACCACCGGCCCGCTGCTGGGTCCCTCATCGACCCACGGCGCACCCGAGCCGGCTTCGAAGTTCTCCATGTTGGAGAGGTTGACCGCGGCGCCCCGGACCAGGGCGCGCATCATCTTTTCCGCGACGGTGGCGTTGCCGGCCTTGGCCGCGGCGCGCAACCAGTAGGCGGTGACGAACGGCCACTCACCGCGGTTGTGATAGATCGGAATGTCCTGCAGCTGCGGCCACGCGACCGGTGCTCCGGGCCCATAGTGCGGGTAGCGCTCGAGAATGCGGGCGGCCTGGTCGGCGTCGGCAACATCGAACAACACCGCGAACGAGGACGCGAGCAGGTCGAACCGACGGACCGGAGCCGGGTCGAGGCTGGTTGTGATGAAGGTGGAAAACAATCCTTCGTCCTCCAGCCAGAACCCCTCGCGAATCGAGTCGCGCAACGCGTCCGCCCAGCCCTCGAAACGATCGCGTGTGTCGGTGTCGCCGGTCTCTTCGGCGAGCGCCGCCGCGATGCGCATCGCTCGGTAATGCAGCAGGTTGGTCGACAGGGCCTTGCTCATGCCGATGTGCACCACCTCGCCGGCGGTCCACTCGGGGTAGGTCTGCTCGCGCCAGTCGAGGAACGACTGCTCTCCGTAGTACAGGCCATCGGCGGGGTCGTAGACGACCGCGCGGTCGTGGTCGAGCGTCCCGGCGATCGCCTCGAGGGTGCGGTCACGAAACGCTTCGCGGTCCTCTCCGTCGAGCGCGTTGAGCAGCGCCCACGCGCCCACCGCCCACGACACCCGGTCACTCGACACCGGGTAGCTGCCGCCCGTGCCCGTGTCTTGCACGATCTGCAGGTCGCCGCCTCCGCGACGTTCGCTGAGCTTGAACTCGAGCGAGTTGCGGGCGCGCTCGGGGTCGAGGTTGGCCAAGCCGAGGTCCACGGCGTAGGCGGTGTCGCGCGTCCACACGTAGTTCCACTTGCGACCGGTCTCGAAACAACCGCCGCAGGGAACCTCCGCACCATCGTTGAACGCGTAGTCTTGAATCGACTCGACGCTGTTCTCGCGCGTCTCTTCCAGGGAAAGCGCGTACAGGGCGTCGAACATGTCGTGTCCGGACCGAAGCGTGGAGTCGCCGTCGCGTTCGATGATGGTGCGCGGGTTGGCGGGAAGGTTGTCGACCAGCGTCGCGGTGGTGCTCAGGGTGTAGGTGCGTCGCTCGGCATCGGGGTCGTCGATGTCGACCGAGGCGTTGCCGTTGATGTCCTGCCACTGGTCGGTGCCGCTGCGGTCGGCGTCGGGCTGGGCGCGGCAGGTGAGGCCGTCGGGGGGACCGCCCGTCGAGCTCTCGTCGCCCCCGGTCGAGGTGTCGGTGCCTTCGCTGACCGACGTCGTGCTCTCGGGCCCACCGCTGGCGGTGATCGTGGTCGACGAGGCGGTGGTGCTCTCGGTGCCCTCGCCATCGGTGCCCGTGCCTGAGCTGTCGTCGCCGCATCCGGGAACCACGCAGCTCGCCGCGAGCATCAGCTTCAAACCCCAACCACGCCTTGCTCGCGCCATGTCCGCTTGGTTGTCCTTCGCGGTGCGGCGCGTGTCAACGCAAGAAGGGCGGCGCAGCGGCCGAGGTGAGCGAGCCGACACCCCCAAGGCCGCGTCGGCGTCGCCTGCGTCGTATCATGCCGCCGCCGTGAGCGAGTCCGTGACGTTCGAAGAGTTCGAGGCCGTGAGCTTCGAGCAGTGGCAGGCCAAGGTCGAAGAGGCGACGCCGCTGTCCAAGTTGTCGGCCAAGGTCGATGTGACGGGGCAGGGGGCGTTGCCGACCCAGCCGCTGTACGAGGCGGGTCGGCGGGAGTCCGCGGTCCGCTCGGCGTCCACCCCATGGGCCACCGCACTCGAGTATCGACACCAACGCGCCGCCTCGGTCGCGGCCGCGCTGTCCACCGACCGTGCGTTCGGGCTCGATGCCGCGTGGATTCGGCTGGCCGCCCCACTTCGGGCGCGCGCCCAGGCCGACGGCAGTGGCGTGGCCCTAGTGGAGCGTGAACACGCCCGGGCGCTCGTCGAGGCGGCCGGCGACACTGCGCTTTGGATCGATGCGGGCGCCAACGGGGTCAGCGCGCTGTCGCTGTTGCTCGAATCGGCGCAACCGGGTGCGCTTCGAGGCGGTGTGTTGTGCGACCCTCTGGGCGCCCTGGCCGAGCACGGCGGCCTCGGCTTCGATGTCGACGAAGCGCTGGCGCAAGCCGGCCGTGTCGCGGCCCGGGCCGCGGTCGAGGCCTCGCAGCTTCGGGTGTTGCTCGCGTCCGGGTTGCCCTATCACAACGCCGGGGCTGCGCCGTCGGTCGAAGTCGGTGCCGCCGTGGCCACGTTCATCGACACCGCGCGCCGGCTCGAAACCACCGGCGCATCGATGGATGACTTGTGGACACGAACGGTGCTGCGTGTCGCCGCCGACAGCGATGTGTTCGTTTGCATCGCCAAACTTCGTGCGCTGCGATGGCTGGCGGAGCGGGTCGCGACGCAATGGGGCTGTTCGGCTCCCGCGTTCATCGCGGTGCGCACCGCATGGCGCGACCGCACGCGCCACGACCCTTGGGTCAACATGCTGCGCGCCACGTCGGAGGTGTTTGCGGCTGCGGCCGGGGGCGCCGACGAAGTGGCAGCCCAACCCTTCTCCGAAGCGCGAGGGCTCGCTGACGACGACGCGCGGCGTTGGGCGTTGACCACCGCGCACATGCTGCGAGAGGAGTCGCATCTGGCCGGGGTGGTCGACCCCGCGGCGGGCAGCGGCTACGTCGAGGCGCTCACCCGCGGCATCGCCGAGCGAGCGTGGGCGTGGGTGCAGGGGGTCGAGCGCGCGGGAGGCATGGCCGCCGCGCTCGGGTCCGGCGCAGTGCAGGCCGATGTTGCGGGTTGTGCCGAGGCGCGTGCCAAGGCATTGGCCACCGGCCGCCTCGCGCTCACCGGCGTCTCGGTCTTTCCTCAGCTCTCCGAACCCGACGTGCCGACCGTGGACGACCCCGCGGACACCGAGACCGAGCTTCCGTCCCAGGCCCCCGCATGCACGGTGACACCGATGGCCGCGGCCCGCCTCGCGGAACCGTTCGAGGCGCTGCGTGACGCGGCCGATCGCCAAACGCAGGCCTCCGGACATCGACCGCGCGCGCAGCTGTACGTGTTGGGTGCTCTTCGAGAACACCGGGCGCGTCTCGACTTCGCCCGCAACGTGATGCAGGTGGGCGGCTTTGCCACCGAGGTGCTCACCACCACGGACGACGTCGTTCCTGCACTCGCGGTGCTCGTCGCGTCCGACGAACGGCTCGCATCCGAAGGCGCCGCCACCGTCGACGCGCTGCGCAAGGCTGGCGCCGCCGCGGTGTGGGTCGCCAGTGGCCCGCGCGACGACCTGGCCCCCGATGGGTTCCTGCACCTACGCATGAACCTGCCCGAAACCCTAGCCAGCCTTCACCGCGCCCTGGAGGTGGGACGATGAGCAAGACCCCCGACTTCGCATCCCTGTCGTTCGACGACCTCGTGGCGGACACGCCCGCGCCCGCGCCGTCTTCGGCCACGTGGCCCACGCCCGAGGGCATCGACGTCGTGCGCGACCCCGGCCCGCAACATCGCGAGGGGTTGCCCACCGTGGCGTCCAAACCCGGACACGCGCCGTTTCTGCGGGGCCCGTACCCCACGATGTACGTGCAACGTCCGTGGACCATTCGGCAGTACGCGGGCTTTTCCACCGCCGAAGAGAGCAACGCGTTCTACCGACGCAACCTCGCCGCAGGCCAAAAGGGCCTCTCGATTGCGTTCGACTTGGCGACACACCGCGGTTACGACTCCGACCACCCACGGGTGATGGGCGACGTCGGCATGGCGGGTGTCGCCGTCGACTCGATCCTCGACATGCGCATCCTCTTCTCCGGCATTCCGCTGGACCGGATCAGCGTATCGATGACGATGAACGGGGCGGTGCTGCCGATCCTCGCGCTGTACGTCGTCGCCGCCGAAGAGCAGGGCGTTGCGCCCGAGCAGCTCTCGGGGACCATTCAGAACGACATCCTCAAGGAGTTCATGGTCCGCAACACGTTCATCTATCCGCCGGCGCCGTCCATGCGGATCATCGGGGACATCTTCGCCTACACGGCGCAGAACATGCCCCGGTTCAACTCGATCAGCGTGTCCGGCTATCACATGCAAGAGGCCGGCGCGACGGCCGACATCGAGCTCGCCTACACGTTGGCCGACGGGCTCGAGTACGTGCGCAGCGGCATGGCGGCGGGCCTCGACGTCGACGCCTTTGCGCCCCGCATCTCCTTCTTCTTCGGCATCGGCATGCACACCTTCATGGAGGTCGCCAAGCTCCGCGCGGCGCGAATCCTGTGGGCCAAGCTGATGAAAGGCGTGGGGGCGAAGAAGCCCAAGAGCACGATGTTGCGCACGCACTGCCAGACCTCGGGGTGGAGCCTCGCCGCGCAAGACCCCTACAACAACGTCGCTCGCACCTGCGTCGAGGCGCTCGCGGCCACCACGGGGCACACCCAGTCGCTGCACACCAACTCGTTCGACGAGGCGCTCGCGCTGCCTACGGACTTCAGCGCCCGCATCGCTCGCAACACGCAGATCTTCCTGCAGCGTGAAGCCGGCGTCACCCGGGCCATCGATCCGTGGGGCGGCAGCTACTACGTCGAATGGCTCACCCAAGCGCTCGCCGACAAGGCGTGGGCCCACATGCAGGAGATCGACGCGATGGGCGGCATGGCCAAAGCCATCGAAGCCGGCTTGCCCAAGCGCCGCATCGAAGAAGCCGCCGCACGCACCCAGGCCCGGATCGACAGCGGACGGCAGACGCTGGTCGGCGTGAACAAGTACGAAGCCTCCAGCTCCCCCGCGATCGACACCCTGGAGATCGACAACTCCGCGGTGCGCCAGGCGCAGCTGCAGCGCCTGGCCACGCTGCGGGCCGAGCGAGACCAAGCGCAGGTGGACGCCGTGCTGGCTCGCCTGACCGCGGCCGCCGATGACCCGAGCGAAAACCTGCTCGCGCTGTGCGTAGAGGCAGCACGGGCCAAGGCGACGGTGGGCGAGATGTCCGCCGCGTTGGAGTCGAAGTGGGGTCGCTACGAGCCGCGTTCCGAGGCAATCTCGGGGGTGTACCGTGCGGAACTTCCCCCCGAGGCCGTCGCCGCGGTGACGGCCAAGGTCGAGGCGTTCGAGACCGAGCACGGCCGGCGCCCCCGCATCTTGGTCGCGAAGATGGGCCAAGACGGCCACGACCGCGGCGCCAAGGTCATCGCCACCGGCTTTGCCGACGTGGGCTTCGACGTCGACATCGGCCCGCTCTTTCAGACGCCCGAGGAGACCGCCCGCCAGGCGGTGGAAAACGACGTGCACGTGATCGGCGTCAGTTCGCTCGCGGCCGGGCACCTCACCTTGGTGCCTGCGCTGCAGCAGGCCCTCGAGGCCGAGGGGCGTGAGGACATCCTGATCGTGGTCGGCGGCGTCATTCCGCCCCAGGACCAGCCCAAGCTGCTGGCGATGGGCGTGGCCGCGGTGTACCCGCCCGGTACGGTGCTCACCGAGGCGGCCTCCGAAATGCTCGACAAACTGCAGGCTGCCTCGGCATGAAGCGACCGTCGCCGGACGCACTGGCGGCGGGTGTCCTTGCAGGACAGCGCGCCATGATGGGGCGCGCGATCACGTTGGTGGAGAGCTCGCGCCCGCAGGACCGCGACGACGCCAACGCCCTGCTCGAGCGGCTGGCCTCGCACGCGGGCCAGTCGGTGCGCATCGGCATCACGGGGTCGCCGGGCGTCGGCAAGAGCACCTTGATCGAGGCGTTCGGCAAGCAGCTCACCGCCGCGGGACACCGGGTGGCCGTGCTGGCCGTCGACCCGAGCTCGGGTCGCACCGGGGGCAGCATTCTCGGCGACAAGACCCGCATGACCGAGCTGGCCCGCGATCCGGCGGCCTTCATTCGTCCCAGCCCCTCGGGCGGCACGTTGGGCGGCGTCGCCCGGCGAACCCGCGAAACCATGACCGTATGCGAGGCCGCCGGCTACGACGTCGTCCTGGTCGAGACGGTGGGGGTAGGGCAGTCCGAGGTGATGGTCTCGGGCATGGTCGACATGTTCGTGGTGCTGGTGTTGCCCGGATCGGGGGACGAGCTGCAGGGGATCAAACGCGGCATTCTCGAGCTCGCCGACTTGTTGGTCGTGACCAAAGCCGACGGCGACCGCATCGAAGCCGCGCGCCGCACTCGGCAACAGCACGCCAACGCACTGCACCTGATCCCGCCCAAGGTTTCGGTGTGGACGCCCGAGACGATGACCTGCTCGGCGGTGACGGGCGAGCAGGTCGATGCCATCTGGACCGCCGCCGAGCGATACCGCGACGCCCTACAGGCCGCGGGTCTATGGCAGGACCGCCGCCGCGAGCAACGGGTGCGGTGGATGTGGCGCGCGCTCGAAGACGGTGTCCGAGACGCGGTGCATGCCGACGAGACCGTGCGCGCCAAGCTGCGCGCGCTGGAGCCCGAAGTCCGCGCTGGCCTGCGCACGCCCGACGAAGCGGCGGCGGTTCTGCTGGCTGCGTTCTTGGGCGACTGAGCCCCTGTGGGCAGCGAGCGGCTCAGTTGCAAACCGCGGGCTCGAAGCTCCACTCGTCGACGAGGTCGGGTGCGATGCAGCTCTGCCCCGGCACGCAGTCGTCGTTCACCTCGCACTCGCTGCAGACTCCGACGTCGAACAAACCGAGGAAGTCCGCGGGGGTGCAGTAGCCGGACGCACAGGCGAGGTCGCCGGAGCCGTCCTGAGCACAGAAGGCGCCGAGCGGGAGGGATGCGGTCGGCACACAGGACCACGTCCCGCCGGGCGTGCCGAGATCGAGGTCGAGGTTGCAGACCTCGCCCGGCATGCAGTCATTGTCCGCATCACACTCCCCACACGTCGACGCCTCGAGGGCCTCGAGCACGGGGGCGCATTCAAGGTCGACGCAGGCCGCGTCGGACTCGCACCCGGCCCCGAACGTGCCATCGCCACACGTCGACCCCTCACCCACGGCGAAGTCGGGAAGGCTGCACCCGAACTCGCAGTCGGCGTCGCTGCTGCATTCGCCACAAATGCCGCCCAGAATGCCGGCGAAGAAGCAGTGGCCGGAGAGGCAGTGCGCATCGTTCCCGCATTCCGCTCCGTTGGGGCCAGGACGCACGGCTCCAGTGAAGTCTCCGCTCGAGGAACCGGAGCTTCCCCCGTACCCGGTGCTTCCCGAGCTGCCGTCATATCCGGTCGACCCTCCGCTCGATCCTGGTCCGTCGGTCGTCACCTCCGATGTCACCGGTGGCGCTGTCGTGGCGGGCGGTTGGGCAGTGGCTCCCGTCGTTGCGGTCGTGACCGGAGCCGAAGCGGTGGTGCTCGTCGTCTCGCGGTGGTCGCCCGTGCCGGACGTGTCGTCCTCCGCCTGGGCCGTCGGGTCCCCATCGAGCAGGGGCCCGCAGCCCGCGCTGGCGAGGACGAGCAAGAATGGCAAGTACCGCATGGCCACCAGCGTATCCGGCGGGCGGGGTGCTTTCGACCGTCATCTGCAGGGCATGCGGCCGGTTGGTCGGGTCACACGGGCTACTGGCACTCGCCCGGGAAGGTGCTGCCGTCGAGTCCGACCTCGGCCGCGGTGCATGTGTCTCCTGGAGCGCACGGAGTGTCCTCATCGCAGTCGCTGCAGACACCGATCGGCACGAGGCCGACGACGTCGGTCATCGAGCACGCTCCGCTCGCGCACGCGAGGTCGCCCCCCGACGCGTCGTCGCAGATGGCCCCCTGTGGCAACGACCCCTCGGCGATACACGTCCATGCGCCCGAGAAGTTCGCGAGGTCGAGTTGTTTTGCGCAGACGGTCCCCGGCAGACAGTCGTCGTTGCTGTCGCATTGGCTGCACCCGGAGAGCTCCAGCGCCCCGGGAGCGTTGACCAGTTCGACACACAGCAAGTCGCCGCCGCATGCGTCCTCGGTCTCGCAAGTGTCTCCGACGTTGCCCGAGCCGCACACCGGCATGATCGGGTCGCCGGCCAGCGGATTGGGAGCGTTGCAGCCGAGCGCACAGTCGGCGTCGCTGCTGCACTCTCCACACCACCCGGTGCCGAAGAAGTCCAAGACGTAGCAGCTGCCCGACGCGCACTCGGTATCGAGCATGCACCGCTCGCCGTCGAGCAGACCGTCCGTGCCGTCCGACGTTTCCGAACTCGACCCCGAGCTCTCGTCGTCGGGGGTGGTCCCGGCACTGCTGCCGTCGGGCATCGTGGGGTCCGTCGCCGTGGGAGGGGATGTCGTGACCGTGCTCGTGGACGAGCCTGGGACCCCGCCGCCGGTGGTAGTGGGAGCCGGTGCCGTCCCGGTGTCTTCGCTCGACCCGTCCGGCGGGGTGTCGGAGTCGGTGTCGGTGTTGCCAATGTCGATGGCGGGCGCGCACCCGAGCGTGACTGCGGCCCAAGCGATCCAAGCCAAACGTTTCATGCTTGGATCGTAGCGCTGGGACTGTAGCTACGCCGGAATCGACCGGCTGTGCTGGGCATAGCGCCACAGCGAATCACCGATGCCGCGGGCTTTCGTCAGCCATGTCTGTGCGACATCGGGTGTGACGACTTCGTCGAGGACTTCGGAGAACAGCGCCAGCCAGTGGGTGAAGTGCTGCGCGCTCAATCCCTCGATCCCCGCGTGGAGGACGGGCGGAGCGCCGCGGTGGTTGCGCTGAAACTCGCCGGTGCGCAACAAAACGCTGCGCCAGAACGCCTTCATGCGCAGCAAATGCGGTGTCCAATCCTCGATGTGTCGGGCGAAGATGGGGCTGAGGACCGGATCTTGTTGCACTCGCCCATAGAAGGTCTCCACCACCGTCGAAATCGCCTCGGCGGTCAGGGTGTCGGCTCGACCTCGTCGCGTCGTCATAAATGCGGTATACAAAATGCCGGTATGGGAAACCTGGGGTCTCGCTACGCAATCGTTGCGCTCTGTCTCCTGGCGGGAGCCTGTGACGATGCTGCGTCCCATGAGACGGACGACCTCGGGGGCACGACCACCGCGGCGGCCAGCACGGGGGACTCCGAAGAAATGCCGATGCCCGACGTCGGCGAGGTCTGGGAGCCGCGGTGCGCAACTCCCGTCGGGCACACCGGTCGCCCCAACACGATCGCCGAGGCCATCGCACACATCCAAGCGCTCCCCCCTCCGGTGGATGTGCCGTGTGTGTTGGAGTCTTTTGCGCGGCCGCTTCCCGTGCTCGCCACCAACAGTGTCTTCAGCGCGCAGCCCGGACGCGGTGATCGCAGCCCTCGGCTGTTCGTGTTCTTCGACGGGCTGATCCTCTCGTTTGCCACCACGGGTCATGGCGCGCATTTGATCGAGTTCGCGGAGTTCACCGCCCCCAAGACGACGATCAAAGCCGAACTCGAGTTTCCGCTCGATCCGGACATGCTGGTCGTCGAGGACGCGTTCACGCGCATTCACGATGAAGACCACGGCACCGTCTGCCGCCTGTGCCATCGGAACGAGGAGGCGGTGGACCACCTCTACGAAGGCGCCTTCATTTCCGACGCGCTCGCTCCACGGCAAGACACGATCCTCGAACTCGATGACGTTCGGATCTACGCCGATGCGTGTGATCCGTTCGAGGACGAGCATCGATGCGCCGTGTACGACGCATTGTTCGAACCCGGGGACGTCGTGCCGGGCACGTTCGACCCCGAGATTCAGACGATCTTCGACTACGACTGAGGGCGTTTCCCCGTCAGTCGTAGCAACGGCGCGCGTCGTCGGGCGACGATCTCCTCGAGCGTGTGCTCGCGGAGCGCGTCGAGAAAGGCGTGGCTCGCTTCGGCGAGCATGCCGTGGAGGCGACACGCCGGGCTGAGGTTGCACGCCGCCTCGTCGTCGAAGCACTCGACCAACGCCATTGGTTCGAGTGCCACCACGATGTCGGCGACTGTCGTTTGCAGCGTGGCCGGCAGCAGCATGAAGCCGCCGGCCCGGCCTCGAATGCTGCGGATGAAGTCCGCGTGCACGAGGGCCTGAGCAACTTTGGCGAGGTGGTTGGCGGAGACGTCGAGGCGAGCGGCGGCATCGTTGAGGCCGATCGGCGCTTCGTCATCCACGGCCAGCAGCATCAGCAGGCGGAGGCCGTAGTCGGTGCGACGCGTCAGGTGCACGCGTGCAGCGTGAAATGGCTGACCGAAATTGCCAACCCGAGCGCTTCGCCGGGGCGCTCGGAGGCGAGGATCAGGCAGCGCGAAGGCCGGGCCGACTGCGCGGTGCGGGCTCGGTGCTGGGCTCGAACTCGGGGAGCGCAACCGCCGCTGCCAGACCGACCATCGTGAGCCCGAGGGTGTTGTCTTGCACCAGCTTGGCGCGACGAAGCTGCGCGACGAGCGCCTTCGTGCGGTCGATCGAGTGGCCTCCGAGGCGGGCCAGGAGATCGGCCGTGACCCGCAGATCGGCCTCACCGAGGTCGAAGATGGCGCGCAGGAGGGTCAGGGCGTCGGTTTCCGGCTTCGTGCTGCTCATGGTCTGCACCTTCGGACAGCACTGAGTGGATGTCTAATTTTCTGCGAAATCGTTCAGGTGGTCAGATGAACCGGCGGATCCGACGCCGGATCCAGTGTGCGATCTTCACCTTCCCTACAAGTGTACAGAGGTCGCCCTTTCTCTGTGTACCGGCTCCCTGGCCGCACATCAGCGCGAGGCGGGTACGACGTCGACGAGCATGACCTCGGGGCGGCACAAGAACCGGATGCGCGGAGCACCCGCGCGCTCCATGCCAACGCCGCGCGAGACGAAGAGCGTGCCGCCCTCGGGGAGTTCGGTGCGGCCCGCAGCCCAACTGCGAGGCACCTTCGAGAGGGTGAGCAGCGGCCCCCACAGTGGCAGCTGCACTTGCCCGCCGTGGGTGTGTCCCGCGAGGAGTACGTCGGCATCGACGTCGCCCAACGCAAACGCAGGGCGGTGCCCGAAGACGACGTGCAGACCTTCGCCGGGGCGCTCCACTTCGAGCTGTGGATAGGCGGAGGCACGCAGGCCGAACCCGGTGAGCCAGACATCGTCCCGCACCCGGCGGCTTTGGGCCTCGCGCGGCCACACCGTGAGTCCCATCGACTCGGCGTGGTCGAACCAGACGTCGCCGTGCGGGTACTCGGAGTCGCCCTCGACCACGTACACACCCAACGGAGCGTCGAGCGTCAACGGGGCGGCGATGCCTTGCAGGGTCGCCCATGCGTCCGCGTAGCGTGCTTCGTCGTGCAGCTGAATGATGTCTCCGACGAACAGGAGCAGGTCCGGTTCGGCCGCGAGTGCGGCTTGGAGCGCGGCGCGTTCATGGTCCCCGGGAGCGTCGGTCTGCAGGTCTGCGATCACGGCGATGCGCAGCGGAGCCTCCACCCGAGAGCTGACGACGACATGCCGCGTCACCTCGAGGTTGCGCGGCTCCCAGGCGAACGCGTAGACCGCCGCGACGATCCCCACGAGCCCGACGGCGAGAGATGTGACCTGCGTAGGGCGATGCGGGGCCGCCCGGACGGCAAGGCCAAACGCGGTGGCCGGCAACACCACCGAGAGCGTCCACGACCACGCCAGCAGCTTTGCGAAACCGCTCGGCCCAGGCGCGGTGACCCATGCAAGCGCACCGCTGACGAGGCCGGTCACCGCGAGCAGGGCAGCTGCGCGTCCCAGCCGCACGCCGTTGCCCCACCGCGCCAGCAAGACGAATGCGACCACCAACCCGAGGCTCACGTGCGCGACAAAGGCGGGGACCATCGATGGGTGGGGAATCATCAGGCAGCGGCAGTGTGGACCATCGTCGGTGTCGGAGCAGCCTTCACCGTTCGCAGCGGCCCGAGACGGGCCCCGAACGGCCCACGACCCACCGTGGGCGGCCGCGGTATGCTGATCCCCGATGGCTCAGGACGAGACGAACCCCGGACCACCGTTCCGATTCGGCATGGCGCTCGTGTTGTTCGGGAGCCTCGGCTGTCGCCCTGCCACGCCGCCGGAGCAAGAGCCGCCCATGGCAACCGCGCCTCCAGACGCATCCGACACTCCGGCGGGCGACACGGTCGTCACACTCGAGTTCAGGGACCACATCGTCGTGATCCGGACCGGCGAGCGCTTCGACGTGCGACAAGCCGGCAGCAACGCCTTCCTGGCCAAAGGCCTGGACCGCGCCGCGTTCGCACGCCAGTTCCCACGCCTCCACGAGGACTACGCAAAGACCACAGCGAACCTCGACGCCTCACTGTAAGCGCCCGTCTCTGCCCCCCTCACGCTCGAGCCACTCCGCGAGAAGAAAGCCGCGCTGCCCGGCTCGGACAGACCTCGTGAAGTCCTACGCCAACGCTAGAGCTGCTCCGTCGACAGAGAGCGAAGCGTCCCGAAGGGACGCGGAGCGGGAAAGAAACAGTAGGGCGAACGAAGGCCCGCCGCCCCGAGGGCTTCGGAAGGGGGTCCTCGCCCCGACGGGGCCCCCTGAAGAAGCCCGGCTCCGGCAAACTTCGTGAAGTCCGTCGGCAGAGAGCGAAGCGTCCCGAAGGGACGCGGAGCGGGAAAGAAACAGTAGGACGAGCGAAGGCCGGCCGCCCCGAGGGGTTCGGAAGGGGGTCCTCGCCCCAACGGGGCCCCCTGAAGAAGCCCGGCTCCGGCAAACTTCGTGAGTCCTACCCCACGCCGAGAATGGTGAGCGTGTCAATGTACCAGCCGCCCGAGACGCCGGTGCTATCGCTGCCGAAGACGAAGCGGATGTAGAACTCGTCCTCGCCCGCGTAGTCGGTGATGTCGAACACCGCGTCGACCCAGCTGCCTTCGTTGGCATCGTGGGTGGAGAACGCGGCGTTGCCTGCAATGGGCGGGTGACTGGCTGCGACGGTCGCCGTGTAGAAGGTGCCCGAAACCGGTTCGATCGTGGTCCACGAGCCTTCGTCGTCGGGCTCGGTCGTGGCGACCTGCACGATGCCGCCGTCGCCGTCGCCAAAGCTGAACCAGTGGTGAATGGTCATTTCGACCCGCTCCCCGGCGCACTCGCCCAGGTCGAACGCGGGCGAGGTCAGGTAGCTGCTCTCGTTGCTCACGTACGCGCCGTTGAGGACGGTGCCCCATTTCCGACTGGCGCCGAAGCCCGGGCCTTCTTCGTAGCCGTTGGTTACGCCGCAGGCCCAGCTGGAGGGGGCCGCGTCGTTCGTCGTGCGGCCGGTGCTCCATCCTCCGGGGCAGTCGTCGTCGTCGAAGTCGAACTCGAACCCGCAGGTGTTGCACTCGGAGATGTCGTACTGGCAGTCGTTGCCGCAGGACACCTCACCCAGACCTTTGCCGATGCCTTGGCAGTCGGTCTCGATCGCAAAGCCGGGCTCGCACGTCTCGTTGCCGTTGATGTAGCCGTCGCCGCAGTAGAAGCAGTGCTTGGTGTCGTAGCGGCACGATGCTTCGTGGCACAGCAGCACGCCCCCGGTGATCAGCCCCGGCACCTCGGGTGCGTCGAGGCCGATGCAGCCTTGGCCGCCCAGCTCTTTCTCGGCGCAGACGTTGCCCTCGCCGCAGTCGCACTCTTCTTGGCCCTGAATGATGCCGTCACCGCAGAACGCTCCGGAGAATCCACCGCTCGAGCTTTCGTCGCTGCCGCCGCTGCTCTCGGCGTCCCCCGTGGACGCGTCCGCTTCGTCGCTGGTGCCGGCCGAGGTTTCGGCGCCGGGTGTACTGGGGCCCGTCGTCGGGTTGCTCGACGTCATGCCATAGGTGGCCGCCGCGTCGTCTTCTTCGCGGATCGTCTGCGTGCAGCCGGGCGTCGATGCCAGCAGGACAGCGGTGATGGGGAGGACCAGGCCGAAGTGGCGGACCAACATTCGGGGGAAGCTACCACCGCCTGTAGCACGGTGCAGCCATACCTCAGCGCCTGCTCCCCACCTTCACTCACCCGAACATCGAACGTGCGATGACGAGTTTTTGAATCTCGCTTGTGCCTTCGTAGATCCGCAGCGCTCGAACCTCGCGGTACAGACGTTCGACCGTCTCACCGACCGTCACACCCCGGCCGCCAAACGACTGCACCGCGCGGTCGATGGTCCGCTGCGCCGACTCCGTCGCCGACAGTTTGGCCATGGCCGCTTGGTCGGGTGTCGCACGCCCCGTATCCCGGGCCGTTGCAGCTCGGTACACCAGCAGCTGCGCCGCAACGTGGTCCGTTGCGACGTCGGCGAGCGCAAAACGAAGGCCCTGCTGCTTGGCGAGCGGCTTGCCGAACTGGACGCGAGACTGCAGATGCGCAACCGTCTCCTGCAAAGCTCGGTCTGCCAGTCCGAGCGCGGCGGCCCCGACGGTCACCCGAAAGACATCGAGGTTGGCCAGGGCGATGCGCAGGCCCTTGCCCGCCTCGCCCAGGCGGTGCGCAGCCGGCACCAGGACGCCGTCGAAACGCACACGCCCGATCGGGTGGGGGGCGATCACCTGCATCGGTTCGACCGAGAGGCCGGGCGCGTCCGCAGGCACCCAAAACGCGCCGAACCGTGGCTTGCCGTTCTCGCCGTCCTCCGCCTCACGCGCGAACACGACGTAGCTGTCGGCAACACCCGCGTTGGAGATCCAACACTTCTCCCCGTGCAGCCGCACACCGTCGCCCTCGGGTTGCGCCATCGTCTGCATGCCCGAAACGTCGCTGCCGGCTTCGGGTTCGGTGAGTGCGAACGCGCAGAGCGCCTCGCCTGCGACGACGCGCGGGAGCAGTTGGGCGCACAGTGCTTGCGAGCCGCCGAGCGTGACCGGGTTGCTGCCCAGTCCCTGCATCACGAACGCGGTATCGAGCGCGCCGCTGTGCCGCGCCAGCCACTGCCGGATCAGACAAAGCGGTGTCGACCGAACCTGGGCGTGAGCGCCTCCGTGTGCCGCCGGGGCGACGTAGCGGAGAAACCCCGCTTCGGCGAGCCGTCGCACGTATTGTCGGGTGCTGCCGTGTTCGTCGGACTCGTCGATGTCGGCCGCTGCGACCTCGGCAACGAACCGCTCGAGGCGTTCCTCGAGCCCGGAGAACTCTTCGGACTCGGCGCTGACGCCGACGTCACGGCGTGTGATCTTGGGGTCGGTCCACATACTCGGGCCTACTTCCACACCGGGTCGCGCTTTTGCAGCCACGCGTCGTTGGCTTCTTTGAAGTCGGGGTGCTCCATGCACACGGCTTGCGCTTGCGCTTCGGCTTCGATGGCGTCGCCAAAGCCCATATCGAGCTCGCGCTGCAGCATCACCTTGGTCATGCGCAGCCCAAAGTGTGGGCCGGAGGCGAGTTGCTTGGCCAACGCGAACGCCTCGACGTCGACGTTTTGCCGGTCCTCGTCATCGACGACGCGGGTGGCCAAACCGATTTGCGCGCAGCGGTCGGCATGCACCCGTCCGCCGAGCATGAGGATCTCCGAGGCGTGCCCCAGGCCCACCACGCGTGGCAGTAGCCAACTCGCGCCCATGTCCGCGCCCGAAAGGCCGACCTGCGGGAAGAGGAACGAGAAGAACGAGTTCTTGCCCATCACCCGCAAGTCCGACGCCAGGGCCATCACGGCGCCTGCGCCTGCGGCCACGCGTTTGATGCTGGCCACGATCGGCAACTGGCAGCGCCGCATGTTGGCGATCAACTCGCCGGTCATGCGGGTGAAGCGAAGCAACCCTTGTGTGTCGCGCTCGAAGAGGCGCGTGATGATGTCCTCCACGTCGCCGCCACTGCAAAACGCCTTGCCTGCGCCTTGCAGGACCAGCGCTCGGGCTCCGCCTTCGGCCAGCGAGCGACGCTCGATGGTGGCGAAGAAGTCGGTGAGTTCACGGTAGACGGCGAACGTCAGGGCGTTGAACCGGTCGGGTCGGTTGAGGGTGATGATGCCGACGCCGTCGCGTTCTTCGTATGCGAACGACTCGGGGGTGGGCATGGGCAGGGGCCGAAAGTCGGGGTCGTGTTCGGTCATTGCAAGATCACTCGCTCGGGTCTGCGTCGGGCAACACGGCCAAGGCTTGAATCTCCACCTGGGCGCGGTCTTCGACCAGGGCGCTGACCTGGACGAGGGCCATCGCCGGGTAGTGCTTGGGCATCAGCGCACGATAAGCCGCGCCGACGTCCTTGATGTTGCCCAGGTACGCGTGTTTGTCGGTGACGTAGATCGTCAGGCTGATGATGGCTTCGTGGGTGCCGCCAGCCGCCTCCACGACCTTGACGACGTTGTCCAAGGCCTGGCGAAACTGTGGGGCGAAGTCGTCGGAGACGATCGTCTCGGTGCTGTCCCAGCCGATCTGGCCCGCGACGGCCAAGAGCTGGCCGCGGGCAGTCATACCGTTGGCGTAGCCCTTGGGGCGTGGCCAGTCGTCGGGAAGGATGGTGGTGCTCATGCGGTTTCGCCTCCGTCGAGGGGTAGTGCGGCGCCGGTGAGAGGCGCCGCGGCATCGGTCACGAGGTAGCCGACCAGCGCTGCCACTTCGGTGGGGGCGATGAGTCGCTGCATCGGCGAGAAGGATTCGAGGTTTTCGCGGGCTTCGGCCTGGCTTCGACCGGTCTTGTCGGAGATGTTCTGCACCGCGGACGCGACGATGTCGGTGTCGGTGAAGCCGGGGCAGACCGCGTTGACGGTGATGCCAGTCGGTGCGAGCTCGACCGCCATCGCGCGGGTCATCGCCAGCAGTGCACCCTTGCTCGCCGAGTAGGCGGCGGTGAAGCGATATCCCTTGAGCGCCGCGGTGGACGCGATGTTGACCATGCGGCCCCAGCCGGCCTTCTTCATGCCGCCGATCACCGCGCGGGACAGCTCGAACGGGGCTGTCGCGTTGATCTCCATCGTGCGTCGCCAGGTCGCGTCGTCGGTGCGGTGAGCGGGGGCCGAGGGCGCCACGCCGGCGTTGTTGACCAACACCGTGGCGCCGTCGATGCGGGCACACAGACGGGCCCGGTCTTCGGCGTTGGCCAGGTCGGCCACGAAGGCGGTGCCGCCGACACGTTCGGCGGCCTCGGTCAGGGTGCTCTCGTTGCGTCCAACGAGCAGCAGCTCGTGGTCGGAGGCGAGGGCTTCGGCAATCGCGAGCCCGATGCCCCGGCTCGCCCCGGTGATGACCGCGAGCGGTCGCTGTGGTCGCGCCATGGTGGCGAGTCTACCCGCGCGGTCGTTGGCGGCCCCGTGAGAACTATCGCTCGAGGACGACGCTGGGGACCGGCGCGGTGGTGGCGAACAACCCGATGTCGCGAACGTGCAGCACGTCGTCGGGCTGTCCTCCCTCGAGGGCCAACGACCATCGCACGGGAGCGGAGGGCGGCGTCCATGGAACCGGCTTGGACTGCCACGTTCCCTTGCGGTCATCGGGCGGATCGAGACGGGCCACCACCGCCGCGTCGGCTCGCAGCACCAGGCGAGCTTCGGGGGAGACCGTCGAGCGCGTCAGCGTGACGACCACGTCGAGGACGTCGCCTTCGGGCATGAACTCGGGGCCGAAGCGCAGGGCCTCGGCAGGCGTGACGACCATGCTGAGTCCCGCGAGCTCGGGCGCGGGTGTGAGGTCGGGGCGATAGCGCGACAGTCCCCGGCCGGACACCCATGCGGTGGGTTCGAGGGGGTGGCCGAGATCGTTGGCAGGGCCGAGTGTCACGGCCTGCATCGTGTCGTGGTCGACGGTGCGATCCGGGCCCAGCCAGCGGACTTCGGCGATGCCCCCGTGGCTGCATGGCGCACCCGGGTGCCCGCGCTCGAGCGCCGCCACTTCGATGCGCTGCGCATCGGCGAGGGGGAACGGCCCCAAGGTGTCGCGATGTCGGGTGGGCGCTCGCAGGCGGGCGAGCGGGATGTGGCGACCATCGACCGAGAGCTTCAGCTTTGCATTGCTGCGATCCGTACCGGGCGTCATCACCAGCACCAGCGAACCGGGCCCCAAGCCCTGAGGGAGGCGGACGGTGAGCGCTCGGTCTCGCTCCAGGCAGACCCCGGCGTCGGTTGCCGTGTAGCCGCCGCTGAGCGCGAGCGGGGTCTGCCCCCCGAAGGACCACCGGGTCTGCGTGCCCGCGTCCGGTGCGACCTCGATCCGCATCAAGACCATGCGCAGTTCATCGCGTGTCACGCGGCCGGGCATCTTGCGGACGACGGGGGTGAGTCGGTCGGTGAACAGCTCGAATGCCGTCACCTCGGTGGCGACGAAGGGCGGGGGCAGGCGGTCGTCGAACGCCGCACGCGGCGTGGCATCGGGCCGAGGGCGGTAGTGATGGGTGGCCTCTCCAAGCAGAAGGTAGACAGGGCGCGGTGCTTCACCCCGTGCGCGCGGCCCGTCGATCAGCAGCGCGTGGACCAACCCATACATCGCTTCTCGGCCGTAGTACGGCATCACATCGATGCCGTGGCGCATCGCCAACGCGCCACCGACCTGGTTGAACGTGTGCCCGTGGTGCCAGCCCTCGCCGCCTGCGATCACCACCGCGTTGGGCTCGACGCGCTGGGCGACCGCGTCGACAAGACGTCCCGCGCCTTCGAACTCGCGCAGCCGCACGGTGGGCGTACGGACCAAGGGCAGGGCCACCGTCGCGGCCAGTCCGCCGACGGCGAGCACGGTCCACGCCCGGCGTGGCCAGGTCGGCAGCCTTCGTGCGACGCCGTGCAGTGTCGCGACGCAGAGCAGCACCGCCACGGGCAGCAGCTCGGGCGCGAGGTAGCGTCCGTAGTAGAACAACCCCGCGCGCGGCAGGTTGCGCTGCGCATACAAGAGCACCGTGGCGGTGAGCGTGGCGGAGATCGCCGTGAGCCACACGTCCCGGGCTCGGGTCAGCCGCACGCGCATCGCGGCCCCCGGCAACGCCAGAATCGCGGCGGCGATGACCACGGGTCCGAACAACGCCCAGGCGGGGTCGAGCCGCGCATGGGTGCTCGGCGCCGCCGACCAGCGCAACACGCCGTACAGCACGATCGCGCCGAGTGTGACCGCGGCGACGAGCGTCGGGAGGTATCGCCGCAGCCAGGCGCGGCGCGGGCCGTCGTCTTTGCGGTCGAACCACAGTGCATCGATGCTCGACCACGCGATCGCGAGGCACCCCGCGCCCACGACCAGCGTCCACGGTGAGCGCAGCCAGGTGACGTGCAGCTGTTTGTTGAGTTCGTCGGCGAGGTAGGGAAAGGCCGAGTGGGCGTGGGCGAACACCGACCCGACCAGCACGGTGAGGTAGACGAGCACGGGGCGTCGGCGATCGGGCGCGCGCCCGGGCAACAGCCACAACACCGCGAGCAGGAGCGGAGCGGTGAGCCAGGCGTTGCCGCGGACCCAGGCCGTGGCGCCCAGCAGCAACGCACCGCGATGCAGTCCCCGCATGTTGTGGTCGGGGCATCGCACCACCGAGAGCAACGCCGCCCACAGCAGCAGGCTGGTCGGGGTCTCGGTCAGCGGAGTGCGGTGCACCCAGATCGCCAGTGGGTTGGCGGCCACGACCAGGGCCGCGATGGCGGCCCAACCCGTCGAGCGCAGGATCCGTCGAGCGACGAAGAACAGCACCAGCAACAGGAGGAACGCCTCGAAGACGACCAGTCCGTGCATCGAGTCGGGCCCGAATGCCATGCCCCACACCGCCATCTGTGCGGGGTGCAGGTGAAAGAACTGCGGGGTGACTTCGCCGCTGTCCCGATCGACCAGGTACCAGCCGGGCCGATAGCTGCCTTCGTAGGTGTTCTCGCGCCAGGCTTCGGTGCGTTTGGGCACCACGCCGAGGATGTCCGCGGGCCCGGGCCGTGTTCCGCGTTCCTCACTGGCGCGCGCGAGCTCGGTGTCGTAGTGCGTGAAGCCGCCGGTCCGCAGGAGCTGCTCGGCACGCAGCGTGTACGTGCCCTGGTCACGGCCGGCCAACGCGTAGTCGGCGGCCGGAAGCCGCAACCCCACGCCCAGCAGGGCGATGGCGAGCGGAATGAGGATGCGCCCCGGTCCGGGGGCGGGCCGGGACACGCTGCGTTCGCCCTGCCATGGCCACAGCATTGCGGCGAGCGTGAGGCAGGCGAGGGTGAGCGCGATGGGGTCGAACAGCGAGAACAGTCCGAGCAGGACTGCCGCCATGCCCACGTAGGTCATCGCGACGACCGCACACAGCGTCCACTGCTCGAGCCGGTCGCCGTGCTGGGACTCGCGGTGGGCCCGCGCGACGATCGACGTCAAGACCGCAGCGGGTCCGAGCGCAGCCCACAGCATCGAGACGACCTACTCGCTGAGCAGTGCGAAGCTCTCGAAGAACTTCGAGGCCGGCGAGGAAGCCGACTCTTCGCTGACGACAATCAGCTGGTACAGCCGCGGCTTGGCAAAGAACAGCCGCGCTTCGATCCGTGCAGCGCGTCCGTCGGCTTCGGCTTTGGCCACGATGGCGCGGGCGGGGTGACCCGCGAAGTCGATCTGCTTTTCGGAGACGAGGGTGCCGCCGATGTTGTTGACCATGCCGTCACGGCCTCCGTCGAGACCGCCTTCGACATCGAAGTCCGGCAAGGTGGCGGCGGGAATCGTCATGACGCCGACGCCGATCGCCTGAGCGCCCTGCTCGGTCATGTACATCGTGGTGGGGATCGTGCCGCCCAGCGGGTTGGGCGTTTCGAAGGTCTGCTTCTTGGGTGCGGCAGGAAAGCGCACCTCGAACGCATCGTCCTTCGAGGAGAAGTGCATCCAAGTGTCGGGATCCGCCGGGGCGGGGCTGATGTCCACGGCACCGTCCGCCCCGCGCGCATCGTCGCCCTTGGCGGCATCCTTCTTGGACGCGTCCTTGGGTGCGGACTCGGCTGAGGCTGCGGGTTTGGAATCTGCGCCGTCGCACGCCACGAGGGCGAGCCCGAGCGCGAACGACGTGAGCGCGCGCGACACCATGGCACGACCTAGTAGCACAACCCGGTGGAAGTCCTGAGCCCGGGTTGGCGCCGGCCCGGAGTGTCGCCGGGAACGCGGTCCGTCGGCCTTGCGTGCAAACGTGTTCGCAGTTGGCCGCGGGCATCCGTTGGACTGGCAACCCGCAGACATCCTTGGCATAGTCCGCCCGCGGCGTGCGAGCGTCGCACCCCCCAAAAAAAGTGGGTGCCGGCAGGCGACGGCGTGAGGCCAGTCGCAGACTGCGACGCACCCCCGAGTGAGATCCGGAGGAAGCATGGTCACGTACATGGACGGAAAGTGGTTGGACGACGCCGACGCAACAGTGAGCGTGCGTTGTCGCGCGCTCAACTACGGCATGGGCTGCTTTGGTGGTGTTCGCGGCTACCTCGCCGATGATGGCAACGAGGTCTTCGTGTTCCGCCTCGATGCGCACGTTCGGCGCCTGCAGCACTCCGCCAAGATCCTTCACCTGCGCTTGCCGGGCGACGTCGACGAGGTCTCGAAGATCCACCTCGAGCTGCTCCGTCGCAACGAAGTGCACCACGACGTCTACATGCGCCCGCTGCTGATTCACAACAGCAACGAGCTCGCGCCCGTGCTCGACATCGAGTCGAGCTCCTTCATCCTCTTTTCGATGCCGCTCAAGCGGTACATCGACAAGGACGCCATCGACGTCTGCATCAGCTCCTGGCGCCGCGTCCGTGACAACGCGATCCCTTCGCGGACCAAGCCGACCGGCGCCTACCTCAACAGCGCGCTGGCGCGCCGCGAGGCCTTCGACAACGGCTTCGACGAGGCGATCTTCCTCACCGAAGACGGTCGCGTCTCCGAGGGCAGCGCCGAGCACATCTTCATCCTCCGCGATGGCGTGCTGTTCAGCCCGCCCAGCACCGAGGACAACCTCGACGGCATCACCCGCCGCACGCTGATTCAGCTGGCCACCGAAGACCTCGGACTGAAGTTCGAGGAGCGCTCGATCGGTCGCAGCGAGCTCTACGTCGCCGACGAGATGTTCCTGTGCGGCACCGGAGCCCAAGTCACCCCGGTGCGCAGCGTGGACCGGCGTCAGATCGGTGACGGAGGCCAAGGCGGCGTCGGCACGGTGACCAAGAAGATCCAGCAGCACTTTCAAGACGTCGTGCACGGCCGCGTCGAGCACCGCCGCAACTGGTTGACGCCCGTCTGGGGCTGAGCACCGCGTGACCGAGTCGGCCTCCAAGGGTCTGCATCCGATCGTCAAGGCGCGCTGGGCCGTCTTGGCCGTGTTCGTCGCCCTGTGCGCTTGGTTGATCCCGGGCGTGTCGTCGCTTCGGCACGATGACGATGTTCTGGCGTTTCTGCCTCCCGACCACCCCGACGTGGTCGCGTTCAACGACGTCGCAGATCGCTTCGGCATGCTGGAGGTCGGCCTGGTCGGGCTTCGGCACGGCGGGGACGACCTGCTCGTGCCCGAGACCACCGAGCAGGTCCGGGCTCTTGGCGTCTCCGTCTCCGAGCTGCCCGGGGTGCGTCTCGTGCTCTCGTACCCCGACTTGCCCGACCCCAAGGTCGAAGGCGAGACGCTCGTGGTCGAGCCGTTGGTGCCCAAGGGCACCGCCGACGCCGACGACATTCGAACGCGGGTCCTCGGCAACCAGAACGCGGTCGGCAACCTCGTCTCCAAGGACGGCGCGGCGGCGGTGCTGCTGGTCTACCTGCTCCGGACCGACGACCCGACCGAGCGCGCCGAAAACCTGCAAGGCATCCGGGACCTGGTCGAAGAACGCTGGGCGGGTGAAGCCCACTTCGGCGGCGGCCCGTTCGCCGAGAGCACCGCGGCGCTCTCCAGCCGCGCCGACATCGAGCGCCTGTCTCCTGCGGTCATCGGTGTCCTGGTCGTCGCATCGGCACTGCTGCTGGGTAGCCTCAGCGGTGCCGCACTCAACCTCGTCGTCACCGCGTTGGGCGTTGGCCTGGTGGTCGGGGCCCATGGTCGGTTCGACGAACCGCTGACCATCGTCAGCAGCACGACCCCGGTCATGATGGTCGCTCTCGGCGGCGCGTTCGGCATGCACATCATCGCCGGCTATCAGCGGCAGTCGGGCACACCGCTGCAGCGCGCATCGGACACCGTGCGCGAGCTTCTGGTCCCCGTCGTGTTGTCGGGCATCACCACCGCGACCGCCTTCTTCGCCTTGTTGGTGATGCCGCAGGTCCCCATGCAGCGTTTTGGCGTCGTTGCGGGCTTCGGCGTGCTGTTGCTGCTGCTGCTGGCGTTGCTGGTGTTGCCCGCGTTGTTGTCGCTGCTGCCCGCGGGGGCCTTGCCCACCAAGACCGAGAGTCGGGGCCGCCTTCCGTTTGTGCCCCCGGTGTGGGCTCTGGCGCTCGCTGGTGTGCTGGGGGCGGGTCTCACCGCCACGCTCGCCCCCGATCCCGACACCCGCAACGTGTTCGATGACGACAGCGAGCCGGCACGGGCGGACGCCTTCTTGGCCGACAACTTCGGCGGCTCCCAGTTCGTGCAGATCGCCATCGAAGGCGACCTGCAGCAACCCGCCGTCTTGCGCACCATTCGAGCGCTCACCGAGCCGCTGGCGCACATGGACGGGGTGGCGGAGGTTCGTAGCCTTCTCGAGCCGGTGGGCATGCTCACCGAAGGCTTCGGGGGACGCGACGGCGTGCCGTCCACGCCCGGTCGCGCTCGGCGGGTGGTCAGCAACCTCGCGGACCAAGCCCCGATGGCGCAGCTGATGACCCCGGACCAAAAGGGCGCCATCGTCCACATCAAGCTGTCCCCTGCATCCAGCGAGGCGATGCAGGCCACCACCGCCGAGATTCGCCGGGTCGTGGACGAGGTGCGTGGGCGCTTGGTCGAGGGCGCGGTTCGGGTCGCTCCGGCCTCCACGCCCGCGGTCGCTGCCGCGCGCAAAGAGACGGTGCGGCTGCGGGTCGAGCAGCTCCTCGGCCGTCCGTTCGACGACGCCGAGTTCGACAGCTTGCAGAACGTCGATGCCTCCGACCCGGTCTTGTCCAAGGCTCTCGCCGCGGCCCGGACTCGGGCATTCGGGACCGACGAGGTCATCGAGCCGCTCGAGGCGGCCGAGTACGAAGCCGTCCCGCTCACTGCACTCGTCGACGAGCGCGGTGCGGCACTCGAGGCCGTGCTCCGCAAACATCTCCCCACGTTGGTCGCCAACGATCCCGAAGGGGTGAAGTTCGCCGCCGAGCAGCTAGGGCAGTGGGTCGACGAGCTGCTCGAGCGGCACCGTGTTACCGGAGCTTGCACGCGGCTCGGCCTCGAAGGCGCAGCCGCGCCCGCTCCCGAGCCTGCCGTCGATGACATGGGCTTCGACGCCGAGCCTCCTCCCGCGCCGCGACCCACTGGGCCGTGCGGCGCGTTGCTCACCGTGCTCTCCGAGCTCGAGGACGAAGAGTGGACGGCGCCTGCCGATGTGCCGGAGGAGCTCGTCCTTCGCAGGCTTCCCGTCAGTCTCTCGGTCACGGGCCAGCCGGTCATTGGCCAAGCGTTTGCCGAGTCGGTCCGGACCAGCCTCGGAGTGTCCACGCTCGTGAGCATCGGGGCGCTCGCGCTCACGCTTCTGATCGCGGGTCACGTGCGCGCGCTCGTGCCTGCGGTGTGGACGTTGGCGATCACGGGCGGTGTGCTCGCGGTGCTGGGCCACCCGATCAGCATCGGCACCAGCATGGTGTCGTGCATCGCCTTGGGCGCAGGGGTGGACTTCGCGATTCACCTGGGCGTTCGAGCCCGTGCCGAAGGCGGGAATGGCAAGGCAGCTGTCGACGCGATCGGTGGTGTGGTGCTCATCACGGGTGTTCAGTTGGCGGTGGCGTTCATGGTGCTGATGGCGTCGCGAATGCCCCCTCTCCGGGAGTTCGGCATCGGGTTGGCGATCGGCCTCCTGGTCGCGGCGGCTGGGGCAGTGTGGCTCACCCCACGCCTGTTTCGCCGTTGACCCGTGGGCAAAAAACGCACAATCTCGGTTGTTTGGGTGTTTTTTGCCGTGCGGCCAGGCAATATCTGGCGCGCGGGGACGTCGAAACACCGGCTCACGCGGGGCAGTCGCCCCGGTACACTCTGGAGACCTCACCGATGAAGAGAACCTTGTTCGCCGCCGCGCTCTGCCTCTCCTGCTTCGCGACCACTCTGGCCGCGGGATCTGCTGCAGCCGCACCCGCCGGCCCCGTCGCGATGGCGGCAGTCGACGCGAACAAGATCCTCGCCGAGATCGATCGCCGCGCGAACGTCTTCGACGACCAGCAGTACACGGCGTCGATGAAGATCCACAAGGACGGCAAGCTCATCAAGGAGCTCACGTTCGAGTCGAAGATGAAGGGGCTGCAGAAGCAGTACATTCACTTCACGGCCCCGGGCGACGTCGCGGGCATGAAGATCTTGATGCAGGACGCAAAGACGCTCTACGTCTACCTGCCCGAGTTCAAGAAGGTCCGCCGCGTGGCAGCGCACGCCATGAACCAGGGCTTCTTGGGCGGCGAGTTCAGCTACCAAGACATGACCGAGACCGTGCTCGCGGCGTTCTACGACGCCAAGCTCGCGGGGCGGGAAGGGTCGGTGACGACGCTCGAGCTCACGCCCAAGTCGGGCAACGACAGCGGGTGGTCCCGCATCGAAGTGGAGATCGATGCAAAGAAAGGTGGCGTCACCGCGATGCGCTACTACGACGGGGCGGGCAACCACGTTCGCACGCAAACCCGCGAGGACTGGAAGAAGGTGGGCGGCGAGCTGATGCCCACCAAGGTTTCGATGGCCAACTTGAAGACGGGCAATACGACCGTCATCGAGTTGAGCGATGTCCGGGTGAACGAAGGGGTCGACGACGGCCTGTTCTCCCGGCGGCAGTTGCTCCGCTGAGCACCCACGGGAATCATTGAGCACGGCAGCCCTCTCACTTCTCACCCGACTGCTCCTCCCAACCGCCGTGGGCGTGGGAGTGGGCGATGCTCCGCCCTCCGACGGCGACGCTGCGGCCACGACTGCTCCCCAGGAGCCGGCCACTGCACCCGAGACGACAGGGGCGCCCGATTCCCCGGAGGGTCCGACGGACCCGCCTCCTTCCGAGGCGGGTTCTTCTGCGGAGGGTGGACCCGCCGAGCCAGCGGTGCCGCCGGAGGCAGATGCTGCTGCGCCACCGGCCGAAGCCGAGGACCCGCCCAAACCGGAGGTCGCCGAGCCCGGGCCGGCCGCGGCCGAACCCGACGACGGCGAGCTGTCGATGGACGACATCTTCGGCACGTCCGAGTCCCACGCGGACGTCGAGGTCGTCGACCCGCCCACCGACGCCGGAGACACCGCAGACACACCGCGCCCCTCCGTATCTCGAGGTCGAGCGGAGAAACGCGGGGACAAGCTCGACTTCAACTTCCGCGTCGTCACCTCCGCCTACTTCGACATTGCCGGGGTCGATGAGCGCCAGTTCAGCCGCAACGAAAACCGGCTCGAGTTCACGCTGCGGTACACGCCCAACGAACACATCCAACTCGTCGGCAACGTCGAGCCGGTGTTCCTCGGCGTGGCGCAGGCGCAATACCTCGACGACCTCGCCACGCGGCAGATGCTCACGCCGTTTCACGTCGAGTCCGACGCGGCGTACGTGGCGGTCTACGACCTGCTTCCCAAGCTCGACCTGAAGGTTGGGCGGCAGATCGTGCAGTGGGGTACCGCCGACCGCTTCAACCCCACCAACAACATCAACCCCGACGACCTCGAGGATCGGCCGCTCTTCACGGAGCCGATCGCCAACCAGATGGTCGTCGTCGACTTTGCACCGCTCGACGACAAGCTCTGGTTCCAGGGTGTGTACGTCCCGCTGTTCTATCCGGCGTTGCTGCCTCCATCCGCGGCGGCGGGGCTCGAAGACCCACAGTCCCCCGTGCCCTTCGCCCGCGAGTCCGACGTCGCGAAGATCGAGGAGCTGCAGCGTACGCTCGACATCACCCAGAGCCTCGTCCCAACGGTCGTCGGCGCGGTGCGAATGCCGAAACGACGGTTCTCCGACGGCCAGAGCGCGCTCAAGCTCGGCACGTCACTGGGCGGTGTCGATGCGTCGATCTCCTACTACAACGGCCGCCACGACATCCCGATGCCGCTGCGGGTCGAGTCGACGACCAAGGAGATGCCGACGGGGCCGATCGACGAGGCCGAGTGCTGCTACCGCTCCGATGTCACGTTGAACTACCCGCGCATGCAGGTTCTGGGGCTCGACTTCGCGACGCAGCTCCCGTTCCTCAACGACCTGGGCCTGTGGGGCGAAGGCGCGCTGTTCTTCCCCAATGCGCAGGACCTCTACATCGAGTTCCCGATTCCCGTCGACGTGACGCCGGATGACGACGTGCTCAACCCGGTCGAACAACTCACCGGGCCGGCGATCGACGACCGGCCATACATCAAGGCGACCGCGGGGTTCGACTACACGTTCGGCAAGCATGTCTACGTGCAGGCCCAATACCTGCGTGGGTTCATCGACGAGTTCGGCGCCGACCACATCGGCAACTACCTCGTCGGAGGCACCGAGTTGGTCTTCTTCGGCCGGCATCTTCTGTTCCGTGCCTTTGGTGTCGTCGACTTTCCGACCGGGCCCGACGACAACGGCTCGTACGTGCTCTACCCCGAGCTCGTGCTGGTGCCGCCTTGGGGCAGCATCACCTTCGATATCGGTAGCTTCTTCTTGATCGGCGAAGACGACACGAAGTTCGGTCAGCCCGCCGCCGGGAGCTCGATCCTCTTCACCAAGGTGTCCGGCGCGTTCTAGCGGCGCTGGTCCGCGGCGGAGGGAGGCGAGGGCTCGTGCCGAGCGAAGAACGTCCGGGGATGTTGCGTGTCGTCGCCCCATGGCTGGGGCTCGCCGCGGGGGTGTTCACCCTGGTGTCCGCCATTTTGGTGTTCACGGCCGAAGAGGCGTCCCCGCCCAAGCCGTCCGCGAAGGACTCGGTGCCTGCCGCGGCAAAGCTCGACGTCGGCGGCGGCTCGCAGGAGGCACCACAGGCTCCCGCCGACCCAGAGTTGCCCGCGTCTTCGGAGGTTTCACGTCCATCCGAGTCCGAGCCTTCGGCTGCGGGCGATCTGACCGGGGAGGACCTCGAGGATGAGCGCAAGGCGGTGGGCAAGGTTCCGCCCGGTGGGTTGCCCAAGGTCCCGACGGTGGAGGTCCCGGCGGGCGAGGTCGACTACGTCGAGGGAAGCCGCGACTGGATCGTGCACACGGTCGTCGGTCGGGAAACGATCGACCAGATCGCCTATCGCTATGGCGTCAAGCCGCGGTCGCTCCGGCTCTGGAACGGGATCAAGGGGGAGGCCGAGCGCGCAAAGCGGGGCGCGCGACTTCGAGTCAAGCCGCGGAAGATTCCGCCATCACGGGTCGAGCTGCAGTACGTCGTCAAACCCGACGACAGCTGGGCGAGCATCGGGGTCCGCTACGGCGTCGACTCCAATGCGCTGCGTGCCCTCAACTGGAAGGACGGAAACCAGCTGAAGGTCGGGCAGATTCTGCGCATGTGGGTCGATCCGGTGGTGTTCCACTGGGTGGCGACGGAGGACGACGACCCCACCAAGGTGCGCCCCGGGGCAGTCGGGGTAGGGCCGCCGCAGTCGGGATGGCTGGTCAACGGCGTGCAACTGCCCAAGAACGACTTCTACCGGCTTCGGCTTCCTCCATCGTCGTACGGCACCACGTACGCGGTCGAGGCGGTGCTGCGGGGCATCGTGTTGTTCGAGGCGCGTGCGGACTACGAGCGGCCGCTCACCTTCGGTTCGATGAGCTGGAGGCATGGCGGACCCCTGACGGGTCATGTCTCGCATCAGTCCGGCCGCGACCTCGACATTGCGCTGCCGCTCAAGCTGAAGCACCCGCAGGGCGTCGCGATCAAGCCGGACCGTGTCGACTGGGAGGTCACATGGAAGCTGATCACTGCGATGTTCGACACCAAGGACGTGGTGGTCGTCTTTCTCGACTACGACCTGCAAGAGCCGCTGTACAAGGCTGCGGCCCGGCTCGGCGCCACGGCGGAGGAGCGCAAGCGGTACCTTCAGTATCCGCGTGGCGCACAAGCGCCCGGGCTGGTGCGCCACAGCCCGGGCCACGACTCGCACGTGCACATCCGCTTCGCGTGCGGTCCGTACGAGATGGAGTGTGCCGACCACTCGCTCGGCACCGACGCCGAGTAGCCGGCCTCGCGCTCAGGCTTCGAAGACGGTGGCGTCACCGTCGAGCGCACGCACGATCTTCGCCATCGCTTCACGTTGCTCGGGCAAGAGCTCGTCGACATCGGCGCCGACGGAGGCTGCGACCTCGAGCAGGGTGCTTCGTGTCTGCTCGTTGCCGTTGGTCGCGAGCTCGATGAAGGTCGGCGTGCAATCGTCGTCCTCGCCGTAGGTGTTGACGATGCGAACGATCGCCATTTCGGCTTTCATCGGTGCCCGCGCGTGCAGGGCGGGGAGACCCTCGAGCAGCGCAGCCAGGTACGCGTCGTCCATGCTTTCGGCCAGGTAGAACACGCTCCACAGGACGCCGTACAGGTCGTCGTCCTCGAGTGCGCCCAGCAGGGCGGGCAGATCGTCGTGGGTCGCCAGTTTCTCGAGCTGCTCGACCAGTGACTCGGTGTTCGGTGCGAGCTCTTCACCCGCGGGGGTCGCCGCAGCGCTGGAGAGCGCGGCGAGAATCTCGTGCACGGCCGACTCCCGGCTCGAGACGGGGGCGGTCTTCTTGGAAGCGGTCTTCTTGGAAGCGGTCTTCTTGGAAGCGGTCTTCTTGGAAGCGGTCTTCTTGGCCGCAGTCTTCTTCTTGGCAGCGGTCTTCTTCTTGGAAGCGGTCTTCTTCTTGGAAGCGGTCTTCTTCTTGGAAGCGGTCTTCTTCTTGGAAGCGGTCTTCTTCTTGGAAGCGGTCTTCTTCTTGGAAGCGGTCTTCTTCTTGGAAGCGGTCTTCTTCTTGGAAGCGGTCTTCTTCTTGGAAGCGGTCTTCTTCTTGGAAGCGGTCTTCTTGGCCGCAGTCTTCTTCTTGGCAGCGGTCTTCTTCTTGGAAGCGGTCTTCTTCTTGGCTGCAGTCTTCTTCTTGGCTGCAGTCTTCTTCTTGGCTGCAGTCTTCTTCTTGGCTGCAGTCTTCTTCTTGGCTGCAGTCTTCTTCTTGGCTGCAGTCTTCTTCTTGGCTGCAGTTTTCTTCTTGGCCGCGGTCTTCTTCTTGGCCGCGGTCTTCTTCTTGGCCGCAGTCTTCTTCTTGGCTGCAGTCTTCTTCTTGGCAGCGGTCTTCTTCTTGGCTGCAGTCTTCTTCTTGGCCGTGGTCTTCTTCTTGGCCGCGGTCTTCTTCTTGGCCGCGGTCTTCTTCTTGGCCGCGGTCTTCTTCTTGGCCGCGGTCTTCTTCTTGGCCGCGGTCTTCTTTTTGGACGCAGCCGTCTTCTTGGTGGAGGTCGAGCGACGCGAACGGGCCGGGGACTTGGCGGGCACGAGGGGGTCTTACGCGATCGCAGATGGGCGGCGCAAGCGGGGCGCGGTATCGTCGGTCCATGGCGTCCCGTACGGTGGTCGACTCGGTCGAACGCGTTGAAGGTCCTCCCGCAAACCTCGCGGCTCTGGACGATGAACTGCGCGCGCTACGGGAGCGTCATCCCGACGTCGTGGTGCGGCGGTACCTGGATCGTGTCCCGCGCATCGAGGCATCGGCCTACATCGCTCCGACTGCGGCGCTGATCGGCGATGTCCGGGTGGGGGCGCGGGCGAGCGTCTGGTACGGGTGTGTCCTGCGGGGGGACGTCAACCACATCGAGCTTGGCGAGGACAGCAACATTCAGGACGGCACCGTCGTCCATTTGGGCGACAACGACCCGACGATCATCGGCCCCGAGGTCGTCATCGGCCATCGCGCGGTCGTGCATGGCTGCACGATCGGTGGCGGAACCTTGGTGGGCATTCAGAGCTCGATTCTCGATGGCGCAGTGATCGGGGAGGGGTCGATCATCGGCTCGGGCGCTGTCGTCACCGCGGGGACGGTGGTGCCACCGCGAAGCCTGGTGCTGGGCATCCCGGGCAAGGTGGTCAAGACGCTCACCGCGGCCGACGAAGCGTTTCACCGCAAGCTCGCCGGCAAGTACGTCCGGCTCGCCCATAACCATCGGGTCGGTTGAGCCGTACTCAGCCGGTCGAGGAGGTCGAGCTGGAGTCGGAGGCGTCGGTCGCCCCCGTGCTGGAGCTCCCAGAGTCGGACCCCCCGGAGCTGGAGGTTCCGGTGCTGCTGCCCGTGCTCGTACCCGCGGGCTCGGCCGCGCAGAACCCATCGACCGGGTTGCACCGCAGGCCCGCACAGCACGATGCATCGTCCACGCACGCCCGAGCGAGATCTCCGGCTTCGACGCAGGTGGAGACGCACTGGGCATCCCCGATGCGATGTGTTCCGGAGTCGTAGGGGGCAACGCAGTGCGCGGCATCCCCCGCACATTCGGTGCTGGCTTCGCACGCCTCGGCGGGAGCAAAGGTCGTCCCCGAGCCGCCGGACTCGGTGGCGGTGGACGTTCCGGCCGAGTCTGCCCCGCCATCGTCGTCCGACGCAGGGGCGTCCGCCGGGGCGGTCCGACACCCACACACCACTGCGAACAGCGCGAACGCTGGGGCGAAACGACCCATCGCTGCTCAGAGTGCCGCGGGCGCGCTCCCTGTGCAAGCCGAGCGGCATGTCCTGCTACCGTAGGCGTGCGTGAGCTGGTCGCATCAACGCTCGGTCCGCAAGGGCACGCTCCCGACGGTCCCGCACAGCCTGCAGTCCGATGACCGAGAGCGCCGCATGGCTCGCGGCGATTTCGATGCCGGGGCACAAGTGGGGCACGCCAAGGTGTTCGACATCGTCGAGCCGATCGGCGAAGGCGGGATGGGGCGGGTCTACAAGGCCTTCGACCCGGTGATGGACCGCTACGTGGCGATGAAGGTGCTCAAGTCGGACGTCCCGTCGAACGAGCGCGAACGGTTTCGGCGAGAGGCGGTGATCGCAGCCAACTTCTCGCACCCCAACTTGCCGCGGGTGCTCGACCGCGGGACCGTCGAAGCGCTGGGGCTGGAGTGGATGACGCTCGAGTACCTGCGCGGGCGAGACCTCGGGGAGGTCATCGATCGCAACCGGAAGGTCGCGCTGCCGCTGTTGGTCGACATCTTCGAGCAGACGCTCGACGCCCTCGACTACATGCACACTCGCGGCATCGTTCACTGCGATGTGAAGCCCGACAACATCTTCATCACGCGCGACCCCTACGACCGGCGGCTCGTGATCGTGAAGCTGATCGACTTCGGCATCTGCCGCCGCATCGACGAGGAACCTCCACCGCGTCTGATGGGGGACCCGCGGTACATGAGCCCCGAGCAGACCTACTTGGGTCGGGGCGTCGATGGTCGCGCCGACCTCTACGCGCTGGGGCTGACGTTGTTCGAAACGCTGGTCGGCTTGCACCCGTTTCCCGGCGCCGACGACGTCGAGCCTGTCGATCTGCTTCGCATGCAGCGAAGTCAGGGCATTCCCAGCCTTCGAGACGTGCTGCCCGAGCTTCCCGACGAGGTTGCAGAGACGCTGGATGCGGTGTTGCACGGGTGCTGTGCAAAGGACCCCGAATCCAGGTTCTCCAGCGCGCGCGCGATGAAAGCCGCGCTCGGCCACGTGCTGCCGGGGTGAATCGCCCCAGCCCTCCCCGGCCTGGGGCAGCTCTGGTCGTGGATTCGTGGCGGCCCGTGCTCTACCCTTTGTTGGTGCATCGCCTGCTCTTCGTCTCGCCGCTTTGCTCCTGTCTCGTGTTTGCCGTAGCCGGATGCGGCGATGATGGCGGCAGCGCAAGCAGCAGTGGCGGGTCGACCTCCTCGGCCGACGCGAGCACGGGGTCGCCCACCACGGAAGCACAGACCACCTCGCAGGGCTCCACCAGTGTCGCCGATGCCTCGACCGGGCAATTCGACGCGACGAGCGATACGAACGACACCAACGACAGCGGGCCCGTCGGCGAATGCCTCCTGTGGGAGGCCGACGAGTGCGGTGAAGGTCGCAAGTGCATGCCGTACTCGCTCAACGACGATGGCATCCCCGATGAGATCCAGTGCTGCGACGCCGTAGAAAACCCCGACCTGGATGGGGAGCCGTGCGAGGTGTTCGACTACAACGGCAGCTGCCTGGACAGCTGCGCGCCGGGCAGCATGTGTGTGCTCGACGACGAAGACTCGTTGTCGGGGTTGTGTCGAAGCTTCTGCGACCCTGCGGCCAGCGATTGCGGGCCCAACCAGACCTGCAAGGCGTTCTTCGAGTTCTTCACCGAGGTGCCCAACCTGCCCACGTGCATGGATCAGTGCGACCCGCTCTCGCAGAACTGTTCGCCCTCCGGCTGGCACTGCATTCCCGACACGCCGACCGAGTCGGGGCAGAGTGGCTTCTTGTGCGCGCCGCCTCCCGCGGGCGCGCCCAACACGATGTTCGAGGCGTGTGCCCTCGCGAACCAGTGTGAAGCGGGCTTGGTCTGCGTCACCGACGACCGTGTGCCCGACTGCTCGTTCACGTCGTGTTGCACGGCATACTGCGACCTGTCCGAAGGTGACAGCGTCTGCCAGGCCCTGCACCCGGACATGGTCTGCACAGACTGGATGTCCCCCGACCCCTCATGGTCCAACGTGGGCGCGTGCACCTTGCCGCAGCAGTAGAGGCGGCCCAGGCTGCTCGGTGTCAGGGCGCCAGCGCGACGAGGCTGACGTCCCACAGCAGGTGACAGATGAAGACGGGCAGCCACGCTCGCGTCCGCACCGCGAGCGCGCTCCAGGCGAGGCCGGCGAGCAGCGCTGCCACCGCCAAGATCGGCGGGCCCGTGGTGAGGTGCGCGACCGCAAAGAGCACGCCGCCGGCCGCAACCGCCCCCGCTGCTCCGAGTCGGCGTACGAGACCCAAGGTGATGCCGAACCGCCACACGAGGTCTTCAGCTGCGGCGATGATCGGGAGCATCACCAGCGTGGCGGGCAGAGGCCAACTCGAGGCCCAGCCGTAGACCTGCGTCGCGTCGAGCATCAGCCCTGGTGCGACGCGGTGCAGGACCGCGGTGACGCCGAGCGCCGCGGCGACCATCACTGTGGCTGCCCCCACACCAACCCATGTTCCGCGGGGCACCAACCAGCGCCGAAGCGGAGCGTTGGAGCGCGCGAGCACTGCGACCAGCGCCACTTCGAGCACCAGCATGCGAATCCACAGGTCGGCGATGAGCCAGGGGCCCAGCAGCAGGGCGGCGACCGCGAGCAGGATGAACAGCGGGGATACGGACCACGCTCGCAGCGACGCTCGGGCGGCAGCGTTGGGCACGAGCCGAACGCTGGGAGCGTCGATGTCTTGCGCGACGGCCTGCACGCGCGCGTCGGTGAGCGCCCGGGGCTCGAAGCCGAGGTGCTTCACGGTGTCTCGATGCTCGCCGTAGAGCCCATCGATCAACATGCCGAGCTGGGTGGGGGTGATCGGGGGATTGGGCAGCACCGCCTGCATGGCGGCCGCAGCCAGTCGCATGAGGGGGGCCGGCATCTTGGCGATCGCCGTCGGCAGCTGGAGCGCGTGGGCGACGGTGTGGACCAAGCTGGGAAGGTCGGTGCGGGTCGGGCCGACGACGTCGATGGTCTTGCCTGTGGTGCGCGCGTCGTGCAGCGAGCACACCACCGCACGCGCGACGTCGAGCACGTCGACCGTCTGCAACGGCCCCGTGGACCCACCGGGAGCGACGAACACGGGGGCCAGGGTGACGAAACGGACGAGGTTGGACAGCATTGCGTCGCCGGGGCCGTACACGAGTCCGGGGCGCAGAATGGTCCACTGCCGATCGCTGGCTCGAACCCTGGCTTCCCCCTCGCGTTTGGTGCGGTGATAGCCGCCATCGCTGCCGCCCGGTCGGACCACCGAGATGTGCACGAAGCGGTCGACGTCGAGGGCGTTGCCGAGCGCGAGCAGGTGTTCCACCGCGTGCACGTGCGCAGCTTCGAAGGTGTTGCTGCCCCGCTCGATCGCGATGCCGACCAGGTTGACGATCGCCTCGACGCCTTGGAACTTCGAAGGATCGAGCGGGGCCGTTGTGATGTCGGCGGAGACGAAGGACGCCTCCTCGGGGAGTGAGCCCCGGGTTCGGGACAGGCCGACGACCTCATGGCCGGCGTCGTACAAGGCCCGTGCGACCGCGCTGCCGATGAAGCCGCTCGCCCCCGCGACGAGCACCTTCATGGTGTGTCGAGCAGGGCGAGCACATCGAGCGCGCAGCCCCAGGAAAGGGTGACGCCGGCGCCCCCGTGGCCATAGTTGTGCACGACCAGGCGCTGTGAGATGTGCTCGCGCTGGAGACGAACGTCAGGACGACCGGGGCGAAGCCCGACCACGTCGGTCAGGCGGCGAGCCTGCGCCAGGCGGGCGTCGAGCTGGCCGCAGCGTTTCACGATGGCGTCGGCCTCGGCGGGTCGTGGCTCGAGGTCTTCATCGTGCTCGGCCGCGGTGCCACCGAGCACGACGTGGTCACCACGTGGCACGGCGTAGGCGATGCCACCTCCGTCGTGTTCATCGAGCAGGACCTCGGACAGGCCCGGGTTTTCGACGTGCACCAGCTGGCCACGGATCGGATGCAGCGTCTCGTCGCCGCACAATCTGCGCGCGCCCAGACCCGCACAGTTGATGATCGGACGATCCGACGGGCACGCCTCGAAGTGATCGATCGTGCGGACCTCCAGGGTCCCGCCGGCCCGCCGGAGCCGTTCGATCAGGTACGGAATGTAGACGCGGGTGTCGATGACGGGCGCATCGAAGCGCCACCCGTGCGTGAACCCCTCGGGCGCATCCCCAGCCTCGATTGGGCACAGCCCCGTGACGGCGTCGGCCCACCACGGGCGGGGAAGCGGGGCACGAGCGTAGTCGAAGGCCCGCCGCATCGAGACGCCGGCTTCGGGCACGTCGCATAGCTCTGCGAAGCGTCGGTACGAGGTGACCGCCCATCGCACGGACCGCGGCGAGGGGAGCGTTCGGTACGGGTACCAAAACGCCGCCGCCACATTCGAGGTGGTGTGGGGAGGAAGTGCGCGCGCCCAAACCTGCACTGCGTGGCCGGTCTCGGCGAGCAGCACTGCGGTCGTGAGTCCGGAGACTCCTGCGCCCACGACGATCACGGCGCGCACCGTAGCAGGGCGACGGGGCGCTCGCACGGGTGGGCTGGCGTGACGCGGCTGAGGTATGCTGGCGACGCTCGCGATGAGTCTCTTGCCCAAGCGCCCGCTTCACCTCCCGCGACTGCGCACCTACGTGCCCGAACCGTCGGACCCGAAGATCTTCTGGTTCAACAGTGAGCGTTCCGACATCTTGCAGGACGTCGTGCGCCGCATCATGGAGCGCTACGAAGCCGACGATGCCATCGAGCTCGTGATCGGCGACGCGGCCTACCATGAGATTCGGCGCCTGGAGCACCGCACCGACGAGGCGGGGCGCAAGGGGCTCGAGTATTGGCGGGGGGTGATTCGTCGCGTTGGCCGAATGTCCTCCGAGGGCAAACACGAGACGTTGCGCGAAATCTCGATGCGCATGGCCAAGGACGTCGCAGGCAACTTCGACCCTCGGGTCTACAAGTTCGCGGCGCGGGCGGTGCCGGGCCTGCTCACCGGGGTGATGAACCCGTCCAACCTCATGCGCAACGTGCTCGACTCGGGCACGCGCCTCGACGAACTGGTGTCCGTCGAGGGCCCGGTCGAAAAACTGAGAGCGCTGCAACGCAAGGGCACGATGCTGCTGCTGCCCACGCACAGCTCCAACCTCGACTCGTTGGCGATCGCGTGGGTGCTGTTCCGAGAAGCGTTGGCGCCGGTGGTGTACGGGGCGGGCAAGAACCTGTTCACCAACCCGATCATCTCGTTCTTCATGCACAACCTTGGCGCGTATCGGGTCGACCGAAGGGTGCGTGCGCGGCTCTACAAGGACGTGCTCAAGGCGTACTCGAGCATCATGGTCGAGCGCGGGTATCACTCGCTGTTCTTCCCTGGCGGCACCCGAAGCCGGTCGGGGGCGATCGAGCAGCGGCTCAAGCTCGGGCTGGCCGGTACCGGCGTCGAGGCGTTCGCGCGCAACAGGGCCCGCGGCGTCAACCGCCCGGTGTTCTTCGTCCCCGCCACGATCAACTACGCGCTCGTGCTCGAGGCCGAAACGCTGGTCGAGGACCACCTCAAAGAGGCTGGTCGGGCCCGGTACATCATCGAAGACGACGAGTTCTCTCGGCTCGAGCGCTGGATCGCATTCTTCAAGCGGGTGCAGTCGGCCGAGAGCGCGTGTGTGATCCGCTTCGGCGAGCCGCTCGACCCGTTCTGCAATCCCGTCGATGAAGACGGGCGTTCGATGGCCCCCGATGGCCGGGTGCTCGACCCGGGATCGTACGTGTCCCGAAGGGGCACCGCGACTGTCGATGGCGCCCGGGATGCCGCCTACACGCGGGACCTCGGCCGCGCGATCGCCAAGGCCTACGTCAAGGAGACCGTCGTCATGGCCACGCAGCTCGTCGCCCACGTGTTGTTCCGTCGGCTGTGCCGCGCGACACCAGGCTTGGACTTGTTTGCGCGGTTGCGGCATCGGGGCGACATCGCAGTGCCGATGGACGAGCTGGTGGCCGACGTTGCGCAGACCCGAGACGGGCTTCGCAAGCTCGAGCTGGAGGGCAGGGTGCATCTGAGCGCGGCGATTCGTCGGGCCGAGCCGGACCAGATCATCACGCGAGCCCTCGATGCGTGGTCGGGCTACCACCAGAAGCCGATTGCCCGTGTGTTGGGCGGGTCGGTGATCGCGGAGGACCCCAACTTGTTGCTCTACTACCAAAACCGCCTTCGGCTCTTCGCGCCCGAGATCGCCGGGTCCCATCCGGGCGATCGACAGGCTGCACTCGAAATCGCAGCGATGGAGGGCGCACGATGAGTGCCCCGGTTGCGATCGTGGGTGGCGGCGCGTTTGGCCGCGCATTGGCGACCGCGGCGGCGCGCGTCGATCGAGCGGTGATCAACTGGAGCCGTTCTCCGCGGGAGTTCGACCACCCCAAGATCACCACGACATCCGACTTCGCGGCGCTGCGAGAGGCCGAGTTGGTGTTTCTCGCGGTTCCGTCGCCTCACGTTCCGGGCCTGTGCCATGAACTCGGCCGCCACCTCGACGGGGGCCACCTCGTCGCGCACGTCAGTCGGGGCGTGGTTGGGGACGATTTGGAGACGCTGACCGAGGTCGTGCGCGAGACCACCCCGGTGCGTCGCGTTGGCGCGCTCGCGGGCCCGCTGGTTGCCCGCGGCCTGTCCGAAGGCGAGCCGGGCGGGGCGATCGTCGGCACGCTGTTTCCCGAGGTCGCCGATGCGGTTCGCGGTGCCCTCGGAGGCCCCTCGCTGCGCATCTACGATACCGATGACGTGATCGGCGTGGAGTTGGCTTCGGCCTTCGTCAGTCTGATCACCCTCGCGATGGGCTACGCCAAGGCCGGAGGGTTCGGGCCAGGCACGCTGTCGGTTCTGGCAACACGGGGCATGGCTGAGGCCACTCGCGTCGTGCAAGCCCGTGGCGGCTCCGAGCGCACCACGGCAGGGCTCGCGGGTTTCGGAGACTTGCTCGCCGCAATGGCCGAGGACGGCCGTCCGGAGCTGGCCCTGGGCCGCGCGTTGTGGGAAGGGGAGCCGCTCGACGAAGCCGCGTCGCGGCTGGGTGCCTACGTCGAAGGCGTTCGCATCGCCGAGCAGATCGAGCACTTCGGGACGCGCAACCAGGTGCAGACGCCGCTGGCGGCAGCGATGGCCGCCGTGGTCGCGGGCAAGATCAGCCAACGCGAAGCGGCAGCGCTGTTGATGCGTCGACCAGCTCGCGTCGAGTGAGCGAGTGTCCTGACTCCTTCGAAGGCAGGACACTCGCAGCTGATCGGATCAGCGCACGAACACGGACCCCGACGCCCACGGGATCCAGCCCTCGCTCTGAGACCCCTCTTCGCCCCAGCCGATTCGGAAGCCCGAGGTCGCGGCACCGACCGCATAACTCGAACCGTCGGACGGCCACGGCACGAGGGCATTGACCGTATCGACGTCGGTGCCTTCGGCGGCGAAGCTCGTCACGGGCCCGGCATCGTCGGCGGAGCCGAACGAAATGTCTCCGTGCGTGCCCTGGTGGCACAGCGCCCAGTCACTCTGCACGAAGGGGCCGATGTCGGCGGTGTTGCCCGCGCCGGACCCGTTCGCCTGCGCCTCGTAGTCTGCGAGGTAGAACTCGGTGAACGTCGGCGCGAACGTGAACGTGTAATGGTAGGTGTGGGCTTGGTTGCCCGCGTCTTGGGTGAAGGGGCGGCACTGCGCATCGATGCCTTCGACGGCTGCCGGCTCGACGGCGACCATCGTGCTGCCGAGCGTCTGCGCGATGCAGGGGGTGATGCCCGTCCAGCCTCCGCCGTCGGTACTCATGTCGCACTGCACGGTGAGCGGCGCGACGCCGCCGAGACCGTCGGGGTCGATCGAGTACGGTCCATCCACGGCCGCCGGATCGTCGAGGAGAATCTCGAGACACGAGGCGGGCATCGGCGTGCACACGTCGCCTTCACACAAAGTGGAAAGGCAGTCGGAGCCATCCTCGCAGCTGTTGCCGTCGGGGCACGCGTCGCAGGTGTCGCCGCCGCAGTCGATGTCGGTCTCGTCCCCGTTTTGCACGCCGTCGTCGCAGGTCGGCGCAACGCAGACGTCGTCGGTGCACACGCCGGAGGTACAGTCGTCCCCGTCGCCGCAGGTCTGCCCATCGTTGCAGCCGTCGCAGGTGTCGCCACCGCAGTCGACGTCGGTCTCGGTCCCGTTTTGCACCCCGTCGTCGCAGGTCGCGGCCGTGCAGACGTCGTCGGTGCAGACGCCGGAGGTGCAGTCCGAGGGTCCGCCGCATCCTTCTCCGTCGTCGCAGGGGCCACACGTGCCGCCGCAGTCGACGTCTGTTTCATCCCCGTTGTGTTGCCCGTCTTTGCAGGTGGGCGCGACGCAGACGTTGCGGTCGCAGATGCCGGATGTGCAGTCGTCCGCGTCGTCGCAACCGAAGCCGTCGTCGCACGCTTCGCAGGTGTCGCCGCCGCAGTCGACATCGGTCTCGTCGCCGTTGTGGACCCCGTCGTCGCAGGCCGGGGCAGCACATGTGCCGTCGTCGCACACGCCCGAGGCGCAGTCGCTCGCTTGTGTGCAGTCGCTGCCGTCGTCGCACGGCGAGTCACACACGCCGCCGCAGTCGATGTCGGCCTCGCCATCGTCGAGGCGGCCATTGCTGCACGAGTCGCCCCCGGAGTCGGTGTCCGAACCCGAGCTGCTCTCGGCGCCCGTGTCCGTCTCGCCACCGGAGGTGTCGGGGTCGGATCCCGTGCTGGTCGCAGACCCCGAGCCGGAGCCGGACGTGTCCGATGCGCCCTCCGTGTCGATCGGAATCGCCGGGCCACCGGTGGAACTCTCACCGCCGTCCTCTCCGCTCGCCACGGCGCAGTTCGACGGGTCGTCCTGCACGAGGCCATCGTCCTCGCAGTTGGCCGAACACCCGGTGACGAGTCCCGCGGTGAGGGCCGCCGAGCCGATCCAAGAAGCCGTACGCAATGCCATGGCCTCAGGGTCTACAAGATGTTTGCCAAAACGGGACGCCTCGGGGTCCGCGAGGTTGCGACACGCTCGCGGTGGCAAAGGGGCACATCGCCCCGCCGAGAATTGTCGCTTCTGGGTGCGGTATCACCGCGTACCCGCCGAACGTGGCATGTCGGGTTCTGCGTGGTTTGTGAATCCGCGCCCCATGAGACGTCACGGGTGTCCCATGGGGCGTCGCAGCCCGCGCCGAGTGAAGCCCTCGCAAGCTATTGAAATCGTGGCGGTCGTTCGATGGTTCACGCTGTGCTCCACCGCTGGGGCGATGGACGAGCGACACCGACTGAAGCCTGGGCGTTTGGAGCCATGGTATCGACCTGGAGTGCCGGACGAGAGCGCGACGGCGACCCAAACGATTACGGGACCGCAGATCGAAGCCCGAGAGGCCACTCGGACGTGGGCTCGGCTCATGGTGGTCTCCCCGGTGCAGCTCACGCAGGAAATCCCGGTAGAGAACCGTGGTGTTCTGTGTGGTCGCAAGCCCTCGGGCGACGGAGTGCGCATCGAGCACCGTACCGTCTCGCGGGAGCATCTGCGTATTCAACGCGAAGGGGCCGGCCTGTTCTCGGTCGCCGATGCCGGCAGTCGCAACGGGACCTGGCACAACGGCGAGCCGGTCGGTGCGTTGCCGCGAGTGCTCAGTCACGGCGACGTCATTCGTTTCGGCGATGTGGTGGCGGTGTTCGAGTGCGGCTCCGGCGAGCTGCGCGAGACTCCCTCGGTCCGCGCGCAGGCTGTGGTCGGCCGTTCTTCCGCGGTCATCGGGTTGCGCCAGGCGATCGAGCGGGCATCGAGGGATACCGCGCCCGTGCTCGTTCAGGGGGAGAGCGGAAGCGGCAAGGAAGCCGTCGCTGCCGAGCTGCATCGGCTCAGCGGACGCGGCGGGCCGTTGGTGATCGCGAACTGTGCTGCGCTGAGCGCATCGCTCGTCGACAGTCAGCTCTTCGGTCACGAGCGTGGCGCGTTCACGGGCGCGGTGGCGGCCCACGAGGGCTTCTTTCGCGCGGCCCACGGCGGCACCTTGTTTCTCGACGAGTTCGGTGAACTCCCGCTCGAAGTGCAGCCCAAACTCCTGCGTGCCGTCGAGTGTGGAGAGGTTGTCCCCGTAGGACAGGCCAAGGCCCACGTCGTCGATACGCGCGTGATTGCGGCCACGCACCGCGAGCTCGCGCACGATGTCGCCGACGGCCGTTTCAGGCGCGACCTGTTCGCCCGCATCTCTTTGTTGCGCGTTCGAGTGCCGCCACTGCGCGAGCGTCGAGCCGACGTTCTCGGATGGTTGCGTTTGTTCGTCCAGCGCTGGCGAGAGCGCCAAGGGCTCCCCGCCGCAGAACTAGAGATCACCGCGCGCGCTGCCGAACAAATCCTGCTCGCGACCTGGCCCGAGAACCTCCGTGGCCTGGACCGTTTGGCGCATCGCGCAGGTGTCCTCGCAGGGCAGGAGCCGTTGCGTCCCGACATCGTTCGAGAGGTTGTCGACGTCGCTCCGATCGTGCCCCAGACCGCGGCGCCCGCGACTGGACCGGACACCGCATCACGCCCGGCCAAGACCGCCCGCCCACCCAAGCCGACCCCCGAGGAGCTCCGCAATGCCCTCGAATCGAGCGGCTGGAACGTGCGTGGCGTCGCGCGCCAATACGAGCGCGACCGCCGTCAGGTCTACCGCTGGATGGAAGCCTACGGCATCGAACGCCCCACCGAACCCTGAGCCTCAGCCGGGGCACGCGAGCATGTGTTCGGGGACATCGAAGACGAGCGCGGACGAGGTCGTGTGCCGCTCGGCAAAGAAGAACACGATCGGGTAGGTTCCCCCGACTTCGAGCCCGAGCCACGCGGCGAGGCCGTCGAGGTCGATGGTCACGACATCACTGGCGGAGTGGGTCCCGCCGAGGTCGACCGCGAGGCGGTCGTTGATGAAGACCCACAAGTCGTCGTCCGCGGCGAAGGACAGCAACTCTCCCCCCGCATAAGTGAGCTCCTGGGAGGCCTCGAGCGTGAAGTGGTAGTTGTGAGGGCGGCCTTCGTTGCCGCCGAGCTGCCCATCGATGGGGAAGAACTCCGTCTGCTCTAGGCCAACGCGTTGGTTGTCGGAGCCGATGTTCTCGAGGGGCAGGGTGATCGGGCTAGAGCGGTTGACGCCCGGGACGTCTTCGAACCAGGTCGCGAAGTTCTCGGCTCCGGTCGTCGTACGCGTGCCACTACCGCCGAGGTAGACGGGTCTCCCCTGGTCGTTCAGCGACGCGGCGAGGATGCCTCGCTCGACCCCGGCGGGGAACGGAAACTGGAAGTCCGGGTGGGACGCACTGAAGTCGCGGATCGTTCCGGTCAGCGCGGGGGTCGGGGCGTCGCATTCCGTCCAGGTTTCGTCGACACAACGCTCGTAGCCTTCGCCGCACCGGTTTTGGCATGGGCGTACGCATTCTCCGTAGCTGTACCCATCGCAGACTTCGATACCCACCCCGCAGTCCGAGTCGCAAGGCCTGCTTGCTCCGGCACGGGTGCAGTAGATCGGAGACCGGCCGCAGCCCGATAGCGCCGACACGAACAACACGCCCCAGAGAAGTTTGGCCTCCTGCCACACCACCTCAGGCTACCGAGACGTACCGCGACGTCGCAACGCACGACTCGCCGCGAGGCCAGCGGTGAAACCCTGAGCCTCAGCCGGGGCGGCTGGTGGGGGTGCCGGGTTGTTCTTTGAACACGCGGGCGGTCCGGTAGGCCTGCACGTTGCTGCCCGGGGCGGCAGCGGCGGCCTCGGAGTCGTAGGCCTCGAAGATGACGGCGTCGAAGCGCTTGGCGATCTCGGGGTGCTGCATCTTCAGGTGACCGACGAGGGCATCCGCCTCTTGGTCGAGCGCCTCCTGAATGAGCCCGGTCGGGGTCACGTAGCGGACGACGGCGGAGAGATCGCTCTGCGTCGCGGTGACCGAGAAGCCTTGAATGTCGTACTGCCTGCCGCCGAGCTCCCATACGCCCAGCTGTTGTTGAAACTCGCGGCTCGTCGCGACCGAGTCGAGTTTGTCGCTGATGGCGAGCGCACGGTCGGGCTTGATCGACTCCCCGCGTTTGGCGAGTTGTTCGGCCACGGTGAGGGCCAGGTACGCCTCGACGACCCGCTGCTGGCGCACGTAGGCATCGGCGAGGCCCTCGTATTCCGCGGCGTCACGGCCACGGTAGGTGTCGAGCCCGACGTTCACACCCAGGAGCTTCCAGGTGGCGCCTTGTCGACGCAGTTGGACGGTCGTCGCGAACCCGAACGGGTCTCCGCCCGACCGCACGGTGGCGACCGCGACGTCCTGGTTGCCCGCGTTGGTCAACAGGGTGAACCCCTGGGGGTCGTCGTCCGCTCCGCAACGTACCCGGGCCAGCGCCGAGGCACCGCCGTCGATGTCGACGACGAACACACCCTCGACTTCGGCCGCGTCCGATCCCGATTGAAGGCGGTGTTGCATGGAGGCCAGCGCCGCCATGAAGGCCTCGCGTCGGTCGTCTTGGCGCGCCTGCGGGTGCAGCGAGTCCCAGATCGCGTCGAGTTGACCGGCCCGAAGGTGCTCGGTCACGGACTCGGCGGCGAGCCGGACGGCCGTGGCGTCGGCCTCGGGCAGCGCGGAGGCGGGCTTGCACGCCGCATTCACCGTGTTCGACACCGTGTCGGAGGGGCGGACCCCTTCGCCGGCGTTGGGCTCGGCTTCATCCGAGCTCCCACAGGCACAAAGCAGCAGGGCGAGCGCGAGGGCCGGGCTGGCGCGGAGCATCCGCGGGGTTCTAGCAACCCGAAGCGCCCGATGCGACCGGGTGCGTCCCGGCGCAGACATCGCCCGCGCTGCGTGATGAGCCTGCGTGAAGCTCGCGTGACAGAATGTCAGCCGTTGCTCGACGCGGTGACAAAGCGGCGGGCATACTGTCTCGGCTTCGCCCTAACAGGCTGAAACTACGGGCCAAAACCCCGGCTCGATTGTTGCTGAACTCTTGGTCGCCCCCCTCGGAGCCCGCCATGTCCACGCGTCTTCCCGCCGATCCCACCGTGCTCATCGTCGATGACGAGGCCAGCATCCTCGAGGCCCTCCGCAAGGTCCTGACCAAGGAGGGGCTGAATGTCGTCACCGCGAAGAACGGGCGCGAAGCCCTCGCTGTCGTGCGCACCCGTCCGATCCACGTGATGATCACGGACCTGCGCATGCCCACGATGGGCGGCGACGACCTGCTCAAGGCGGTCAAGGCCGTCACACCGGAGGTCGAGGTCATCCTGATGACCGCCTACGGCACCGTGGAGGTGGCGGTCGAAGCGATGAAGCGCGGGGCGTACGACTTCATCTCCAAACCGCTCAAGCGGGCCACCGTCGTGGCCACCGTGCGCAAGGCCTTCGACAAGGTCGGGCTGATGGCGGAGAACCGAGAGCTGCGGGCACAGCTCGAGGACAAGCGCAGCCGGGAGATCGTCGGGCACTCCCAGGTTCTGCGGGCGACTCTGGAAATGGCAGAGCAGGCGGCGAACTCCTCCGCCACGGTGCTGCTGCTCGGGGAGAGCGGGACGGGCAAAGAGCTCTTGGCCCGGCACATTCACACGCACAGTCCCCGCGCGAACAACACGTTCGTGCCGGTCAACTGCGCCGCACTGCCCGAGACGATCCTCGAGTCGGAGCTGTTCGGCCACGAAAAGGGCGCATTCACGGGCGCGGTGCGCAACCGTGACGGTCGGTTCAAGGAGGCTGCGGAAGGCACGCTGTTTCTCGACGAGATCGCGGAGATTTCTCCCACCGTGCAGGTGAAGCTGCTGCGGGCCCTGCAGGAGGGGGAGATCGAACCGGTGGGCGGTCAGCGGGCCAAAGTCGACTTTCGGCTGGTGTGCGCAACCAACCGAGACCTCTCCGAGGAAGTGAAGAACGGCAGCTTCCGCGAGGATCTCTTCTATCGTATCAACGTCATCCCCATTCGCATCCCTCCGCTGCGCGACCGCGCCGAAGACATTCCTCTGCTCGCCGATCATTTCCTGCGGATGTACGCCGCCAAACACAACAAACCCGCCCACGGTTTCGCCGAGGACGCGTTGCATGCGATGGGCAACTACGCATGGCCGGGCAACGTGCGCGAGCTCGAAAACGCGGTCGAGCGCGCGGTGGTGTTGTGTCGTGGTGAGGCGGTGCAGGTCACCGACCTTCCGCCCGAGCTGCGGGACCCCGGTGCGGGGCAGGGTCGCCAGATCACGTTCTCGGTCGGCAACCCGCTGGCCGAAGTCGAGCGCCGGATGATCAGCGAGACGCTCAAGTTCACCCGTGGCGACAAGCGACTCGCGGCGGACTTGCTCGGCATCGCGACACGCACCATCTACCGCAAACTTGAGTCCGGCTTCGTCGCCGACCCCGCTCGCGGCGCTGCATCCTCTGACGCGGAGTCCGAGTCCGCCCGTCCGCCCGCTGCCGCATCCGACGGGAGCGATGCCGACGGAGTCCTGCACTGAGCCCGCCCGCAACCGAAGCGAAGCCTCAGCCCAAAGCGAAGCCCAAGCATGGAAGCGTTGTTCAAGAAGTACTTCTGGGTGGTCCAGGGGATCGGTCTGGCCGTCATCGCCGGGTTGGCGGCCAGTGCCGTGGTCACCCAGCTGGGCACGGCTTACGCATTGGACATCTCCGCGGGCGCCGATGATGCCGAAGGCGACACCGACGGCGAGGACGACGGCGACGACGAGGACTCCCCGCTGAAGAAGCGGCGGCCGACCTCGGGGCGAAACTCGTTCAACAAGGCATCGTCGCTCGCCGCGTCCAAGCGCAAGACCGCCGAAGACGTTCAGAAGCACAACATCTTCTGCCCCAACTGCGTGCCCGTCCAAGAGACGCCAGCTGCCGAAGCACCGGTGGACTTGGGGCGCCCCGACGGCATTCAGCCCGGAGAGGTCAAGTCGAGCCTCGCGCTGCAGTTGCTCGCCACGATGGAGTCGACCGACCCGGACCTCTCGCTCGCGACGATCTACGATGCAGACGCTCAGATCACGGGGGCCTACCGCCGCGGCAACGCGATTCGCAGTGGCGTGGTCGTCGTCGGCGTCGACACGGGCTTGGTGCACCTGCGCAACGGTGCGCAGCTCGAGTATCTGACGGTCGATGACGAAGCCACGCCCGCGGCTCGGCCCGCGTCGCCCACCGCGTCCAAGAAGGACGACAAGCCCAAGAAGAAGTCCAAGTACGCCATCGACGGCGCCGAGGAGGCGATCAACTGCCCCGACGAGAACACGTGCGTGGTCGAACGCGCGTTCGTCGAACAGTTGATGGCCAACCCCGCCATGTTGGCGAAACAAGCCCGCATCGTCCCCTCACAGCGTGACGGTGAGACCCAGGGCTTCAAGTTCTACGGAATCCGCCGAGGCAGCCTGCCCAAACTGCTCGGCTTGAAGAACGGCGACATGCTCACCGAGGTCAACGGAGAAGAAATCCGCTCGGTCGACAAGGCGATGTCCTTGGCGATGAAGCTGCGCCGCGCAAGCAACCTTTCCGTGACGCTCGTGCGCAAGGGCAAGCAGATTACCAAGGAGATTCAAATCCAATGACTTCTCTTCGCTCGTTCCCGGTTGCTGCTCGCACCGTGTTGGGTGTGGCCGCAGCGATGGCGCTCGGCATGCCGGTCGTGCCCACGGCCCACGCCGCGCCTCCCCCCACGCGTCCTTCGTCCACGCCTCCCACCGCGCGTCCCTCTGCCGCGCCAAGCCGCGGCGCCGCATCGACGGCGCCCACCGGGGGCACGGCTGCGATCGGCAGTCCTGTCACCGCCACCGGGACCGAACTCAGTGGTGACGAAGGCGGCGCACTGGGTCGCAACTCCTGCCGCAAGCAGCCGCGTGGGGCCAAGTTTCGCATCACCCTGCCCGAGGAGGCCGAACTCAAGGACCTCGTCAACTGGATGATGTCGATCAGCTGCCAGAAGTTCATCTGGGACCCCAAGGTCCGCGGCGGCAAGGTCACGATTCTCTCCCCCGAGCCGGTCACGGTCGAGGAGGCCTACGCGGCGTTCTATGCCGCGTTGCAGACCATGGGGCTGACGGTCGAGCCGTCGGGCAAGTACTTCAAGATCGTCGAGAGCACCGGCGCCGAGTCGCGCACGCTCCCCGTCTACGGTCCCGGCGGTCGCGCGCCGGCCAACGATCGCTTCGTCACCCAACTCATCCGACCCAAGAGCGGGAACACGGCCGACATCGTCAGCGTGCTCAACAAGCTCAAGTCGAAACAGGGCGCGGTCGAGACGGCGGGCGAACTCATCATCCTCACCGACACGGGCAGTTCCGTGCGGCGGTTGATGAAGATCATCAATGAGATCGACGACCCCGAAATGGCCGACGCGGAGAAGATTTTCTTCTTCCAGCTTCAGGCGGCCGACCCCGAAGAGACCGCGGAAACGATTCGCGAGATCTTCGGTGAGAAGGACGCCAAGAAGGGGGGCAAAGCGGGCTCGGGAGATGGTGGTTCCGCCGCGTTCTCGCGTGTCGTCGTCGACGATCGCACCGGGACGCTGATCATCGTCGCGCCCGAAGACGACTACCAGGTCATCCGGCGCCTCATCGAGCGCCTCGACGTGCCCCTGGCCGGCGGTGGCGGACGCATTCACGTCTACAAGCTCAAGAACGCCGACCCCGAGGAGGTCGCCAACGTCCTCACGCAGCTGGGCACGGGGGCGAAGGCCAACAAGAACAGCGGCGGCAACAACAACAACCGTCGCGGCAACAACCGCAACGCGGGCAACAATCCGGCCGGCGCAGCAGGTGCGGCCGAGTTGTTCTCGGGCGAGATCAAGGTCACCGCCGACCCTGCGACCCGCTCGCTCGTCATCCTCGCTTCGACCTCCGACTTCAAGGCGCTGCTGAGCGTCATCGAGGAGCTCGACCGACCCCGCAAGCAGGTCTACATCGAGGTCTACCTGCTCGAACTCACCACGGGCAACATCCTCGAAGGGGGCGCGGGTGCCCACTTCGGTCGCGACTTCGACACGTCGGGCGGGCAGGGCCTGGGCTTCGTGTCCAGTGCCCCGACCGCCGAGCAAAGCTCGGTGGTGCTCAGCCCGAGCGTGCTCTCCGGTCTTGCCGCCGGCGTCATCGGTCCGCAGGTCCCCAACAGCTCCGCATTGCTCGGGACTTCGGCCGACATTCCTGCGTTCGGCGTCGTGATCCAGGCGCTGCATACGCTCAACGACGTGAACTTCGTCGCCGAGCCGCACCTCTACACGGCGGACAACCACGAGGCTTCGATCGAGGTCGGCCGCAACGTGCCCACACCCGGAGCGCTGTCGTTCGGCGGCGGTGCGCAGGGCGGCGGCGGTCTGGTTCCGCTGCAGTCGGTGCAGCGGCAGGACGTCACGCTCAACGTCAAAGTCACCCCACACGTCAACGATGGCGAGCAGCTCACGCTCGACATCGAGATGGAGAACAACGACATCGAGTCCATCGACCCGACGTTGGGCGTCACCACCACCAAGCGACGCATCAAGCTCGAGCAAGTGGTGGCTCGCGACGACCAGCCGGTCGTGCTCGGCGGCCTCATGCAGGAGATCGAGCGCATCAGCACCAACCAGGTGCCGGGCCTCGGTCAGATCCCGCTGCTGGGCTGGCTGTTCAAGTCCAAGCGCCGCGAGCGGACCAAGGTCAACCTGATGATGATCCTGGTTCCACACATTCTCGAGACGCCCGATGACGTTCGGCGCATCCACGAGCGGCGCATGAAGGAGCGCCTCGAGTTCCTCGAGCGCAATACCGCGTTCAAGCGGCGCGACCTCGACATCAACATCAACTACCGCAAGAAGTCCGGCCTCCTCTCGGCCGTCAACGCGGAGGCGGTGCGGATGTCCGAGGAAGACATGTTCCGCCAGCAGGCCGAGCTCGAACTGCAGCAGACCGAAATCACCGGAGAGCTCGGGATTTCGCCCAGCTTCGCCGAGGATGCTCCGGAGCCTTCATCGAGCGTCAGCCCGGTCAAGGTCAACCCCAGCTCGGGCACGAGCGGGACCAAGAAGACCGGCACCGGCACCAAGAAGAACAACAAGCGTCGCCGCAAACAGAAGGGCTCGACCGCGCAGTAGGGGCGTTCTCATGGCCACCGAAGTCGCACAAACGATCGCAGCGCCACTGCTGCCCGCGCAGTCGCTCCGTCCCGACCCGCGACCCATCGGCGAGATTCTCGTCGAGGCGGGCTTCGTCAATCCCGAGCAGCTGGCAGAAGCCCTCTCCGCCCAGCACCTCGAAGACGAGCGGGTCGGGGAGACGTTGGTGCGGCTCAAGTACGCCTCCGGGTGGCAGGTTTGCCAAGCCCTCGGTCGGCAGTTTGGGATGCCCTGCCTCGAGCGCATGAAACACGACGACGTCGAGGACGAACTCGTGGAGTCGCTGAGCATCGGGTATGCGCGCGACAACATGCTCATCCCCATCAAACACGATGCGGAGATGGGGCTGCTCTACGTGCTTGCGGCCGACCCTCACAAGCTGCTCGACCTCGACGACCTGGCCCGGGTCTACGACGCGGAGATCGAGGTGACGTTGATGCCTGCGGCCGAAGTCGTCGCGCTGATCAACGACGTCTACTCCAAACGCGCCAAGGACGTCGACCTCGAGAAGAAGGAAGAGGCGTTCGACGAGGAGGACGAAGACCTCCTGCACGCCTCGGCCGAGGACGCGCCGATCATTCGGTTCGTCAACAGCCTGATCTTCAACGCCAGCAAGGAAAAGGCCTCCGACATTCACATCGAGCCGGGCGACAAGGAAGTCACGGTGCGCAACCGGGTCGACGGTGTGCTGCACGAGGTGCGGCGTGCTCCCAAGGCGCACCTGCCTTCGATCATCGCTCGCGTGAAGATCATGAGCGGCCTCAACATCGCCGAAAAACGGTTGCCGCAAGACGGCCGGATTCGGCGAAAGATCGCCGGCAAAGAGGTCGACATGCGGGTTGCGACCGCGCCGACCTCCAACGGCGAACGGGTCACGATTCGTCTGCTCGACAAGAGTGCGATGGCGCTCAGTCTCGAGGTGATCGGTCTCGCCAAGGACCACCTGCACACCATTCGCGAGACGATTCACCGTCCGCACGGCATCTTCCTGGTCACCGGTCCCACCGGTTCGGGCAAGACGACGACGCTCTACTCGGCACTGTCGACGATCAACCGTCCCGACCTCAACATTCTCACGGTCGAAGACCCGGTCGAGTTTCAGCTTCCGGGCATCAGCCAGGTTCAGATCAACCCCAAGATCGACCTGACGTTCGCGAGCGGCCTGCGCTCGTTCCTGCGTCACGACCCCGACGTCATCATGGTCGGCGAGATTCGAGACAAGGAGACCGCCGAGATTGCGATTCAGGCGTCGCTCACCGGCCACTTCGTGCTCAGCACGATTCACACCAACGACGCCGCCACGGGCATCACCCGCCTGGTGGACATGGGGGTGCAGCCGTTCTTGGTCGCCTCGTCGCTCGTCGCCTTGCAGGCGCAGCGTCTCGTGCGTCGGGTCTGCCCTGCGTGCTGCAAGCCGCACAAGCCGATGCCCGATGAGCTGCGCAACCTGGGCGTCGACCCGGACCGGTTCTTCGCCGGGGAAGGCGCGGGGGCGCTCAAGGCTCCGGTCAACGACCCCGAAGGCAACTTGATCCCACTGTCGCCGATGAAAAAGTACAGCCTGCCGCCGGCGGGTCATCTTTGGGAGGCCGTGGGCTGCGACGAATGCAACGGGCAGGGGTACACCGGTCGAACCGGTGTCTACGAGGTGCTCGACATTTCCGAGGACATTCGGCGGCTTGCCATTCGCAACGCCGATGCCTCCGAGATCAAACGCTGCGCCATCGAGCAAGGGATGCGAACCCTTCGCGACGACGGGGCACACAAAGTCTTGTGCGGCACGACCACGATCGACGAGGTCATGCGCGTCACGTCCGAGGAAGGCTAACGAGGGACTGAGCGATGCCGGCGTACGAGTACACAGGGCTGAACGCCAAAGGGAAGAACACCAAGGGGGTGCTGTCGGCGGACAACGTCTCGGCCCTCAAGGCGGCTCTTCGGCGCGAAGGCGTGTACCTCACGTCGGTCAAGGAAGCGTCGGCTGGCGGTGTGCCGAAGGCCTCGTCCAAGGGCGGCTCGCGCGAGGTCGACCTCAGTCGTTTTCTCGACCGGGTGTCGCCGAAGATGGTGGCGCAGACCACTCGTCTGCTCGGCACGCTGCTCGGCTCCGGTGTCACGTTGCCGGAGTCGCTGCGTGCGCTCACCGAGCAGGTCGAGAGCCCGCGCTTCAAGGGCATCTTGTCGGCCATCGCCGAGCAGGTGAACCAGGGCAGTGCGCTCGGCGACGCGATGGCCGAGTACCCCAAGGTCTTTCCGCAGCTCTACACCAACATGATTCGCGCGGGCGAGGCTTCGGGCGCGCTCGAAACGGTGCTCTTCCGGCTCGCGGAGTTCATGGAAAAGGAGCTCGAGATTCGCTCCAAGGTGAACTCGGCGATGTTCTACCCGGTGCTGCTGGCCTTCTTGGGCGTGGTGCTGGTCATCGTGTTGATGGTCGCCATCGTGCCCAAGCTGACGAACATGTTCGACAGCATGGCGGCGGAGCTGCCATGGAACACCAAGTTGCTCATCTGGATGAGCGATACGCTCAGCTCCTACTGGTACCTGTTCGGACTCGGCATCGCGTTCGCGGTCTGGGCGTTCCGCAAGTGGCGGGCCACCGAGACCGGCCGCAAGCAAGGCGATGCCATCCTGCTCAAGATCCCCGTCATGGGCGACTTGGTGCGCAAAGTGGCCATTTCCCGCTTCGCCCGCACGCTCGAAACACTGCTCGCCTCGGGGGTGCAGCTGCTCGAGGCACTCGACATCGTGCGCACGCTCTTGGGCAACGTCATTCTCGAAGAGGTGGTGTCCGAGGCGCGCGACAACATTCGCGAAGGTGAAGGCATTGCACCCGCGCTCAAGCAGAGCGGGCAGTTCCCGCCGCTGGTCACCCACATGATCGGGGTCGGCGAGCGCTCCGGCCAGCTCGAGCAGATGCTCGGCGATGTGGCCGACGCCTACGACCGCGAGACCAACACCACCATCGCTCGCTTCACCGCCATGCTCGAGCCCTTGATGATCGTCGTCATGGGTGTGGGCGTGGGCTTCGTCGTCTTTTCCATCATGCGCCCCATCATGATGCTCACCGAAATGGCTGGGCAGAGCTGAGGCGCTTCGCACCCACGATTTCCACCAACCGTCCTTTCAAGGAGTCCCAACGTGAAAACGCTACTGAGCCTTCAGCAACGCCTGATCACCCGCCAGCTTTCCCAGAACGCGGCGCGCACGCTCTCTCGCCAGCGCGGCATGACGCTCATCGAGATCATGGTCGTGGTCGCCATCATCAGCCTCGTCCTCGGCGGCGTGGGTCTGATGGCCTTCAACCAGTTCAAGCAGGCGCAGACCGATACGGCCAAGAAGGACGTCGTGCAGATCCAGCAGGCGGTCGAGCTGTACATGACGCAGAAGCGCGGCAAGTGCCCCAAGACCCTGCAGGACCTCAAGGCTTCGGGTGTCGCGGCCAAGGTCAGCAAAGACCCCTGGGGCAACGACTACGAGATCAAGTGCCCGGGTGAAAAGACCTCGGTCGACGTCATCTCCGGTGGCCCCGACGGCGAAGTCGGCACTGAAGACGACGTCAACAACTACACCGACGAAGCCGGCGAAGCCGACGACAAGTAGTCCCGCTACTGCACGGCACTGCCCTCGACGCCATGAACCTCCATCGCCATATGTCCCGCAGCCGCGGGATGACCATCATCGAGATCCTGGTCGTGCTCGCGATCTTCTCGTTGATGGTGGCGATGATCGTGGTCGGGTTCGGCACCACGAGGGCGGCCGAGGTCACCAGCTCGGTGAACAACCTCGGCAACGTGATTCGTTACGGCTACGACCGAGCGCGGGTCAACGGCACCTATCACCGCCTGCACATCGACCTCGACAAGGGCACGTTCACGCTGCAGGAGGGCTCCGACCGCATGTACCTGCCGGCGACCGACCGCGACGGCAAGCTCGTCGAGTTCGATCCGGCCAAGGCCGAAGAACAGGCGGAGCGGGACAAACGAGCGGCCGACGCCTACAACCGGTCGATTCAGTCCGAAGTGCTAGGCGACGGCGACGGGGAGGGCGGTTCGGGTGGAGACATGCCCGCGTACGACCCGTATCGGCCTCGTGAAAAGCTCGTGCCGCGGCGCAAGCCACCGCTGTTCGAAAGCTTCGACGAGGAAAACGGGGTCAGTGGTCTGGTGAAGCCGATCAAGCTGCCCGAGGGCGTCAAGATCACCTACGTCCGCACCGCGGACGACGTCAAACCGATCACCGAAGGCGAAGCCAGCCTGTTCTTCTTTCCCCGCGGCACCACCCAGGCGTGCCACATCCTGCTCGAGGACGAGGAGGGGGAGAACCGCTGGACGATCAAGGTCGCGCCGCTCACCGGGCGCGTGACCATCGAAGAAGGCCACGAAGAGCTCGAAGTCGAGGACGTGGCCGACGAAGAGGAAGACGAACTCGGCAAGAGCCGGTCGCGACGCACGTTCTAAACCCCCCACGAAGTCATGTCCCAGTCCACGCGAAAGCCAAAGGCCGCGCCCAAGCGCGGAGGCGTCCGTCCCCGAAGGGGGGCCGGCGGCTATGGCAAGCCCGGCTTCACCTTGCTCGAGGTGTTGGTGGCGGTCGCGATCCTCTCGATCTCGCTCACGTCGTTGCTCACCTCGCAGATGAACGCGCTGCGGGCCACCCGTTATGCGCAGAGCATCACGGCGATGGCGTTCTTGGCCGAGTCCAAGCTGATCGACATCGAGTACCAGATCAAAGAAGAAGAGGACGGCTGGGGCGACAACGACAAGGAGTACGAGGGCGACTTCTCCGAAGAGGGCTGGCCCGACGTCACCTACAAGTGCGTCGCCGACATGATCGAAATGCCCGACTACTCGGCGCTGCAACGTGCCGCGGATGCGGCCGACAACGCCGAGACCGAGGCCACCGGCATCGACACGCAAGACGTCGGCGAACAGGCGTTCGACAGCCTCGGCATGGTGTGGCCGATCGTCAAGGAGGCGATCGAGCGGGCGATTCGCAAGGCCCATTGCACCGTCTACTGGACCGACGGCAAGATCGAACGCGAGTTCCGTGTCGATACCTTCTGGACCGACCCGGCAGCCCTCACCCAGCTGCCCTCGCTCGGCGGCGAAGAAGGCGAAGAGGGCGATGTCGAGGATGGTGACGATGGCGGAGACGGCGGAGCCGGAGGCGGCGGCACTGGCCAAGGCGGTACCCGTGGCGGTGGCGGAGCTGCGGGCGGTGGAGGCCTGGGCGGTCCGGCCACCATTCCCAGCCAGCGCGGCAAGGGGGGGCGATGAACATGCGTCCGTTCAAGCGCGGCATGACCCTCATCGAGGTCATGATCTCGTTCGCCGTGCTCGGCATGATCGTCGTCTCGGTCTGGAGCAGCTTTTCGGGCACGCTCAAGGGCATCGAGACCACCGAGGAGATGCAGCAGCGCTACTCGATCGTGCGCAACGGGCTCGCGCGCATGACCTCGGAGCTCACGATGGCGTACCTGTCGAAGAACCGACCGCTCGACGACACGCGCCACTACACGCTGTTCGAGGGCCGCGACAACTTCGATACCGACAGCCTCACGTTCTCGGCGTTCTCGCACCTTCGAGTGCGCAAGGACGCCAACGAGAGCGACCAGACGGTGCTGCAGTACTTCATCGAAAAGGACCCCGAAGACAGCAGCCGCACCCATCTGTACCGCCGTGAAGCCCGGCGGCTCACGGGCGACCTCCCCGAAGACATGGAGGAGTTCTGGCCGGCCTACATCGCGATCGAGGACGTGGTCACGTTCGATGTGAAGTACTGGGACACCAACCAGACCGAGTGGGCCGACGAGTGGCGCACGACCAAGGTCGACATGCAGCCCGACCGCCTGCCCTCGCGGGTCAAGATCACGCTCGGGGTGAAGGACTTCGACGGCGAGGTGGTCACGTTCACCTCTCAGGCCGTCATCATGATGCAAGAGGCGATCGACCTCGGACAGCTGGTGGGGAACTGATGGACGAGCGCGTATCCGACGATGACGCCCTCGAGCATGGCGTCGAGCCCGAAGCCGAGGCGCCCGTGCGCGGTCAGATGGGCATCGCAGTGCTCATGGTGCTCGTCTGCCTTGCGATGCTGGCTCCGTTCACCGCCAGCTTCAACTACCAGTCGCGCGTCGACTGGCAGTCCGCGATCAACGTTCGCGACGAGGTCGCAGCGCGTCAGGTGCAGCGCGGCGCCATGCAGCTCTCGCTGCTGCTGTTCGAGATTCAGCGGATGGTGTTCAACCAGAAGCAGTTTCGCGACTTCATGGGCAACTGGGACATCACCCAGGTCGCGCCCTATCTGATGTCGGTGTTCGGCACCGAAGACGGCGCCGAAGGGCTCGGTGCGCTCACGGGCTTCGACACGTCGGCCTTCGGCGAGCTGGCGATCGAAGGTGGCAGCTTCGAGTATCGGGTCTACGCCGAGAGCGGCAAGATCAACGTCAACTGCCTCGCAAAACAGCCTGCAAAGCCTGGGGCGCGGAACAACCCCGCCGGGCGCACGGTCGAGTCGCTCGAGGCGCTGATGTTGCCCACGATCTACAACCCTCTGTTCGAAGAGGAAAAGGCCGACGGTCAGTACTACACGCGGGCCCAGATCCTCGCGGGCATGGCCGACTACATCGATGACGACACCCAGCGGTTCGACCTCGTCAAGCTGCGCTCGACCTCGGGCAGCGAACGGTACCGTTACAGCGAGCTGCACGACCCCTACCAGGCGCGCAACGGCTTGCTCGACTCGGTCGAAGAGCTGCACCTCATCGAAGGCATCGACGACGACTGGATGGCCGCGTTCAGCCACGAACTCACCACCTACGGTGAGTGCAAGGTCAACCTCAACTTCGCCAGCGCCGAGCAGCTCGCCTTGGTCATTCGGCACTCGGTTCAAAACCAATTCCGGGACAAGGTCGAGGGCGAGAACTTCCTGCTCAAGGTCATGCCGCTGGCCAACTACGTGGTCGAAATGCGCGAGTTCTCGCTGTTTCAAGATCTCAAGGGCTTCAAGGAACTCGTCGAAAAGCCCGACCAGTTCATCAGCCCGCTCGCGGCGCTCGGCGGCGACGTCGAGGACAACCGAAACCTGCCTCGGATCCCCGAGGGCATCGGGGTGTTGGTGAACCCGCCCAACAAGGACAGCGACGAGGGGTCGGGCGGCTTGTCCGAGGTCGCCACGGTCAAGCCCGAGCGCACCTACACCATCGAAGTGATTACCGAGGTCGGGGCCGTTACCAAACGCCTCACCGCCACCTACGACATGCAGTACTCGCGCTCCCAGACCCAGGGCAAGGGCGCTTGGCTGTACATCCGAGAGGACTGACTTCCGCATGGCGCAGAAATTCGTCGGCATCGATCTAGGCACCCACCACATCAAAGTGGCGGTCGTGTCCGCGGGGATCCGTGGGGTGCAGCTCGTCGACACGTTCGCCGAGCCCATCGCACCGCTGCCGCCCACACCTCAGCCCCGCAGCAGCCAGGGGGAGGGGGAGGGCGAAGGCGAGAACACGGACGCCCCCGCCGCGCCCGACCCGTTCGACCACCAGCTGCGCAGCCTGTTCTCCTCGTTGCGCGCGCGCGGGTTGCTCGGCCAGACCACCTCGGTCTGCTTGCCCTCGGGCGACGTCAGCTACCGGCTGCTCTCATTCCCCTTTTCGGACGAGCGGCGCATCGCGCAGGCCGTCGGTTTCGAAGCCGAGGGACAGTTCCCACGGCCCATCGAAGACCTGGTCTATGGCCATGTCGTGGTCCCGGCACCCGACGGTGGTGGGCGAGCGCTCGTCGCTGCCGCGCCCAAGGATCGGGTCAACAAGATGCACGCGGTGTTCGGACGCACCGCGACCGAGATCAAGGCGGTCACGTCGTCGGCGGTCACGCTCGCCGCGGTCGGCCGAGTTTCGCTTCCCCAGCCGTCTGCGCAGATGGCCGAGGAAGGGCGCACGCCGTGTGCGCTCTATGTCGACCTGGGTCACAAGCACACTCAGTTCGTCGCAATGGGTCCCAAGGGGCCACTGGCGATTCGCTCGACGCGACGCGGGGGACGGCAGCTCACGGCGGCCATTGCCCGCGCGTTCAACATGTCGCTGGCCGACGCCGAGGCTGCCAAACACACCGACGCGTTCCTGCCCCATCGTGGGGTCTCCGGGCTCAGCGAGGCGCAGATGCAGTCGGGGGCGATCGTCGCCAAGGCGTTCGAGCCCATCCTTCGTGAACTCGAGCACACGCGGCTGTGGCTGCGGTCCACGTATCACCTCGAGGTGTCGCAAGTGGTGTTGCTCGGCGGGGGGGCCCATCTCAACGGGGTGGGGGAGTACATCACCGAGCAGACCGGACTGCCGATTGGCGAGTTCAAGCCGAAGGCGCCCGGACTCAAGCTCGAGCCCGCACAGCTCAAGGCGAACTTGGCCGAGTTCGCTTCGGCGCTCGGGGCTGCCTACGGTGCCGCCCGTCGCCCGCTCCTCCGGCTGCACGACGCCGAGGGCGGGCTGCAGGAGGGCAGCTGGGTTCAAGAAAAGATGGCCGGGCTGGTCGCGATCGGTGTGGCGGTCATGGCCTTTGGTGCGCTCGACACGATCGCTCGGGTCAAGGCCGCCGATGCTCAGTTGGCCGCCTACGAGGAGGAACTCGCCACGGCCACCGAAGCGGCGTTCGGCGACGCGGTTGCGGTTGGTGAGGTGAAGACCATGCTCGCGGGGGCGGAAGGGGCCGACCTGACCAGCTTGGTGCCCGAACGGGGTGCGCTCGAAACCCTGTCGATGATCGTTTCGGCGGCCACGCCGAGCGACCTGGCAGACAAACCCGCGCCCACGGCCGAGATGCCGCCGGGCATTCTTCCGCCGGGTGTCGAACCCGGGGCCATTCCGGCCGTGCCGGGCATCCCGCAGGTAGGGCCCGACGGTCAGCTGCTCGTGGGTCCCGACGGCCAGCCGCTCGACCCGGCAGCCGCCGCAGCGGCAGCCGAGCCCAAGCCGATCGGACCCATTCCGGCCGATGCGGGCATCGTGCTGGTCGACGAACTCACCCTGTCGATGGTCGACATTCGAGAGCTGAAGGTCGAGATCAAGGCCGGCGCCAACACGTCGTCCGCCCAGGACCGACTCGCCGCAAAGCTGGCCGAGTTGGGCTGCATCTCCAACGTGTCCAAGGGCAAGGTCCGAGGCGAAGCCCGCAAGACGTTCCAGATGGAGATGGACAACAAGTGCTACTTCAAGAAGGCCGAGACCGAAGAGGAGCCTGACGAAGAGGCGGGCCTCGATGCGGGAGCGGATGCCGACGCAGACGATGGCGGTGCCGAAGGAGAGGAGGAGTAGCCGATGGCAGGCGCAGCAGCCCCCAAGGCCGGATTCCTGGCGAGCCTTTCACCGCGTGAACGCACGCTGGTGATGGCGCTGGTGCTCACGTTCTTCGTGATGGGCACCCTCGTGTTGTTCTACCTCCGCGGGCAAACCCTGCGTGAGACCGAAGCCGCGATCGATGCGCACAAGCTGGCGCTGACGTCGGTGTACACGCAGGGCGCGGTCTACAAGGACAAGCTCGAGGCCAAGGAGAAACGCGAGAAGAATATCCCCACCACGGGGGTCCAGTTCCTGACCCTCGTCGAAGCGGCCCAGGCCGGTGTCGAAGGGGTCACGGTCGCGGACCAGGAAGAGGTCACGCCGCAGACGCTCGAGGGCAACCTCATCAAGCGTTCGTTCAAGTTCAAGCTTCGCAGCGTCACGTTGGAGCAGGCGATGAAGTTCCTGACCACGCTGGAGAGCGAACCGGGGCGGATCATTCTCACCGAGCAGCTTTCGATTCGCTCACCGGACTCTTCGGAGGACCGACTCAACCTCGAGGTCGTGATCTCCACTTGGGAGCGCGAAGCCGAGGAAGCGTTCGACGACGAGGAAGAGGAGGAGTAGACGATGGACCTCTCGATCACCCGTGGTGAAATCCCGGCCGACGTCGCTACGCCCGCGCGGCGTCGCAACTGGAGGCGCACGATTCGGCGCCTGTTCGTCTGGGGCTCCTTGGGCGCGTTCTTCTTCCTGCTGTTCGCTTGGATCGCGCTGCCTACCCAGGCCATCGCGTGGCGCATCAGCCACGAGGCCAAGAAGGCCGGCTACGTCGTGGACATCGAAGATGTCTCGGTGATGCCGTGGGGCTCGGTCACGTTGGAGAACGTCACGTGGACGTTCGAGCCCAGCCGGCCCGACGCCGTGCCGTCGCAGTACTACATGGAGGAGGTCGACATCTCGATCAGCGTCTTGTCGCTGCTCGGCGGCAACGTCGACGTCGAGGTGGAAACCGAGCGCGGAGACGGCAAGATCTGGGCGCACTACGCCCAGGGCTCAGGCGATACCAAGGTCGAAATCGATATCGATGGGCTTCCGCTCTACGACGTGCCCAAGGCCGCACAGGCGCTCAACGTGCCCCTGTTCGGTTTCCTCAAACTCACCGCCGACATCACGGCGCCAGGCGGCAAGTTCGCCAAGGCCCAAGGCAAGATCACGGTGGCGTGCTCGGCGTGCCGGGCAGGCGACGGGGAGTCGAAACTCTACGTTCCCGGTGGCAGCAAGGCGCTGCGGGACGGCATCACGCTGCCGGAGATCGACTTCGGCACCTTGACCGGTGAGCTGGTGGTCAAGAAGGGCGCGGCCACCATCGAGGAGCCGATCGCCACGGAGAGCGAAGACCTCATCATGTCGCTCACCGGCAAGCTGAAGCTGAAGGACCCGTTCCAGAAGTCTCGCTTCAACATGCTGATGAAGCTCGAGCTCACCGAGCAGTTCCTCGAGCGGGCCGAGCGGGTGGCGTTCATCTATCGAGGTGCCAGCGCCAACGCCAAACTCGATCCTCCCGAGCGCGGTCTCGGGTTCAAGCTCGGTGGCCCGGTATCGCGTCCGCGCTTCCGCGGCGTGAAGACCAAGTCCACGGCGGAGACCCTCGCGGAACGTCGGAAGAAACGTCGCGAGCGTGACCGCAAGCGTGCCGAGCGTCGAGCCAATCGCAGCAAGAAGAAAAAGAAGAAGCTCGATACCGACAAAGACGACGGCGCGAAGAAGGATGAGGACACCAAGGGCGACGACGAACGTCCGAACCTCAACATTCGTCCGCTCGATGACGAGCCCAGCGACGACGGCAAGCGGCCTGCGTTGCCGCCCGCCGACGAAGAGGACCAGGTCGAGGTGTTCGACCCGGGCGAGTCGGGCCCGAGCGAGGGGAGCAACGACAACCCGAGCGACGATGAGCGCTACGCAAAAGACGGCGATGCTGCGGATGACGGTCAGGGCCAGGCCGACGATGGTCAGGGCCAAGTCGATGACGGCCAAGGCCAAGTCGACGACGGCCAAGGCCAAGTCGACGACGGCCAAGGCCAAGTCGACGACGGCCAAGGCCAAGTCGACGACGGCCAACAAGGGGATGGTGGCGGCCAGGGCGGCGGAAGCGGCGGCCAGGCCCAGGCTCCGTAGGACCCCGGAGCGCGCTCACCCCAGCCAGTGCTGGGGATGCCCATCCACGAGGGTGCCCAGCACCGGCGTGTCGCGGAGCTTCGAAGCATCCTCCGCATCGAGCGGGCGCCCGAAGCAGGTGAGGTCCGCCCGCTGCCCGACCGCGACGCGGCCGAGTTCGGTTTCACGGTGCGCGGCGTAGGCCGCTTCCTCCGTGAAGCAGCGGAGGGCTTGTTCGAGGTCCACCCGTTGCTCGGGCAACCATCCCTGGGCCGGGTTCCCGGTCGCGTCCTGGCGGGTCACCGCGGCGTGCAAGCCGTGCGTGACGTCGGGGAGCTCGACGGGGAAGTCGCTGCCGAAGCAGACGTGGGCATCGGCCGCGAGCAAGCTGTGCCACGCGTACGCACCTTCGAGGCGGTCGGGGCCCAGGCGTGCCGGCACCCATGCCATGTCCGAGGTGGCGTGGGTCGGCTGCATCGATGCGATGACGCCCAGTCCGGCAAAGCGAGGGATATCGTCCGGATGCAGGATCTGACAGTGCTCGATGCGAGGGCGGGGGTCTGAACGCACTGCGTGAGTGAGTGCGCGGGCGTAGGCGTCCAACACCGCGCGGTTGGCTGCGTCTCCGATCGCGTGGGTGGCGACTTGCCAGCCGCCACGCATCGCAGCGTCCACCACGCGTTGGAGTGAGGCCACGTCGTGCTGCATGAGGCCGGTGTGTCCTGCTCGATCCGCGTAGGGCTCGAGCAGCGCTGCACCCCGGCTGCCCAGCGCTCCGTCGGCATAGACCTTGACGCCTCCGAGGGTGTAACGGGCGCCCTCGAGGATGGGGTCGGGTGCTTGCTGCTGAAGGTCGCGCATGAACCATCCTTCTGCGGCGTAGGCGTGCACGCGGATCCTGAGCCCGTCCCGGTCACCCGCCATGCGCCGATACGCCGCGTCGGCGACCGGGCCGATGCCCATTTCGTGCACCCCGGTGAGGCCCCGCTCCAGCACGTGCCGTTGCGCTGCGTCGATGCGACTACGGACTTCGGCTGGCGAGGGCGCGGGGACGTGCACGAGGCTCATCGCGGCGTCGATCAGCACCCCGGTCGCGGTGCCCGATGGGTCCCGCAGAATCTCTCCGCCTTCGGGCGACTGGGCTGCAGGGCCAAGTCCGGCCTCACGCAGCAGTGCCGCGTTGCCCCATGCCGCGTGCCCGTCGATGCGTCGAAGCCACACCGGGCGGTCCGGGAAGGCTTGGGTGAGCGGGTGATGGGTCGGCATCGAGGGGTCCGGCCACAGGTTCTGATCCCAGCCACGCCCCAGGACCCAACCGGTCTCGGAGGCTCCGTCGCGCAGCCGCTGGACGACTTCGTCGACCGACCTCGCGCCGCGCAGGTCGACGGTTGCGAGCGACTCGCCGAGGCCCACGAGGTGTGCGTGCGCATCGACCAGCCCTGGGGTAACGGTGCCTCCTCCAGCGTCGAGGACCACCGTGCTGGGCCCGCGCAGAGCGTCGATCTCGGCCTCATCACCCACGGCGACAATCAGCCCCTCGGCGATCGCAACCGCGGTCGCACGCGGCCGGGCGGGGTCCAGCGTCCAAACGTCCCCGCCTCGGAGGATCAGCGAGGCATGCCGGCCGGGGGATGTTTCGCGTGGTGCGGCGGATGCTGGGCCGGGCGCCCTACGGCGGCAGCCCGCCATGGGCGTGGCAAGGAGCATTGCGAGCATCGAGCGGCGGGTCGGACGAAGCACGGGGCGATGCTACGGGCTTGACCGGAGTTCGGGGAGCGTTCACCCTTGAATGGTCTGGCTTGGTTGAATTTCGATGGATCTGAAGCGGTTACCTCCCTCGTTGCTGGTTGCGCTGGGCCTCGCCGGGTGTGGACCGGCGGTCGACGACGACACCAACGGCGACTCGGGTGAGTCGCAGTCCAGCACCAGCACATCGAGCAACACGGTCGGCCCGTGTCTCTCGCCCGAGACGTGCCTGAGCTCGGTCGGACCTTGCCTGGGGGCGGTCACCACCGGGCCGTGTTTGGATGTGGGCACCACGGTGGGTCCGTGCCTCACGCCCGAGCAAACGACCGGTACTGGGCCGGATACGGACACAGACACAGACACAGATACGGATACGGACACGGACACCGACACCGAAGGCGATACGGACACCGATACGACCGGAGGCGCCGAAGGCGATGTGCCCGAGGGCCGTGGCGCGGTGTTGGGTCGCCTGCTTGATGCTGGCGTTTTGCCTCCGGATGTCGCCGCGCGCTTGAGCGCCCACCAATCGGAGGACGACTGACCCATGGACCTCAAACGACTTCCTCCTTCATTGCTGATCGCGCTCGGCTTGGCCGCGTGTGAGTCGGACGGCGACGGTGCGACCGTGGGCGCGTGCCTCAACGTGGATCCAACCGTCACGACAGGGAGCAGCTCCGGGACCAGCTCCGGGTCGGGAACCACCGAGGTCGGCCCCTGTCTCGACGTCGACCCCTCGATCACGACGGGCGGGACGACGATCGGTCCGTGCCTCGACGTCCCGCCGGGCACCACCAGCACTGGCGCCGATACGGACACGGATACGGATACGGATACGGACACGGATACCGACGGAGACACCGACACCTCGACGGGCGGCGATGCTGGTGCCGGTGCGCCGAGCGAGTCCTCGCACCGCAGCGCCGTACTGGGGCGGCTGCTCGATGCGGGCATTCTTCCCTCTGACGTCGCGGCCCGGCTCTCGGGCGAGGCCGACGACTGACGATGTCGGTACTCGAACACTCCGAACTCGCGTCGGTGGGCGATGACTGCCAGATCCCGCGCCTGGACTTCGAACTGACGCCGGGCTGCGACCACAAGTGCGCGCACTGCTACAACGTGTGGACGGCCGACGAAGGCGATCCTCAGGCCGGCTACGACACCGGCGGCCAACTGCGCACGCCGGAGTTCAAGGCGATGATGACCGACATCGTCGCGCAGACCGGCGCCCGCCACATCACGATCACTGGCGGGGAGCCGCTGCTGCGCAAGGATGCGCTGGAGATCATCGAGCACGCTGGTGCATGCGTCGACGTGGTCACCCTGATCACCAACGGCAGCCATGTCGACGCGCAGGCGGCAGCCCGGCTGGGGCGGGCGGGCGTTCGACAGGTGCAGCTCACGCTGTTGGCGGGCGACCGCGACGACCACGATCGCCTCAAGGGGGCAGTGTGTTTCGACGACACCATTCGGGCCGCGGTCAACCTCACCGAGGCGGGCGTGCCGGTTCAGGTTTGTTTCGTCGCGATGGCGGAGAACTGGCATCAGTTCGAGCGGGTGATGGAGCTCTGCTACGCGCTGGGGATTCGTGGTCTCTCGTACAACCGCATGTCGCCCACCGGAGGCGCGATTCACCACATCGCCCGTCTGATGCCCACCGTCGAGCAGATCGAGGCCAACCTCGAAACGGCGGAACGCCTCGGGCGCGCCTGGGGCATTCAGGTGTCCACGGCAATGCCGATTCCGCCGTGTCTGATCCGCATCGAACGCTATCGCTGGGTTCGCTTCGGCTTCTGCAGCACCGGATCGTCGTCGCCCAATATCGTCATCGACGGCAAGGGCAATGTGCGCTCGTGCAACCTGGCCTCGGGCTTGATGGGCAACGTGCTCGAACAGCCATGGTCGGAGATCTACGCGGGCCGCTACCAACGGGACTTCAAACGCAATGTGCCCGAGATGTGCCGAGGGTGCTCCTACGAGACATCGTGCCAAGGCGGCTGCAAAGAAAGCGGCTTCGCCACCTTCGGCGATCATGCCCACCCCGAGCCCTTGCTGTGGCTGGCGCAGAATCCCGACTGGAAAGACGCGGTGGGGGAGACGGTGGACCAGTCGATCGTGCCGCTGCGCCGATTGACGCGTCCGTCTCGGCGTGCGCAGGGAGCCTCGATTGGCGAAGCCTGAGCCCTGCGTGCTGCTGATCTCCCCGGGGATCATCAAGTGGACCGACATGGACTTCGGTCTGCCGCACCTGGTCAGCATGGGCGGCTATGTGCAGGAGCACACCGGCGTTCGTGTCGAGTTGCTCGACCTCAACTACGAAGGCGGCGACCACAAACACCTGCTGCAGACGATCGAGTCGCTCGGGCCTCACCTGCTGATCGGGCTTTCGACGTACTCGAGCTTCGACTACATGCGGGTGATGGCGCTCGCCCGGTTTCTGCGACGCCACTTCCCGGACACGCCGCTCGTCACGGGGGGCTATCACGCCAGCGCCTTGCCCGACGACGTGGTGTTCGACGGTTCCCCCTTCGACGCGGTCATCGTGGGCGAAGGGGAGAAACCGCTGCTGTCGATGGTGCAGACGCTGCTGGGAGGTGAGCGACTGGAGCAGCGGGTGTGGGGTCCCGACCAGATCGAGGACCTCGACACGCTTCCGCCCTACCAGTGGCAGTTGCTCGATCGGTATTGGCCGCGCGCGACGGACATCGGCCGCAAGTTTCAGATCTATCTCGCGCGGGGTTGCCCTTACCACTGCACGTTCTGCATGGAGCGCGCGAAGAGCGGCTACAAGTGGAGGGCCTACTCGGCCGAGCGCGCGGTGTCCGAGCTGCAGCGGCTGAGTCGGCGCACCGACCTGAAGCAGTGGGTGGTCAACATTGCCGACCCGCTGTTCGGCTTCAAACGTTCGTGGCGGCGAGAGGTGCTCGAGGGGATCCTACGCCACGACCTGCTGCCCAAGCAGTATTGGACGCTCACCCGGTCCGACGACCTCGACGACGAAGACGTGGGCCTGTTGGCGCGCGCGCGATTCTCGATCGGGATCGGGCTCGAAAGCGGGAGCCCGACGATGCTCACGCTCATGCAAAAGGGCAACAAGCCCGATGCATACCTCGGGGCGATGCAGCGACTCGCGCGACTGAGTCGCAAACACAAACTCAACTGGGCGAGCAACGTCATCGTGGGCCACCCCGGGGAGACGCTGGCGTCGATGAAAGAGACGCACGCCTACCTCACCGAGTTGTTCACCTCGGCCAAGGAAACCTGCGGCTGGCTGTCGATCGACCCGTTCCGTCTGTACCCGGGCGCGCAGGTCCACGAGGCGATGCAAACCTATGCACAGCTGCACGGCACCCGCTTTCACCATCCGCAGTGGTGGAAGAGTTGGTACGACGGTGCGTTCGCGGCCGAGCACATCGACCCGAGCCGCGACGTGTCGTTCGAGCAGCGGGTCGAGTTCATGCACGAGGCCTATGCGCCGCTGACCGCCGCCATCGCCGAGCGTTTCATGGGGCAGGGACGCAGCGTGGACCGGGTGTTTCGCCGCAGCCTGAACGAGCAAGCGCGACAGATGAGCCCCGAGCGCAAGACACAGACGCTCCGTGCTGCCGCACGGATCCGTGCGCGACAGTCGAACGGGCCCCGGCGCGAGGCGACGGTGGTTGGCTTTCCGCTTGGGTTGCACATCAAGGACCCGTGGGTGCGGCAGCGGGAGGCGGCGATCCGCCAACTGCTCGACCACGGGGTGTTGCGCACCGCCGACCTGGTCGAGGCGTTCTTGCAGGTGGCTCCCGAGAAACACATGGACTCCGATGCGGCGGCGATGTTGCTCGGGGGCTACGCAGCCACGACCGAACACGAGGGCGACTTGGCGGTGGCGCTCAGCGTACGGACGTATGCCATGGGGCTCGAAGCGCTCGAGCCCGCGTTGGGCGACCGTGTCGTGGATGCCACTGCGCGCTCCAGCTATTTGGCGGCGCTGCTGTCTCACCTGGTCGGGCCGCAGGGCGAGGTGCTCGCGATTCACCCGGCCGGAGGCTCGCGCGACGAGGTGCAGCGGTTCAGTCGGTCGCTCGATGGCTTTGACAACGTCATGGTCGCGTTCGCTGGAGGGGCGGGACTTGCCCTCGAGGGAACCTGGGATGGCGCATGGGTCGGCGCCGCGCTTCCGCGGGTGCCTCGCGGCATCGCGCGGCATCTCGTCGATCCCGGCGGTCGATTGATCACCTTCGTCGGGCCACGCTTTCGCCCGCAAGACCTCGTCTCGCTGACGCGGCACGGCGACCAACTCGACGAGCGCATCGTGGCGCGGGTGGCCGTTCCGGTCTTGGCCGGTCCGGGAGGATGGATCGAGGTTCGGCCGTCCGCTGCGGTCGAGACGACGGCTCGGCCATGAGTGAAACCTTCGTGCGGTGGGATGCTCCGGCGCGCCTGTACGCCGCGCTGGCTCATCTCGATCTGGGGAGAGATGCGGCCTCGCTGTTCGACGTCTCGCGGCCGCGGGCACCGTGGGTACCCGCCCTGTTGCAGGCCTACCGGGCGGCGCCGGGTCGTCTGCTTTTGCATGGAATCGGGCTCATGCGCCCTCACGACCTCCTCGTGTGCCTGCGCGAGGACCCTCCGTCGGGGCTGCGCGACGAGGCTGGACGGGCGCTGTGCCGCGCCGCAGCGCGAGCCGTCGATGCGTTGGCCCAGACCCCCATCGACTACGGCCTCGTTCCCGACGACATCCTCGAACCGCTGCACCGACTGCGGGCGGGGCTGTGGGAGCGTCATGGCGGACCACCACCATTGGTGGTTGCGGACTGCCCGGCGCTGGGCTGGGCGGGACGTGCCGCCAGTGCCGACGGACAGCGGGTCATCGCGGTGGCGCTCGCGCGACCCTCGGCCCACGTGCTCTGCCAGATCGTGCATGAAGACACCCACGCGGTCACGGACCCGGTGGTGCGCGCGTCATGGTCGGCCGAGGGCCCCGCACGCGACACCGCCGTCGGGGCCGCTGGCTACGCGCGCCATGTTGAGCTGGAGACCGCCGCCGTCGAAGTCGGGGAGGCGCTGTTTCAGGCCCGCGCACCCCAGTGGCTGCACGCGTATCATCAGTGGCGAGCTCGCTTCTAGCGAAGCAGACCGAGGTTGCGGAGTACCTGCCGCAGCTGCGACTCCATCATGGAGCCGCTCTGGCGCCCGACCAGATCGCCGTCGGCGAAACACAGCAGGGTGGGGATACTGCGGATGCCGTACTGAGCTGCGAGGTCGGCGGAGGTGTCGGCATCGACCAAGAGCAGCTCGAGCGCACCGTTCGACTCGGCGACCACGCGTTCGACGAGCGGCTTGTAGGTGCGGCAGGGGCCACACCACACGGTGGAAAACAGCACCAGCAGCGCCGTGGGGCGAGCCGCGAGGGTGTGGGTGAAGGTCTGCGAATCGAGAGCGATCAGGCGGCTCATGCCCCCCTGAGGTGTCGTGCGGCCGCGAACTTACGGGCGTAAGATGGGGAGCCCCGAACACCTGAGAACGAGATGGACGCATCCAACGATGTGCTCGACGTGCTCGGGCAGTTGATGCTCGCGGAGCGTGCGCGGTGGGTCGCTCTCGCGCGCAGCGAGGGTCTGGGTCCCCAGGACGCAATCGAGTGTGTGCAGGAAGGTCTGTGCACGGTGCTCCGGGCGCTGTTGAAAGGAGACGTCGATCCCCAGGGCACACGCCTGGCGCCCTACGTTTCCGCTGTCGTTCGCAATGCCGCGCGCAACGGCCGGAGGCGACATCATCGCGCACGGCCTCATGTGCCGTTGGACGGCGTCGACCTCGTCGACGAACTCCCCGACTCCGAGGCTCTCGTCGCACAGGCGGAGGAGCACGTACGGCTGCGCGCCTGCGTGGCTCGGCTCTGCGATACGCAACGAGCCGTGGTCACGTTGCGTTTGCTGGAGGAGCGGGCGGGCGAGGACGTCGCGAGTGCGATGGGAATCACGCGCAACCACGTGGATGTGTTGCTGCACCGCGCGAAGCGTCGGCTCCGTACGTGCCTGATCGAAGACGTTCGCCCCCGAGCCTCGAGCTGAGGACGCTCAGGGGAGGGCGCCTCAGCCCAGCGAGATGATCTCCGACTTGACCAGCAGGACGAACAGCACCAAGACGGGGGCGACGTACCGGATGAGGAACGTCCACGCCGCCGCGTAGCTTCGTCCGCTCTCCAGGTGCTCGAAGCCGGCTTCGCGGTCCTTCTTGGTGATGAGCCACCCGGCGGTGATGGCGATCAGCACCCCGCCCATCGGCAGCATCACCCGGGTGGTGAGGTTGTCGAGAATGTCGAGCATCGCCTTGTCGCCTTCGCCCAAGAAACCCGACAACGCGCTGGGGACCCCGAAGGTGAGGCTCGAGTCGGCGCTGAGCAACCCCAAGCCCCAGATGGCCACACCCAGGCCCGCGGCCGCGGCCTTGCGGTTCACCCCGAAGCTGTCGACCAGGAAGGACACGACGACCTCGAGCAAGGAGATCGCCGACGACAGGGCGGCGAAGATCAGGAGCACGAAGAAGGCGACCGCGATCAGAGCCCCGCCGGGCATCGCGTCGAACAGGTCGGGCAGCGTCACGAACACCAACCCCGGCCCGGCGCCGGCTTCTTTGCCGCCGGCGAAGACGACCGCGAAGATCACGGTGCCCGCGAGCAGGGCGACGCCGGTATCGATCAGAGAGATGGTGATGCCATCGCGCACGATGCCTCGGTCCGACTTCAAGTAGGAGCCGTAGGTCACCATCGCGCCCATGCCCAGGGACAGGGTGAAGAACGCGTGGCCGAGCGCCTCGACGACGGCCTCCATGCTCAGCTTGTCGAAGTTGGGCGCAAAGAGGAACGCCAGCGACTCGCCGAGCCCTCCGGTGAAGGCGACGTACACCAGCATCAAGAGCAGGATGCCGATGAGTCCCGGCATGAGGCGGCTGCAGATCTTCTCGATGCCTCCATTGATGCCGCCCGAGACCACGACCACCGTCACGATCATGAAGACCGTGTGCCAGGTTGCCGACCAGCCGAAGCTTTCGAAGAGTGCGGTGAAGGTCGGTCCTGCGCCGCCCTCGGCCGCCTCGATAGCACCGGCCGATACGCCGAGGAAGTGAATCGCCCACCCCGCCACGACCGAATAGAACGAAAGGATGAGCAGGCCCGAGAGCACCGCCATGATGCCGGCCAACGTCGACACTGCGCTGCCGCCGGGCGCCCCGCTCTTGGTCGTCAGGTTCTTCAGCGCCCCGAACACGTCGCTGCCGCCTCGGCGCCCGATGATGAGCTCGGCGTACATCAGGGGCAGGCCAACGATGGCGATGCAGGCCAGGTACACGAGCACGAACGCCCCGCCGCCGTACTCGCCCGTGATGTAGGGGAACTTCCAGATGTTGCCCAGGCCGACCGCGCTGCCGGCCGCGGCCATGAGGAACCCGAAACGAGTCCCAAAACTCCCTCGGGAGGGGTCGACTTCGGTGTTCTCTGGGTCGGTCAAGGCTCGCGGACTTTACTCCATCGAGCCGAAGGGGCGCTAGGAGCCCGCGGGCCCGCTATCCTTCCGTGTATGCCCGAGCTCCCCGACGTCACCGTGTACGTGGAGCAGCTGCAGCAGAAGCTGGTCGGCCACCGCCTGCACGGCATCATGCTGCGTTCGGTCTCGCTCCTGCGCACCTACGACCCCTCGCATACCGCCGCCTACGGCAAACGCGTCACCGACGTTTCGCGGTTGGGCAAACGCATCGTCTTCGCGTTCGAGGACGACCTGTATTTCGTCCTGCACCTGATGCGGCTGGGCCGACTGCGCTGGGCGGATCCGGGCAAGAAGGCGAAGAACGCCGGCGGCAAGGTGCTGCATGCCGTGTTCACCTTCGACAGCGGCACGCTCCACCTGGTGGAGATGGGACCCAAGAAGCGGGCCAGTCTGCATGTCGTTCGAGGGGCGGACGCCGTTGCCGAGCACGACCCCGGTGGGCTCGAGGTGTTCGAGATCGATCTCGACACGTTCGCGGCTCGGCTGCGCCGCAAGAACCACACGCTCAAGCGGGCGCTCACCGATCCGCGGATCTTCAGCGGTATCGGCAACGCCTACAGCGACGAGATCCTGCACGCCGCCAAGCTGTCCCCGATCCTGCTCAGCCAGAAGATGGACGACGCCCAGGTCGAGCAGCTCTACCAGGCGACGCACTCCACCCTCGCGCTGTGGACCGAACGGCTGCGTGCCGAGGCCGGGGACAAGGGCTGGCTGGAGAAGGTCACCGCCTTTCGCCCCGAGATGGCCACTCACGGCAAACACGGTGAACCGTGCCCGGTGTGTGGCGCAAAGGTGCAGCGCATCAAGTACGCGGATCGCGAGACCAACTACTGCGCGGTGTGCCAAACCGGCGGACGTCCGCTGGCGGACCGGGCGCTGTCCCGATTCCTCGGCAAGGACTGGCCCAAGACGCTCGAAGAGCTCGAGGAACGTCGCGGGGGAGGGTGAGTCGACCCCGGTGGCAGCGCCGCCGGTTTGCGCTACACAGGCAGCGATGCGCCGCGTACCGATCGTGCTCGCCCTGTTTGCCGCCGCGTGCGGTGGTGACTCCGTGTCGCCCAAGGCTCGCGCGGAGGCCGATGTGATCTGGGCTGACCGCTGCGCCAACTGCCACGGCCCCAAGGGCATGGGAGATGGGCCTGGCGCCCGCGCGCTGCCGGTCAAGCCGCGGGTACTCGCCGACTCCACGTGGCAGGCCTCGGTCACCGACGAGCACATCTCCACCGTGATCACCGAGGGCGGCAAGGTCGTCGGCCTCGACGCCAACATGGCCGCCAACCCCGATCTCAAGGCCAAGCCCGAGGTCCTGCGGGGCTTGGTGCTGAAGGTCCGCTCGCTGAAGCCCTGAGCCGGCTATAGTCCCCGGCGTGACCGCCTGGCTTCAGGCTCGATCCACGCGCGCTCTCGCTGCGATCGCCTTCACCGGCTCACTGTGCTTCGGCCTCGCGTCGCCGCCCAGTCCTGTGCCCGCGCTGGCATGGCTGGGGTTCATCCCGTTGTTGCTCGCGGCCGCGGGCGTCGTGGGCCGACCCGCTCGGGTGCAGTTCTTCGTGGGCTGGGTCGGGGGGTTGTGCACGGGCCTGGTCGGGTTTCCCTGGATCGCACTCACCCTCGAGCGCTTCGCGGGCTTTCCTTCGTGGCTCGCGTACGTCGGCCTGTTCGTGTTCGCCGCGTTCACGGCCGTGCCCTACGGGGCGTGGCTGATCTGTGTCGCGCGTGGGCCGTCCTCGGGACCCCTGCGTTTCCTGTGGGGGGCGGCCTCCTGGGTCGGTCTCACCACGCTTTGGCCGGCGCTGTTCCCCTACACCCCGCTCATCGGCCTCTCGCAAACCACACCGTGGATCCAGGCGGCCGAGATCGGTGGTGTGCCGGCGGTCGAGTGGATCGTGCTCGGCTTCGGTTTTGCGGTGGTCACCGCGTTGCTCGACCCCGACAACCGCAAGCGCCGCATCGCTGCGGCGGTCGCCATCGGCATTCCCGCGCTGTCGTGGGGCCTGGGGACGTGGCGGCTGTCGGTGCTCGACGAGCAGGCAAAGGATGCGCCCGTCGTCACCTTCGGCATCGTGCAGCCGAACACCGCGTTGTTCGCCAATCGCCGGCTCGACAAGATGCAGCGACTGTGGGCGATGTCCGCGGCTGCCCAACAAGAGGGTGCCGACGTGATCGTCTGGCCCGAGGCGGGGATCTACCCGTGGATCCAAGAACGTCCGTGGACGGAAGACGGCTACGGCATTCGAAGGGTTCTCAAAGCGCACGCTCGTCCCACGATTCTGGGCGTGGCCACCCATGCCAAGGGCGACCCGTACGAATGGAACACGGCTGTGGTCATGAACGCACGCGGGGAGGTCGAGGCGTCGTTCGACAAGACGGTGCTGGTGCCCTTTGGTGAGCGCATTCCGCTCGTCGACCCGCGGTGGGCCCAACGGTACGTCCCCGCCATGTCCCACAACCACGCCGGCAAGGACCCCGCATACTTCCCGGTCGAGATGGTCGACGGGTCCGCCACCTACGGGGCCGGTCCGCTCATCTGCTACGAGGACATCTTCGCCGACTTCGCCCGAGAGGTTGCAGGGCAGGAGCAGGGCATCGAGTTCTTCGTCAACCTCACCATCGACACGTGGTTTGGTGACACCGCCGAGCCCTGGGAGCACCTCGCGCTGGCCCAGTTTCGCAGCGTCGAACATCGGGTGCCGATGGTGCGCAGCGTTTCCGCCGGGGCGAGCTCGGTGATCGATCACGGAGGGCGTCTGGTCGCGTCGCTGCCCGTCAGCGATCCCCTGCCGACACGCCCGGTCGGCCCGCAGCGCCTCGTGCACGCGGTCGCCTTGCCCCGCAACACCGCCGAGTCTCCCACGATCTACGCGCGCGGCGGATGGCTGCTCGGCGTGTTGAGCATGCTCTGCACCGCGGTTGTGCCCCTGGTCGTGCTCGTGCGGCGTAAGTCCCCCGCGAAAGAGAGTCCCGCGTCGTGAACGTCGTCTTGCTTCAGCCATCGGAGGTCGATGCGGACGGTGGTGCAACCGTGCAGGGGCGCCGGGCGGAGCATGTCGCCAAGGTCCTGGGCAAGGCGCCCGGGGACTCATTGACGGTCGGGCTGCTCGGCGGACAGCTCGGCACGGCCACGGTGGTCTCGAGCGACAAACGCACCCTCACGCTGCAGGCATGCCACTTCAACCGCGCGCCCGCGCCCAAGCGCCCGATCACGGTCGTGCTCGCGCTGCCACGCCCCCCGGTCTTTCGCCGGCTGCTGCAACACCTGACCGCGCTGGGCATCGAACATCTCGTGCTGCTGCACACCAAGCGGGTCGAGAAGAGCTACTGGATGAGCCCCGCGCTCGAGCCCGAGGCCGTGGACACCCAGATCCAGCTCGGCCTCGAGCAGGCTGTCGACACCGTCGCCCCCAGCATCGAGCGGGCGCGTGGCTTCAAAGCATTCGTCGAAGACCGACTTCCTTCGCTCGCCGAAAGCAAGCAGCTGTTGCTCGCGCACCCGGGCCCGTTCGGCCCTTGCCCAACCGACGTCGCCGAGCCGACCGTGTTGTTGATCGGTCCCGAAGGCGGATTCATCCCCTACGAGGTGGATCGTTTGCTCGAGGCCGGGGCGCAAGGGGTGTCTCTCGGCCCCCGGATCCTCCGGGTAGAGACGGCGGCGCTCGCCCTGCTCGGCCGTTTGGGCGGCTGAGGCTCGACGCGGCCGGCATGCGGCGTGTATGACCGCCGGGCATGGTCGAACGCATCGTCACGCATCCGGGTGGAGCCCACAAAGACGACCTTCTCGCGGTCTGCGTGCTGGTGGCGCAGCATGGGGTACCGGTCGAGCGGCGTGACCCGACGGCGGAGGACCTCGAGGACGCCTCGGTGGCGGTGATCGACATCGGAGGTTCGCACGACCCGGCGCGCATGAACTTCGACCATCACCACTTCGATCGGGAGCACCCGCCGACGTGCGCGCTCAGCTTGTTGCTGCAGCACTTGGGTCTGTACGAGGACGCGAAGATGTTCTGCGACTGGTTGGAGCCCGCGGAGTGGTTCGACAGCCGTGGCCCGGGCAAGACGGCGAAGTGGCTGGAGGTTCCACGCAAGGCGATTTCGCAGCTCAACTCGCCGATCGACATGACGCTCTTGCGGCGTTTTGCTGCGCAGGCTCGCCACGTGCCGGGGGAGCCGCTGTACGCGTACATGCAGATGGTAGGGCAGGACTTGCTGGACTACCTCGCGACGGTTCGTGCGCGCATCGAGTTCGTCCGTGAACACGGGGTGCGTTGGCAGGTCGGCTCCGACGCGATCGAGACGGTGTTCATTCCCCGGACCGAGACGCTGGTCGACGAGCCGAGTGCGGCGGCGAAGAGCTACGTGCGCGCCGAGGGGCTCGAAACGACCGTGGCTGCGCTGGTGTACCCCGACCGCCGCGGAGAGGGCTACGGCATCGCCCGCTACGAGGATCACCCGCGGCTCGACTTCTCTCGGGTCCAAGACGAACCCGACGTGAAGTTCGCCCACAAGAGCGGGTTCCTGTGCAAGGTGACCGCGACGGACCCTCAACGCTTGCAGGCGTTGATCGAGGCGGCATGGGAATGATGCGGCACCTCGGCTTGGCGCTGCTGTCGTCCACGGCCGCGTGTTTCGATGGCGAGGGCTCGCTGGGCGGTGCGTGCGAGCGCGACGCGGACTGCGGCGGCGCGCAGTCGTGTGAACGGTCGATCTGCAGCCTGTGCGGTGATGGCGTCGCGCAGGCGGGAGAGCTGTGTCTCGACGAGCCCGAGCCGACCAACGCTTCTGCCGAGGGGATCGTGTCGCTGGCGAGCATCGACATGGACGGTGATGGACAGCTCGACCTGGTGTGGCCGGGGCAGGGGGCTTTGTCCGTCGCGCGGGTGAGCGAGGCCGGCATCGACGCTGCGCAGGCTCTGGTGCTCGATGTGACCGCGGTGTGGTCCGGGGACATCGACGGTGACGGCGTGGTCGAGCTGCTCACGCGGGACTCCGCGACCGGAGCTGCACTGTGGCGGGCCAACGGCAGCGGTGAACTCGTTCCGGTGCCGGAGGTGGATGTTGCGCCGCTGCGAGGGCTTTCCGCGGCCGTGCTGGATCCGGACTTCGGCGTGATCGCCGAGGTCGGGAGCCGTCTGGTCCGGGTGCAGTCGGGCGCCGAACCAATCGACGTCGAACTCGATGCCGACGCCACGCATCTCGTCGTGGCTCCGTCGATCGACGAAGGCGGACGCCGCGACGTGGTGGTGGTGCTCGAAGAGCGGGAGCTGGTCGGCGTGCGGGTGACCGACGATGGGATGCTGCAGCCGTTCGCGCCGCAGTTCATGGCGCCGGCGGTGCGGGACGTCGCCGCAGTGCGTTGGAACGGGGATGCCTATGGTGACGTGGTCATCCTGTCTAAGGACGGCGAGGCTCGCGTGTGGTTGTCCGACGGAACACAAGCGTTCGTGGAGGGTCCAACCCGCGGCATGTCTCAGACCGCGCAACGCGTGCTCGTGCACGACATGACCGACGACCTCGTGCCCGACGTGTTCACGGTGGGCCCGGAGTCCAACGTGCGGCTTGCGGTGCAGCGTGGCGGGGAGCTCGATCGGTCCGCGGCGCTCCTGTCCATGCAGGCGTCGTGGGCCACGGTGATGCGGGTCGGCACCGACCCGTTCGACGACCTGGTGCTGTACGACGGGACCACATTCTTCGTGGCAAGGGGGAACCCGTGAGGCGCCGGGCTCTTGCCACGATGCTCATCGCCACGCTCGCCTGGCCCGGGTCCGCCCTCGCGGCCGAGCCTGTGTCGCCGCAGCCCCACGACCCCGGCCGGACCATGGCGATCACCGGAAGCGTGTTCATCATGACCAGCGCCGCGGGCTACATCGCAATGGCGGTGGGGCTGGGCATCGGCAACAACGCGAACGCGCAAGTCCAAGCATGGACTGCAGACCTTAGGCACTAGCAGGATGTCGGAAAACCCCGGTTCGGGACGACACGAGGGAGCCCCGAACAGGATCTGACGAGTGAAGCGCCGCAGGCCTGCGGCTGGATGGGTCTCGGTGGGGCGCCCGCTGGCGCTGCGC